>Ga0210406_10003524_pt1 | contig 17117 bp, 16 predicted proteins | sample IncBWC30MmetaG_FD_155454 | JGI IMG/M metagenome (GOLD analysis project Ga0210406, IMG submission 155454) | Forest soil microbial communities from Barre Woods Harvard Forest LTER site, Petersham, Massachusetts, United States - Inc-BW-C-30-M | ecosystem: Environmental > Terrestrial > Soil >... | reverse complement strand
GGGTCTTGTGCGCCGGCGTTATCGAGTACGGCGAGTAGGCAGCGTAATGTGTCGATCGCTGGGAAATCGCGTGCTTTCATGGCGGCAAGCAGGTCGACGGAAAGGCGAGCGCGAAGGGGTTCGACGGCATCTGTGGTGAGGGTTGCCTGACGGCTAGGATCGACGATCGACGCAATAAAAGCTGTTTTCGCTTGGGTGTAGGAGCTTCGATCGTAGCCATACACTTTAGCAAGCGACCGCTTAAGAGCAGCGTAGCTATCGCGCAAATCCTCGCTTGCTCGTAGCGCGTCGCGGAAGGCCAGGTGGCGTCGCAGTTCATCCGCCCCTACGGTTAGCACGTATAGATGGTGTTGCGGCTCGCCGGGTGGCGAGCGAAAGGCCTCGCGACCGGCTATGCCGAGATCACCTTCGTGGATGTAGCCGATGCGGCCAAGAAGGCGGATGGCTTCGGGGAGATCTGTCGACGATGCGAGAACTACGTCGAGGTCGATGATGGGTTTGGCGGCAAGGCCAGGAACTGCGGTGCTGCCGATGTGTTCGACAGTGACTACCAGAGGGCCGAGAGCGGCCTTAACCTTGGCCGTGAGCTTCAAGAAGGTGTCCGGCCATGAGGGGTCGTAGTCCTGGATCAACACGAGATCACGACTCCAGGTGAAGTCTCCAACTTCTATGGTCTCACGGGGAATGCTTTCGCAACACGATGAATGTGAAACACCTTGTTCATGATCTTCCAGTGCCCATCGACTTTGAGGAGCGTGAATAGATCAGTGTAGTTCGTGCCAGTCCAATTGTTGAGTTCGAGGCGTACGGTCGCGATGGAGCCGGCGACGTCGATGTTCACGATATCGGCCTTGAGATCTGCAGCCGGTCCGTTCTGATCGTGCCAATCGAAGAGCCTTTGGATGGGTCCTGCGAATAGACTGCCGCCCTCATAGCCGAATATCGTTGCGTCGTCGTGAGAGGCGAGTCGCATCTCGGCGCTGGATCCCGATTTGGCGCCGTTAATATAGTGCTGCACAACTGACGTGATTGCGTCTTTCTCGGTCATTGGCCCCCCTAAATTTGCGGCGCTGATGATGGGCAATGTGGCTGAACCAATGTTAACAAGTAGTAACCCGCACGCACGGGGTCAACGCGCGATTCGGCGCCGCGTTCTTTCTATTGAAGGTTCAGCAATAGAAGGATCGCCATCATGAACAAGTTGTCATCCGTTGCGTTAAGTGCCGCTCTCGTGGTTATGGGTGTAGGCGCCAGTCTTTCCGCAGAGGCGCATCCATTCGTGACCGTCGGCGTTGGAATTCCAAGCGTTGTGGTTCAGCCGTTCGGATATGCGCCCGTCTATGGCGTTCCCTACTACTATGGCTATCGGCGCTACTGGCATCGTGACTATGATCGCGACCGAGACGATCGCTTTCATCGTCGCTGGGATCGTGATGACCGTCGTTGGGATCGTCGCTAGATAAATGCCGAACGGCCGTGCCTCGGTAACATGGAGGAATCGAGCGCCTCGGCCGCGAGGCGCTCCGCATGAGGGTCTCTGCAATTTGGCACCAGCGATCAATGTGGGGTAACGCGTTGCTACGCCTGATACGTGGTGACGCCACCCACCACGGTGCGAACCACGCGGATGTCCTTGATCTTTTCGGGATCCGTGGTGTGCAGATCCTCGGCCAACATGACGAAGTCGGCGAGTTTGCCGGGCGTGATGGAGCCTTTCAATGCCTCCTCGCGCGTCGCATAGGCGCCATTGATCGTGTTGACCTGTAGTGCCTCAGCGACCGTGATACGTTGATTCGCGCCCCAGACCTCGCCATTCCAACCGGTCCGCGTGACCATGCCTTGAATGCCCATTAACGGCGAGAACGGTCCCGGATCGAAATCCGAACCCGCAGCCGCGTGAATTCCCGCGTCGAGCAGCGTGCGATAGGCCATGCAGCGCTTCATCAACTCCTCGCCATAGAAGCGGAATTTGTCGGGGTTGTAATAGGCATAGGAAGTAAACAGCGCGGGAATCGCGTTGATGGCTTTCATGCGTCGCACGAGATCGTCGTTGATCAAGGTGCAATGCGTGATCTTGGGCCGCGCATCGGGTTGCGGCACCAGCCGCAGCGCACGCTCGTAAGCGGTGAGCACGTGATCGATGGCGACGTCGCCATTGGCATGACAGTTGAGCTGAATTCCGGCGCGATGCACCCGCTCGCACCACGCGTCAAGATCCTCCTGCGTTTCCGTGACATTTCCCCGATAGCCCGATGTCGAACCGGGATAGGGGATGCTCATCGCCATCGTGCGTTCGGAAAACGAGCCGTCCGCGGTATGTTCACAGGTGGCGCCCAATTTGATCCACTCATCGCCGAATCCGGTGGTCATTCCGGATGAAATCATGGCCTCAAGCTCCGCGCCTTCCGCCTCATAGCTCACGCGATGCAAAAGCTCTCCGCGCGCGCGAACCTCCTCCAGGGCGCGCAGGTTGCCGCTTTCATGACAGACGCCGGTGAGTCCAAAGCGGGCGAACTGTTTGGAGATATAGGCCAAACCGTCGCGATCGCGTCTCAGGGTCTCATCGGCGGTGTAGGTCGCTCGCCGGCCGACTTTGTCGAACTTGTCGCGAGCACGATCGGTGACGCGGCCGTTGAGCTCACCGCTGGCATCCTTGTCGTAAGTGCCGCTGGCCATGCCGGGCGTGTCCTTCGTGACTCCTGCCATTCGCAACGCCTTGCTGTTGTAAAACGACGTGTGACCGCCGCGATGATGAACGGCAACGGGCAATTCGCCCGATACTTGATCGAGATCGTGCACATTGAGTGCACGTTTGTCTTTCAGCTTGGTATCGTCGAAGAAATAGCCTTCGATCCAGGTGTCGGGAGGCGCGGTTTTGGCTTTGGCGCGCAATTTGTCGACGATGCTTTGAATGGTCACGAACTCCACGTCGTAGGGGTTGCCGACGAGCACTTCATAGAGCAGTTCATTGCCGGGCGCATGGTTGTGGCAGTCGATGAAGCCCGGGACGACCGTCATCTGCCTGGCGTCAATGCTTTGGGTCTTTTTACCGATGAGACCCTTGATCTCCGCGCTGCTTCCCAAGGCGATGAATTTGCCGCCCCGCACCGCGAATGCTTGCACCTTCGGGAAATGCGGATCAACCGTATAGACCTTGGCGTTGAACACGACCAGTTCGGCATCCCGCTCCTCGGCGAATAGGCCTGCTGCGGCGGCCCATTTCGCGGCGGCCATGCCGCCAATTCCGGCGCAGCTCTTGGCGAGAAACGCTCGGCGATTCAGCGGGCGCATGGCGCGCCTTACTTCTTGCGCACCGTGGCCAGGATTCTTACCCACTCCTTGCCCACTCCGACGCACTTTTCCTGGGTGTAGAAGGATTCGTTTTCAGAGATTTCCTTCTTCATCATGTCCCACCCATCCTGGATGTACGCCGATTGGTCGGGACCTGTGTTGGAGCTGCGCATCTTCTCGAGAATCGACTTCGCGGTCTCCTCGGCACTTGGATCACTCTTGGCAAGAAAACCCTTCTTGGCGCACAGATCGTACCCGGTAGCCGTCCCGCCGACCAAAATGCCGAATTGCCGGGCCTGTCCCTGCTCCTGGGTAGCCGTTGCCGTCGCGGGAGCATTTTGAGCGCTCGCCGCGCCGCCCCAAATGATCAGTCCCAAACTGAGCAGTTTCTTCATTGATTTAGATTCCAAGTGTACAAACGCAAGTCTGACAATCTCAGATTTACGCCGTCCGGGCAAATCCCAAAAGCGCTTTGCATCGCGGCCGCTGCGACTAATAGATGCCCACAACGCGAATTTACCTCGCTGGCACCTCATTCTGACCGCTAAAATTCGTCGATCATGAATATCGTCGAGCAGAAGCAGCGGGGAGGAATTGGCGTGGTTCTGGCCATTGTCGCTCTCGATTTCGCGGGGATCGGACTGACCTTGCCCATCATTCCGCGCCTGCTGAGCGACGTTGCGCACACGAGCGATCTCGGCTGGCGATTCGGCGCTTTCTTGAGTTTGTACGCCCTCATGCAATTCGTCTTTTCGCCGATCTTGGGTATCTGGAGCGATCGAGTCGGCAGGCGGCCGGTTCTCTTGTGTTCACTCGCCGGCGCCGCCGTCGATTACCTTTTCATGGCAATAGCCCCCTCGTTGGGTCTGCTGTTCGTGGGGCGGGCGATCGCTGGAATAACCGGCGCCAGCCAGGCGGTCGCGTCGGCGTACATAGCCGACGTGACGTCGGAAGGCGAACGTGCGCGGCGATTCGGCCAACTCAATGCGGTCCAAGGCTTGGGTTTTATTGCCGGCCCGCTCATCGGTGGACTGCTGGGCACGCTGTGGATTCGCGCGCCTTTCATGGCCGCGGCAGGCTTGAACGGCATCACTTTCTTGGTGACCCTGTTGGTTCTTCGAGAGCCGCCGCGGCATTTGGCAGCCGCGGGCGAAGCGCCCTTTGTAAATCCCTTCAGGACATTCCAGTGGGCATGGTCGGTTCCCGCCCTGCTGCCCCTGCTGATCATCTTCTTGGTATTCACGCTGGTCGGCCAGGTGGGCGGCACGATCTGGATCATCTACGGATCGGATCGATACGGTTGGACGCCGTTCTGGATCGGCGTGTCAATCGCCTGCTTTGGTCTGCTGCACGCGATCGCGCAGGCGTACATCGCCGGCCCGATGACCGAACGGCGTGGAGAGCGCTTCGCGCTGGCCGTCGGCGTCATCACCGACAGTTCGGCGTCCGTGCTGATCGCGTTCGCAACCAAGGGATGGATGGCGTTCGCGTTGATGCCGCTGTTCGGCTTGGGCGCGGTGGGCCTGCCCGCCTTGCAATCGCTATTGAGCGGCAAAGTCGACGCTCAAAAACAGGGACGACTGCAAGGCGTACTGGCCAGCATCACAAGTCTTGCCTCCATCGTGGGGCCGCTGGTCATCAGCTCGCTGTACTTCGCCTATCGTGCGAGTTTTCCAGGCCTCGTCTGGATTGCCGGCGCGGCGCTTTATCTGATCACTGTGCCGGTACTACTGCGCCTGCCGGCAAAAGCCCCTGCCGCCGCGAACGCCTGATCCCTCAGCGGCCGCTCAAGCCTGCTTCAAATGAATGGAGCCATCGCCCGTGTGGATGGTGAGTGTCGAGCCACCGCCGTTCATTTTGCCTCGGACCCGCGATTTGCTGATGTTGCCTTCCATCGTGATCGGAATGTCCGAGCTGATGTGTCCGTCGCTCGTGCTGGCATCGATATTCACGGGCAGATCACCCGGCAATGCCACGTCGATGCCGCCGTCGCCGGAGCTGATGTTCCAGCCTGAATCCAGCTTCGAGCCGTGAAGCGCCTCCACCCCGACGCTGCCGTCGCCGCTCCTGACGCTCAAGACATCAAAGCGTCCGGTGAGGCGGATGCGGCCGTCGCCGGAGGTGGCATCGCATTTGCCATCGAGGTCGCGTCCTTCAATGGTGCCATCGCCGGTGTGCAGGCGGACCGCGCCCTTCAGGGAACTCACGGAGAGACTGCCGTCGCCGCTGTGCAAATCAATGGTGCCTGACAGGCCGACGGCCTTGATGGAGCCATCGCCGGTTCTGACTTGCAGGTCCGCGTCCTTCGGCATGCGAACCTCGATGTGCAACCTGCGCATCGTCCCGATGGAGAAATTCCACTTGTTGGGAATACGGGCGGTAAGCTCGACCTCATCACCGTGCTGGTTGGATTCGATGGTCAAGGACTTGTTCAACACATAGCCCTGATATTCAACGCGGAATTCAACCTCCTTGGTATCGCCGGTGGTAATACTGACGCTGCCGTCGTTGGTGTCGACATGCACGCTGGCGCGATTCGCGACCGTGAAGGATTTGGCATAGTCATCCGCATGGACCGTGGCGGTAAACAGCCCGGTGGCGAGAAGTGCCCCGATGATTGCCGATCGATGGACGGTGGTTCTTTTGTGTAGAGGGGTCATTGCCAAAGCTCTCCCGATTGCAGATAGAAAAATTCCGGCGCCGCGCTTAAGGGTGCAGCGGGCACAAGCCTCATACCACGGCTGGCGCGTGCCTACAAAACCCCGCCGGACGAGAAAAGTTGCATGCCGTGCCGCGAGATGGCGCGCCGCACCATATTGTGGGCAGACTCATCACCCGCTTTCCAGCAGATGTCGCTGCCATCCGATAGACCCGTGGCGCGTGTGGCAGTACCTTAGGTTTTGTCCATCTGCAGGTGAAGGGAATGCGGGTCATTCAACGCTCGACGCTGGTACTGCTCGCAACGTTGCTTCTCGCCTGCGGCGGCGGAAGCGGCGGAAGGTCAGATTCTGCGCCCGGCGCAAGTCCACCACGCGGCACCTTGTTGCAGAGTCCGCCCGAGCTTCTGTCCACGGTGAAGGCTTCGGATTTGCTGCTCGAACTCAACACCGCGGCCAATCAGCAGCTGCTATCGCTCAGCGGCCCACCGGTGTGCGACATTCTCACGTATCACATCGAATACAGCACGGTGGGCGGCGCCAATGAAGCCACCACGGCATCCGCCGCACTGATGGTGCCCACCGGCTTTGGCGCGAACTGCACGGGAAAGCGCCCGATCGTTTTGTACGCGCACGGTACGAGCACGGACCGCTCCTTCAATATGACTGACATGAGCAATGCGGAGACGCTGTCCCTGGCGGCGCTGTTCGCATCGCAGGGATATATCATCGTGGCCCCGAACTACGCGGGCTACGACACCTCTACGCTTGCCTATCATCCTTACTTGATTGCCGATCAACAATCGAAGGATATGATCGACGCGCTGACGGCGGCGCGCGTGGCGCTGCCGTTCGCCTCGGTGACATTGACCAAGGACAGCGGACAGTTGTTCATCACGGGTTACTCGCAGGGTGGTTACGTTGCGATGGCCACTCACCGTGCCATGCAGGCCGCCGGCATGACCGTCACGGCATCCGCACCCATGTCAGGACCGTACGCCCTCGGCGCGTTCGTCGACGCCGTCTTCTACGGTGAGGTCAACGGCAGTGGTCCCGTGTCTTCGACGCTGTTGCTCACCGCCTATCAGCGGGTCTACGGCAATATCTACGCCAATGCCGTGGATGTGTTCGAGCCCCAGTACGCGACTGGGATTGACTCCCTGCTGCCGAGTACGACGCCACGGAGTCAGCTGTATGCTGAAGGGAAGATTCCTGAGTTTGCGCTGTTTAGTTCAACGCCGCCCGCTCCGGCCTTCGCGAGCATTACCCCACCCTCGACACCGACGAATTTGGCGGCCGTGTTCGCGCTCGGCTTCGGCGCCGGCAATTTGCTGCAGAACAGTTATCGATTGAGCTATTTGCAAGACGCCCAGGCGCACCCAGATGGTGGCTTCCCCGCGGTGACCACGGGGCTTGCGGCAGCGAGCCCGGCGCTGCCCTGGCGGCAGGCACTGCAACTGAATGATTTGCGCAACTGGGTTCCGACGGTACCGGTGCAGCTGTGCGGCGGCGCCGTCGACCCGCTGGTGTTTTGGTTCAACAGCCGGCTCATGCAGAATTATTGGGCATCGCAGCCATCGGCAGCACCGATCAGCATGCTCGATTTGGAGTCCGCGGTATCGGCCAACGACCCCTATGGCAGCCTCAAACAAGAATTTGAGATCGCCAAGGCACTCATCGCCGCCACCGCCGTCGCACAAGGAGCCACGGACGGCGGCGCGTTTGCGGTCGCTGAGGCCTATCACGCGACACTGGTGGCGCCCTTCTGCTTCGCCGCGACGAGGTCGTTCTTCGCAAACCCGTAGCCGTAGCTGGAACTGATCGCGGCCCGCGTCAGGGCTTGGATTTAGCCAGCGCCGGGATCGAGGCCGCGATGACCCACGCCGCTCCGATCAAGGCGAAGTTGATGTTGTTCTCCGCCCAGTTGAAATGAGTGTGCGGCTCGAGGAGCACGCGGGGAGCATGTACCAGCGCGGCGAATACGATGAACATCGCCGTCAGCAGCATGGCGGCCGGGCGCGCGTAGATGCCTGACAGTATTGCGATGCCGGCTGCAACATGTCCCGCCGCAGTAGCGTACGCCCAGAACGTCTGGCCCGGCGGCAGCCACGCAGGAACCAGTTTGACGGTGTCGGAAAGGTAGAAGTGGTGAGCCAAACCAAAATAAATGAGACTCATTGCAAAAATCAGCCGCCCGATCTTGGATAGACGCTCTGCGCTCGCCGCTGCGAGTTGCGCGCGGAATGAATAAATGACCAATCCCGCCGCCGCGAGCGCCAGATGCTCGGCAACTCCGTACCAAGCCCCGAACACGAATGGCTGCGAAATGCCACGCGGAATGTCCAGGAAAACCTCCGCCAGACCGTAAAGTATGATCAGTGCTAAAGCGCCAAGGGACGCGGCGCGCCGCCATTGCATCGCCAACCCAGCGATCAACGGCGGCACGGCCAGGGCATATCCCCATGCGCTCTGTCCGGGAGCCGGGTTCGACAACGGTTGCCAGACCACGGCGTAATCTCCCCAGACCAGTCCCCCAAGCCCCAACACGACTGCTCCCAGGCCGTAGATGCGGACACTCACGGGCCGCGCGAATAATCTGTCCACCATTGAGGCCATTCGATTCCCCAAGAAATACTTTTTATTTATGCCTTCGAAACTCGATGACGCCGCTCAATCTGCCGGCCCTTGCGACGCGACCGCCGCACCGGGGTGGTCCTGGCAGATCGGTTCCGTGAGCGGCGCGACATGCGCGTAGGCTCCCGATCCTGCGCGCGCAATCTCGTAGCAATTCGCATTGACCCACACCATCCAATCGCCGTTCTCGGTCTTGAATCTGTCCCCGGCGCGGTGCTGCGCATGCGGCCGCCAATGATCGTCCTCCGGTCTTCCCGAGACTGAGCGACTCGCTGAGGGCTGGTGGTTGCGAATCTCGAATGCCTGCAGGGCGCGCCGCGCCTCCGCCGCCCAATCCACACCGGAGCCCTCGCCGTTTGCCGATGACCCTGGCGCTGGGGAAGCCGGAAAGGACAGCGACTCCAAGAGCGGCGGTTCAACCGTGATGGCCAAATTATGGCCGCGTCGCGGAAGATTCGCCATGACGCGCAGCTTCGGAGGATATACGGGCGTCACAAACACGACTTCAATGGGGTTCGCCGCCGTGGCGAGCCTTCCGGCCCGCGGCATCATGATGAAGGCCGCGATCAAGACCAGGTGCACCGCCAATACCCCGGCAGCTATGGCGTATCGCGCGGCTCGCCGGCGGTTTGACACCTTCACGAACAATTCTGCTCCTACGGGGCCCTAGATGAGGGACCTTCAGTACGGATGATGGTTCCAGTCCGCCGCGGCGTGGTTTTTGACGCTATCGCAGGGCTCGCAAGATCATTGACTGCGACCAAAAAAAGGAATAGTCAGATTCGACAAATCGCCGCAAGCAATCACAGGCCATTGCCGCGAGCCTACGTTACTGTGGCGCAACAGGCGACCGGAATCGTTTCGTGAAGGGAGAAACCATGCCCACGCAACCGACCATCGATTTGCTGAAGCAAAATCCCGGACGGGTCATTTTCATCGCTGTCGTCCTGGCGGCAGCGATCTGCGCCTTCGCATATACCGGCGGCTTCTTCTCGCCGCATCGTCTCAGTGCCAACCGTCTGGTCGACGCGATCGAGGCGAGCGGCGGCGGTGCGCACGAAGGGTTTCGTCGCGCACATGCGAAAGGCATCTGCCTGGCCGGAACTTTCCTCGCAAGCGCGGAGGCGAGAACCCTGTCACGAGCCGCCGTCTTCTCAGGCGATGTCGTGCCGGTGACGGGCCGCTTCGCCGAAGCCACCCCGGATCCTTTCACCAACGACGCGACGACGGCACCCGTCCGAAGCATGGCGCTTCGGCTTCAACCGCCGCACGCGGATGAGTGGCGCACCGGGATGAATGACACCCCGGGCCTGCACGTGTCGACGCCACAGGCATTCTATGAAAACGTGGTCGCATCGACTCCTGATCCTCGGACCGGGAAGCCGGATCCGGCGAAGAGGCAGGCCTATTTGGACCGGCATCCGGAGACCGTTGCATTTTTCGCGCGTCTGCAAGCCAGGCCGTTTTCGAGCGGCTTCGCGAACGACAGTTACAACAGTGTCAACGGGTTCATTTTCGTTTCCCCCGACGGCAACCGCCGGTTGGTGCGCTGGACGATGCAGGCCGAGGACCCGTTCTCGACGTTGTCGCCGGAAGATCGCGCCGGCAGAACGGCAAACTACGAGTTCGACGATCTGCTGGCGCGCATTGCACGCGGCCCCATCAAGTGGCGGTTGATTGCGACACTTGCGATGCCGGGCGACCCCAATAGAGCAGCCGAGGTTTGGCCTGAAGACCGACAAAAAGTCACTCTCGGCGAGCTGACCATCACCCATGTCGAAAGCGAAACCAGGGGCAACTGCCAGGACGTCAACTATGATCCATTGGTGTTGCCGTCGGGGATCGATCCGTCGGATGATCCGATTCCCTATGCCCGTTCCGCGGCCTATTCCGTTTCCTATAGGCGACGAGCGGGCGAACTTAAGCCGCCGAGCGCCGTTGCCAATCAAAGCGCGGGGACAGGGCCATGATCCACACAGTGCAGCGATTCAACCTGCTCGCCCGGCTCCTTCATTGGACGATGGCAGTACTGATGCTGACGATGGTGTTCGTCGGCATCGGCATGGTGAGCACCCTCTCCCCGAAATATCACGAGCTGCTGTCGCTGCACAAGTCGGTCGGCAGCCTCATCCTGGTGCTGGTGGCAGTGCGATTGGTCAACCGGCTTCTCAACCCGCCGCCGCCGCTGCCGGTGGATTTACCGGGTTGGCAGAAATTCTTGGCAACGGGTTCACACGTGATCCTGTATGCGCTCATGTTTGCGCTACCGCTCGTCGGCTGGTCGATGTTGTCGGCCGGCGGCTACCCCATTGTCGTGTTCGGCGCGATCCATCTGCCGCCCATACTTCCGCACAACGCACCGGTCTTCGCCCTGCTGCGCACCACTCATACGCTGTTGGCGCTGCTCTTGTTTGCCGTATTCCTTGGGCATCTTGGAGCGGCGCTGTTCCATGCGCTGATTCGCCGAGATGATGTCCTCGAGAGCATGGTTTAGTTCGAGGAGACCGGCAACGTCCGCAGACGCCCAGGTCCGGTGGTAGGACGAAAACTCATGCGTGACCGGTGCTTGGTGATTGGGTGGTCGTTGCTCCTGTGCTCCACCGTCGCAGTCAACGATCGTGTGAATGCCGAGGCTCCGGCTGCCGCTGAGCCGCCTCTCGAGGAAATCCTGGTCATGGGCGAACAACCCGGACCGGCCATGTGGCGCGTTGGCAAGGGCGATCACGCTCTATGGATCTTGGCCACGCTCGAACCTTTACCTAAGGGCATGGTGTGGCATTCCAAGAGCGTGGATGAGCGCATCGCTGCCTCGCAGCTGGTCCTATCACCGCCGGAGCTCTCGGCGCACGTCGGATTCTTTCGCAGCATGACCTTGGTACCATCGTTGCTGCACGCCCGCCACGCTCCCGATGGCCAGACATTGGAGCAGTCTCTACCCCACGATTTGTATATACGCTGGCTGGCGCTGCGCGTGAAATATCTGGGCACTGCCGACGACGAAAAGTTGCGCCCCATGCTCGCGGCCGCTAATTTGTACCGGCGGGCCATCGATCAAGTGGGGCTCACGCATAATTCTCATGTGTGGCAGCGCATTGAGGCCACCGCGCGTGCCAAGCACGTACCCGTGCAGCCGGTCAGCGTGGAAGTACCCATCGACAACCCCAAGCAATATGTGCGGGACTTGAGTGCGATTCCCTCCGCAGGTGAAATCGATTGCCTGCGATCGACGGTCGCACTGCTCGAAACACAACTACCAGTCATGCGCATGCGCGCAAACTCATGGTCCACCGGCGACATCGAAAAGCTGCGCGGCCTGTTGCGACCGGATGCTGCGGAAACTTGCGCCGGCGCTGTGCTGGTGGTACCGAGCTTTCAGGCGGAGTATACAAAGGTCAACGGGCAGCTGCAGTCGGTCTGGCTTGGCATAGCCGAGAAAGCCATCGCGGCCAACTTGAGCACGGTGGCCGTGCTGCCCCTGGCTGAGCTGGTGAAGCCCGACGGCTGGCTGGCATTGTTTCGCGCCCGGGGCTACGAGATAACCGAGCCATAAGTTGAGCAGGTTGGGCTGATCGTGGCGCCAACCCAAGAAGCGAAATTTACGAAATTCCCGTCTGACGTGCCCGTTTCGCCGCCAGGTCGCCCTGAGCCTCAATCGAAACCGCGTTCCACTTCTCCCAGGTCTCGACGCGCCGCGCATATTCGGCGCGCGTCATGGGCAAACCGCTCGAGCCAAAGAAAATTCGCAGCGGCGGATCCTGTGCATCGACCACCTTCAAAATCGCCGGCCCTGTCGCGTCCGGATCGCCCGGCACGTAATTGCCGCGAATCGCAGCAACTTTTGCGCGAGCGCCGTCGTAGGCCGGGATGGCCGCCGCGCGGATGGCCGACGTGCCGCCCCAGTCGGTGGCGTAGCCGCCCGGCTCGACGATGGTCACCTTGATGCCGAATCCGGCGACTTCCGCGGCGAGCGCCTGGCTGAAGCCCTCAAGACCCCATTTCGAGGCGTGGTACAGGCCGACGGTGGGAAAGGCATTGACGCCGCCGATCGATGACACCTGAATGATGTGTCCCGATCCTTGGGCACGCATGATGGGCAGCGCGGCCTGGGTGACCCAAAGCGCGCCGAACAGATTGGTTTCTATTTGTGCGCGGGCTTGCGCTTCGCTGACCTCCTCGATCGTGCCGAAAAGTCCGTAGCCGGCATTGTTGACCACCACGTCGAGGCGGCCGAAGCGCGCATGCGCCGCCGCGATTGCGGCATCGACATCAGCTTTGTTCGTGACGTCCAGCGTGATCGCCGTCACGTGCTTGCCGTAGCGATCAGTCAGCGGCGCAAGCGCATCGATGTTCCGTGCGGTGGCCGCAACGAGATCGCCGCGGGCCAGCGCCGTCTCCGCCCAAACGCGGCCGAAACCCTTGGACGTGCCAGTAATGAACCAGACTTTAGCGGCCATATTGTTCCTTAGTTAAAGACGCGCGGCGTATTCAAGCAAATGCCGCGTCATACGCGGCCACCTCGAAAAAAGCCTAGCACGACCGATCGAACGAGTTCTGTCAGACAAGTCCGGCATATTTTTATTGGTACCATGAGGCCGATGGGCGGTTACGACACATTGGTGCTGGGCGCGGGTATTGCGGGTCTGGCCGCCGCGCGCGCACTGGCCGATGCCGGTCAGCGCGTCGCCCTCATCGAAGCGCGCGACCGGATCGGCGGGCGCATTTTCACCGACCAGATCACCCGGAATTCCGGCGAGCGGGTTTCGATTGAGCTCGGCGCGGAATTCATTCATGGACTGCCGCCGGTCAGCTGGGACCTGATCCGGCAAGCGAATCTCAACACGTATGAATTGGACGGCGCTCAACTGTCGTTCGCTTGCGGCGGCTTCCGATCAAGCGGTGAAGACTACGGGGAGGGTGCCAGCGTCATCGATGACATGATGGCATGGCTGGAGAGGCAGCCTCGCGGCACGGACGTGACCTTTGAGGAGTACTTGGATCGGGCGGGAATCGATGGGTCGCGGCGCAGCCGTGCCACGGCCTATGTCGAAGGCTTCAACGCGGCCGACAGCCGCGTCATCGGCGTTGCGGCGCTGGTACAGCAACAGCGCGCCGAGGACCAAGTACATTCCGATCGGCTGTTTCACATCGAGGCTGGATACACTGCCCTGCCGGAGTTCCTGTCGGATCGATTTCGTGCAGCGGGCGGCACGCTTTTGTTGGAGCATCCGGTGCGCCGCGTGCGCTGGTCGCAAAACGCAGTCGCGGTCGGCGGTGTCGATGCCGGCGGCGAGAGTTTTGAATTGCATGCAAAACGAGCCGTCGTGACCCTGCCGCTCGGTGTGTTGCAGGCCGGCAACGTCGAGTTCGAGCCTGCGCCTGAAGGGATATGGTCGAACGCGGCGCGGATGGCGATGGGTGCGGTTATCCGAATCAGCCTGCTGTTTGACGCGAAGTTTTGGCAGCAGGATCTTAGCTTCCTACTTACACGGGATGAAACGCCATCGGCGTGGTGGACCCCGATGCCACAGTCCGCACCGCTGATCACAGGATGGGCGGGCGGCCCGAAGGCCGCGGCGCTCACAATCAGGATCGGGGCCCGCGCGGACGGGCGCGCGTTGCTGGAAGAATCCTTGGGAACGCTGTCGCGCACGTACGGAATCGCGGCGCGGGACCTGCACGCGAGACTGATCAGCTGGCACGCGCACGATTGGCAAGCGGATCCCTATTCGCGCGGCGCCTATAGCTACGCGCCGGCCGGCGCACTGAACGCATCGGCCAACATGGCGCTGCCGGTGGCCGATACCCTGTTTTTCGCCGGCGAGCACACCGATTCGGGACATTGGGGAACGGTGCACGGCGCCTTGGGCAGCGGGTTGCGAGCGGCCGCGCAACTTCTCGTGGGGCAAAAATGACCGAACAACGCCAGCGCGGCAACGTCACGCTGCAGCGGAACCGTGGCGGTCGTGCTCCAGACCGATTCCGCCTTGACGCACGCGACGAGTGACGTCGATTTCGCCATCCGCCAGCATGGCCAACAGCAAGTCAATCTGTACGCCCGTGGTCAGCCGCTCGTACCATTCAAGGCCGACACCGAGCGCGTCATGACGGACCACGTTTGCCGCGATACGTTTACTTCCTGGGATGGAGTTGTCCGGCAAGAATGGCGCCAGGTAAACCAGAGAATTCATGCGGAACGGCACACTGGTTTCCAAATAGGCGCCGGTCAAGCTGACATTGACCACTCGTGCCGCCCCGGTACTGCCGGATGCCGCGACCACATGCACCGCAATGTTCGTCGCTCGCCTTTGCCCCCAACGATGATCCATTCCCATGCGACACCCCAGTGCAACGAGCCGATGGTGTAAGGACAGTGTGACAATTATTGCGACGTCGCACGGAAATTTTCAAGAAGTAAAGACTGCCGGCGCGGTCCTGCCGTTGGCCGGCTCTTCGGTCGATACGCAGCGTATTTGGCGCCGGCGGCACAAAGGTCGACAACGCCCCCATTCCGTGCCAGATTCCCCACCGGGAGTGCCTCGTCGCACAAGCGAGCGATTGCGAATGCCTGCCACAACAAATATGGATCGGCGCGCCGCCCTGCAGACCCTGCTGCAAGGGGGGCTGGCCTTGAGTCTGATACCCGGCTTCGCCGAGGCCGCCTGGGGCGCCATCGCCGCCGGCGCTCAGCGCGCGCCGCGAGTCCTTAACGCGACGCAGGACCGGATGATCGCCCTCATCGCCGACACCATCCTGCCGCGCAGCGATACGCCGGGCGCAATCGATGTGGGCGTACCGCCATGGATCGACTTGGTTTTAGCGGAGTACTTTTCCGACACGCGCCGCGCCAGCTTCCTCGCCGATCTGGACGCCATCGACCAACTGGCGCTGTCGCAATCTGGTGCTCATCTGACAGCGCTTGAAGGCGGCGGCCTCGCGAAAGTCATGGCGCCTCTCGATGCCGCCTGTGGCTCCAAGGACCTCACCCCCGCCCAGCGCGGCTATGTGCAACTCAAGGAGCTCGTCATTCACGGCTACTTCACCAGCAAACCGGTGCAGCAGGAGCTTCTGAAGGTCGTCATCGTGCCAGGCCGATTCGATGCCGATGTGCGGATCCCCGCGAGCCCGACGTGAAAGAGCGGCTCACCTTTGATGCCATTGTGGTCGGGTCCGGTATCACGGGCGGGTGGGCCGCCAAGGAATTGACCGAGGCAGGCTTGAAGACGCTGGTGCTCGAGGCCGGCGGCCCCATCGATCCTGCCAAGGATTATGTGGAGCATGTGCAACCCTACGAGGTGCCGTTCCGCAATTGGGGCGATCGCAGGCTGCTCAAAAAAGAGCGCCCGATCCAGACCGAGTGTTACCCCTGCGATGAGATCGGACACAAATTCTTCGTCAACGACATCGAGAATCCTTACACCCATGCAGTGGGCGCGCCGTTCAGTTGGTTTCGCGGGCGCCAAGTCGGTGGGCGCTCCATTACCTGGGGCCGGCAGGTGTATCGCTGGAGCGACCTGGATTTCGAGGCGAACGCCAAGGACGGTCACGGCAATGACTGGCCGATCCGCTACCGGGACATTGCGCCCTGGTATTCACACGTCGAGAAGTTCATCGGCGTATCGGGCTCTGCTGAGGGCCTGTCACAGTTGCCCGACGGCGAGTTCCTGGCGCCCATGCCGATGACGGCTGTCGAGCGCACCGCGCGCGAGCGGATCCTTAAAGGCTTCAACGGCGAGCGCCACATGACGATCGGCCGCGCGGCCATCCTCACCGAGGACCACAATGGCCGCGCGGCCTGCCACTACTGCGGGCCCTGCGAGCGCGGCTGCATCACGCATTCTTATTTCAGCAGCATCGGCTCAACGCTCCCTGCCGCCAACGCCACCGGCAACTTGACGCTGCGTCCGCACAGCGTCGCCGCCGAGCTCACCTATGATGCGAAGCGCGGGCGCATTCGCGGCGTGCGCGTGATCGATGCGAACACGCTCAAAGAAACCGAGTACCAAGCCCGCGTGGTGTTCCTCTGCGCCTCTGCCATCGAATCGGTCCGCCTGCTGCTCAATTCCAAGAGCGCGCACTTTCCTGAAGGTCTCGGCAATTCCAGCGGCACGCTGGGCCGCTACGTCATGGATCACCACTACGGCTCCGGCGCGTCGGGCACCATGAGCGGCTTTGAGGATCGCACCACGTTTGGGCGCCGTCCTAACGGCATTTACATCGCGCGCTTTCGCAATGTCTCGAGCCAGCACCCCGGTTTCCTGCGCGGCTATGGGATGCAGGGCGGCTCGAGCCGCCGCGACTGGCATCGCGGGACTACCATGCCGGGCTACGGCGCGGACTTCAAGAAATCACTGCTGGAGTTGGGTTCCTGGTCCTTCGGCGCCGCCGGCTGGGGAGAGACGCTGCCGCACGCCGACAACCGCGTGACCATTGATCCTGTCGTGAAGGACAAGTGGGGCGTGCCGGCCGCGCGCATGGATGTTCGCTGGCGTGAGAATGAGCGCGCCATGCAGCGCGACATGATGACCAGCATGGCCG
>Ga0210406_10003523_pt1 | contig 17118 bp, 16 predicted proteins | sample IncBWC30MmetaG_FD_155454 | JGI IMG/M metagenome (GOLD analysis project Ga0210406, IMG submission 155454) | Forest soil microbial communities from Barre Woods Harvard Forest LTER site, Petersham, Massachusetts, United States - Inc-BW-C-30-M | ecosystem: Environmental > Terrestrial > Soil >... | reverse complement strand
CAGGGGCCGATTGTCGATCAAGCGCCGCTAATGACCGCACAGCGGTTGGCCCAGATGCCGACCACCGCAGAGGAACTGCCCTTTGCCCAGGAAGCACTGAGGCTCGGGGACCACGATATGGACCTCGCCTTTGCAGCAGCCGTGCGCGAGGCCCAGGAGCATCCGCCGGTACTAAGCGCCGAGGCTAAGGAGATAGAAGCGCGGCTGCAGCAGTCGGAGAGAGCCGTCGAAGCGGACAAGGCCGAGGTCGCGCGGCTGACCGCCGCCTACGAAAAGGCCGGCGCGGACAAAAAGGACGCCTTGGATGACCAGCTGGATGTCGCGAAAGCGAAGCAGGAGCTGGATCAGGATGAAGCCGACGATGCTAAACAGGATTTGATCCGAGCCGGCGGAGATCCGAAGGGCCGAATCCAGTCGATGGTCGAAGAGCACGAAGCCACGTCGCATGTGGCGGACACCATGCACGTGTCGGTCGACAATTCCGTCGAAGCACAGGGATTGATTCACCGCGTGCAGCGATGGTCGGCGCTTCACCAGAAGCAGTTACTCCTCTGGCGCGCGAAGCAAGATGCGGAAGCTCTAGCGATGTCGCTGACAGCCCGGCACAATGCGCTGGAATCGCAGATCAGCTCTGATAAGGCCCACGCAGCACAGATGGACACGCAAGCGACGTCCAGTGCCGCTGGCGGTTCCAGAAAACCTTCGAATCTGAACCGCGAAGAGTCGACCAATCTGGTGAAGGCCACCAAGCTGCGCGCTTCCGAGCAAAAAACTTTGGCGGGATTTGGCAAACGGATCGACGATCAAAAACAACTGGCCGATGTGTATGCCAAATGGATGGATGTCCTTGCCGCCAAGCAGCGGTCGGTCATTCACCGAATGTTGATTGGGCTGGTCATTATTTTTGGGATCTTGCTGGTCGGAATCTTTTTCGATAGCTGGCTTGAGCGGCTGCTCGGCAAAACCTCCCTGGATCGCCGGCAGGTCGAAACGATGCGCACGGTTACGCGCGTGGCCGTGCAGATCTGCGCGGTGCTCTTCATTCTGCTGGTGATATTTGGGCCACCGAGTCAGCTCGGGACGATTCTCGGGCTTGCCGGCGCGGGCCTGACGGTGGCGCTGAAGGATTTCATCGTGGGCTTCCTCGGTTGGTTCGTGCTCATGGGAAAAAACGGCGTGCGGCTGGGAGATTGGGTGGAAATCAATGGCGTGACCGGAGAAGTCGTCGAACTCGGAATGTTCCATACCGTTTTGCTGGAAACCGGCAACTGGACGGATTCCGGCCACCCGACGGGACGGCGCGTGACGTTTACGAACAGCTATGCGATCGAAGGCCACTACTTCAATTTCTCGACCTCCGGCCAATGGATGTGGGATGAATTGCAGGTAGTGCTTCCCACGGGGCAAGACCCGTATCCTGTCGTTGATGCCATTCAGAAAAAGGTCGCCGAAGCGACAACGGAATCCGCGAAACAGGCCGAACAGGAGTGGCAACGTGCGGCGAGTTCGCGGCAGATGAATGCTTTATCAGCCGCGCCCGCTATTAACGTAAAGCCGATTATCGGGGGCATCGAAATCGCCGTGCGCTACATCACGCGCGCCAACGAACGCTACCAGCTTCGCGCCAAGCTCTATCAGGCTGCGGTGGATTTGCTTGGTGGCAAGAACGTACATGTCGCGCCGGCTGCGGATCAGGCGACAGCACCTATAACCGGTCAGCGGTGAAACCGCTGCGGCCGCCTATCGCATGAGTTGGCGCGCGCGGATGGCGGAGATCGTGGATCCCATGTAGAGCAACGCGAGGAGCGCATAACCGGCAATCAGGCCGGCGCCCTGCGCGACCCATCCAAGTGCAACGCTCATGAAGAGTTGCACGACGGTTGTCAGAATCGCCATCGCGGATTGCGTGCGCCCCATAAAGTGTCGCGGCACGATGGCCATCAGCGAAGATTGCGCGACGACTCCGCCTAGCGCCCGGCAAAATCCAAACAGGATCTGCATCATCACCGCGCCCACGAGAAACGCGACGAACGGCGTCGCCATATGCCCCACCGCGAGCCCGGCGCACGCCGCAACATAGAGCGGCATGCGCAACGCCGGCCGCAGCTGGCTGGCAATCAGTCCGCCGATAATTGCGCCGGTGGCCCAGCCTGCTTCAAGGAACCCCAGCCCGCGCGGGCCGGAATGAAGAATGTCATTCGCCAGTGCCACCAGCACGACGTTGGCGCTGACTACGCCCGCCATCATGACGGAGTGCGTGACGCCCAGCGCGAGGACCAGCGGCTGCTCCTTCAGATACGCGAAGCCTTCACGCATGTCGGCATATATGGCCAGCGAAAGCCCCGCCTCGGCGATTTCCGGATTCTCCACGGTTTCGAGCACTTCGGCAGCTGCTTCGGTCGCCTCGTTATACTCCCGAGGATATTTCTGGCTCTCCCGCGGCGAGACGTACCCGCGGCGCACTTGGTAGAGGCAATAGGCCGACACGAAATAAGTGAGTCCGTCGATAAAAAGAATCCCTGCGATTCCGGCGGAGTTGTAAAGGAAGCCGACGAACGCGCCCGCGATCAGCATCCCGCTTTGCACGCCGACCAGCACGGCGGCGTTTGCGCCCGTGAATTGGCTCGCGGGGATGACTTCTTGCACCAGCGCGTTCACCGTGGCCCAATACATTGCCGAGCCGGTCCCCGTGATCAGCGTCATCGCATACAAATGCCAAAGCTGAAGGTGCCCGCGCCAGGCGATGTACGCAGTGGCGAGGACGAAAAAACCGCGCACAAGGTCGAGCGCGACTCCCAGGTAACGCCGGTCGATGCGATCGATCAGCACGCCGCCGAGGAACGGCACGAAAAGTCCCGGCAGGGTCATGACGATGACCTGCCAACTGACCTTCACGGTCGAATGCGTGGCTGCCAGGATGTACCAGCTCACGCCCGCGAAGTTCATCCCGCTGCCGAAGAGCGACACAAACATGGCCACAAAGAAATAGCGGAATCCGCGCTGTGCCCAGATCAGCTTCCAGTCCACCGTATGCGTCGCGGTCGTCGCCATGGAGCGTATTAGTTTACTATCGTGGGCGCCATCGCCGGGGCGATGAGCACGGAAGAGCGCTCAGTCTTGCGGAACAAATTGGCCATAGGGAGGTGAACTGCCGTGGGAAACGAATTGAAATGTATGGTCTCGTTCGGCGAGCAGAGGTCCGAAGGGAAGGCATTGCTCGAAACGAGCGAGATTTTTTTCCGCGGCGGCTTCCGGCTGAAGATTCCTTTGTCCACGATCAAATCGGCGAAAGCAATGGACGGCGAACTGCGCCTGCAAACTGCGGAAGGACTCGCGGTTTTTCATCTCGGCGCGGCCGCTGAGAAGTGGTGCGAGAAGATTCTTCATCCGAAATCGCGCATTGAAAAGCTGGGAGTCAAACCGGGAGCGCAAGTATCTCTCCTGGGCGAGTTCGAGCTGAAGTTTCTTCACGAAGTTACCGGGCTCACGAAGTCCGTGAGCAAGGGTAAAGTTGCCACAGATTCGGAGTGGGTCTTCTTCGCCGCGGATTCAAAACGAGATTTGGCAGCGTTGCCCAAAATCGCAAAAGCCATTCACGGTGCCGCGGCGGTATGGATTGTCTATCCCAAAGGCCAGAAGCAGATCACCGAAAATGACGTCCTCGCCACCGGCCGCAAGACCGGCCTGAAAGACGTGAAAGTCGTCGGCTTTTCCGCGACCCACACCGCGTTGAAATTCGTCATCCCGCTTTCCCGGCGCTAGATCCCGACTCGGTCGCGACTGTCAACTTTCCCCTCTTCTGCGTTAGAATCCCCCCACTGAAATATTTCCCGTTGCCCGTGCGTAGTTCCTTTCAGAAGGCAGTGCTACGCAACCTAGTGGTGGAGGAGTCCTCGATGGCAACAAGCCCCATTCCTGCGCCGGAGACGCAAGGTGCTCTCAGTCCGTTCTCACGAGTCGTCGGCGTTTTCTTTTCTCCGGGAGCGACTTTTGCAGACATTGTCAGAAAACCCAGCTGGGTGCTCCCGCTCGTGCTTACGACGATTCTCAGCATCGGCGTCAGCTTCGCCATCAATCAACGCATCAACTGGCGCGAATTCATGAACCAGCAAATCGAGAAGAGTCCGCGTGCGGCGCAGATGTCTGCCGAGCAGAAGCAGCAGCAAATCGAAGGCGGAGCGAAGTTTTCTCCCGTATTCACCTACAGTATCGGCCTTCTCGGCCCGATTCTTGGCGTGCTGATCATCGGGTTGGTGATGTGGGGAGCGTACAGTCTCCTCGGAGGGGCGAGCACCAATTTCAGCACCGCGTTCAGCATCACGGCTCACGCTTTTCTCACCGGACTCGTCAGCAGCCCGCTGTTCATACTGATTCTCTATTTGAAACCATACGGTACGGCGGACCTCGAGAATCCCGTAGCTGCGAATCTCGCCGCGCTGTTACCCGACGATTCCGCGAAGTGGCTCCTGGCGCTCGGCAAGTCGATTGACCTCTTCACTTTCTGGACGCTGATTCTCCTGGCCATTGGGTTCGCCGCCGTGAATCCGAAAAAACTGAAGGGCGCCAGGTCTTTTACCATTGCCTTCGGCGTGTGGGCAGCCTATGTGGTCTGCCGAGTCGGCTGGGCCTTCATCTTCTCCTGATACACTGGGTAGGACAGGCATTCCTGCCTGTCCTGCTTTCCGGTGTTTAGTCGAAGATGAATTTTTCGTTTGAAGTTGCGAGGACCGATCCGTCGGGCGCGCGCCGTGGCCGCCTGAGCACGCCCCACGGCACTGTCGAGACGCCCTTCTTCATGCCCGTCGGCACTCAGGCTTCCGTCAAAGCCCTCACCCAGGAAGCCCTCGAAGAACTCGGCGCGGAAATCATCCTCGCCAATACCTATCATCTCTATCTACGCCCCGGCCACGAACTCGTCCGCAAGCTCGGCGGCTTGCACCAATTCATGTCCTGGCCGCGCGCGATTCTCACGGACTCCGGCGGCTATCAAGTTTTCAGTCTCTCCGAATTGCGAAAAATAACCGACGAAGGCGTGCGCTTCCGTTCCCACCTCGATGGCTCCGAGCATCTGCTCACCCCGGAAAGAGCCGCCGAGATTCAGCTCGCGCTGGGTTCGGACATCGCCATGGTCCTCGATGAATGCATCGAAACGCCCGCGCCTCGCGAAAAAGCCGAGGCCGCGCTGAAGCGCACCACGGAATGGGCCCGTCGCGCGCGCGCTTATTTCCTGGACCAAGCCGCAAACAACGGCGATCTTCCCCAGTGGCAGTTTGGCATCGTCCAAGGCGCCACATTCCCCGATCTGCGCCGAGAAAGCGCGCGGCAGCTTCTCGATCTGGATTTTCCCGGGTACGCGGTCGGCGGCCTCGCCGTCGGTGAGCCGCACGAGATGACTTGCGAGATGACCGGCGAAGTAACCGCGCTTCTGCCGAAGGATCGCCCACGCTATCTCATGGGCGTCGGCCGCCCCGAACAAATCGCCGATTACGTCGCGCTGGGCATTGACATGATGGATTGCGTCCTCCCCACGCGCGCAGCGCGCCACGCCTGCCTCTACACTAGCGAAGGCCGCGTGCTCATCAAGAACACGCGTTACGCTCAGGATCAGCGGCCCATTGATCCCCAGTGCGTTTGTTCCGTCTGCCGCCGCTACTCCCGCGCGTATCTTCGTCATCTCTTCGCTGCGGGAGAAATCACGGCCGCCATCCTCGCCACCCACCACAATGTCCACTTTTACCTTGACATAATGCGGCAAATCCGCGAGGCTATCGAGTTTGGGAACCTAGCGAATTTCTCATCAGAGATGCACGCGCGCTATGCTGCGGGGCCAGCCTGAAGGCTGAATTCCGGGGAGCACGCGAGCCATCCCGCGGGGCGCCAAAACGAATCGCATGGAAGTCGGTTGAGCAGGAGCGCGGGTGATTTGCGACCGCCCGGTCTTTCTATCTTTCGCAGCCTGGAAGGCGCATCGGGACGGCCGGACCGGGAACTGACAACGCACTAAGGACTGGTTCAATACACGATGATGGCAGCGATGATTTTTCAGGCTTCTGGCGGTGGGGGCTTTGGCGGCTTCTTAATCCCGCTCGGTCTCATGTTCGCTATCATGTATTTCATGGTGATCATGCCCCAGCAGCGCCAGCGCAAGAAAATGCAGGAAATGCTCGGCGCCCTCAAGACCGGCGACAAGATCGTCACCAGTGGCGGCATTTACGGCACCGTCAACGGGATCGACGGCGATTCCGTCATTTTGAAAATCTCCAGTGAACCGCAGGTTAAGATTCGCATCGCGCGTGCGGCGATTGCTCAGGTGGAGGCATCGGAAGATGCAAAATAAGCCCACCCTTCGCCCAATTACGCGTTTTACCTTCTGACCATGAACCCTAATCTGAAGTGGAAAGCCCTGTTCATCTTTGCCGTCATCGTGTTCTGTATCTATTTCCTGATCGGCTACCCGGTGTTCCCCACCTCGCTCGCCCAGGTGAAGGACAACTTCTCCAAGCAGATCAAGCTTGGCCTCGACCTCCAGGGAGGCACGCACCTCATCCTCCAGGTCCAGGTTCAGGAAGCCATCGCGCAGGAGACGGACACGACCGTGGACCGTCTCACCACGCTGCTGCGCTCCAAGAATATTCATTACGATGAAGTGCGCCGCGTCGACGACACGCACTTCCTTGTTCGCAACATCGATTCCGCCCAGCTCTCGCAATTGCGCGACATTTACAGCGCACAATTTGCCAACGAATGGGATATGTCGGCCGCCGCTGGCGAATTGAACAGCTATACGTGGACGCTTCGTCCGAGCGCGATCGCTCGTATTCAAGAATCGACGATGACTCAATCTCTTGAGACCATCGAGCGCCGCATCAACGCTCTTGGCTTGACCGAACCGACCATCCAGCTTCATGGCCGCAAAGACAACGAAATCCTCGTTCAGCTTCCCGGCGAAGGCGATCCCACTCGTGCCAAAGCCGTCATTCAGGCCGGCGGCCAATTGGAATTGAGACTTATGGAAGATCCGCAAACTTATTCTTCGCTGGCCGAAGCCCTCAGCCGTCATGGCGGAGTTTTACCTCCGGGCACAGAACTCGTCCCTGGGCGCTCCGAGTCGCGAAACCCCTCGGGTGGATTTGACACTGGCGAAGTCTGGTACGTTTTGAGCCGCGCCCCTATCGTTACCGGCCGCGACCTGCGCAGCGCCGTGGAAAATCGCAACACCGCGAATCCCGGCATGTGGCAGGTCAATTTCACTCTCTCGCCGGAGGCCGCCAAGCGCTTTGGACCCTTCACGCAGCAGAACATTGGCCGCCAGATGGCCATTGTTTTGGATCATCGCGTAACTTCCGCTCCCACCATACAAGGCAGAATTGACGATAGCGGCGAGATTACCGGCAACTTCAGCCAGGAGTCCGCTCACGACCTCGCTTTGACGCTCCGCGCCGGCGCACTTCCTGCTTCCATCAAGTACCTCGAAGAGCGAACGGTTGGCCCATCCCTCGGTGCGGACTCCATCCGCCACGGAGTGCAGGCCTCCGTGCTGAGCCTCGTCGTGGTCATGCTTTTCATGCTCGTCTATTACCGTCTTTCTGGTGGCAATGCCGTCCTCGCCCTGTTCCTTAACTTAGTCATTCTCTTGGCGTTTCTCGCGATGTCCGGGGCCGTTTTGACGCTCCCCGGCATCGCGGGCGTCATCCTGACCATCGGCATGGGCGTGGATTCCAACGTCCTGGTCTTCGAGCGCGTCCGCGAGGAACTGCGCAACGGCAAGTCCGCTGCCGCCGCTGTCGATGCCGGGTTCGACAAAGCCTTTTTGACAATTATCGATACGCACGTGACGACCGTGGTCTCAGCTGCCTTTTTGGGCGTTTTCGGAACCGGGCCTATCCGCGGCTTCGCCATTACACTCGTTGTTGGTCTGGTTGCGAATATCTTCACCGCCGTGTATGTGTCGAAAACGATTTTCCAGTATCACCTGACCAAGATGGACCGACAGGCCGAACTGAGCATTTAGTTAGAATGTACTAGAACTACCGGGGCGAGTGTCCCACTCAAAACCAAACGAGTGGGTTGTGGGTTCGTGACGTGGAATCTTCTACCTTATGGTGGATGGCTCTGCGCGGGAACATTCCGTCTCCCCTGGTGTCTAAAGAAGGGAAGTAAAGGCCGCATGATCGAGCTCTTCAAACAGCCCAACATCGACTGGATGGGCAAAGCCAAGTATTTCTATGCGTTAAGCGGTATTCTTCTCCTGGCTGGGTGGGCTTCCATTCTCTTTGGCAGTGGCATTCGCTACGGGATCGATTTCAAGGGTGGCACCAACGTGGATGTCCGTTTTGCCCAGCCTCCGAATGTGGACAAGCTCCGAAGCAGCTTGGCGGCGCAGGGCCTTGGCAATACCGAAATCCAAAGCGTCAAGGATATCGGCAACCCCAATTCCAATGAAGTGCTTATCTTCGTCGAGGGCAAAGGCCAGGACGAACTGGCTCTCCAGGCAAGCCGGGAGAAAGTGCTGGGCGCGCTGAACGCCACCTACGGCGTTTCGGGATCCAGCAAGCCCGATTTCAATCCCTCGACACCCGCCTCGCTCGCGGCCGTCCTCAACGAAAAAGATCCCCTGCTCCTTTCCGTCAACGCCGGTGATCGGTACCAGCAGCTCGCCAAGAAGATTCTCGACTACCGTGACAAAAACTCTAACGGCGTGCTCACCAATTTCGATGACCTCTTGAGAGTGGATGGCGTGACCGCGCCGGTCCTCGCCGCCGTGAAAGACAGCTATGCGCTCGGGCCATTTGCCATTCGCAACGTCGAAGTCGTCGGTCCAAAGGTCGGCGCCGAGCTTCGCCAGCAGGCAATTTACGTTACCCTCTATGCTTTAGGCGGCATGCTGTTATATATTGCCATCCGATTCCAGGGTGGTGGCTCGGTTGGCCAGTCGTTTTTCACGCAGAGAGGTTTTGTCGGCTTCATTCTCCGGGTGTTCGATAAAGGCATCTTTGGGTTGGCGGCGGTTTTGGCCGTGTTTCACGATGTGCTGATCACGCTTGGCTTTTTCTCGTTGCTGCGTTTTGAGATTTCGCTGACGGTCATCGCCGCGCTGCTTACTTTGGTCGGTTATTCCATGAACGACACCATCGTCATCTTCGACCGCATCCGTGAGAACAACCGTTTGCTGCGCAACGAATCGTTCGCTGACGTGGTCAACAAGTCCATCAACCAGACTCTTTCGCGAACGATCTTGACCAGCGGTTTGACTTTCCTTACCGTGCTTGTCCTGTTCCTGATGGGCGGCCAGGTGCTTCGTGCTTTCTCCTTTGCCCTGGTGGTAGGGATTGTGGTAGGAACGTACTCCAGTTTTGGTATTGCTGCTCCGCTCGTCGTCGCCTGGAATCGCTGGCGCGGTCAGAGCGCGGCGGCAGGCACCGGACCCGCAGCCGGCAACAAAGCCCGCACTAGCGAAAACGTCCCTGGACGTCTTGCTACTGCCGGGAGGAGGTAGGACGCATGTTTGAAGAAATGGTGATTTCCAGTCCGAATCCGAAGAAGACCAATAAGCCGTGGACGGTCGTCGTCTCGATGATTTTCCAGGTGGCCTTTCTGGGAATCCTGATCCTGATCCCTCTTATCTACACCGAGGCGCTTCCGAAGACCATGATGGCGACGATGCTCACCGCACCTCCGCCTCCCCCTCCTCCACCGCCGCCGCCTGCGGCGGTTCAGGTGGTCCATGTCAAGCCGCAGGCCCATTTGATGGATGCGGGCAAACTCGTCCAGCCGAAGGTCATCCCAAAGGAAGTCAAGATTATTAAGGAAGAAGCCGAACCTGATGTTTCTGTCGGCATGACTGGTGGTGTCCCGGGCGGCGTTGCCGGTGGCTCAATGGGCGGTGTCCTTGGCGGCGTTATCGGTGGTATGGGCGGAGCGCCACCGCCGCCGAAGCCGAAACTGACTGGTCCGCTCCGCGTCGGCGGCAACGTCCAGGCAGCGCGCATTATCAATCGTGTTCAGCCCAGTTATCCACCGCTGGCGCGCCAGACCCGCATCTCCGGCACCGTGCGCCTCCACGCCATCATTGGCAAGGACGGCACCATCCAGCAGCTTGAAGTCATGAACGGCCATCCGTTGCTTCAGCAGGCCGCGCTGGATGCTGTACGTCAGTGGCGTTATCAGCCGACTTTGCTCAATGGCGAGCCCGTCGAAGTTGACACCACCATTGACGTGATTTTCTCTCTCAACCAGTAGTACGGGCGGGCGTGCCGGTCGTGGGACAGGCGCGCCACTCCGAGTTGCAGTATTCAGCAAACACTCTCGTTGATCGCCCGGCATGGTCGGGGGATCACTTGAAACTTAAGGAGCAAACGAATGGTAGCTACTCTCTTTACCTTTGCAGTTCTGCTGCAGGAAGCTGGCGCACCCAGCTTCGATTTACGCGACATGCTCAAGAACATGGGCACGCTCGCGCTGGTCGTTGTCTTCATCCTCTTTGTCCTCTCTATTTACTCCTTCGGCGTCATGATTGACCGCGCTCTCATGTACAGCGCGGCCCGCAAACAGTCGCGTGTCTTCGTCCAACAGGTTGCCGGCGCCCTCAAGGACGGCAAGCTCGACGAAGCCATCGCCATCGCCGAACGAAATAAAAAGAGCCACATCGCTAAGGTTGTCGCCACCGGGCTTTCCGAATTCCAGTCTGCTTCGCAGCAGGTTTCGGACTCCGACGTCATTGACGCCGCCAAGCGCGGCCTCGAGCGCTCCGTCGCCATCGTCCACGCGGAAATGAAGCGCGGCCTCTCGGCCCTCGCCACCATCGGTTCCACCGCCCCGTTCGTCGGCCTCTTCGGCACCGTCGTCGGCATCTTGAACGCGTTTAAGGGCATCGCCAGCAGCAAGGCCACGGGTCTCTCGGCCGTTGCCGGCGGTATCGCTGAAGCCCTTGTCACCACGGCCTTCGGCTTGCTGGTGGCAGTCCCTGCCGTCTGGGCTTACAACTACTTCACTAATAAAGTGGAAGCCTTCGACGTCGAGATGGACAACTCCTCCATGGAGCTCATCAACTACTTCATCCTGCGCCGCGGCGCGAAGAAGTAACCGGCCATGGCCTACAAGCCAGTAGCCGGACCCCAGATGGCGGCCCCCAACGTCATTCCCATGGCCGACATCATGCTCGTCCTGTTGATCATCTTCATGGTGGTCACCCCCATGTTGCAGAAGACGCATCAAGTGGACTTGGCTCCCACGAATAATCCGCAAGATATGAAGAACGCGGACAAGGATGATGCTATCGTCGTGGCCATCTCTCGCGACGGCAACGTCTTCCTTGGCAACAACGAAACGAAAAAGGAAGATCTCAGCGGACAGATCAAGGATCGCATTTCCAGCCGGCTTGACAAGACCGTTTACGTCAAGAGCGACGCTCGCGCCAAGTACGGCCGCGTCGTCGAGATTATCGATGAGATCCGCTCCGCCGGTGTCGACCAGCTCGGGTTGCTTACCGAGAAAAACCAGAACCTGAAGCAAGCTCCTCCTCCGCCGCCAGCGGATTGAGGACTGTACTGCCGCGTTTGGTTACCGTTCGTTTGCTGATTTCTTAGGGCCGCGCCGGATCCCACTCGGCGCGGGTTTATGGCCCGCGAAGTTGCTCTCGTGGACCTACAGGAGACTCGTTATGGGGATGGATGTTGGAGGAGAAAGCGGAGGATCGCTCTCGAATCCCAATGTGGTTCCGCTCATCGATATTCTGCTCGTGCTGATCATTATTTTCATGGTCATCTCGCCGGTTGTTCCCAAGGGCTTGGACGCGCTCGTTCCTCAGCCCTCGCCGAACCAGCAGCAGAACGTCGAGCTCGAAAATAAGACTGTCGTCGTCCAGATCGCCAACAATGGCAAGCTCAAGATCAACCAGGAAGAAACGACTTGGGATCGTCTTGGACCGCGCATGGAAGAAATCTTCAAGGAGCGCGCCGAGAAAATCGCTTTCGTCAAAGGCGACAACGATGTAATGTTCAAGGACGTTGCTCGCGCCATTGATATCATGCGTGGCGCCGGTATTGACAAGATTGGTTTGATCACCGCTAAGCTCGAAGCGGGCCAGTAAATTTTCTTTGCTTTCTAGGGATGTGAGAATCCTCCTCGCGGGGCATTTTGCCTTAAACGTCGGCCGTTTTACGGCCGCCCAAAGCGAGGTGGATTATGGGAATGTCAGTCGGCGGTAAGCGCGGTATCGTCTCGGACATGAACGTGGTTCCGTTGATTGATATCCTGCTGGTGCTCCTGGTGATTTTCATGATGATCCGGGGGTACTCCATGGGCGAGGATGCCCTGGTCCCACAGCCTTCCCCGGAGAAGGTTCTGGGCCCTCCGCCCGATGGGCTGGTCGTGATTCAGGTCTTGGCGGATGGGACGTTGCGCATCAATCGGGAGCCGGTCACTTTTGATAAGCTCGGCTCCCGGATTGAGGAAATCTTCAAGCAGCGCGCGTCGCGCGTCGCGTTTATTCGCGGCGATCAGCCGGTCGAATTTGGGGTGGTGGCCCAAGTGATCGATGTCATGCACACCTCGGGAATTGCGTCAGTCGGCCTGCTGACGCCGGACCTGGAAAAAGGCCTCTGAACCGTTTTAATATGCCCCTCGCAGGGCGGACGTGAATATCCGGGCGCTGGCCCCGGCAATCTTGGGGTCGCGCACAGCAGGGATGGACGCTTCGATGACTCACGCTTCATCGGTGATAAATGCCAGTTCAAGTCGGCGGGGATCAAGGCGAGGGGCGGCCACTGCTTGTGCCGGCCCCATTCGTTTTGCTCGGCGCGCTTCGGCCTTCGCGGCGCTTGTGATTCTGGTCGCCGGCGTCTCCGGCTGCAACAAACTGAAAGCGCGCGACCTCCTCAATAAGGGTGTCGCTGCTTTCAAAAACGCCCAATATGACGCGGCGATCGAGGACTTCAAGCAAGCCAAGGATCTCGATCCCGGTTTGATGAACGCCCGCCTCTATCTGGCCACCGCTTACGCCAGCCAATATATTCCCGGCGCTCCCTCGGAGCAGAACGTGCGCCTTGGCAACCAGGCGGTCGAGGAATTCAAGGAAGTTCTCGCCATCGATGACAAGAATCTCAGCGCCATTGATGGTATCGGCTCCATCCTTTTCCAGATGGCCGGCACTCCCTACGATCCCAAAAAGTTTGAAGAGTCCAAGTCCTATCACAAGAAGCACATCGAGCTGAAGCCCAACGACCCCGAACCCTATTACTGGATCGGGGTCATCGATTGGACGCTCGCCTTCCGCGCCAATGGAGAATTGCGCGCGGCTTACAATCGCGATCACGTTCAAAAGCAGGTGAGGGATACCGACCCCTTGCCCGCTGCCTTGCGCGGCGAATACACTTCCAAATTCGGTCCCCTTGTGGACGAAGGCATTGCCAGCTTGAAGAAATCCATCGAAGTCAGGCCCGATTACGACGACGCTATGGCCTACCTGAACCTCCTCTATCGCCGCAAGGCCGATATGGTGGAGTCCGCCGAAGAGCGCGCCGCCCTCCTCAAGCAAGCCGACGATCTCGTCGACAAGGTGAAGGAAATCAAGCAGAAGCGCGCCGAACAGCCTCAGCCGGCCAACTGAGCGCGGCGCATAGTTCGCCTGTGATAAATAAACTCTTCTCCGGGGCGTCCCGCGTGGACGCCCTCCGCGTTTTTTTGCTCTTTTTTAATCACGGCGGGATACGTCAACCTGCACTCATCGCGAACCGCTCGGTGCCGTAAGAATTTCTTTGTGTCGTTTGCCTCGCCTCGAACATCGAAATTCAAAGAGACGGAGTTCGAAACATAAACGACGCAGCACTTGAGCCTTAAGAGGGGAAATTTGCTCAAACAGGGAGAATTGTAATGTCTTTTGGCTTCCCATCCGCGCGCTTCAAGCTCGCAATGGTATGCGCCCTGCTGGCCGTGCTGCTCGCGTTCAGCTTTTCTCAGCTCTCGGCGCAGGACGGCTCCGCGAAGCCGGACCCCTCCGGCCACGATGGTATGTCCATGCCCATGGACGATCATATGCAAATGGACCATTCACAAATGGACCATTCGCAAATGGATGCCGCGCTCCAGCGCAAGCTCCTCGCCGACAAGAAGGAAAGTGAATTCAACCATCATTTGGCGGGATTCTTTGTCGTCCTCGCCGGCATTTTCATCTTTGCGCAGGGAGCGCTGACTCGCCGCTGGCCCTTCCTTCGCTTTGCGTGGCCGGCTTGTTTTCTGCTTTCCGGTTTGTTTCTGCTCGTCTTCAGCGACACGGAATTATGGCCCTTTGGTCCGCAGAGCTGGTGGTACGGTCTCACTCACAATCTCGAGGATTTGCAGCACAAGACGTTTGCCGTAATCCTCCTGGCTCTCGGCGTTATCGAGGTCCAGCGCGTCCGCGGGGTTTTGAAATCAGCCTGGGCCGGATGGCTTTTCCCGGTGCTCGCTTGCTTTGGTTCCGTGCTGCTCCTGTTTCACGAGCACCATAGCGGCATGCACGGTCCCGGCCACATGAATGTGATGGCTCACATCCAGGCCGAGCACCTCGGTTTCTCCATCACCGGATTCGGCATTGGCCTCGCCAAAGGCTTGTCGGAGCTGCCCACTCGCTGGAAGGTAACGTTTGCGCGCCTCTGGTCCCTCCTCATGATCGTCCTCGGCGTCCTCCTCATCCTTTACACGGAGTGACAATCCTGCCGATCGCCGGACCGAGACCATGGAAGTGGACATTGAACTGATTCTTCGAGTAGATTAAACTCCGACAAAACATGGACACGTTTTCCGCAGCTGAACGTAGCCGCATCATGCGGAGAGTGAAGTCTCGGAACACCAAGCCCGAGCGGATTGTCGGTCGAATCGCCCGGTCCGCCAACAACGAAATCGCAAGGATTTGCCGGGAACCCCGGACATTGTTTCTTCCTGGCAAGAGAATTGCCATATTCGTCCACGGCTGCTTCTGGCCCGGACACTCTTGCTCAGCTTCGACTTTGCCGGTGTCAATCCCTAACCACTGGATCGCATAATTGGTCTTGAGCTCGAAACGAATTGCGACGAGAGAGAAGCTAATTTTGGTTGGCTTATATCTCTCGAAATACGATTCGCTTGGTTTGCGGAAACTTGGCTTTGAGAGCTTCGTCGAAGCGTTCAACGTTATCGGGTACGCTCTCGGATCGAAGCCCGCATCTATTAAGAACTATCGTGATGAGTTCGATCCATTGTTTCCGAATCGCCGTAAAGGCTGGCACAAGCGCCAGACCCGCGACTACTGCCTGAAGGTCTATAAGGAATACAAGAATCTAGACCTCGAATCGTTCAGTGGTTTGATCAAATCCTTCGCTGGATATGATGAAAACATTTGGAGCGAAGTTCAGGTTAGAGAAGAACTGGACGAGAGCGAGTCACAGTTTGCGAAAAGACTAATTACGAGTCTGGCCGCCGAGCAATACTTTGAGTCTGTTCATCACACACTTCCTGAATTCATAGGGTATGCTCTGGAGAACACCACGCGCCTTGGGTGCGGATATGACTTTCGGCTGCGCAAGGAAACCCGTAAAGATTTTCTGGCCGTGGAGGTGAAGGGTCTGAAGGAACGAACGGGAAATCTGTCCATGACCCCCAAGGAACACGAGCTCGCTGCGACTTTGAAAGACCGCTTCTTTCTCTTCGTTGTAAAGAACTTCCGGGAATCACCGACTCACGAGATTTTCCAGGATCCGCTATCGAGCAGGCTCCAATTCATGAAGAGTGAAACCGTGGCGGTTCACATCTCATGGTTAGCTAGGGTGTAGCGCAAGGAATAGGGTAGAGAGAAGTACCATCCGAATCGGAAAGTGAGGAAGTCATGTTTCGCAAGCGATCGAACAAGCCATTTCATTCGGCTCTAGTCATTGAAGCTCGTGCTGGATTGATCCCAGAGTCAGATTGGATAGCTGAAGAAGTGCGAGCGCGCACTGTTCGCACGGCGCGTATAGGTCGCGTCATAAAGTCCCACGCAAGATTACTAACGAAGGGCTCACACGCCGTGGCGATTTCGGAGATACTGGCTGATCTGCGGCACCACTGCGATGGCAAGGGCCTGACGTTCGAGGAACTTGACGCCGCGGCATCTGAGAACTACCAAGATGAGGTATCCCAAAGTCGCATGGTGGGCAGCCTACTGAAATGAACGGGCTGTTGCTTATGACCTTGACGGACGGTGAACTCACCTATCCAAAGACCTCCAAACCAGCGGCATGAGTTTGGGCCACATGGTTCCCCGGTTTGTGCGTGTGGGGATTTTGATCCCGAGATTCTCGTGCTCCCGCCTCGGATCAATCTCTGAATTTCAACCTTCAAATTCGCGGTTTGGATCTCCAATGCACCTTCGGAACCCGTAACTCAAATGCGCCTTTTGCACCCCGGCCGCTTAAGTGGGAGCATTTCAATGTCTTACAGCCTCATTCGAATGATACCTATATCGTAATATTTATTGACAGTTAGCGCCTGCAGTGCTATATTCTTGCATGAGCTGGACGCCAGCCACCTCGATCATCAGCCCTGCCGCGCATCCTTCAAGGACCCGCGTCCGAGCGACGACGACTGTTCGCGAGTCCCGACCCGGTCGCGAGCATCGTGAGTCGGCCGGCCTTTCCCGATTTTATCCGGAGGGTTCCGCCTGCCCCGACCATCCTGCACAATTTTGGTGCAATGTAAGTCCCTTTAGAATCAACACTTGCAAAAGTGTATCAAAACAAACGACTTTAACCCGCTTTAGAATCAACAGTTATGAAAAAACAGGGGGTGGGGGCCCCCATACTTGCTCCCTTACATCGTTCCCTCCTTACTTCGGCTTGTCTTTTTCGGAGGCCCCTTTCCGGCGTAAACTAAACCATGCCGTCTCCTGACAAAATCCCGCTGAGCTTCAACCGCGACCGCGCCGTTCGCCAGCTCGACGGACGCTTCGAGGAACTGCTCGAAAAGCTCCGCAAGAACCGCCCCTCCGAAGATCCCTGGATGCTCCGCCGCGCCTACGAAATTGCCACCGAGCGCCACCGCGACCAGTTCCGCAGCTCCGGTGATCCGTATCTCTCTCACCTGCTCGAAGTCGCGCACATCCTGGCGGATATGCGCCTCGATGCAACC
>Ga0210406_10003521_pt1 | contig 17120 bp, 27 predicted proteins | sample IncBWC30MmetaG_FD_155454 | JGI IMG/M metagenome (GOLD analysis project Ga0210406, IMG submission 155454) | Forest soil microbial communities from Barre Woods Harvard Forest LTER site, Petersham, Massachusetts, United States - Inc-BW-C-30-M | ecosystem: Environmental > Terrestrial > Soil >... | reverse complement strand
ACAACATCAAGATCGTGGTGGAGCTGATCGCCCCGATCGCGATGGAGCAGGGCCTGCGCTTCGCCATCCGCGAGGGTGGTAAAACCGTCGGCGCCGGCGTCGTGGCCAAGGTGATCGCTTAATCTAATTTTTGGCGCGAAGGCGCCCTAATTAGGGTAGTATCTGCGCCCCGTTTAAGGACGGGGTCGCTTCGACCCCGGGAAATGTTGGCGCGCAAGCGCCTGGAATGGGCGCGCAAGCGCCTGGAATAGGCGCGCAGCGCCTGGAAAGTTAAGAGAAGTTCCTTATGGCTAATCAGAATATCCGCATCCGCCTGAAGGCTTTCGATCACCGGCTGATCGATAAGTCGGCCCGGGAAATCGTCGATACCGCGAAACGCACCGGCGCGACCGTCAAGGGTCCCGTGCCGCTGCCCATCAAAATGGAGCGTTTCACGGTGCTGACGGCCCCGCACGGCGATAAGGACGCCCGGGATCAGTTCGAAATCCGCACGCACAAGCGTCTCATGGACATTTTGAACCCCACGGACAAGACCGTGGATGCGCTCATGAAGCTGGAACTGCCGGCCGGCGTCGACGTCCAAATCAAGTTAAATTGAGGTTTTTCGGTGCGGGAACACCCGGATTACTTGCGTGAATCGCTAGGGATCCCTATACTCCCGCGTCCATTTTAGAGGTCGGAGCGCGTGGGCGCCGACGCCAAATTCTCAAGGGAATTTGGGGTCCGTGTGTCCAAACCGCTGATCTGTCGCAACGATGCGGGGCTCGTTTAAAGCTCTCGCTGTATGAGGATTGACAATGTCCATTGGTCTGGTTGGCCGCAAGTGCGGCATGACCCGAGTATTCACCGACGCCGGTGTAACCGTGCCCGTGACGGTCGTCGAGGCGTTGCCGAATCGCATCTCGCAAGTCAAAAACGATAAAACCGACGGCTATCGCGCGGTTCAGGTCACCATTGGCAGCCGCCGCCCGTCGCGCGTCTCCAAGGCCCTGGCCGGCCATTTTGCCAAGGCGAATGTCGCCGCCGGTTATACCTCTCAGGAATTCCGACTGGCCAAGGGCGAAGGCGAAGCGCTTGTGTCGGGCGGCGAGTTCAAAGTCGACATGTTCAAGGCGGGCCAGATCGTCGATGTCACCGGCACCACGGTAGGCAAGGGCTTTCAGGGCACCATGAAGCGCCACAATTTTGCGGGCGGCATGAAAACCCACGGAAACTCGCTGTCGCATCGCGCGCCGGGCTCCATCGGTCAGCGCCAGACGCCGGGCCGCGTGTTCAAAGGCAAGCGCATGTCGGGGCATATGGGCGTGCGCAATCGCACCATTGAAAATCTGCGCATCGTGGAAGTCGATGCCGCGCGCAACCTGCTGCTCATCAGCGGCGCCGTGCCGGGTGCAGAGGGCAGCCGCATCATCGTGAGACCGTCGGTCAAGGCCTCAGGTCAAGCGCGGCGTCAGAAGTTGATGCCGAACAAGGCTCCCGCTGCCGCCAAGGGCGCTCCCGCCCCGAAGGGCGCGGCTCCGAAGGCCGGCGCCGCCAAAGCTGAGAAGAAGTAGTCCCCATGAAAGTCCAGCTAAAAAATGCCAAGCCCTCTGCTGAGATTCAATTGTCGGACGCGGCCTTTGGGCGCGTTTACAACGAAGCGCTGGTGCACCAGGTCGTGACGGCGTACATGGCGGCCGGCCGTGCCGGCACCAAGGCGCAGAAGACGCGCGCGGAAGTGCGCGGCGGCGGCAAGAAGCCCTGGAGCCAAAAAGGCACGGGCCAGGCGCGCGCCGGATCGATTCGCAGCCCCATTTGGGTGGGCGGCGGACGGGCATTCGCAGCCAAGCCGCGCGATTTCACGCAGAAGGTCAATCGCAAGATGTACCGCGCCGCCATGCAGACCATGGTGTCGCAGCTGGTGCGTCAAGATCGCTTGGTGGCCGTGGAGTCGATCGAGCTCACGGCTCCGAGAACGAAATTGCTCATCAGCAAGTTGGCTGAATTTGGATTGACGCGAGCACTCATTTTAGTCGAGGCCTACGAGGAGAAGTTGTTCTTGGCGGCCCGCAACGTTCCCCATGTGGAAGTGATGGCGGTTGCCGCTCTTGACCCCTTGAGCCTGGTCAAGCACGACAAGGTCGTGGCCACCGTCGGTGCCTTGAAGTTGCTGGACCAGCGTCTCGGAGGTGCGGCATGAATAAAGAACGTTTGATGACCGTGCTGATTCAGCCGCACGTGTCGGAAAAGGCCGCGACCGTGGCGGAAAAGGCGAACCAATACGTGTTTCGCGTGCGTGACGATGCATCGAAAGCCGAGGTCAAGCAGGCCGTCGAGCTGATGTTCGAGGTCAAAGTCGAGGGCGTGAATCTGCTGAATCGTCCCGGCAAGACGCGCCGCTTCAAGAATGTGGCGGGCAAGCGCAACGGTTTCAAGAAAGCGTATGTGCGTTTGCAAACCGGTCAGTCCATCGACTTCACCGGCGCCTCGGCGAAATAGGAACTCACGGCCATGGCACTCATCAAGATGAAGCCGACCTCACCGGGTACGCGCTTCGTAGTCAAAATCGACCGCTCGCACCTGCATAAGGGCGGACCGCTCGAGTCCCTTACCACCAAGAAGAACCGCACCGGCGCCCGCAATCATTCGGGCCGGCAGACCACGCGTCACATCGGCGGCGGCCACAAGCAGCGCTATCGCCTGGTCGATTTCAAGCGCGACAAGGATGGTATTCCCGGCATCGTCGAGCGTCTCGAATATGATCCGAACCGCACCTCGCATCTTGCGCTGGTCCTCTACAAGGACGGCGAGCGCCGCTACATCCTGGCGCCCAAGGGCGTGAAGGCCGGCGATGAGATTCGCTCCGGTTCCGATGCGCCGATCAAGGCCGGCAATGCGATGCCGTTGCGGCACATTCCGGTCGGCAGCACGGTGCACAACATCGAATTGAAGGTCGGCAAGGGCGGACAGATGGCGCGCAGCGCCGGTGCGTCCGCGCAGTTCGCCGCGCGCGAAGGCGTGTATGCCAGCCTGCGCCTGAAGTCGGGCGAAATGCGCAAGGTGCATGTCGACTGCCGCGCCACCATCGGCGAAGTCGGCAACGATGAACATAATTTACGCGTCTTCGGCAAGGCCGGCGCGGTGCGCTGGTTGGGAGTCCGTCCGACGGTGCGCGGCGTCGTGATGAACCCCGTCGATCACCCCCACGGCGGCGGTGAAGGCAAGTCCGGACAAGGCAATCCGCACCCGGTGAGCCCGTGGGGCCTGCAGACCAAGGGTAAGAAGACGCGCCGCAATAAGCGCACCGACAGCATGATCGTTCAGCGTCGCAAGAACAAACGAATCTAAGACTGGAGATATTTAAAGTGCCTCGTTCGCTTAAGAAAGGTCCGTTTGTGGATTTGCACCTCGCCAAGAAGGTGCAGACCGCCAGCCAAAAGAATGATCGCCGTCCGATCAAGACCTGGTCGCGGCGTTCCATGGTCATTCCCGACATGGTCGGCTTGACCATCGCCGTGCACAACGGCCGGCTGCACGTGCCGGTGCTTGTGTCGGAAAACATGGTTGGTCACAAGCTCGGCGAATTCGCCCCGACGCGCACCTTCAAGGCGCATTCCGGCGACAAGAAAGTCACGGCGGCGGAGTAGTCATGCAGACCAAGGCAGTATTACGTTATGCACGCATCTCGCCGCAGAAGTGCCGCTTGGTGGTCGACACCATTCGCGGCAAGTCGGCAACGCTGGCGGTGAACACGTTGAAGTTCATGCCGAAGAAGGGCGCGAAGATCGTTCTCAAGGTGTTGGATTCCGCGATTGCCAACGCCTACAACAATTTCAATGCCGATGTCGATGATCTGAAAGTGACGCGCGTCGAGGTTGATCCGGCGCCGATGCTCAAGCGCTTTCACGCGCGCGCCAAGGGGCGCGGCGTGCGCATCGCCAAGCGCAACAGTCACATCCTGGTTCAAGTGTCCGACGGGAAGGTAGAGGCCTAATGGGTCAGAAAGTAAATCCGATTGGCATCCGCTTGGGGATCACCCGCGACTGGTCGTCGAAGTGGTATGCGCATTCGAAGAATTTCGCTTCGAATATTCACACCGACTTCCTGGTGCGCAAGTACCTGAACAAGAAGCTTGCCGACGCGTCGGTGAGCAACATTCATATCGAGCGGGCGGCCCGCCGCGCCAACATCACCATTCACACGGCCCGGCCGGGAATCGTGATCGGCAAGAAGGGCGAGGACATCGAGAAACTCCGCACCGCCGTGGCCAAGATCCTCGGCATGGGCATGAACGACGTACGCCTCAACATCGCCGAGATCCGCAAGCCCGAGCTGGATGCGAAATTGGTTGCGGAAGGAATCTCGCAGCAGTTGGAGAAGCGGGTGATGTTCCGGCGCGCCATGAAACGCGCGGTGACCAATACCATGCGCTCCGGCGCACTCGGCATCAAAGTGCGCATTTCCGGCCGCTTGAACGGATCGGAAATCGCCCGTACCGAGACCAATCGTGAAGGACGGGTTCCGCTGCATACGTTTCGTGCCGACATCGACTACGGCCTGGCGGAGGCACAGACCACTTACGGTGTCATCGGCATCAAGGTTTGGATCTTCAAGGGCGAAATATTCGACAAGCCGACAGAGGAGGCCGTAGAGGCCGAGGCTGAGGGCGCGGCGGCGGCGGCGGTCGCCAAATCCACTGAACCTGCGGCGCCGGCCGCTAGCTGATCGATCAGGTAAATAAGCATGATGCAGCCGAAGCGGACCAAGTTCCGCAAACAATTCAAGGGCAAGATTTCGGGCAGCGCGCACCGCGGCAACTCCGTGGCGTTCGGCGAGTTCGGCCTGAAGGCCACTGATCGATGCCGCATGACCGCGCGTGAAATCGAAGCGGCGCGCCGCGCCATTTCCCGCTATGTGAAACGCGGCGGACGCATATGGATACGCGTCTTCCCGGATGTGCCCATCACCCAGAAGCCGCTCGAAGTGCGCATGGGCTCAGGCAAGGGCAACGTCGAGTATTGGGTGGCGAAAGTGCTGCCCGGCAAGGTGCTGTTCGAAATCGAAGGCATGAGCGAAACCATTGCACGCGAGGCGTTTCGACTGGCCTCCGCCAAACTGTCGGTGTCGACTGCGTTCGTCAAGCGTCAGGTGCGGACATGAAGGCGAAAGACCTGCGCGCGAAGCAGCCCAAGGATCTCGGCGAGGAGCTTCTCAAGCTGCGCCGCGAACAATTCAATTTGCGCATGGCCCGTGCCACGGGTCAGGCGGCGAAGCCGGATCAATTTGCGAAGGTGCGCAAGAACATTGCGCGCGTAAAGACGGTGCTGGCCCAGTCCAAGGCAGCCGGAGGTAAGGCGTGATGTCGAGCGAAGCACAATCAACCGTAGCAGCCGCGCCGGGCGCCGCACCGGTTCCGGGGCAACGCCTGCTCATGGGCAAGGTGGTCAGCAACAAGATGGACAAGACCATCACGGTTTCCGTCGAGCGCATGGTCAAGCATCCGACCTATGGCAAGTACATTCGCCGCACCACCAAGCTGCTGGCGCATGACGAGAGCAATGAATGCAAGGAGGGCGACACGGTCTCCATCAAGCCGTGCCGGCCGATGTCGCGTCGTAAATCTTGGGTGCTGGTGCGCGTTGTAGAACGCGCCCGCGCCGAATAAGGGGCCCGACATGATCCAGATGCGAACGATTTTGAATGTGGCCGACAACAGCGGCGCCAAGCGCTTGATGTGCATCAAGGTGCTGGGCGGCTCGAAGCGCCGTTATGCGGCGGTGGGCGATGTGATCAAGGTCAGCGTCAAGGATGCGATCCCGCGCGGCAAGGTCAAGAAGGGCGAGGTGTATGACGCGGTCGTCGTGCGCACCAAGAGCGGCGTGCGCCGCGCCGATGGGTCGTTGATCCGCTTCGACACCAATGCGGCGGTGCTGTTGACCAACAAGCTCGAGCCCATCGGCACGCGCATTTTTGGACCCGTGACGCGCGAGCTGCGCAATGTGCAGTTCATGAAGATCATCTCGCTCGCGCCAGAGGTACTGTGAGACATCTATGAAGAAGATTCGCAAAGGCGACATGGTGATTCTGATCGCCGGCCGGGACAAAGGCCGCAAGGGCGCCGTCATCGAAGTGCTGGCTGACGATCGCCTGCGCGTCGAGGGACTGAACATGTCCAAGAAGCATCAGAAGCCCAATCCGCAGATGGGTGTGCAAGGCGGCATCATCGAGCGCGAGGCGCCGCTGCATGTGTCGAACGTGTTGATTTTCAATCCGGCGACCCAGAAGGGCGACCGTATCGGCTTCAAGTCGCTCGAGAACGGCCGCAAGGTGCGCGTATTCAAGTCGAACAAAGAAATGGTCGACGCGAAGTAACGGGTAAATATCATGGCAGCAAGACTGAAACAGATTTTTCACGACAAGATCGTGCCGGAGCTCAAGCAAAAGCTCGAGCTCAAGAACACGATGCAAGTCCCGCGGATCTTGAAGATCACGGTCAATATGGGCGTGGGCGAGGCCGTGGCCGACAAGAAGGTCATGGACGCCGCAACCGCCGACATGGCCAAGATCACCGGCCAAAAGCCCGCCGTGACCAAGGCGAAGAAGTCCGTGGCGACCTTCAAAGTGCGCGACGGCCAGGCGATCGGCTGCAAGGTGACGCTGCGCGGCGACCGCATGTATGAATTTCTGGACCGGCTGGTGAGCATCGCCATTCCGCGCATCCGGGATTTTCGCGGCATCAGCACGCGCTCCTTCGACGGCCGCGGCAATTACAGCTTGGGTGTAAAAGAGCAGATTATTTTCCCTGAGATTCAGTACGACCAAATCGATCAAATTCGTGGCATGGACATCACCATCTCCACGTCGGCCAGAGACGATAAGCACGGCCGCGCACTGCTCGAAGCTTTTAACTTTCCGTTCCGCAAGTAGGGTAGCCCATGGCCAAGACGAATATGCTCATGCGCGAGAAGAAACGCCTCAAAGTAGCGAAGAAATACGCTAAGCGGCGCGCTGAGCTCAAAGAGCTGATCCGCGACCCGAAGACCGGGCAGGAGGCTCGCGAAGCCGCACAAGTGGAGCTGCAGAAGCAGCCGCGCGACGCGGGTGCCACCCGGCAGCGCAATCGCTGCTCGATTACCGGCCGCTCGCGCGGCGTGTACCGTAAATTCGGCTTAGCCCGCACCAAGCTGCGTGAGGCTGCCAATCGCGGTGAGATTCCAGGCCTGTCGAAGGCGAGTTGGTGAGGCGCGCACAATGAGCATGACTGATCCAATTGCCGATCTTCTGACGCGTATCCGCAATGCGCAATCCGCGGGCAAGCCGACCGTGGGCATGGGCGCCTCGAAGTTGAAAGTCGCCATCCTCAAGGTGCTGAAGGCCGAGGGCTATATCGCTGGCTTCGGCGTCGACTCGAGCGGCGCGAAGAGCACGTTGTCCATCGAGTTGAAGTATCACGATGGCCGTCCCGTCATCGATCGCATCGAGCGCATCAGCCGTCCGGGCCTGCGAATTTATCGCGGCAAGGATGAGTTGCCCAAGGTGCTCGGCGGTTTAGGCGTTGCCGTGGTCTCCACGCCCCAGGGCATCATGTCCGACAAACAAGCACGCGCAGCCGGCACCGGCGGCGAAGTGTTGTTCGTCGTCCAGTAGTTCTAGACGTACAACCAGGGTCTTATTTATGTCTCGAGTCGCAAAAATGCCGGTCGATCTGCCGCAGGGCGTTACCGCCACGATCGGCGCGGAAGCCGTTACGCTGAAAGGCGCCAAGGGTTCGCTGACGCTGGCGATCAAGAGCGGCGTCAAAGTCGTGCAGCAAGACAAGCATTTGGAAGTCCAGGCCGACGAAACGGCGGAGGGCATGAACGCCGTCGCCGGTTCGACGCGCGCGCATCTGGCGAACATGGTGCTGGGCGTTACCAAGGGTTACGAGAAGAAGCTGGAACTGGTGGGCGTGGGCTACCGCGCCGCGGTTCAAGCGAAGAGCCTGACGCTCACCCTGGGTTACTCGCATCTGATCAACTTCGCGATTCCGGACGGCATCACCATCGAAACGCCCAGCCAGACCGAGATCATCGTCAAAGGCATCGATCGGCAGCGTGTCGGCCAGACCGCCGCGGAGATTCGCGGTTTCAGACCGCCGGAGCCGTACAAGGGCAAGGGCGTGAAGTATTCGGACGAGAAGATTTCGCTGAAAGAGGCGAAGAAGAAGTAATCATGAAATTGACCAAACAAGATACTCGCCTGCGCCGGGCGCTACGGGGCCGGGTAAAGATCAAAGAGCTCAGCGCTTTGCGTCTTTCGGTGCACCGAACGCCGCAGCACATGTATGCGCAGATCATTGCGCCTGAGGGCGACAAGGTTCTGGTCGCCGCCTCGACCTTGCAGAAGGACGTGCGCGGCGAATTGAAAACCACCGGCAACATTGAAGCCGCCAAAGCTGTCGGCCGCGCCATTGCGGAGCGCGCCAAGGCCAAAGGTATCGCGAAGGTCGCTTTCGACCGGTCCGGTTTCATGTACCACGGGCGCGTCAAGGCGCTGGCCGAGGCCGCTCGCGAAGCGGGTCTCGAGTTCTAACTCAAAGGTCTTAAGGCACTATGGCGAGAACAGAAAAACCAATGTCTGGCGATGACCTGCTCGAAAAGCTGGTTGCGGTGAACCGAGTCGCCAAGGTGGTCAAGGGTGGTAAGCAATTCGGCTTTACCGCGCTGACCGTGGTCGGGGATGGGGCCGGCCGCGTCGGCTTCGGTTACGGCAAGGCGCGCGAAGTGCCGGTTGCGATCTCCAAGGCGATGATGCAGGCGCGCAAGAGCCTGGTCACCGTATCTTTGAAGAACGAAACCCTGTTCTACGCGGTCAAAGGCAAGCATGGGACCACGCGGGTATACATGCAGCCGGCTGCGGACGGTACGGGCGTGATCGCCGGCGGCGGCATGCGCGCGGTATTCGAGTGCGCAGGCGTGCGCAACGTGCTGGCCAAGAGCTACGGCTCGCGCAATCCCATCAATGTGGTGCGCGCCACCATGGACGCTTTGGCCAAGCTGCGCACGCCCGATGACATCGCGGCGAAGCGCGGCAAGACCGTCGAAGAGATCGTAGGTTGATCATGGCGAACAAAGCACCAGATAAGGCGGCCGGGAAGTCGATCAAAGTCACGTTGATCAGAAGCATTTACGGGCAGCTGGCCAATATTCGCGGATCCGTGAAGGGCCTGGGGCTGCGCAGGATCGGACATAGCGTGGTGGTGGCGGATACGCCGTCCAATCGCGGCATGGTCAATACGGCGAGCCATATGCTCAAAGTAGAGGCTGGATCAGGTTCGGGGAAGGTTTAATGAGACTCAATACCATCAAGCCGGGCGCCGGCTCCAAACGAACGCGCTTACGCGTGGGCCGTGGTGCCTCCGCCGGCCAGGGCAAAACCTGCGGCCGCGGAGTCAAGGGACAGCGCGCCCGCAAGGGCGGCTATCACAAGGTCGGATTCGAAGGCGGCCAGATGCCCCTGCAGCGGCGACTGCCGAAGATCGGCTTTCGCTCCGCCATGAAGGCCTCGCGCGCTGAACTGACCCTGTCGGATCTGATGCGGGTTACCGGCGCCGAGGTTACTTTGGCCGGCCTGATCGAAGCCAACCTGGTGGCTGAGAGCACCAAGCTGGTGAAGATCATCCTGTCCGGCAAGGTTACCAAGCCGTTCACGATTAAAGACAAAGTCATCACCGCGACCAAGGGCGCCAAGAGCGCCGTTGAATCCGCGGGCGGAAAGTTCGAGGTTTAAGAGAAACTCGTGGCCACATCCACCACCAATGCAGCCGCCGCCTTAGGGGACATCACCCGCTTCGCTGAGATGCGCAAGCGCCTGCTGTTCCTGTTGGGCGCGCTCGTTGTGTACCGGATCGGCACGTTCATTCCCGTTCCGGGCATCGACGCGGCGAAGTTTGCCGCGTTCTTTTCGACCCAGAACGGCACGCTGCTCGGCATGTTCAACATGTTTTCCGGCGGCGCGCTGCAGCGTTTCAGCATCTTTGCGCTGAACGTCATGCCGTACATCACGGCGTCCATCATCGTGCAAATGGCATCGATGGTGTATCCGCCGTGGAATCAGATCCGCAAGGACGGCGAATCGGGCCGCCGCAAGCTGATGCAGTTCACGCGTTACGGCACGGTCGGTCTGGCGGCATTCCAGGGTTTTGGCGCGGCGCTGGCCATTCAGAATTCGGGCAGCAATCTGGTTCCAAGCCCCGGTCCGCAGTTCCTGTTCGTCGCCACCATATCGATCACCACGGGCACCTTGTTCGTCATGTGGCTGGGCGAGCAGATCACCGAACGCGGCATCGGCAACGGCATCACCATGATCATCGTGGCGGGCATCATTGCCGGCCTGCCGCGGGCCATCGGCAACACCTTGGACATGGTACGCACGGGTGAAATGAACCCGCTGATCGTGCTGCTGATCCTGGTGGTCGTGGTGCTGGTGACCTTGTTCTGTGTGTTCATCGAGCGCGCGTTGCGCAAGATCCAGGTCAACTATGCCAAGCGCCAGGTGGGGCGGCGCATGATGCAGGGTCAAAGCACCCATTTGCCGTTCAAATTGAACATGGCGGGCGTCATTCCGCCGATTTTCGCCTCCAGTTTGCTGGTGTTTCCGGCCACGATTGCCCAGTTTTTCGGCAACGGCCCTAACCCAAATGTCATCCAGAGGGGCTTGCAAAAGATCGCTGCCATCCTCAACTATGGACAACCGCTGCACGTAGTCCTGTTTGGCTTGCTGGTCATCGGATTCGCGTTCTTTTACGTGGCCCTGGTGTATGACGCCCGGGATACCGCCGAAAACCTCAAGAAGGCCGGCGCCTTCATTCCCGGCATCCGTCCGGGCCTGCAGACGGGCGAGTATTTGGACAAGGTGCTGACCCGTCTGACGCTGTGGGGTGGCCTGTACATCATGGCCGTGTGCTTGTTGCCCGAAATTATTCGCATGGTGAATCCGGCCATTCCGTTTCAGTTCGGGGGCACCTCGCTGCTGATTATCGTGGTCGGTGTCATGGATTTCGTCGCGCAGCTGCAGTCCCACATGATGTCGCAGCAATACGAGGGCCTGATGAAAAAGGCCAGCCTTCGGGGCATTGGAGCTAAGAAATGAAAGTTCGACCTTCCGTAAAAAAGATCTGCAAGAACTGCAAAGTCGTGCGGCGGCGCGGCATCGTTTACATCATTTGTTCCTCGGATGCCCGGCATAAACAGAGGCAGGGCTAGTTAATTGATCTTAAGAGAGTTTTCTAATATACTAGCGCGCTTTTTTTCGTGGGCGCGGGTGGAGAAATAGATGGCGCGTATCGCCGGCATCAACATACCGATGAACAAGCATGTCGTCATCGGCCTGACCCACATTTTCGGCATCGGCAACAGCCGTGCCGCGCGCATCTGCGATGCCGCCGGCGTGAAGTATCACGTCAAGGTGAAGGATCTGACCGACGCCGAAGTGGCATCACTGCGATCTCAGGTCGCTAAATTCGCGGTTGAAGGCGATCTGCGCCGCGAAGTTTCGATGAACATCAAGCGCCTGATGGATTTGGGCTGCTATCGAGGAATCCGCCACCGCAAGGGCCTGCCGATGCGGGGCCAGCGTACGCGCACGAACGCCCGTACGCGCAAGGGTCCGCGCAAGCAAGCGGTGAAGATGAACGCGCCGCCGGGCAAGGTCTAGGTTTGAACAGGATTTTTCTTGCGGGGTCGCCGCGACCCCGTCAACAGTTGCGCGAAGCGCATGGAAATTTGGCGCGCAGCGCATAGGAAGTATAAATGGCTGATCCGAAACAGAATACGCAACAAGCCGCTGCGGCCGCTCAAGGTGCGAAGCCTGCGCGCAAGAAAGTACGCAAGAACGTGCTGGACGCGATCGCGCACGTGCATGCTTCTTTCAACAACACCATCATCACGATCACCGATCGGCAGGGCAACACGCTGTCGTGGGCGACTTCAGGCGGCTGCGGCTATCGCGGCTCGCGCAAATCGACGCCGTTCGCCGCGCAGGTTGCGGCGGAGCGCGCCGGCACCGCGGCTCAGGAACATGGCGTGAAAAACGTCGAAGTACGGGTGATGGGCCCCGGGCCCGGCCGCGAATCCGCGGTGCGCGCATTGAACGGCTGCGGCTTGAAGATCACCAACATTGAAGACGTCACGCCGATTCCGCATAACGGCTGCCGTCCGCCGAAAAAGCGTCGCGTTTAGGCGCGGCGTCTTAGAAGTCAATCAAAGGTTCGCAATGGCAAAATATACCGGTCCGAAGTGCAAGCTTTCTCGTCGCGAGGGAACCGACCTGTTCCTCAAGAGCGGCGTCAAGCCGCTCGAGTCGAAGTGCAAGCTCGAGGTGCCACCGGGCGGCGTGAAGAGCGAGCGCAAGCAGCGCTTGTCGGAATACGGCCTGCAGCTGCGCGAGAAGCAGAAGTTGCGGCGCATGTACGGCGTTCTGGAGCGGCAATTCCGAAATTATTATCAGAAGGCCGCAGGACGCCCCGGTGCGACCGGCGAGACGCTGCTGCAATTTTTGGAGTGCCGGCTGGACAACGTGGTCTACCGCATGGGGTTCGCCTCCACGCGCGCCGAGGCCCGTCAGCTGGTGAGCCACAAAGCCGTGTCCGTCAATGAGAAGTTGGTGAACATCGCCTCCTACCAGTGCAAGGCCGGCGATGTGATCAGCTTGCGAGAGAAGGCCAAGAAGCAGACGCGCATCACCGCTGCTTTGACCATCGCCGCCCAGGTCGGTTTTCCCGACTGGGTCGAAGTGGACGACAAGAAGTTCTCGGGAATTTTGAAGTCGGTTCCCGATCGGCAGGAAATTCTGCCGGATATCAACGAGAGCCTGGTCGTCGAGTTGTACTCGAAGTAGGAATGCCAGTTTTTGCAGCGTAGCTCAAGCCGCTGCGTTGTCCTAAGGTTTTGTCAACGTAGGTGAAATCCATGCAGGGATCGATCAATGAATTTTTGAAACCGCGGGTCGTCAAGGTACAGCCTGTGTCGCCGCGACATGCCCGCATCGTGATCGAGCCGTTCGAACGCGGCTTTGGCCACACGCTGGGCAACGCGTTGCGCCGGGTGTTGCTGTCCTCCTTGCCGGGGGCGGCGATCACCGAGATCGAAATCGAGGGCGTGCTGCACGAGTACACCGCCATAGAAGGCGTGCAAGAGGATGTCGTCGACATTCTGCTGAATTTGAAGGCAGTGGCGATCCGCATGCACACCCGCGATGTTGCGGAGGTGCGCCTGCACAAGAAGGGTCCGGGACCTGTGACGGCCGGCGATATCGCCGGTGATCATGATATTGAAATCCTGAACCCGGATCTGGTCATTGCCAACTTGACCAAGGCCGGCGAATTGTCGATGTCGCTCAAAGTCGAGCGCGGCCGCGGCTACCGTCCGGCGGCGCAGCGCATGGCTTTCGAAGAGCAGACGCGCGCGATCGGCCGTTTGCAGCTGGACGCGTCGTTCAGCCCCGTGCGCAAGGTGACCTACAACGTCGAGAGCGCGCGCGTCGAGCAGCGCACCGACTTGGACAAGCTGATCCTGGATATCGAGACCAACGGGACGATCGATCCGGAAGAGGCGATCCGCCGTGCCGGTGGAATTCTCAAGGACCAGTTGTCGGTGTTCGTCGACCTGCAGGGTCAGGACGAGTCGACCACGAAAGCCACCGAAACGCAGTTCGATCCGATTCTATTGCGTCCGGTCGATGAGCTGGAACTCACGGTGCGCTCCGCCAACTGTTTGAAGGCGGAGAACATCCACTACATCGGCGATCTGGTGCAACGCACGGAAGTCGAATTGTTGCGCACGCCGAATCTGGGCAAGAAATCCTTGACCGAGATCAAAGAGGTGCTCGAGAGCCATGGCTTGACATTGGGCATGCGGATCGACAACTGGCCGCCGCCGGGATTGAAGCGCGACGACGAGCGCGACGGCATTTGAGAATCTAAGCGATAAGGTTAAGAGAAGAACATGCGTCACAGAAACAGCGGGCGTCAGCTATCGCGAAATGCCTCTCATCGTCATGCGATGTTGCGCAACATGGCGACCTCGCTGCTGCAGCACGAGACCATTCGCACCACGGTGCCGAAGGCCAAGGAATTGCGGCGGGTGGTCGAGCCCTTGATCACCCTCGCCAAGGTGGATTCGATAGCCATGCGCCGGCTCGCCTATGCGCGGTTGCGCGATGAGAACGTGGTTGAAAAGCTGTTTGCCGATTTGGGGCCGCGTTTCAAGGCGCGTGCCGGCGGCTACACGCGGATTCTCAAGATGGAACCACGTCCGGGCGACTCGGCCGACATGGCGCTGATGCAGCTGGTCGATTCCGCCGTCGTCGCCACTGAAAAGAAAGAGGATACGAAGGCCGCCAAAGCGCCCAAGGCAGCCCCGAAGAAGACCAAGAAGGCAGCGCCCGCCGCCGAGGAAAGCGAGGCTGCGCCTGCGCCTAAGCGGCGCAAGACGAAAAAAGCCGCCGCTTAAGGTCAGGGGCGGCTTGGTTCTGAATTAGTCGTTGTAGGTTCGAGCACGCGGCAGCTCTCATCGCGAGAGATCAAAGTGCGAACCTCTCAAGCACTCAGGCACTTAGGACGATGTCCGTAGGTAAGTGCTGCCTAACTTCTGCGGGAAGAATCTGACCCCAAGCGGGTAGACATTTTGTGTCTCGGCGGCTGTCGGATCTATCTCACGCGTAAGAGAGCTACGAACGCATAGCCGCAACCCCAGAGCTTTCCTATTATTGATGCAGCGCGAATTGCCGATTGAGAACTTCCTTGCCAAGTAAACTGGAAGGCGAACTCGCCGAAGCACAAGCGCTGATTCAGCATCTGCTGGCGATTGGCGAACGTAGCAAGGCGGCCCTCGCTCGAGAACTGCACGATCAGATCGCCGAGCTGATGGTCGCGGCGCTGATGGACCTGACGGCCGCGATTCCGCATCTTCCCGTCTTAGAGGTCGAGGCGCAGCGCCAACTGGCTCGCGCCAAGGCCACGCTAGGCGCTGCCATTAGCCATAGCCGACGGCTGGTGGAGGAACTTCGACCGAGTCTGGTCGAAGAAGTTGGGTTATTTACCGCCCTTAGGTGGCGGGTACACGAAGCGACTCGCAGCAGGAATGTGATTTACACCGAGTGGTATCCCGAAATTGAACCGGTGCTCCCGGCGGATGCCTCCATTGCTTTATTTCGCGTTGCAGAAGAAGCGCTCGCGATGACGTTCAAGCGCGGTGCTGTCGAGGTAGCAGATCTACAAGTCACCGTGGATGAAAACGTTTTGCATATGAAGTTCACCGACAATGGCATTCCGATCATGCGCAGTGGAGCGGAGCAAGACGCGGATATCGCGCTGGCAACGATGCGCTACCGCCTGCGACTCCTCGGAGGCAGTGTCGATATCGAGCGCGCGCCCGGCGGGGACACGATACTGAGTGCGCGACTCCCGCTATAAATTGTCGGCGCAGTGGTCCTTCGCGTCAGGAATTGCAGCGATCCATCGATCAAATACGTTGTCAGGGGCTGGGTATCGAGTAACTCGCTTCAGCTCGCGTAATGTCTCGGGAACAAGATCCGAAAGGTCGTGCCCTGATCCTTGATCGATTGCATCTCGATCGAGGCGTCCAGCATGTCACACAGGCGCTTGACGATTGAAAGACCGATGCCTTCGCCCGCATCGCCACGCAATGTCTGCATATCCGTTTCTTCGGGACGGGTGTGGCTGGCAGCCTTGGGTTTCGCTTCGGCCGTTGGTTCGAGCGCCGCGGCGAGCGGCTGTGCGGATGCTGTATGGAAACCGGGTCCGGTGTCTTGGATGCTCAATATCCAGCGTTTCGAATCGTTCGGAGCGCTGTCACCCCAGCTAACGCTGATGCCCCCGGCATGGGTGTACTTGACGGCGTTGAGGATAAGGTTTTGGGCAATGCGCCGGATCTTGACGGCATCCCCGTCGGTGGCGAGCCCTTCTGGTCCTGTACATTTCAGAAACAGTCCGCGCTGCTGCGCTATTGGCCGGATACTTTCGCACAAAGCCTGAAGGAGCTGCGTCGCATCCAAGGGCTCGATCTGGCGCACCTCACGGCCAGCCTGAAGGCGGGCCAGGCTCGTCACATCATCGAGCAACTGATGCAGCGAGGTAACATTGCGCATCAGAATCCGGATGAATTCGTCTCGCGAAGACTCTTCTTTGCCGCGATGCGTAAGCCCGACGGTCACACTCGCCACGACACTTAAATTCCCGCGCAGGTCATGGGCCGCTTCGCGCCATAGATCGCCGCGTTGTCGCTCGAGAGCGCGAAATTCTTCGAGCGCCCTTTCCAGGTCCTTTACCTGTCCCTCTGCCTCCTGTTGTTGGAGGCTGAAGTACTGATTCACGCTCTCCTCGATCGCACTACAGCAAAGCGTCGCCCAGGCCTGTCGGGCACGGATGAATGCCTCGGCAGAAACCTCGGGGTGGGCTTTCGCATACGTATCGAGTTCGAAAATCACGCAGCCGTTAAGTTTTCCCAGCTCGCGGGTGACCTCGCGCAAATCATACCCCTGCAGCCAGCGTTGCAACCCGTGCGCCGCGGCCGGTGCCTGACCCGCCGCTTCGGCGAGCGCTTCACTCGGAACATGCCGCAAACTCTGCTCGAAAGCGGAGAGCAGCGCCGGAATATGATCCAGGAGTTCTGCACGGGGCAGTGCATCGCCCCCGGTGAGATTCGGATCACGTCGGATGGCGCCTTGCCAGGCGCCGAGCAACGCGTCGCGGCGGTTCCTCATGTGGTCGGCTAGGTCGGCCAGATCCTCAAGAACATTCGCCATATATATTCTCCCAACGGCGAGGCATTTTTAGTTCGTGACTCGCCGCGTGTCACAGGAATGCGGCACGTTTATTCTAAGACACAAGTGGTTTCCCATTCTCTCTGTGTTTATCGCCCGCTGATGTTCTGAGACAACCACGTTTTAATGGGGCACGCTTGGGGGGCGCCGGTGAATCAGGCCGATTTTACTAAGATATAAATCAACGGCTTATGATGGCTACACGGCACACTCTGCTATCAGTCAGACGGCTCGTCGTCCAGGGCGGCAGCACAGCGCTTGAGCAGCTCACAAAGAAGCCTGGCTTCTTCTGCTGACAGCATGGAAAGCATCTGTCGCTC
>Ga0210406_10003520_pt1 | contig 17123 bp, 20 predicted proteins | sample IncBWC30MmetaG_FD_155454 | JGI IMG/M metagenome (GOLD analysis project Ga0210406, IMG submission 155454) | Forest soil microbial communities from Barre Woods Harvard Forest LTER site, Petersham, Massachusetts, United States - Inc-BW-C-30-M | ecosystem: Environmental > Terrestrial > Soil >... | reverse complement strand
CATCCCAAGGCGACAGCGAAAGACCAAGGTGGCGGCGATCGGCTCGCCCTCGACCGTGGGGGCTGTCGTAGAATGGAGAGGTCAAGATCGTGACTTTTTCCGCACCGGCTTGAGTTTTTACTGCGGAAGCGTTGCTGCGGCCGGATGATCGACCTCCTCAACTGGGGAATCGGCGGCCAGGAAGCGCCGCAAGCGCGGTCGCGCTTTGAGTCCGACGTCATCGTCGAAGCGGCTGGGATGCGAACGTTGCAATCCAACCACCGCGTATTAATACGGCTTTCGAGATATTCGATAAAATCTGACGGACTTTTGTAAGTCGACGGCAGAATCATCCCGCTATACGTCAAGGCGTTCAATCCAGGGGTTCCATGATGAGGCATCTGTCGGACCACGGTTTACCGCTTGTCCAGCTTAAAGAGCAGCGGCGGGATTTGATTGTCGCGCTGCAAAATCGCAACGGCCCGGTCAGCGGCTGGGAGCTGATGCAGATTGCCGCGGTTCAGCAGGCGATCTCGGCGTTCGAGGACGTCATCGCCGACCTCGACGCGGAAATGGAAGCCGCGGCGTAACGAATTCGTTCAGGATTCGAGGTAGCGCGCCTTTAGCTGCGCGCGAGTCGGCGCGCCGAGATTTAGCCCGTCGCAGAAGTAGGTTTCGAGATCGCCATATTCTTCGGCAATCGCCTCGAAGGCGGCGGCCAGGAACGACGCCTCGACCGACCCCAGCACCTGTCTGACTTCATCGGGAAGGTCGCTGCTGGAATTGGGGTCGCGCCGGTAGAAGCGGTTGGTAAGCAGATAATCGTCGGCGATCACGTCGTCGGGCACGCCGAGGGCATGCAGGATCAGCGCGCAGGCAAATCCGGTGCGATCCTTGCCGGCGCTGCAATGTATCACCAGCGGCGCGCGATCCTCCAGGAGATGGGCAAACAGGGTGCGGAAGCTCGGCGTGTTGTAGCGCACATAGTTGCGATAGGAATCGCGCATCACATCGACCGCATCGGCCGGCGACAGCGCACTGCCGGCCGCGGCGCGGGCGCGCAAGGACGCAACCACGGTCGGCTCGATCGGCAGCGAATGGACCGCGATTTCCTGGATGCCGCACAGCGCAGTGCCTCGCTCTTCGGTGCCGCGAAAGTCGAACGCGCTTCTCATCCTGAGGCCGCGCAAGATCTCAATGTCGGCTTCCGTGACATGGCCGAGATGATTGGAACGGAAGATCTGCCGCCAGCGCACCGTGCGTCCGTCGCGGGCGGCATAGCCGCCGAGATCGCGAAAATTGCTGGCGCCCTCGAGATTGAGGTGGCGGGCAGGGGAGTTTGACATCGGATAAGCTTAAGCCATGCTCTGCGCCGTAGAAATGACCGCGCGCTAGGTTCGCGGTGGAAGCTTTAGGGGGCAAATATGAATTGGCGCAAGACGATTATTTTGGCTGCGGCCATGTCGGCTGCGGGAACTTTGGCCGTCGTGCCGCGGGCTCCGGCGCAGAGCTTCCAGACCTATCGCTGCGCCGACGGTACGCAGTTCATCGTCGCTTTTTACCCCTATGATACGCGCGCCTATATGCAGATCGACGGCAGACCTGTGACGCTTGCAAGGCGCCTTGCGCTGTCAGGCTCGCGCTACTCGGGAGGCGGCGTGACGCTGAGGATCACCAAGGCCGGCACCACGGTCAGGCGCGCGAGGCGGCGCGCCACGGTCTGCGAGCCTCTCTAAAGCAAAAGGGCCGAAACGATTTCGTTCCGACCCTTTTTCAGTCCTTGATATCCACCAAGCCGCAGCGCGCCGACGTCCGACTTGCGCCTGGCATCAGCTTTCCCATGTCGGCTTGGATGTCGGCTTGGATTTGGCCTCCTGGATTGCCGCCTCGTGATACCAGCTCTCGCTGCAGGCCGCCTCGTTGAGGTAGTGGTCAAGCTGGCCTGCGGATTTGACGTCGTCGTAGCGACGTCCGCCGAGGGCCGCGCGACCCCCGGCCGGGAATTGGTAGATCTTGGCGGAGCCTTGATTCAAACTCGTACTCATCTCTCATTCTCCTTGCGTCGGAGCACTTGATCTCATGGTGCGCCCGACTCGTTCTCTTGTGGTTACTAAGTCCGATATCGTTCGTGCTCGCGCTGATGCAACATGATCAAAAGAAAATCATCGGATGTATAATATGTAGGCATTTCCGGCTCTGCACCCTGCGAGGCAATGGGCAGATGATTAACGCTTGGGCCGGCGTGAAGGTTGCGGAACCGAACCGGCATTCTTCGCGGAAGTTGCCGATCATTGCCGCGTCTTTAATCGGGAGCGCCGGTCCGGCGTGAACTGCCGCAGAAAGGGGCGTAATTGCTGCCCTAAAGCGCGCATTTAGCCGCCCGCTGAAGGCGCGGACCGCGCTTCTATGCCACACCCTCACGGACGATCGACACCGCGGCTGCCGGACACCTTCGCGCGTGTGGATAAGTCCCGCAGTGCAACGATCTGGCATTTTAATTGCTTGGAAGGCAGCGGCCGATGGTGGCCGGGTACACCTGTGCGGATCAATAGGACTTGGCGCCCATTGTTCGCATGACCAACACAGAGAGAGCTCAATGACGAAGTATAGGCTCGAGTATATTTGGCTCGACGGATACACGCCGACACCGAACTTGCGCGGCAAAACACAGCTCAAGGATTTCGATTCATTTCCAACGCTGGAACAGCTTCCGCTGTGGGGTTTCGACGGAAGCTCGACCATGCAGGCCGAAGGCCACAATTCCGATTGCGTGCTGAAGCCGGTTGCGCTCTATCCCGACGCCGCGCGCACCAATGGCGTGCTGGTGATGTGCGAAGTCATGATGCCGGATGGCAAGACACCACACGCCTCCAACAAGCGCGCCACCATCCTCGACGACGAGGGCGCCTGGTTTGGCTTCGAACAGGAATATTTCTTCTACAAGGACGGCCGTCCGCTCGGCTTCCCGACATCGGGCTATCCGGCGCCGCAGGGTCCGTATTACACCGGCGTCGGCTACAAGAATGTCGGCGACGTCGCCCGCAAGATGGTGGAAGAGCATCTCGATCTCTGCCTCGCCGCCGGCATCAACCACGAAGGCATCAACGCCGAAGTGGCGAAGGGCCAGTGGGAATTCCAGATTTTTGGCAAAGGCTCCAAGACCGCCGCCGACCAGATGTGGATGGCCCGCTATCTGATGCTGCGCCTGACCGAAAAGTATGGCGTCGACATCGAATTCCACTGCAAGCCGCTCGGCGATACCGACTGGAACGGCTCCGGCATGCACGCCAACTTCTCCACCAAGTACATGCGTGAAGTCGGCGGCAAGGAGTATTTCGACAAGCTGATGGAAGCGTTCAAGGCGAGCCGCGCCGATCACATCGCAGTCTACGGACCGGACAATCACATGCGCCTGACCGGCAAGCACGAGACCGCTTCGATCGATACCTTCACTTACGGTCTCGCCGACCGTGGCGCCTCGATCCGCGTGCCGCACTCCTTCGTCAACAACGGCTACAAGGGCTACCTGGAAGATCGCCGCCCGAACTCGCAGGGCGACCCCTACCAGATCGCCTCGCAGATCCTGAAGACGATCGCCTCGGTGCCGACCAGCGCGAAGGCTGCCGCTTAATCTTAGGAGGGGCTGGGAGTCCCTGGCTACAATCTGATCCGCCAAGGCCTCACCGCTTTGGCGGATCATTGCTTTTTCGTGACATGCTTCAAATCCGTTTCCCTACATTATGAACCTCGCATCGCCCGCGGTCGCGCAGGTGCTGCGCGACGCCGGGTTAGAGCCTTGAATTTGCCGGAGCCTCGAAGCAACCTCTGCGCATCATGATGAGACGACTTTACGGGTTGGCATCCGTCGCGATGATCCTCGCGCTGGCTCCGGCGTCTGCGCACGCGCAATCCGCCGATCTCGTGCTGTGCGATAGGCTCGCGGCGGATGCGGCCGACCCCGACAAGCCGGCCGACATCAAGGGTGTGGCCGATGTGGCGCCGGCCGATATCGAAACCGCGATCAAGTTCTGCAAGAAGGCGGCCGGCACCTCGCGCCGCGCGATGTATGAGCTCGGCCGCGCCTACGCCGCCAACCGGCAGATGCCCGAAGCTATCGCCGCCTGGCGCAGGGCGGCCGACAAAGGCTCCACATCGGCGATGGTCGAGCTTGGCGTGCTCTATGGCACGGGCGCCGGCGTTGCCAGGGATGAAGCCCAGGCCCGCAAACTGTTCGAGCATGCGGCGCAAGCCGGCAATCCCCGCGGCGTCAGCAATCTTGCCGCGCTTGGCGGCGGCGGTGGGGGCGCGCCGGCCGATCCGGCAAGATCAAGGGAGCTGCTCGCGAAAGCCGCCGAGACCAATGCCGAAGCGCAATATCAACTTGGCCTGATGCTGGCGGAGGGCACCGGCGGCGAAAAGGATGATGGGCGGGCGCGGGCGCTGTTCGAGAAGGCCGCCGCGCAAAACCACCCGGGCGCGCTGGAGCGGATGGGCGCGTTCTCGCAAGAGGGCCGTGGCGGACCGAAGGATTCGGCCGCCGCGAAAGCCTACTACGAAAGAGCGGCGGCGCTTGGCGACGAGGACGCCAAGAAGGCGCTGGAACGCCTGCGGTGTCCCTATGTGATCAAGGACAAGCGGGGCAACACGGTAACCAATCTTTGCTTTTAGGTGTCGCCAGCCTTTGGCCGCCGGCATCAAGCCGTCGGTTCGACCGGGATCGGCAACGGGCGATTGTTTTGCTGGTTCGCTCTTCCAACGTGGCGCCACATGACATAAGAGCGGCCGCAATGATTCCTAAGCCCAGGTACCGATGATCCGTCTCGACAACGTCAGCAAGCAACATGGCCACCAGATTCTCTTCATTGAAGCCTCCGCGGCGCTCCAAAGGGGAGAGAAGGCCGGCCTTGTCGGTCCGAACGGCGCCGGCAAGACCACGCTGTTCCGGATGATCACGGGCGAAGACCAGCCCGACGAGGGCCAGGTCGCCGTCGATCGCGGCGTAAGCATCGGCTATTTCAGCCAGGACGTCGGCGAGATGTCGGGCCGCAGCGCGGTGGCCGAGGTGATGGACGGCGCCGGCGCCGTGAGCGCGGTGGCGACCGAGCTGAAGCAGCTCGAGGCCGCTATGGCCGATCCCGAGCGCGCCGATGACATGGACGACATCATCGCCCGTTACGGCGAGGTACAAGCGCGTTTCGAGGAGCTCGACGGCTACGCCCTGGAGACGCGGGCCCGCGAGGTGCTCGCTGGCTTGAGCTTCAGTCAGGAAATGATGGAGGGAGACGTCGGCGCGCTCTCGGGCGGCTGGAAGATGCGCGTTGCGCTGGCGCGCATCCTTCTGATGCGTCCCGACGCCATGCTGCTCGACGAGCCGAGCAACCACCTCGACCTCGAAAGCCTGATCTGGCTCGAGCAATTCCTCAGAGGTTACGAAGGCGGGCTCTTGATGACCTCGCACGATCGCGAGTTCATGAACCGTATTATCAACAAGGTGGTGGAGATCGACGGCGGTCAGCTCACGACCTATTCCGGCAACTACGAATTCTACGAACAGCAGCGTGCGCTGAACGAGAAGCAGCAGCAGGCCCAGTTCGAGCGGCAACAGGCGATGCTGGCCAAGGAGATCAAATTCATCGAGCGTTTCAAGGCGCGCGCCTCGCACGCAGCGCAAGTGCAGAGCCGGGTCAAGAAGCTGGAGAAGATCGAGCGCGTCGAGCCGCCGAAGCGGCGCCAGACCGTGGCCTTCGAATTTTTGCCGGCGCCGCGTTCCGGCGAGGATGTGGTGAGCCTGAAGCGCGTCCACAAAGGTTATGGCGCAAGACGCATCTATGACGGGTTGGACTTCCAGGTGCGCCGCCGGGAGCGCTGGTGCGTGATGGGCGTCAACGGCGCCGGCAAGTCGACGCTTCTGAAGCTGGTGGCGGGCTCGACCGAGCCGGACGACGGCACGGTGGCGGTCGGCGGCAGCGTGAAGATGGGATACTTCGCCCAGCATGCCATGGATCTGTTGGACGGCGAGCGCACCGTGTTACAGTCGCTGGAAGACGCGTTTCCATTAGCCGGCCAAGGTTCGCTGCGGGCGCTCGCCGGCTGCTTCGGCTTTTCCGGCGACGATATCGAGAAGAAATGCCGGGTGCTGTCGGGCGGCGAGAAGGCGCGGCTGGTGATGGCGAAGATGCTGTACGACCCGCCGAATTTTCTGGTGCTCGACGAGCCCACCAACCATCTCGACATCGCGACCAAAGAGATGCTGATCACGGCGCTGTCGGAATATGAAGGCACCATGCTGTTCGTCTCGCACGACCGGCGTTTTCTGGCGGCGCTGTCCAACCGGGTGCTCGAGCTGACGCCTGAGGGCATCCATCGATATGGCGGCGGCTACACCGAATATGTCGCGCGCACCGGGCAGGAGGCGCCGGGTTTGCGGAGCTGACGACCACAAAGATCTGCTTTTCTCGAACGGTCCCTCTGGAAACGTGTCGGTCATGCTGTAAGCTTGCTCGCGGATGGGCTGGCGTCTCCTGGCGACCGCTGGCCCACAAAAAGAAAAGCCAGCTTGGAGGTTCCGCCCATGTCAGCTCCCGTGAGCCGCATCACGCTCAACCGCCGCACGCTGCTGCGTGCCGGCGCCGGCATGGCCGGCATTCTCGCCACCGGCCGTGCGCCGGCCTTCGCGCAGACCCAGCCGAAGAAGCTGGTATTCGCGCACATCAATGCCGTGCCGGAATCGGCGGCGGTCGCCTTCGACTGGATGGCCAAGGAAGCCACCGCGCAATCGAAAGGCGCGCTCGACGTGCAATTCTTCGGCAAGACCCTGATCCCGCAAGAGCTCGAGATCATGAACGCGGTGAAGTCGGGCAGCGTCGCGATGGGCAGCCCCGCCGGCGCCGCCGCCACCGTGTTTCCGGAAATGGGCGCGCTGCTCGTGCCTTATCTGGTGAAGGATTATGCTTCGGCCTACGGCATGCTGAACGGGTCCATCGGCGACAAGCTCTCAAAGCAGATCGAGGACAACTACAAGCTCAAGGTGCTATGCTATTTCGATTACGGTTTTCGGCATTTCTGGACCTCGAAGAGGCCGATCGTCGAACCGAAAGACCTGCGGGGCATGAAGATCCGCGTGCAGCAGGCCAAGATTTTCGGTGACACCATCAACGGGCTCGGCGGCAACGCCGTGCCAATGGCGTTTGGCGAAGTCATCACTGCCGCCAAGCAGGGTGTGATCGACGGCGGAGATCTGCCGATCGTCAACATGAAGGCGCTGAAAATCTATGAGGTCTCGAAATATGCCTCGCTGACCTATCACAATTACGGCCCAACCAATGCGGTGATGAATCTCGAAATCTGGAACTCGCTGTCATCCGATCAGCAGAAGCTGATGATGGATCTTGCCCGCGCCGCGCAGGAGAAAATTCGGGAAGCGACCGAGTCGGTCGACAATTTCGCCAAAGCCAAGTCGGAGCTGGAGCCGTTCGGCATGACCGTCGTCGAAGCCAAGGTCGACGAATTCCGCAAAGTGGCGCAGCAGAAGATCTGGCCGGCCTACAAGAGCCAGTTTGGAACGCTATGGGATGAGATCGAGGGATTCAAGGCCTGAGCCAGCATCCCCTTGCACATGCAGCGGGTTCTCACGGCCGTCCCGAAATTAGCGGTCACGGCGCTGATCATCCTGGCCATCGGCAACCTCCTGGTCGGCGTGATCCTGCGCTATTTCGTCGGCGCCATCACCGACTGGCTTGACGTCGATCCGGTGCCGTTCACCTGGGTCGAGGAGGTGGGGGAGATGTCGCTGGCGTGGCTGACGCTGGTTGGCGCTGCGATCGGCATCCAGTCGCGCTCGCATTTCACACTTACGGTGTTTGTGCATCGCCTGTCGCAGCCAGCGCAGCTCTGGATCCATCGTTTCAACCACACGCTGATCGCAGCCATGGGTGTACTGGTGGCGTGGTACGGCTTCCAGCTCTGCCTGCTCAACCGGACGCTGACGACGCCCGGCCTACAGATCAATCTCGCCTGGCTCTACGCCTCCGCCGTGGTCGGCGGCATCCTGATTGCGATCTACGGCCTCGCGGTGATGATGTCGCCGTCGCCACTCTCCACGCCGCAGCACTGAGCGGGGGCCTTCATGCTGCTCACGATCGTCGCCATCGTCTTCGTCGTGCTGATCCTGTTGTCGATGCCGATCGTGTTCGCACTCGGGATCGCCGGCATCGCGGGCCTTTGGATCGGCGGCTATCCGATGCAGCAGCTATCCTCCGCGCTGGTGTCGGGCTCGCAAAGCTGGGTGCTGCTCGCCATTCCCGCCTTCGTGTTCGCCGGCAATCTGATGGAGCGCTGCGGCATGAGCCACGCGCTCGTTGAGCTCGCGCGCGCATTGATCGGCTGGGTCAAGGGTGGGCTCGGCATGTCGGTGATCGTGGTCGCGTATTTCTTCTCCGATATCTGCGGATCGAAAATGGCGGAGGTCTCCGCGCTCGGCTCGGCGCTGATGCCGCCGCTCACCAGCGCCGGTTACGACCGCCGGGATTCAGCTTCGCTGATCGCTGCCGGTACTGCGATGGGCATGCTGGTGCCGCCTGCGATCTTCATGATCGTGATGGCGCAGGTCACCAACACGTCGGCGGTCGCGCTATTCGTCGCCGGTTTCGTACCGGCACTCGTCATCATGGTCTGCCTGATGGGCGTGGTTTACATCCGCGCGCGGCAGAACGACTGGCCGGTCGATACCCGCCCAAGCCTCAAGCGCCTCGGGCATGCATTGCTGCACGCCGCGGTTCCGATGGTGGTGCCGTTCGTCATCCTCGCGGGCTTCATCCTCGGCATCATCACCGCGACCGAGGCCGGCGCGGTGGTCGCGGGCTACGCCTTCCTCGCCGCCAAACTCTACTACCGCAACATCTCGTGGCGGCAGATGGGCCAGATCGCCTATGACAGCGCGATCTTGACCGCAGCGGTAGTATTCCTGCTCGCGGTCGCCTCGGTCTATCAATATCTGATGGGCGTCAGCGGCGTGCCGCAACTGCTCGGCCAGATGCTGGCGCCGCTGAAACATCACCCCTGGCTGTTCCTGATCGGCACCGCCTTGATGAGCTGCCTGTTCGGCATGGTGCTGGAGGGCTTGCCCGCCGCGGTCGTGCTGATCCCGGTGGTGTTTCCGATCTCGGAGGCGATGGGTATCGATCCCATCCACTTCAACATCGTGCAAACCGCCGCCGTCGGCATCGGCCTGTTCCTGCCGCCGATGGGGGTCGGGTTATTGATGGCGCTGCGCTTTGCAAACCTCAACGTCGCCCAGCATTTTCGCACCTATGTGCCGTACATGCTGGCGTTGTTTGCGGGGCTATTTCTGATCATCTGCATCCCCGCGATCAGCCTAACCTTGCCGCGGCTGGCCGGGCTGATCCGGTGAGGGATGGACGGCGGCGCGGTGGGCCGGGCCGGAGCCGAAACCTTGCCGAGCTGCGCGGGACGTATCTCCCCCCTCATGATAATGTGCGCACGCCATGAGCAACCGCATTCTCGTATTCTACGGCTCCTATCGGTCCGACCGCTTGGGGATCCGTCTTGCGCATTTCGTCGTCGAAAGATTTCGCGGCCGCGGCGACGACGTCGAGCTGATCGACGCCAAGGCGGTTGGCCTGCCGATGCTGGACCGGATGTACAAGGAATATCCGAAGGGCGGGGCGCCGCCGCCGCTAGAAAAACTCGCAAGCCAAATCCGCGAGGCCGACGGCTTCGTGTTCATCACCGGCGAATATAATTGGGGCGTCCAGCCGGGCCTGAAGAATCTCACCGATCATTTCCTCGAGGAGTGGTTCTGGCGGCCCGCCACCATCGCCAGCTATTCGGCGGGTCGTTTCGCCGGCGCGCGTGCCGCCACTGCCTGGCATGGCACGCTTTCCGAGATGGGCATGGTGGTGGTCTCATCCACGATCGGCGCAGGGCCGATCGCGCAAACCTTGTCCGTGGAGGGCAAGCCGATCGGCGAGGGCGGCAAAGCGCTGGAACAGGCGTTTCCACGCTTCGCCGACGATCTAGCGTGGTGGATGGAAGCGGCGAAGGCGCAGCGGGCGAGAAAAGCCCCGCCATATTGAGCGCTGCGAACTTCAAACAGCAACCGTTACTCGAGACCCTGGACCGGCGGAGCGGTGGAAGCAGTTTTGGGAGGCGGCGACGGCGCCTGTGCAGCCGGCGCCTGTGCAGCCGGCGGCGGAGCGGCCGGTCGGTTCGGCACAGGCTCACTTTGAACGGGAGAAACGCCCGCCTCCTGCCTGGCCGACCCTCGTGCCTGACGGGCGTTGCTTGATCGCCTAAAGCCCCACGAATGAGCAATCGACGGTCCGGCGGTATATCCCACGACCGCGCCCGCCAGCGCGCCGACCGGTCCAAATACCACCGCGCCGGATAGCGCCCCGAGCGCGGCGTCGCTTCCACGGCGCTCGTCCGCCATCGCCACCGAAGAAATCAGCGACAGGGCCAAAGCCCCGAACGCGATCATCTTGTTCATGCGAGTTCCCCTCGTCTCAAGCGGCCGCAGTACCCGAAAAATGCGGCGGGAAGAGTACAATTCTGGGCAAATCGCGAGGCTTGCGGCCTTGTCCCGTCATCCTGACCTTGACGTTAGGAGCATCATCTGCCGATCTTGGCGAGCAAGGCGAAAGGGGACATCAATGATTTCGGTTTTGATCGGGGTTTTGATTATTGTCGTCATCGGAGCGATCTGTTTCTGGGCCATCGATAAATTCGCCAGGGACGGCCGATTGGCAAACCTCCTCAAGTTGCTCGTGGTGCTCATTTGCCTGGGCGCGATCTTGCAGCGCGTGCTGCCCTTGGCGGGCATTTATTGATCCTCCCCGATCGATCGCAGGCAGGCCCGTCGCCTGCTCACGCAACATCGGCGCGGGCGCTGTCGTCTTCCTCGGCGGCGAGCGCATCGAGATCGACGAGCTGCGGAGCATCTTGAGGGATCTCGCCATTGAACCCACCGCTGCTGCCATGAACGTGCATCAGGGTCTGCACGCGCCGGGCATTCAGATAGTCCACATGCTGATAGCGCAGCGCGACCGGCAGCAACATCCTTGGCAGGGCGACCATCGCGAATGCAGGCACCCTGCGCACCTCGCCGCCCTCACGCCAAAGCAGCGGATTGAGGGTGTAAATCAATTGCCGCTCGATTCCGGGAGATGGCGGCTGCGCCGGCTCGGCGGGCGCGGGCAGGGCGATGTTGGCGTTGCCCGCGCGCGTGCGCACCGCAGCGGATCGCAGCTGCCAGCAGATCAAGTCCGCAGCCGCGAGAACCTCGCGGCGCACCGCATCGACGCTGGCCGAGAAACTGGTCGCTTCGGGGACTGACGCCGCGCTCTTTGTGACAGCCTCCACCAGCGCGGCGGCGCCGGAACCAAATCCCGGGGCAGCCTGCTCGATCGCCGCAGCCATCGCCTCGATGGCGTCGGCCACCAGCTCGCGGTCGCGCTGCGTCGTGGCGTCCGCCAAGGCGCGCTCGGTTGCGGCGATCTGCTCGTCGAATTCTGCCAATGCGGCGCGCAGCGTCTTGGCGCGCTCCTCGACCGCGCGCATCTTTGCCTCTGCCCAATCGAGCCGGGCATTGGCGGCACCGGCCACCGCCAGCCGTTCGGCGGCGGCGCGTTTTTCTACAAGTACCGTTTCGGCTGTGCTCAACCGGACGGCCAGCTTGGCGCGGGCCGCCTGCTTATCCTTCAGCGCACGCTCGAACCGCTCGACCGGACCGAGCTCACGCTTAAAAAATGCCATAACAACACCCTCGCGGACCCCTGGACCTACCGCCGAATCAGCCAGATCTAATGTGTCCGAAAAGTAGTCGGAAACTTGGATAACATTGCGGCTTAAGCTGGCGCCTCGCCGATTCGGGCCTCACAACCGACGGACTCTAACGCACCGGCACCGGTACGGGCGGACGCAGCGACGAGCGCGACGGGCTGGTCGCAGGAGGCGAGGCCTTCGCCGCGGCGGCCCGCGACCGGCCGCGCGGTGCACTATCGACGGACTCCAGATAGGAGGTGAGCGCCCAGGCCGAGCTCGAATTGCTCGCGTAGTGATCCTGCAGGAACAGATACAGCGTGAGGCTGAAGCGGCCCTTGGCAAGACCGCGCGCGCTGCGATGACATGTCGCACAACCGTCGGCAAACAGTTTTGGGGCCGACTTGCCCTGATCGAGGTTTTGGGCAAGCGCCGCGCCGCCGGTCGCCACGGAAATTGCGCCAAGAAATGCCGCAACAAAAACCGTCCTCGTGATCTCAAGCAATGCCGGCTCCCCCAACTCTTAACTCCTGAGGAGGGTTATGGTCGAACAACGTCAAAAAGGCGGCGGCGCGAATCGCCGGGGCCGCCGATGGATGTTGCAAAACCAATGTCGCAACCGAAGATTTTATACCGGAGCGCCCTCGAATCGTCTTTGATGCCGCCGCTGGGGGGCCAAACCAGCGAGAAGTCATGTCGAGTAGTTCATCGCGCAAGCGGGAGTTTATCGTTGCGACAGGGTTGGCGCTGATGCTGGGCGTCCTGCTCTCATTCATTGCCGTATACGGGTTGAACCGCTATTTCGGTTCGGTCGATGAAATTCAGACCACTGGAAGCTTGCGCCATACCTGGACCAACTGACGCCGGTCCTGGAGCGCTTTTTCGAAAAAACGGCCGGCGGCGCCACCGCCGCCGTCAATGCTTGTGTCTCGGCTGGTGTCGGTGCGGAGATGCCGACGCGCCGGTTGGCGGCAATTGCTGCCGCGATTCCTGAAGCCTGCGCTGGTAGCCCGGCGAATCCATGATATTCGGCGCGCCGCCGCGCGCGAGGACGGGTTCGCTGACAGCCACCATCGCGATCGCCAGGGGTGCGACCGCGAGCGCCAGTTTCACGGTATTCTTCACCTCGGAATGCTTACTGCTTCTGAAGCTTCGTGATGGTCTTGGCCCCACCGGTTTCGGTGGCGGAATAGGTGACCGTATCGCCGGCATGCAACTTGTCCAGCGACGAGGCGTCCTGCACCTTGAACTCCTCGGCAGCGCCGCCGGTATTGGCGCCGACGGTCCCGCTTTGCGTCTGTTGTATGGCGACGGTACTATTGATCCGGTCAAGCTTGGTAATCTTTCCGGTCAGCGGCTGTTCGGCCAGAGCCGCCGAGCCGACGATCGCGAGGGCCGCAGCACCAGCCAAAATGATCGTTGCGATTTTCATGGCAGTCTCCCGGGTTTGGTATGCGCGATAAGCCGCGGCGGCCAGATTCGTTCCGGCCAGGGAACATACCATGGTTGGCGGAGGCTGGGGGATGAAAGCGCAAGGCTGCGTCTTGAAGGCTGCGCCTTAAAGGCCGCGCCTCAAAGCGCGCTATTTCCGCGGTGGCCGTGATGCTTGGCGTGCCATTTTGGCCCCGGTCCTCGCATGTAATGAAGCTCGGGCCGATAGGGATTGCGGGCGCTCCTGATCAGCCTGTGCCATCCCGTCACGATCACATTGACGCACCAGCGAAGCGGCATCGATGGCGATTGTGCGGCCCACATGGCGTCCTCTCAATGCGGCTTGCCGAGCATGGACGCAAACGGCAGGGCAAAAATCTCGGCGCCGGAATCATCGCTGACGTGCAGCACCCAGCTGCGCCAATCTTCCGCGATGGGCGCCATGATCAGCGACTGTACGACGAGGGCGGCGGCCTCACGCGCCTCAGCCGGGTCGGCTACCACCGCGGCGTGTCGATCGGTCAATTCCCCCTCGAGGCTGGTGTACTGGAAATAGAGCTGAGCCATGTTCCGCCTCCTGGGAGCGAATCTTGGGCGGCATGGGTAGCAGCCGCGATCCCAGCGGAAAATGGGGGAAACTACGGGAATTGCGGACAATTTTACGGTTCCGCGGCGCAGTTTCTGATTCAGCTGTCAAACAGCGAAATTCGTCGAGACCGTCATTGCGAGGAGCGAATGCGACGAAGCAATCCATCTCACAGCGCAAAGAAAGGATGGATTGCTTCGTCGCATTCGCTCCTCGCAATGACGTTGCCCCCCATGAGTCCGCGTTCTCGCGGCGCAGAGTGCGCCCGAGCTGTGCTCGAACATTGTCCCTCGGAAATAAGAGGGCGCAGGGAAAGCCGGGTGCCCAATGCACCCGCAGCCTCGCGTGCAAAAGTAAAAAGCACACCAGTTAATCACTACAGGTTCACCGGAAACATCCCGGCCTTCCCTGCGCAATGGTTTACGGCTTATAGCGTGCTCTCCCCGGTGACCGGCTCTTTTGCCACCGTCGCCTGCGCTTCTTATCGCAGACTTGATCCCAGCATCGCGAGATCAGGACCACACGATTTTGCCGTCCGCTTCAGCGCCACTCGTCAACGGCACCTCCACGTCCATCGCATCCCGCCCCGCGTTTCGTGACGATCGCGAGCCGCCCCTCTGGTGGGACGAGACCAAATCACAATACTGCTGATTTGGCCCCGTCGTCAAACGAAATTCTGAAATTCAGAACGATTGATGGATGGGGATAACCAATGCCTCAAACTGGGACAGAGGACGCCCCAGGGTTGAATGCCGTTTACCTGTCAGCACCGATCCACCTTCGCCACTAAAGAAACACCTCGGGCGGCACGCCGAGCAGGATCTGGCCGACCTGCTCGAAATGGGCGCCGCGTGCCTGGATCTGCTGGGAGAGCGTGTGCATGTCGCGGAAGCGGCGCTCGAACGGGCTGCCCGGGAAGATCGCGTCGACGCCGGCTGCCTTGTAGGCGAAATCCGCCACCTCGGCCGCGCCGTGAATCGCGTTGGTGCAGGCGAGCCGCACGCGGGCCCGATCGGCGATCTCAATCGGCGCCACATCGTCGGCCTGTGCGTAGATCGCCGTCAGCGTCTCGATCAGGTAGGCGCGGGCCGAGCCGAGCCGCGCCTCCGCGCGCGCCACGTCGGCCTGCACGACCGCGTTGTCGGCGAGCCGGGCCAGGTTGCGCGGCGTCTTGCGGGACGCAAGGGCGATGAACTCGGACAGCATCGCGCGCGCGATGCCGAACGCCACGGCGGCGACCCCGGTCGCGTAGAGGCACTGCATGGTAAAGGCATAGAGCGGGCCGCGCTCGCGGCGCAGCGTCGGGTCTTCGCGCGTAGAGCTGAACGCCTCGGACACGAACACATCGTTGACGGAGTAGGAGTCCGACGCCGTGCCGCGCAGCCCGATCGTCTGCCAGGTGTCGAGCAGGGTCGCCTCATCGGCCGGAAACAGCAGCGTGCGGACCGCGGGCCGGCCGAAGCGGTTGAGCCTGAGCGCGCCGTCCGCTTCGAGCACATGGCAGTGCGCGCCCATCCAACGGGCCTGCCGGCAGCCGCTGGCGAAATCCCACCTGCCGGTCAGGCGATAGCCTCCGTCAACCGCGCGCGCGCGCGAAGCGTTTGGAGGTCCCCAGGCCACGATGCTGCGCGGATCAGCGAACACGGCTTGACCAGCCGCAGGCTCCAGATAGGCGGCGATCAGGGAAGAACTGTTGGCGACGAAAATGTTCCATGCGATCGAGGCGTCGTGCGCGGCGAGCTCTTCGATCGCCGCCACGTAGACCGCCGGCTCCGTCTCGTCGCCGCCGGCCGAGCGCGGCAGCAGCATGCGGAACAGCCGCGAGTCATGGAGCCGCCCCAGCAACGCCGCGGGGATGCGCCGCGTGCGCTCGATCTCGTCGGCCGCGGCGGCAATCTCCGCCCCGAGCTCGCGGGCGCGGGCGACCGGGTCCGGACGGGTCTGGATGTCCATGCGTCACCTCGGGCTGGCAGGCCATTGCGGCCGAACGCTCGCGCGCTGTCAACCGTCTCGTCGGCGGATTCAAGTCATTGATGGACCAGCTGGCGCAGGATCACCTCGGCCGCCGCTCGCCGCCATGAGATCGTAGCGCCATCATTCTGGGAATACGGTTGAGGAGATTTGTCATGCTAACGGTTCAACACTTGGCCGGAGGGAATTGTGAGCGACGCGAAGGACCAAGAGCCATTGCAGACCTCGGCGGAATTCGTGCGCACCTATAATGCCCAAGCCCACGAGATCGCCGACGCGATCACGGCGGCGGTCACTCGTGCACAGGCTGGGTCAAACTGGCTGCGCGCTGAACCGCCAGATCTGGAAGAAGTCCGGCAGGTGCTCAATTTCATCGCCAGCGACGGTAACCGAGCAGCCGAAATCTTCATTCGACTTCAAGCAGACATTGGATGTTTGGCCGCATCTTAGGTTTGGACGGCCGTGAGAGCTATCGCGAACTGCGGCTGGAGCGGTTATGCTGCCCTCACCGTCTAAGCCGAGGAACTACTCCACATGACCGGGAGTATTGATCGAGGGACCGCTTCTGAGCCGCAAGATCGCAGCTCGAGCGCGGCACATTCGATCGAAGTGCCCCCTGAAATCGTCCGAAAATGGCAAGAGTTTGTGAATCTCCTTGCCGAGATCATGCGCGTGCCCTCTGCCTCCATAATGCGGGTCGATCCTCCCCACATCAAAGTTTTCGTCTCCAGCACGTCCAAAGGAAATCCTTGCGAGCCGGGCGCTCTCGATACGGGACCTTATTGCGAGACCGTCATGAAGACCGGTCAGCCGCTGCTCGTCCCTGACGCTCTCGAGAACGAAGCATGGAAAGCGAACCCGCATGTCAGGCTGGGGATGATCTCTTACCTGGGCTTCCCGATCGGTTGGCCCGATGGCCGCTTATTCGGGACGATTTGCGTTCGCGACAATAAAAGGAACGAATACAGCGAGGCTTATCTCAAGCTATTGCTGCACTTCCGCGACATGTTGCAAGCTGACTTGAAGTCATTCGCAACATTGCACAGCCTGCTCGAACAGCACGAAGCGAAGATCCGGCGCCTGGTCGACGCCAACATCATCGGGATCATCATCTGGGATCTCGAAGGTCGCATTCTTGAGGCAAATGACGCGTTTCTCCGCATGGGGGGCTACGATCGAGAGGATCTTATCTCGGGCCGCCTGAACCGAACGGACCTGACGCCGCCGGAATGGCGCGAGCGCGACGCGCGGACTGATGCAGAGCTGAAGATGATCGGGGCAGTCCAACCATTCGAGAAGGAGTACTTTCGGAAAGATGGGGGCCGCGTGCCCGTGTTGATCGGTTTGGCTGCCTTCGGCGAAGAACGAGACCAGGGCG
>Ga0210406_10003519_pt1 | contig 17126 bp, 14 predicted proteins | sample IncBWC30MmetaG_FD_155454 | JGI IMG/M metagenome (GOLD analysis project Ga0210406, IMG submission 155454) | Forest soil microbial communities from Barre Woods Harvard Forest LTER site, Petersham, Massachusetts, United States - Inc-BW-C-30-M | ecosystem: Environmental > Terrestrial > Soil >... | reverse complement strand
TAGCCAAGCAGTCGTTCGAGGCGGAAGAGCGCGGCGGGAAAGCGGTCACGGTTGTAGAATTGCGATCGTAGACTCCAATGGCGGAAGCGGGTTCCACTGCGGAGAGGGTCAAGCAGCAAGCCGACATTGTTCGGGTTGTCGGCGAATACGTGCGCCTCAAAAAAACCGGAAAGGATTTCAGCGGGCTTTGCCCCTTCCATCAGGAAAAGACGCCGTCGTTCACGGTTTCCCCCATCAAACAGATTTTTTACTGCTTTGGCTGCGGCAAAGGCGGAGACATTTACAATTTTGTGATGGAAATGGAGCGCTGCGAATTTCCGGACGCGTTGCGTCTGGTCGCGGAAAAGTGTGGCATCTCGATTCCCAAGCCGAAGCCGAGTTCGCCCGCGGAGCGCACGCAAAGCAGCGTGCGGACGACGCTAGTCGAGATGCACCGCGAGGCGCAGACGTTTTTCGTCAAGCAGTTACAAGGAACCGCGGAAGGCAAACTTGCACGCGCTTACCTCGAAGATCGCGGCCTGGACAAGGCGACAATCGAGCGTTTCGGAATCGGCTACGCGCCGAGCGGCGGCGACGCGCTGCTGCGCCACCTGAAAGGGAAATACGCGGAGAAGCTGCTGGCCGAGTCCGGCTTGGTTTCGCGCGGCGAGGGCGGGCGATTCTTTGACCGCTTTCGACGCCGCATCACGTTTCCGATCGCCAACGACTCGGGAAAAATCGTCGCATTCGGCTGCCGCGCGCTCGGCGAGGATCAGCCGAAGTATTTGAACTCGCCGGAGACGCCGATCTATTCGAAGAGCAATGTGCTGTATCACCTGGACCGCGCGAAGGAAGCGCTGCGGCGATCAGACTTCGCGGTTTTGGTCGAGGGCTACATGGATGCGATCGCCGTGGCCCGGGCCGGAATCAGTAATGTAGTGGCAAGCTGCGGCACGAGCCTGGCGGAACCGCAAATCAAGCTGCTGGGGCGCTTCACCAAGCGGGTGATTGTGAATTACGACCCCGACGCTGCGGGGCAAGCGGCCACCGAGCGTTCCATCGCCATTCTGTTGGAGCAAGATTTTGAGGTGCGGGTATTGGCCCTGCCCGGGAAAGCCGACCCCGACAAATTCATTCGCGAGCAGGGCGCGGACGCGTACATAAAGTTGGTGAAGGAGTCGCCGCCCTATGTCGACTACCTGATCGCCCGGGCACGACAGATGGACATGACCACCGCGGAAGGCAAGTTGCGCGCCGTAAACTTCCTCCTGCCGTACGTGCAAAAGATTCCCAACCGCATCTTGCGCTCGGAATGGGCCACGCGCATCGCGCAGCAGCTCCGGCTCGACGAGCCGGTGCTTCGCGCCGCGCTGAGCAAAGCCGCAGCGGAGCGCCGCAGCGAAGTGAAAACGCAGCCGGAGTTGGTGGGACGCGCTGCAAAGCCAGTGGAGCGCAGGCTGATTCGCATGCTGGCGGAGGGCGAAGGCTTTCGCGGCGAGTTGGCCCAGCAGCTTCAGCAGGGTCAGCTCTATCTTGGACTGGAAACCGAAAAGATCTTCGTCGCGCTGATTGCCGCCAGTCATTCCGGTCAGGCAGTGCAAGCGACCGAAATTGCCGCCGCGCTCGAGGAGCGCGACCGCCGGCTGCTCTACGAAATCCTGTTCGAGGAGACCAGCGAACTGACGTGGGAGGAAGCGGAGAGTTGCGTGGATGCGCTGCGGCACCGGCAGGCCGAAAAGCAGCTTGCCGACGTACAGCGGAGTATCGAAGCCAATCCCGCAGCTCCGGAAATGCGCGATTTGCTCCAAAGAAAGCAGGAGCTGATGCGCCGGCTGGCGGCGGCCCGCTAGAGTCGCAAAGAAACCACCGGTATTTTTTCACAACTTTCCATCAATTAAACCATTGACGCCAACGGACTTAAGCGTGTAGCGTACTAGGGTTTCGCGAGTGACGGTTTTGCCGCTAAGTGCATCTAATGTAGAGCATTAGCGGCAGGGGCAGCGGCAAGCGCGGGACGCGGGCAACGCACGGGCGAGCGGCAATTACGCGTGCACAAGCTTCAAATAACGTTCTTGGTGACCGCAGGGCGGTCAATGAGCCGAGCGATCTTCCGGGGAAGTACCCCAAGTTCGCGCCGGCGGGTGAGCCGGTTTGTGTCTCAGCGAATCTAATAATTTGCCCCGAATAACGCCCAAAGCGGCGGATTTACGGTGAAATTGGGGAGGGATTTGTGGCGGTAGTAGGTCTTGAAGAAAAATACGACGCGGTACGCCAGCTCATTGCGGTCGGCAAAGAGCGCGGCTACCTGCTCTATGACGAAGTAAACGATTCGCTTCCGGCGGAAGTGCATTCCTCCGAAGAGATCGACGACCTTCTCACAACATTCGAGCGCAATGGCATCGAGATTTACGAAGATGCGGCGTCGGCCAAGGCCGCGCGCGCCGTCGAAGTGTCCGGCGAAGGCGGCGACCACGAAGTGGTGGTGAAGGAAGACGCGCACGAGGGCGAGAGCGATCTGGATTTAACGCCCGGTTCGCTGGAAAAGACCAATGACCCGGTGCGCATGTACTTGCGCGAAATGGGCACCGTCCCGCTGCTGACACGGGAAGGCGAAGTGACCATCGCCAAGCGCATCGAGCGCGGACAGCTAGTGGTCATGAAAGCGATCACCCGATCGCCGATCGTCATCAAAGAACTCATCGCGGTTGGCGATGATTTGCGCAAAGGCGTGCGGTCCATCAAGGAGATCGTACAGTTCGACGACGAAGAGCTCACCGAAGAAAAGATCGCGAACAAGACCAAGCAGACGCTCAAGCACATCGAGAAAATCGCCAAGCTGTATGACAACGGGTTGAAGCAGGCCATCCGGCTGGAGAAGACGCCGAAAGCCAAGAAGCGTTCTTACATCCGTGCAAAATGGGATGTGGCCCGCACGCGCGTGGAGATTTCTCTCGCGGTTCGCGATATCGATTTCAACCCGTTTGAGAAAAAGCGCCTGATTGACAAGATGCGCGGCACCGTCGAGCGCCTGCAATCCCTGGAACGCGAAGCGGGCCGGTTGGAGCGGCGCGTGGATGCCGCCAAAGGTGACGTGGCCGCGGAAGCGCGCAAGGAACTCCGCACCCGCCGCACCGAGCTGAAAGATATCGAAGAGGCCAGCGAAGTCGGGCTCACGGAGCTGAAGCGCACTCTCACGATCATTCATCGCGGAGAAGCGGAAGCCGAGCAGGCCAAGAAGGAATTGATCGAAGCCAACCTGCGCTTGGTTGTTTCCATCGCCAAGAAATATACGAACCGCGGCTTGCAGTTCCTGGATTTGATTCAGGAAGGCAACATCGGCTTGATGAAGGCGGTTGACAAATTCGAGTGGCGCCGCGGCTACAAATTCTCAACCTACGCCACCTGGTGGATTCGCCAGGCTATCACGCGCGCGATTGCGGACCAGGCGCGCACGATCCGCATTCCGGTGCACATGATCGAGACGATCAACAAGCTGGTGCGTACCAGCCGCCAGCTGGTGCAGGAACTCGGCCGCGAGCCTACCAGCGAAGAAATCGCCAAGCGCATGGACATTCCGGTGTCCAAGGTGCGCAAGATTTTAAAAATCGCGCAGGAGCCGATTTCGCTGGAGACGCCCATCGGCGAAGAGGAAGATTCGCATCTCGGCGATTTCATCGAAGACAAAGCGGTGGTGTCGCCTTCCGATGCGGTGATCAATTTGAATTTGAAGGAGCAGACGTCATCGGTGTTGAAGACGCTGACGCCGCGCGAAGAGAAAGTCATCAAGATGCGCTTTGGTTTGGACGATGGCAGCGAGCACACGCTCGAGGAAGTCGGCCAGTCCTTTGCGGTTACCCGCGAGCGCATCCGCCAAATCGAAGCCAAGGCGTTGCGGAAGCTGCGCCATCCTTCTCGATCACGCAAACTCCGCGCGTTCCTGGAAGGCCCGTCCCGCGACTACCTTTAGCCTCTAACTCTAGGGCTTTGGCACATCGCATCCTCGTTCCCGTTTATTCGCAACGTCAAACCAACACCTGTAGCTCAGGTCCGCCGTTTGGACCTGAGGCTTTTCCGAAACACGAGCAAGCACGGGTCTTCACTTACGCGGACAATTCAATGTACGCCGAATAGCTACCCGGCTCGGGCACCATGTGGCCTTCTTCACGCAGGCCGTCAACGTGAAACGTAATCGCCTCGCGCATATTCTGCTCAACTTCCTCGCGAGTGCGCCCCGTCGAAACGCAGCCAGGAAGATCCGGAGAGTAGGCGGAAAAACCGTTTTGCGTTGGCTCCATAACAGCCAAGTACTTTTTCATGGCTTAGGTCCCACCACTGTTGAGAAGTGAAGGATGAGCCGCATTAACAAAACTGTGTCGAGGATCACAAACGCGAGAAGAGCGGGCACAAAAGCGGCATTATTGAAATGCGGCGGCGTATGCAAATTGGCGCGGTACGCCAGCTCCATCACAAAAAGCAAAAAAGCCAGCAGGCCGCAGCCGAACCACACCGACCACGCGCGAATATAGGACAGTGTGTCTTCGCGTCTCTCCGGCCCGAGCCAAAATTCCTTGTGGGGTAGGTTGATCAGGGAAACCGGCATCGCTTCTATCAGCCGGGGAACACCGAAGGAAATTACGGTCGCCAGTAAGATCATGGCTAGCTCAACCGCGAAAAAAGCCGCCTTGGTTTGCCAACCATTGACCGCGCCGGTAATTCCAAAGTGCGAAGCGACAATCTCGGGGAGGCGCGGCGCGTAGTACAAGTACTGCATCGCTCCAACCAATGCCAGCACGAGGAATATAGAACTGGGCAGCCGCGTATTGGACATAATCTACAGCCAGAGTACGCAGCCCACGAGCCCGGAACAAGACGCCCGATGCAATTCGTGCTTGTGAAGTAATCGCATTGCCTGCTGCCCACCGCTATCCTCCACATACGATTATACTTACAGAAAGTTCTTGACAAGTAATCACCATCCGTGCATAATCGCCTGCGTAGAATAGTGTATTCGGGTAACGGTTCATTGCGGGCGAATCCTTCCTAGCATTTCGTAAGCCCTTTGTAATCTGCACTTCCAGATTTCGCGACAGAAACCTCGAATTTGAGCGCGGCAAGTCCTTTAGATTCTGCAGTTACAAGAACAACTGAAATAAGTCCTTTAGAATCCGCAGTTACAAAACAGGATTATTTACTTGACAAAAGTTAGGCTTCATGGTCTAATTCCTTCATGGATAGCAACCCTCACTTCTTCTTAGGTTTAGCGGCTGTGAGCGTCTGGCGTATGTCTTTCTTGATGCTTGCCAGCAACTTCCTAGTTGGCACTCGCTTTAGCAACTTCTTTCGCCCTGCGTCCATTGGAGGCTCCCTGTGAATCTAGTTGATATCAATACGCTCTTCTCGACCGAAGATAAGTGCCGCGAGCTTCTTGTGCGTCTCCGCTGGCCGAATGGCGTGGAATGCCTGCGCTGCAAGGGGCCAGTGGTCGAGCTTGAAACCGCGAAACAACTCTTCTATTGCAAAGACTGTGACTATCAGTTCTCCGTCACTTCCGGCACCGTATTCAACGATTCGCATCTGCCACTTGGCAAGTGGTTTCTGACCACTCATCTTCTCTGCGAAGCGAAAAAGGGAATGTCCGCCTGCCAGATTCAGCGCACAGTCGGCATGAGCTACAAGACAGCGTGGTACCTCTGCCATCGCATCCGGCACGCCATGACGCAAACCGATAAGCCGATGCTCGACGGAAAAGTAGAGATGGATGTTACTTACGTCGGCGGATGGAATAAGGGCAAGGGCCGCGTCTGCCGAATGGACAACAAAGAAGTAGTGGTAGGCATCCGCAAACGCAACGGCGATCTTCGTTTCTTCCATGCCAGAGATGCGAAGGGCGGAACACTCGCTAATTACATCCGCGAGAATATCTCCGAGGACGTAGAGGTTATTTTCACTGATGACGCCTCCGCGAACGAAGCGGCCATGAGGAAGGCTAAGAGGACGAATCACAAGAAAATTAACCACAGTTCCGGCGTCTATGTCATGGGAGACATTCACACCAACACAGTGGAATCCGCTTTCTCTTTGCTCAAGCGTGGCATCATGGGAACATGGCATAGAATCAGCGCCAAGCATCTCCCATCCTACTTGGAAGAAATGGAATTTCGCTTCAATCGCCGGAAACGCTCCGATTTGTTTGTCGATACTCTGCGTCATATGGTTACAGCTTCAACTCTGACTTTTCAAAAACTTACGGCTTAATCGTTCGTTAATGCTTTTGCGATTTCCTTTGCCATCGCCTCTTCTTCTTTGCGCCTTTTTGAACATAGCCTATCGTCCATAAGTAGGCTCTCCAGCTCTGTAGCTGGTGTCACAACTGCAATCCCGAAATTTAGTTCTCCCAAGTCATCTTCCAGAACGCTCCGATTCCTTTTTCGATGCGGAACTATTGCCGGTCTATGCCAATGTCCCCTAATTACTCCCAATAAGAAAAAATAGTAATGGCGCATGTGTACTGCGTTATTCGCTATTCTGGAAGGGCCGAGGAAGGCGATGACGGGCGAACCACTCAAGCCGCCTATCGAGCGGGCTTCTATTAAATATCCGTGAAACTCTTTTTTGGTCTTTATGTCTTCAAGCTTTTCTATCGGCATCGCGGCGATATTTCCAAAACGTACAATGGGAATATTTCTTTTCCTTCCAGCTCTCTCGCAAAACAATCCCGTTATCGCTACTTCTTCACCTATCCCGATAGAATGTTCTTTGATCTTTGCATCCGTAGCTAACATGCTGAAAGGAAGAGTTTGGTATTCAAATTCAAACGCACTAATCTTGAAAGGCATAATAGCTAAATCTACCGATGTATCCTGCGGGAAAATCCATTCGGAATCCAATTTGATGTACTCGAATTGGCCGTTCCGAATATTCAGTCGGACATATAAGTCACCCGGACGGGAGCCTTCAACGCAGTGTTTCGCTGTGACAAGGTATGTGTGCCCCATAACGGGAAGCGGAGCCAGGTTGTAGGGGATGGAGACAAAAAATGCGGTCGCAACGGGCTTACGACTGGTTCCGCAAAGAAAGGCGACACAATTTATTATTTCATCGTTTAGACGCATCTCAAGCTTTCTAGGGTCGCCGAAAACTAGCTGTCTCTGACCGTATATCCTCTCATCGACATATAACCGAGGGCATTCACTTTTGTCAAGTAAATAATCCTGTTACAAAAACAGGGGGAGGGGGGGCGTCCGGACAGCCGGAAACTCGCCGAACCTAGCCATCTTTGTGCCGCCTATTTTCGTTTAGAATGGCTCGTCCATGAAACCCAGGCAACGCTACGCCGCCGTCATCCTACTATTGCTGTTGGGCGGGACAGTTTACGTTCTGGTTCGCACTCGCACGGCCGTGCCGAGCCTCGCCTCGCCAAGCGCGACGCAGGGCCCAAGCTCGGCACAGCCGGAACTTGTTGACCAGAGGCCCCTGCAGACCGCGCAGCAGTTTGCCAAGATGGCCACCAGCGCCGAGGAAAAACCTTTTGCCGAGCAAGCTTTAGCGCTTGGCGATCATGAGATGGATCTGGCGTTTGCCGCTGCTGTGCGCGACGCGCAGGAGCACCCGCCTGTTTTGAGCGCGGAAGCCAAAGCCATTCAGGCGCGCTTACAAAGGGCAGAAGATGCTGTGGACTCCGCCAAGAAGAGCGTCGACGCGCTGACGGCTACGGAAGCAAAGGCGAGCGGCTCGAAGAAAGACGCTCTGGATGACCAGCTCGACTTAGCCAAGGCCCAGCTCGAGCTGGCTCAGGACGAAGTCGACGACGCAAAGCAAGACCTAATACGCGCGGGAGGCGATCCGCAGGGCCGCATCCAGACCATGGTGGAGCAGCACGAAGCTGCATCGCATTCCTCGGACACCACACAAGTTACGGTCACCGAGCCTCCGGAAACCGGTGGCCTGATTAATCGCTTGCAGCGATGGATGGAATTGCACCAAAAACAACTCCAGCTGTGGCGCGCCAAACATGACGCGGAAAACGCGGCAGCTTCGCTCTCCTTACAGCACGACGCGCTTGAAAAGCAGCTCAACGGCCAAACGCAGCAATCCAGCCAAAGCTCTTCTCCCTCGCAGGTGCAAGCCAGCAGCCGGGAAGAGTCTGCTGCGATCGTAAAAAGCACCAAGCGGCGCGCCGGTGATCAGAAGGCGCTAACCATTCTCGACAAGCGCATCGCAGATGAGAAACAGCTTGCTGATGTCTATGGCAGCTGGATTGCGGTCGTGGCCGCAAAACAACGAGCCGTGTTGCACCGCGGCATGATCGGCGTGGCCATTATTCTGGGACTTTTGTTGGTCGGCCTGTTCTTTGATGGGTGGCTCGAGAATTTGCTGGGAAAAACGTCGCTCGACCGGCGCCAGGTAGAGACGTTGCGCACCGTAACTCGCGTTTCACTGCAAGTCTTCGCAGTGCTGTTTATCCTGCTGGTCATCTTCGGACCTCCGAGTCAACTCGGTACGTTTCTCGGGCTGGCGGGCGCCGGCCTCACCGTGGCGCTCAAGGATTTTATTGTGGGCTTCCTCGGCTGGTTCGTATTGATGGGTAAGAATGGAATTCGCCTGGGCGATTGGGTAGAAATCAACGGCGTCACCGGCGAAGTAGTCGAACTCGGAATGTTTCACACCGTGCTGCTGGAGACCGGCAATTGGACTGATTCCAGCCATCCAACCGGGCGGCGCGTGACCTTCACGAACAGTTTCGCAATCGAAGGCCACTACTTCAATTTTTCAACTTCGGGGCAGTGGCTCTGGGACGAGCTGCAGATCGTCGTGCCTGTAGGAAAGGATCCATACCCAGTTGTAGATGCGATTCAGAAGAAGGTGCTAGAAGCGACTGCCGAGGGTGCCCTGCAGGCAGAAAAGGAATGGAAAGGCACGGTGAGGTCGCGAGAGATGAGTTCGCAGACTGCCGCGCCTGCGATCAATATAAAGCCCGTAATTGGCGGCATCGAAATCTCGGTGCGCTACATTACCCGCGCCAACGAACGCTATCAATTGCGCGCCAAGCTTTACGAGTCTGCCGTCGGCCTGCTGGGACAACAGTCGCCGGCGTTGCAGGAAAAAACTTCAGGCTAGCCCCGCCAGAATTTCATCACCGCAGAGTAGTCTAAATCTTCTTTCGCGTTGCCTTTCACGTAGCTGTAGACTTCGCGCGCCGCGGCCGTCGCAGGCAGCGCCACGCCGATTTGATTGCCCAGGTCGAGCGCCAGACCCAGGTCCTTGTGCATCAGCCGCAGCGGAAAGCTCGGTTTGTACTCGCCATTCAAAAGATTCGGCGCTTTGATGTCCAGCACTCCGGAGCGCGCCATGCTCGATTGCATCACTTCTACGAGGCCTTCGCCCCTCAGCCCGGCGCCGGTAACCAGCGCCAGCGCTTCGGCCAGGGCATCCACTTGCAGCGCAAGAATCAAGTTCATCGCCAGCTTGATCGTTTGTCCCGCGCCGTTGGCGCCGAGATGAAACCAGCGCTTCCCCAGAACACCGAGAATGGGTTCAACTGCCTTCAGCGCCTCGGCCTCTCCCCCGACCATGAAAATCAACTCGCCTTTCTTCGCGCCCCAATCGCCGCCGGTGACCGGCGCATCGAGAAAGCGCACTTTGCGCTCGGCGCAGGCCGCGGCAATTTTTCTCGCCAGCGCCGGCGAGACAGTGCTGGAGTCAACGTACGTGCTGCCCGGTTTCAGGCCAGCCAGCGCGCCGGAATCCTGGCCGTTCGTTCCCCAAAGAATGCTTTCCAGCGCCGGAGGGTCGCTGACAATGGTTATCAGGACATCCGAGGCTGCGGCGGCTTCCTTTGGCGACCTGGCCAGCGTCGCACCATTAGCTACCAGTTCCTTCGCACGCGAAGGCGTGCGATTCCAGACGGTCAGGGGATAACCAGCCTTCACTAAATTCATGCCCATCGGCTGGCCCATCAAACCAAGGCCAACCAGGCCAACTTTCGTTTTGGAGCTGGCAGCGGATTCCACGAGAGGTCTCCTGTAAAAGGTATGTCGAGAAGACGGGATCCGGTCGATTGTACAGGTTGGAGAGGATTGCTGGAACGCATTTGCCAACCAATCGTTGGCTGATTTAGGGGAGCCCGCTTCGAGAAGATCTAAGCGGTTTTGGGTCGGTTGCGCAGCGGGAGCAGCGCGGGTGTGCCAGCGGAAGCGCTGGCCGCGGTACGAGACGCTTGATCCGCTGGCTCCACCTTCTTAACTGACGCGCCTGCAGTGCCGGGGTCGTCAACCTTTTCGTCCTCGGTCTTTTCTTCCAAACGCACAATAAATTGATACGGGATTTCCCATCGGAAGTGTCTTTGCTGCCCGCGTTGCACCAGGCTCTGTTCCAGGAAAATGGAACGCCCCGAATCAGCGACAAAAGTGCCCGAGGCGGGCAGCAGCACGTCGCCGGCGCGGTATTGCACCTCGACCCTGCGCCCCAAAAAAGAGGAATAACGGGCCATACTCGCTCCAGTGTCCGGGGCAGGTAGTAAGGGGGTCAATAGTACGGAGGGACTCCCCTGCGGAAGTTTGTGGAAAATAGTGAAAAATACCCAAGGCCGCAGCGTAGCCACGAATCCTTGACTTTTTCCACCGGCAAGCTATTGTCGTGCGTTCTGTTTCTACCCGAAGAGGAGAGATCATGCGGAAATGGTATGGCTGGCTGCTTGTCGGTTTAGCGGTGGCGACAGGGCTGCCCGCTCTCGCTCAAACGCCCAAGCCCAGCAAGACGTACGTGCTGAAAGCCGCGCGGATGTTTGACGGCAAGAGCAACGCGCTGTCAACTCCCGGCTTGGTGGTCGTCACAGACGGAAAAATTGCCGGTGTCGGCGCGAAGGCCGCCATTCCCGCCGGCGCTGAGACCATCGATCTCGGAGACGCCACACTCCTGCCCGGCTTCATCGACGCGCATACGCACCTTACGATGATGTATTCCGACGATTGGAAGCAGAGCACGATCGACCGCTTGCAGAAGAGCGTTGCCGAACAGGCGCTCGACGCCAGCGCGAACGCACGTGTAACCCTCATGGCCGGGTTCACGACCGTCCGTGACGTAGGCTCCAGCGACTCCCTCGATGTTGGTCTCCGTAACGCTATTCGAGATGGTGTCGTGCCCGGTCCGCGCATGCTCGTCAGCGTGCACGCGCTCGGCTCGACGGGTGGTCATTGCGACCACAGCGGCGGGTTCCGGCAAGGACTTTTCGGTAAAGAGAGCGATCCTCTGGACGGGGTGATCAACGGACCGGATCAAGCTCGTTACGCCGTGCGTCTCGACCACAAGTACGGCGCTGACATAATTAAAGTGTGCGCAACCGGCGGCGTCCTTTCTCTTACCGATGACGTGGACACGCCACAACTTACCCAGGAAGAGCTGAACGCGATTGTCGATGAAGCGCACGCCCTGCGCCGCAAGACCGCCGCCCACGCCCACGGCAACGAAGGCGCCAAGCGCGCCGTTCTTGCCGGTATAGACTCCATAGAACATGGCTCTTTTGTGCAAGACGAGACGCTCGACCTGATGAAGCAGCGCGGCACATACCTGGTCCCAACGCTTATCGCCGGCGAGAGCCTGGGCGAAAAGATTGACAAAGGCGTGTATTTGCCCCCCGCTATCGTCGCGAAAACGCGGGCAGCGCTGGCCTCGCGTTCACAAATGTTTCAACACGCCTTGGCTAAGGGCGTAAAAATCGGGTTCGGTACCGACGCTGCCGTCTATCAGCATGGCCGTAACGCAGAGGAGTTTCACTTGATGGTTGATCTTGGTATGAAGCCCATCGATGCGCTGCGTTCCGCGGCCTTAGCCGACGCCGAACTTCTCGGCCTACAGGACAAAATCGGCACGCTGGACTCCGGCAAGCTCGCCGACATCGTGGCCGTCCCCGGCAACCCCGCGGAAAATATTCGACAGACCGAAAAAGTCTTCTTCGTCATGAAAGAAGGCGTGATCTATCGGAATGACCGCAGCACGCCCCAGCGCTGACGAGACTTACGTCTCCAGCTTAAATCGCGAAGAGGCCAGCCGGTACAACCGCCTCCACACCAATCGATTGATCAGCACTACCACGATGGCCATGATCAGCGTCGACGCCAGCAGCACATCAAATCGCCCGGCGTCACTGGCACGGCTGATCGTGCTTCCGAGTCCAGGCGTCGAAACAATTCGCCCCTGAAAATGGAAATATTCCGCTACGATGCTGGCGTTCCACGCCCCGCCGGACGCCGTCACCATTCCTGTAACCAGATACGGAAAAATCGCCGGCAAAATCAGCCGCCTCCAGCGTTCCCACCCGCTGAAGCCAAAAATCCGCGCGGCTTCCTTCAAATCAGTGGGAATTGCCATCGTTCCCGCGATCACGTTAAACAAGATGTACCACTGCGTTCCGAGCAGCATCAGCGCCATCGCCGCGAGTTCCAGCCCGCCACGCATGCGGATGAAAAAAAGTAAAATCACCGGGAACAGCGCGGTCGCCGGAATCGACGCCGCCAGTTGCGCAAGCGGCTGCGCCACGCGCGCCAGCCGCGGGCTCGACCCAATCGCCACGCCCGCCGGAACGGTCCACAGCGCGCCAATCAACAGCGCCGCGTTGACGCGCGCAAACGTCAACCCCGCGCTGCGCAATAACCCAAAATAATCGTCGCGGTGCAGACCGGATAGCTCGCGCACCCCGTGAAAAACCGCAAATCCTATCCCTACCGTCACGGTTGCCGCTAGAATTCCCAGCAGCCACCGCCGCGAACTCTCCCGTTTTGGAGTCGGAAAATTCTCCGCTGCTCGCCGCGCGCCGGTGGCAAAGGTCAGCGTCAGCCAATTGATAATCGGCCGGAAAACCAGCCGGTACCCGCGAATCACAAGCGATGCCCGCCCGATCAGGCTCAGCAAAGTATTCGGGCTAACGCTCGCGCTCTCCACCTGCTCGAACTTGAACTTGTCCGCCCAACTGATGATCGGCCGCCACACCAGTTGATCAAGCAGCACGATCACCGCAATCATCGCGCCCAGGCCCCACAGAATCGCCCGCGTGTTGCCGTGGCTCGCTGCGGTCTGCAGAAACGAGCCGAGTCCCGGCAGCCGGAAATCGCGATCGCCCAGCACAAACATTTCGCAGGCCATCAGGAAGAACCATCCGCCGGCCACCGACATCATCGAATTCCACACTAATCCAATCGTGGCGAACGGCAGATCCAGTTCCGCGAACCGCTGCCATCGCCCGAATCGATAAATCCGCGCTGCTTCCTTGAGTTCCCGCGGCTCTAATTTCAGCGACGAATAGAAACTGAACGCGATATTCCACACTTGCCCCGTGAAAATCAGCAGAATCGAGCCCAGCTCCACGCCAATCTGGCGATGCGGAATTAGCGCCACCATCGCCAGCATCACGCCCGGCAAGAAGCTAAGCACCGGAATCGACTGCAGAATATCCAGCAGCGGCACCAATACCACTTCCGCGCGCCGCGAACTCGCCGCCAGGTAGCCGTACCCCAGCGCAAAAATCAGGCTAAGTCCGTACGCCAGGCTGATGCGCACCAGCGAATACAGCGCGTACAGCGGAAGCGCCCGCGGGCTCTGCGAAATTTGTGCCTGCGGGGCGACCGGTCCGAGCCACGACCGCCCGATCGCATACACGCCATAAATCGCCGCAAAAACGAACAGAAACACCGCGATGTCGATGAGAAACGCCCATGCCCAGCGCGAGCCCGCCGGTCGCGCGGCAGTCGGCGGCAGCGGTGTAGTTTGTTGTACAGCGGGAGTGAGCGCCGGCACGATGGACTCAGGCCTCGGTGAGCGTCAGCTTGCCGGTGGCCGCGTCATAGTCGAAAATCTCCGCGTAGCGCCCCCACTGAAGCGCTGTTTCCAGTTGACGCCGCGCTTCGTCTTCGCTGAAGTGCTCGTCCAAAAGATCGCGAAAAAATTCGTCCGGCAGCGTGCGGTCGGATTTCGCCTTCAGTGACTGCTCCATCTGCCGCAGCAGCGGTACGTGAGCCAGCGCCGCCTTGCGAAAAATCTTCTTGCGCGTCTGAATGTCGCCGCGCGCAAATTCTTGCCCCTCCGGTGTGATGATCGCGTAGCCTTCTTCAACGCGCAGCAATTCGAGCAGCACCGCGGTGTCCACGGTCGGCAAAAGCGCATCGACTTCCAGGCTTAACTCTTCCGCAAGCCGGCGCAAATCCACACGCCCGCCCTGGTCGGCAACAATCTCCAGCAGCCCCGCCATCCCTCCCGGCCGCGTGTGCGGCAGCATGATCGGCCGGTGCTGCACGGACTGTTCCGCGTTAAGCGCGGCCTCCACAAGGTCGTGCCGCAGGCCCGGATGCGTCAACACGCGATAAATCGCATCCACCAACTCCACAAAACGCGGCGCTTTGCGGTCCCGCGGCTGCGCAATCTCCACCTTGAAATCCGCGTGAATGTGCGCCGGATTTCTCCCCAGCACGATGATGCGATCCGCCAGCACCACCGCTTCCTCGATGTTGTGCGTCACGATAAAAATCGCCCGCGTCGGTATCTTGTGCCCCAGCCAAAGCTCCAGCAACTCGCCGCGCAGCGTCTCCGCCGTCAGCACATCTAGCGCGGAAAACGGTTCGTCCATGAACAAGACTTCCGGCTCGACCACCAATGCTCGCGCCACGCCCACGCGCTGCTTCATCCCGCCGGAAAGTTCCTTCGGATACGCGGACTCGAATCCATCCAGGCCGACGGCGTCGATGATCCGCAGTGCGCGCTTGTGCCGGTCCATCGGCGCAAATCCCCGCGCTTCCAGCGGCGCCTCCACGTTTTCCAGCACCGTCAGCCAGGGAAACAACGCAAAGCTCTGGAATACGATGGAAACGTTTGCCGATTCGCCGCGCACCGGCTGCCCGTGCCACAACACGCTTCCCGCTGACGCCGGCGAAAGTCCCGTCATCATCCGCAGCAGCGTGGACTTCCCGCATCCGGACGGACCCAGCAACGCCAGAATTTGCCCCGGATAGATGGCCAGATCCGTCGGCGCAATTACCTGCACCCGGCTGCCGTCCGGTTGCTCATAAAATTTTTCGATTTGCCGCACTTCAATGATCGGCGCGGCCAATGTTGCTGCAGTGCTCATGCGTGCGTGTATTATGGCTCAAGTCGTTGCGAGTCGTATGCGCGGCATTGGTCTCGCTCGCAACATTCTTTCGCGGTTACAATCCTGTGAACGCCGAATGACGCTCACCCCAGACCCTATCACCAACGCGCCTCGCTCCTCTCTTCGGGACTGGCTCCTCGCGCTCGGCCTCTCGCTGTGTGTTTCTTTGCTCATCGTCGCCCCCTTCTTCTGGCGCGGCGTCGCCTCCGGCCACGATTTCGAATTCCACGCAACCTCCTGGCTCGACGTTGCCGGCCAATGGAAGCAGGGCATTGTGTACCCCCGCTGGACGGACTGGGCGAATCACGGCTTCGGCGAGCCGCGCTTCATTTTTTATCCGCCGTTCTCTTGGCTGCTGGCCCCCGCGCTGAGCTTTCTTATTCCGTGGGACTATGTGCCGGTGGCTTTCATTGTTTTGGTGCAGGCTTTCGCCGGGCTTTCCGCATTCGCATTTGCACGCCGCATGCTGCCGCAAAAATCGAGTCTTTTCGCCGCCGCCTGCTATGCCGCGAACCCCAACGCGCTGCTGATGATTTATTACCGCAGCGATTACTCCGAACTGCTGGCGTCCGCTTTCTTTCCCCTGCTCTTTCTAGCGGCTCTTCAACTTGCCGGACTTGTAGCGACTCGCCGCCGATCTTGGTTACCGACGCTAGTCTTTTTCTCCGCTACATTCGCGGCGGTTTGGCTATCCAACGCCCCCGCCGGCGTCATGATCACCTATTCCGCGACCTTGCTGTTCGCCTGGGCAGTTCCGCTAAGCAAGACCTGGACGCCATTGGTCCGCTGCACGGCCGCAATGGCACTCGGCTTCGGCCTTGCCGCGTTCTACATCGTGCCCGCAGCGTACGAGCAGCGCTGGGTCAACATCGCGCAAGCGCTTGCGCCCGGCCTGCTCCCCTCCGAGAATTTCCTCTACACCGCCATCAACGACCCCGAGCACACCTTCTTCAATTACATCGCCTCCACCATCGCCTCCACCATCATTGTTTTTACAGGCATTGCGGCCATCGCCGCGCGTCGCGAAAACACGCAACCAGGCGTTTCCTCCACGCAACACAAAATCTGGGGCGCGCTTCTGCTCCTAGCCGCGGTTGCCACCGCCTTGATGCTGCGCTTCACCTCTCTCCTCTGGCAGCTCCTCCCGGAACTCCGCTTTGTGCAATTCCCTTGGCGCTGGATGTCCATTCTCACTATCCCTTTCCTCTATTTTGTTGCCGCAGCCGTCGCTCGCCGCTTCCGCTGGCTTTGGATCGCCGCGACGCTAGCCTTGCTCATCAGCACCGCCGTCTTTCTCGTCCAGCACACCTGGTGGGACGACGAAGACTTCTCCACCCTGCGCGCTGCCATCGCCAGCGGCGAAGGCTTCGACGGCACCGACGAATACGACCCCATCGGCGACGACCATTACAACCTTTCGGCAAAGGCGCCTCGCGCGCAAGTTCTTCCGGCGGAAAACGCAACCGTCCCGGCAACTCCTCCGAAAATCGTCATTGAACGCTGGACGCCGGAACGCAAAATCGTGCGCGTCGAGTCCACGGAGCCCGCGCGGCTAGCGCTGCGGCTGCTGAACTACCCTGCCTGGCAGGTTCAGGTAAACGGCTCTCGCGTGCAACCAACTGCAGCAGAAGATTCCGGCCAAATGATCGTCCCGCTACCGGCCGGGCAATCACGCATCTCAGCCCGCTTCACACGCACACGGGACAGAACCCTCGGCGCGATTATCAGCATCGTGAGCTTGCTGGTTGAAGTGCTTTTATTCTGGTGGGGAAGCCGCCACCGAAAATCACCGGCGGCTTAGCGTCGGTCAACCGTCGGATGGCGCACGTCCTGACCTTGCACCATGTAGATTACGTCCTCGGCAATATTTGTTGCGTGGTCGCCGATGCGTTCTAGGTTTTTCGCCACCAGGATCAGCTCAAACGCCGGGAACACCACGCTCGAGTCTCCCATCATGTAGGTAAGCAACTCCCGAAAGATCTGGTCGCGGAAGTGGTCTACCTGGTCGTCCATC
>Ga0210406_10003518_pt1 | contig 17130 bp, 8 predicted proteins | sample IncBWC30MmetaG_FD_155454 | JGI IMG/M metagenome (GOLD analysis project Ga0210406, IMG submission 155454) | Forest soil microbial communities from Barre Woods Harvard Forest LTER site, Petersham, Massachusetts, United States - Inc-BW-C-30-M | ecosystem: Environmental > Terrestrial > Soil >... | reverse complement strand
TCCGTTGAAGTTGTTGTCGAGGTCCTGATCCAGACCGCACTCGGCATATGTCGGGGTGAAACGCGCACCGGATTGCCAGATCGAAGAGCCAGTGAGACTGTAGCCGCCGACGAGGTAATCCATGAGGCGGCCGCTATGCGACAGGAACATGCGGTTCTTGCCGAAGGGGAGTTGATAGATGCCGCTGATGACGAAGACGTGTTCGCGATTTGTGTCGTTGGGACCAAAGCTGACGCGGGGATAACGGGCGAAGACGTTGTCGTTCGCATAGCCCAAGGCTTTCGACCAGGTGTAGTTCGCGTTGAATTGCAGTCCGTGGGCGAAGCGTTGGTCCAGCTTGGTCTGCAGCGCGTTGTAACGGGCATTGGCCGAGGGCGCTGCCGAGGTCATGGCATTGCTGCAGCAGATCGCAGGCGCGCCGTTATAGGTTGAGATGAACTTGTTGTAGAACGGACGACGGGTGGCGATGTCGCCCGAGGCAATTTCAGCCGGGGATGACGGCAGAACCGGAGCGTTGAGATCGTATCCATAGGTCTCACCTGGGTAGATGCGTTCCGCGTGATTGCCTACATAGGCGAGCTCAAGTGTCGTATTGGGTCCGAACTGCTGTTGGACCGCGACGTTCCACTGATCGACCTTGGGCAATTGAATGCGCTCGGGACGGAACTGCGGGTTGAAGGTGTTGCTGAGCGGAATGATGCCGTTGGACGGAATCGTCGGGGCTGGCGGACGCACTGGAGGGGCCGCCAGCGTGGTCGCAAACAGGCCTGTTGCGTTGCTGGCCGTAATGTCTTCGTTGGCGAGGACTGGCAGATTGTGGGTGAGAACGCTGCCGAAGATAGTGCCGAAGTAGCCTACGGTGTCATATACCTGGCCGATGCCGCCGCGCACCACTGTGTTCGGTAGCACCTGATAGGCAAAGCCAAAGCGTCCTGCAAGATTGAGGTAGTTCATCTTCTGGTTGCCGTTGGTGCCGATGCCATCGACGCCGGCGACACGGTTTCCGCCGGAGACAAGAGATGCAAATCCGCCGGCGCCTGGTGCGTTGACAGTCTCGGGATAGATGATGTCCCAGCGGACACCGTAGTTTATGGTGAGCTTCTGAGTCACGCGATAGCTGTCCTGACCATAGAAGGCGAGCCGCTTCTGACGATTCGCCGCATTGTTCTGGTACACATCGAAACGCTGAAACTCGTTGACATCGCCGAAGAGAAGCGACGCGAGGCCAGAGCCCGTGCTCACCTGACCGGTCGTTGGATCAGTCCCAGCAGTTGCGCCATTGTTGAAATTGAGGACGCCACTGCGGTTGTTGTCACTGGCGTTGCGAAGGTTGAGGGCGTAACGGATGTCGCCACCAAACTTGATGGTGTGGTTGCCGATGACTTTGGTCCAGTTGTTGTTGACCTGAAAAACCTGCTCGCTTTCGAGCAGCGGGCAGTTGCAGTTCTGATTGCCGAAGTTGCTGATGCTGTTGTCGGAGATGTTGAAAGAAGGCAGGCCGCTGGTGTCGGGGAGTGTGTTGAGGTTCGGGATGCCGGCCGCCGTAGCGGGGGCTCCGCCAGAGAACTTGTTCTCGGAGACGTGATAACTGAAGAACCCGAATCGAAAATCGGTCAACAAGCTGGCATTCAGGACGTAGTCGGCACCCACGGCAACACTTTGATTCTGAACGAGCGAAGTGCCAGTGGTATTGGTGATGCCGAAGCCCTGGCCACCGATGGCACCGAAGGCAGGGGCTCCCGAGAGCCGATAAAGGGCGTAGTCATAACGGCCGAAGGTTCTGAGCTTGTCGTTGACGGGATAGTCGAGACGAATGTCTGCCTGGTCGCCATTGTCCGTTCCATTTCCTGAAGCGCCGAAGTTGTTTTGCGTCAGCGAGGAGGAGGTTGTGTTGGGAGCTGGAAGCTGCCGAAGGAGATTGATGGCTTGCGGAGAGAGCGCTGACACCGGGACGGCATTTGGAGCGTATGCGACCGGAGCACCGCCAGAGACGGGGTATCGGTAAACGGAGCCGGAGGTGACGTATTCGCTTAGGTTACAGGTTGTGCTCCCAGCTGCGAGGCAGGTATTGCGCACCGTATTCGTCGGGACAGATTGCAAGAAGCTCGCGCCGAGTCGCTGGCGCAGGCCCTGGTAGTCGATGAAGAAAAAGGCTTTGTTCTTTATGATTGGTCCCCCGAGCCTGCCGCCGAACTGGCTGTAAAGCGTGCTGGGGATGAACCGGCCGGTGACAGGGTTGGGGGTGGCCTGGGCGAAGGGGTCGCGTGCCTCCAGCGCATCGCTATGACGGAACCAGAAGGCATCTCCATGGAAGTTATTGCCGCCCGACCTGGTGCTGGCGCTGATGATGCCGCCGGCCGCTCCGCCAAACTCTGCATCGTAGTTCTGTGTGGTGACCTTGAGTTCTCCGATGGAGTCCAGGGTAGGATTGATGACGATGATGCCGTCGATCGGCTCGCGGTTCTCGGTGCCATCGAGCAAAAAGCCCTGCACGCCGTAGTTCGAACCGTTGGAGTTCAGCGCCAGTCCGCCCTGGGGATTCTCGGGGCCTTGAATGTTGAAAGAAGAGTGCTGCATGCCGGGGGTAAGCAGGGCAAAAGCCGTGAAGTTGCGAGTGAGGTTGGGCAATTCCTGGATGGAGCGTTCGTTAAGGACCTCCGAGACCTCGGCGCGGTCGGTTTTCAGGGGCGGGGCCGCAGAGGTGACTGTGACGGATTGCTGTGAGCCCTGAACCTGGAGAGAGATATCCACCTTCTGGGAGGTTCCGGCGTGAAGCTCCACGCCTTGCGCACGGCCGGGGGTAAATGCGCCCGCCTCGACCTGGACCGTATAAGTATCGGGAATCAGGTTATCGACTCGCCAAAACCCCTCTCCATTGCTCTGAACGGTGGTCTGGGTTCCCTTGCTGTCGTCTGTGACCGTCACCTTCGCGTTTGGAACGACCGCGCCTGAGTTGTCGAGAACTGTGCCGAATAACGATCCGTAGATCGCCTGTGCGTGCCCAAATCGTCCAACCAGCAACATTGTTGCCAGGAGCATTCCAAAGCACACCCGTCTGATAAGAATTTTCATAGCCAACCTCCAAAAAATGGCATCCAAATAACGTTGTTAATCTCGTTTCAGGGTTTGGCAAGTGTTGACCCTGCGCGACATAGTGATAGATACGCTTGAAACGAAAGGTGATCCTCCTCCGTCTGTGAACCCGCCTGAAACAATGCGCTTCGCCAACAACGGTTAACTACGGAGTTCACGGTGATTTGACCGTGAAATTGAAGGTGAAATGCTGAGAAACAGATGAAAACGCTGTCGGAACAACACTGGGAAGCCATTGATTTTGCAGGGGATATCCGCTGGGAGCTTGTACAACGTGTCATCGAAAGCCCCCACCTGATCAGCTCGGCTCGTTTGCGCGACTTTCTGCTCCACGTAACGGCTTGCGCTATCCGCGAGGCGCCTGAAGACGCGACGGAACAGCAGATAGGAATTCAGGTCTTTCAGCGCTCGCCGGGTTTCAACTCGAGTGAAGACAGCATCGTCCGTAGTCAGGCGCGTCTGTTGCGGCTTAAGCTCGCCGCCTACTTTAACTCTGAGGGCGCATCGGAACCGTTAATCATTGAGATTCCCAAAGGACATTACCTTCCTGTTTTTTTGCCATCCAAACGGGCTATGTCCACAGAAGAAGCGCGTGGCGACGACTCGACTAAAGAGACGCTTGTGCCAGTTCCTGTCGAAGAAGCCGCAGATGTCCTTCTTTCGGAGTCGACCCGAACCGCCAGATCGGAAGGGCAGAGAGGTTGGCTGGCCCTGGCTGCAGTTGGTCTTGCCTTATTGGTCTGTTTCTCTCTTGCGGTGGCGTTTCGCTGGGAGAGACGGGCTGCGGCAGCTAAACCATTGAAGGAGCTTTGGGCGCCCTTCCTCGCAGGGGATCCGCCGTTGGTCATCTACAGCAACGCTCTTTTTGTGGGAGATGCAAAGAGCGGGATGCGATATGCGGCCAGCGATGGTTCGGACGGACAATCTACAGAGTTAGTCGATCACTACACCGGCATCGGCGAACTCATTTCCGTGCATGAGCTAACAAGAATGTTTGACTACCAGCGGGCTGAGTTTGTGCTCAAACGGAGTCCGTTGGTGACTTGGGACGAAGCCCGTTCGCGCAACCTGATCTTTATCGGTTCGGTTGCGGAAAATGGCTCGCTCAAGCTGCTGCCATCCATGCAGGACTTCACCTTGATGGCAACCGCGGACGCGGCAGGAATCGTCAATCATCACCCGCGCCAGGGGGAGCCGCAAGTCTATCTTCGTCCGGAACATCCGCTGACCAGGGACTACGCCATCGTCGCGCTCTTACCTGGCGTTCAACCCGATCACAGGATGTTTGTCTTTAGTGGGCTCACCACTTTAGGGACGCAGGCGGCGGTGGAGTATGCGTTAGAGCCGGATACTGCTGGAGAGTTAATTCGACAGGTGACCTTCGGGAAAAAGCTACACAATTTTGAAGCGTTGCTGGAAGTAAGTATCCGCGGAGGAGTGCCCCTTCAACCTCATTTAGTCTCAATACGGGTTCATTGACGCTACGGGTTCATCGACGCTCCCGATTCAAGCCGTTCTCTCGATGGAGAGGACAGTCTGGTCATCCAGTGGGCGCGCCCCCTGACAGAACAAGTCGAGCGCTGAGAATAACGCGGCAACCGGATCTGGTTGCATAAGGTGACCCTCTATCTGCGGAAGCCCAAACTGGACGCCTTCCACGTTCTCGGCTTCGCTGATGCCATCGCTCAACAGGATCATGCGATCGCCGACCGCAAGCGGAATCGTTAGGGCGTGAAAACGCGCGAAGTCAAACAACCCGACAGGCAAGTCTCCATCCGTGATGGTTTCTATCCGGCCATCGGCCCGTACGACAAGCGGCGAGACGTGGCCTCCGTTAACCAGCTCAATGTGTGCCCCGCCATCGGTTGAGTGGGTGTAGCGGAGAATAGCCAGGGTCACATATTTTTCGTCATCAACGCGGGAGCAGACGAAGGCATTGACAGACTGGACGGCATCTACGAGTGAGATGGCCGTTGCGTTCTGGATGTTTACCTGGGCGTGGAACATGCCTTGTAGCATGGATGCCAGAAGAGCGGCAGGAATACCCTTGCCGCACACGTCGGCAACAATGGCGACGAACCCGTTCGGAACGGGGATTACATCGTAGAAATCGCCTCCGATACCCGTGCACGGAATAGTCCGTGCCGACAGGCGGGCGAAGGGGAACTCCGGCAGGGTTTGCGGGATAATCTGGCGCTGGATGGATGCAGCGATCTCGAGTTCCTTCCGGAGGAGTGCTGCCTCACGTTCGACTTCGATCATACGCAGGTTCTCGAGCAGTGTCGCTGCCTGACTGGCGATGGCGTGGAGAATGTCATTGCCGGTATGGGTGAAATCATGACTCCCGAAGTGGCTGTCGAGATAGAGCAAACCCAGCAGGCGGCCCGAGTTCTGGCCGCGCAACGGAATAGCAACGACGCTGCGAATCGCATTCAGAACAAGGCTTTCGTGTTGCCGGCCGACCTCTTCCGTTACGTCGGAGATGATGAAGTCCAGCTGCGAGTTGGCTGCTTCTCTCACGATAGAGAATGAAATAGTCGGATGGCCAGGAATGGCTTCGCCGTCTCGATCCTGCGCGCATTCGAGACGAAAGACATCGGCGCTCTCACCAAGAAAAACGAAGCCGCGTTCCGCAGCCGTGATTCGGATGGCGTACTCAACCATGGTTCGCAGGACGTCGTTGATGGCGCCATAGGTATTGAGGCTTTGGGCGGCCTTGAGGAACAGCGACAGTTTTTCGAGATCGCTCTGACTTTGGAGGCTGGAACCAGTTTGCGCAATCTGCCCGATTAATGTGCGAACCGTACTCTCGTCGGCCTCTTCGAACAATAGAACCCCACGGCTCAGCCCGAGATTAATAGAGTCCTGTGAATGCAGTCGCGTGTTGCTAATCTGCATTCCATTGACGAAGGTGCCATGCCGGCTACCCGTATCCCGCAGTAGATAGCCGTCACCGTTGCGTTCAATACAAGCATGTTCACGTGAGACCTGGGAATAAGGCAGCGAAAGGTCACGATCTGCACCCCGTCCAAGAGTGAAGGGAGTCTTGTCGATGGGAATAACCTGTCGTGCGCCATCGATATTGAGCACTAACCGGGCATTCGATTTGGAGGACGTATCCATATTGGTCAATGTTATTGAAGGTGTCTGGATAGTACACCGCGGACGTTAGATACTGTCAGGATGAGTTCACTTACAGCAGCGACTTTGGGCGAGATCGGATTGCCGATGCCCATGCAGAAACTGGCATCGCGTGGCTGGGATGCGATCATCGTCGGAGCAGGCCACAACGGACTCGCCTGCGCGGCCTATCTGGCGCGGGCAGGCAAGCGAGTCCTCGTACTGGAAAGCCGCCCGCGGGTAGGCGGGGCTTGCACGATCGAGGAACCTTTTCCTGGCGTGCGGATGTCTCCATGCGCCTATCTTGCCGGCCTGCTGCATCCGCTGGTCGTTTCGGAGTTGGATCTTCCCGCCCGCGGCTTTCACTGGAGCCCTGCGGTCAACGGCCTCTTCGTTCCCTTCCTCGACGATTCCAGTATTCAACTCTGGGACGACGACCAGCGGTGCGAAGATGAGATTCGAGCCTTCGCACCCAGCGATATCGAGGGCTGGCGCGCGATGAGCGATGTACTTCGCAGATTGCGCGACGCCTTGCGTCCGGCAGGCGAGAGAGATTTGTGGATCGGCGAGGCCCCGACTCGCGAACAGATTGACGAGCGCCTTGGTGGTGACGATGAAGCGCGGCAAGTGCTCTTCGACTGGTCGATGGCGGAATTCGTTAATCACTATTTGGCCGATGAGCGTCTGCAGACAGCCTACCTTGGGCAGGGAGTGATCGGAACGAATGCGAGCCCATTTGACGCCGGTACAGCTTCGATTCGTTTTCATCACGCGTCAGGCCGGCTTGGCGGGATGCCGGGGATGTGGGGCTATGTCAAGGGCGGTATGGGCATGGTCTCGTTCTACTTCTGCGACGCCGCGCGCGAAGCAGGCGCTATTGTTGCAACCGGCGTTCCTGTTGCGCAGATACTACCTGGCGAAGGTGTGGTCCTCGAAGGCGGCGAGCGCATCCATGCCCCGGTAGTAATTTCGAACGCTGACCCGCGGCAGACGCAGAGGCTGCTTGGAGCTTCCGCCGACCCTGCTTGGAGCGCCCGCGTCGACGAGATTCCGATCGAGGGATGCACGGTAAAACTGAACGTGATGCTGCGCGAGCTGCCGGACTTCATTGCGCGTCCCGGGAAGAATGAACCGCATCACTACGGACAGATCAATGCACCGCTCACGAAGTCGGAGTGGAAGGCCGGTTTCGCTTCGGCGAGGCGAGGCGACTTGCCGGAGCGATTGTGGTGCGAGGTGTACTTCCAGAGTGTGCACGACGCAACCGTCGCCCCGGCCGGGTTGCACACCATGAGCGTCTTCGCACAGTATGTTCCGTACAAATTTACACGCGGAACATGGGACGACCGGCGCAACGAAGTTCGCCAACTCGCACTTGGATCTCTCGGCCGATTCTGCTCCAACATGGACAGCTCGGTACTGGATGCGCAGGTACTCGGCCCTCCCGACATTGAGCGAAAGGTGGGCCTCACGGGCGGTCATATCTTTCAGGGCGAATGCCTGCCTGCTTATATGTGGTCCAATCGGCTTTCCGCACGCACTCCGATGGAAGGCGTCTATCTTTGCGGAGCTTGTACGCATCCGGGAGGAAGCGTGATTGGCATCAACGGGCGCAACGCCGCAATGGCCGTACTGAAGGATAGCGAGAATTAAGAAGGTATTTCCGCACTACCTAATATCGAACTGGAGCACACACAATGACTCGCTCTCATGACTAGTGCGGCATCTCTGTGGCAGGTGCGGTGTTGTGGGTATCCGGCGGCCGGGGTGCAAAGGTCGTCCAACGCGACGCGTACTTCGCGTTTGGATCGAGCGGCTCGTTCCACCGCCTTGCCTCCATTCCGTTGAGGTCATAGACGATCTTGCCGTCTTTGATGGTGAGTTCCGCAACCAGCTTCTCTGTGCCATCGACGCGCGTGTTCTGCATGTCGGTGAAACCGTAGTGGCCCTTTTCTACGCGGAGCACTGCAATATCAGCGACGGAGCCCTCGGAGAGATTGCCGAGCTCTTCGTGCTTGATCTCGTGAGCCGGGTGTGACGTCATCTCCGCAACGACCTCCTGCAGAGAAAGTCCGATAGCCATCATCTTGCTCGCTACGTTGAGTTCATCCTTGGTCGCGCCATTCATGCTGCCCACATGGAGATCGGTGGAGATGGAGTCGGGAATAAATCCATCCTTCACCATGGGAACGGCGAGCGACCATTTGAAGCTTCCCCCGCCCGTGCCAGTATCGAAGAAGATGCCGCGCTTGCGGCCTTCGATGAAGGCCTTACTGGGGCCGAGGGTCGTTGGGTCCTGTTCCTGGCGGAGACCGGAGTACATGTGGGTGTAGATGTCGCCGGGGCGCAGCTTCTTCGTCAGCAGGTCGTAGAGGGGACGGGTGGGTCGATCAGTACCAAAGTCGACCATGACAGGGATGTTGGCCTTGGTGCCTGCAATAACGGCCTGCTCGACGGGCGTCCACTCGGGCCCGCCGAAGTGGGCGGTCTTGATGCCGACGACGGTCTCAGGATATTTGAGCGCCATTTGCGCCGTAGCCTCCCCGTCCATATCCGCCATATTCTGCTCGTACTTGTCGCCGCGCATCCCGGAGCCGACGATGTTCAGCATTGCAAGAACGCGAGTCTTCGAGCGATCGATGATGCGCTGCTTGAAGTCTTCGAAGTTCTTCCAGCCGGAGCAGCCTGCGTCTACGACCGTGGTGACGCCGACCCGGAAGGTAAAGCCATCGGGCGGAACGCTGAGGTCGCCGGCGTAGGAGCCGCGCTCGCCGGTTCCGTTGTAGACGTGCACGTGGAGGTCAATGAGGCCTGGGGTTACGTAAAGACCCTTGGCATCAATCGTTTTTAACGCGTCGGTGGAGGGGATATGTTCTGCGACCTTGGCGATCTTGCCGTCTTTGATCGCGACGTCCATCACAGCGTCGATGTGATTTTTGGCGTCGATCACATGCCCTTCGTGGAGCAGCAGATCATAGGCCGGAAGGGCGGGCTGGGCAAAGGCGCTCGAAGCCAGGAGACTCGAAGCCAGGAGAAGAGAGAGCGAGGTGCCGCACTGGGCAATATTTTTTTGGGGGAGCTGCTTCATCATCTGGTCCTCAATTGATGCACAAACGATGCTGTTGAAACTTCAGACGAAATGGTTAACACGATGCAAGGCGGGAGAATAACGGCGTCAGCACGGCACGATCACGGTCATGCGTGAACTGCCTTCCATGTGGCGTCACCGTACTCCCCCATATGGACATTCCCGGAGATGCCGTTGCCCTGAACGACTCCTTTGAAGGTCCAGGGGATCGAGTTTCCTGGAACCTGCATGTTGCTATGAAGTTCGATCTGATCGGCGTGAATCGCTCCCTTGAGTTTTGCGTTGTAGATCTCACCGTTCTGCATACCGCTGAGGTCGTTGCCGCTCTGCTCGATCGTGAACTTCTGCTCCCCCGTGCCGCGGGGATATTGAATCGTAACCGCCCACGTTCCATGGACAGGGGCGGGGGTTCCAGACGGAATTACGGGATTTTCATAATGCCCAGGTTTGGTCAGGCCTTCGTAGATGGCATCGGCGATGATTCGATCCTCTCCCTTATCCATCATGTAAGGCATGATGATGACGGAGCTGGTCATCATGTCAGGCCGGTGCCCGGTGCCCGCGTCGATGAGAATGCGAGGCGTTCCGGCATTGAGTCGGGCGACGAGTTCCGTGCCTGTGATCTTCAGCACGTTGGCGTCCCAGTGAATGCGTAGACGCGGAGACTTGTTGGAGAGATCCTCCGGTTCGAGATATTCGAAACTGGTAGAGGGTAGAGGCTTCAACCGGGCCTCAATGTTGTTGAGCCAGGACCGCCACTCGCGCTGCTCAGCGGCGTGATCGCGCTTGTACCATTGTTGGACTGCGGCGAGGAGGCCCATGGCCTCTTCCTTGCTGCACTTGAAAGCCCGGCCATAGCAATGATGAGGCGCAGCCTGATAGTAGGCTGCCTTGCAAAGATCCTTCTGCCCTATCAGCATTCCGGAGGACTGCGGTCCCCGCATGCACTTGCCGCCGGAGTAACCGACGAGCGTTGCGCCTGCGGCAATGTGGATGTTGGGCGAGATCGGCTCCTCCGCGGCTGCGTCGACAAAGACGGGAACACCCTTCTCCTTTGCGATGGAGCAGATATTCGGAATGCTCAGCGGACCTTTTTCTGCTGCCGGGCCGGAGAGAATATAGATCATCGCGGTGCGTTTCGAAATCTTCGCTCGCAGGTCCTCTTCCGAATCGACCTCGACCAGCTCGGCGCCCGTCATGCGTATACCGAAGTCATAAGGATTTCGTGAGTGCTTTGGGATGATGACCTGATCCCGCTCTTTGATGTAGGGCAGCGCTTGACAACGCTCTACGTTGCTTCCGGCGATGCACGCGACCGTGGCGAGAGCAATGGCGGCCTCGCATCCGGTCGTGGCGATCCCCCACTCCGCACCGGTAAGTTTGCCCAGCTGGGCGCCGATTCCATCCATCATCTCGTCCAGCTGGACGAAGTAGTTCGACGCCTCGAACATGGCTTGCTTCACCTGAGGTAGCGACCGCGATCCGCTGATGATGGTAAACGTGCCGCGACCATTGATGAGTGGGCGCACGCCGATGCGAGTAAAGAGATTGTCCTGAGCAGTGCCCTCCTTCACAGGTAGCGTCTTCTGCGCCTGCGGGTCCGCCAGGGCGGTCGCGCCTGCAGCAAAAGGCGAAACCGCCGTGGCAGCGCCGAGAGCTGACAGGATTCCGGATTGTTTGAGGACTTCTCGCCGCGACCAGCGCGCACTACGAAAGAGAGACATGGACTCACCTTTTTGTGGAGGGTGTAGCGATGGTGTGGTTACTGAGACCTTAGATATAGGCAATGAGGTCGATTTCAACCAATGAATCGCCGGGGATGCCGCCTGCGGGAGCAACGGTCGTGCGGACCGGAGGCACCGAGCCCCACTTGCCGGTCGCATAGACACTGTTCATTGCGGCGTAATCCTTAAGGTCGTTGAGATAAACGTTCACTTTCAGCACCTTGTCCATTGAGGAACCGGCATTGATGAGGTTCTTTTCAAGCTCATCGAGCACATGCTTCGTATGCTCTTCGATCGTGCCCTTGAAGTGCGCTCCAACCCCAGCGAGAAAGAGCAGATTGCCGTAGGAGACGGCGCTCGAAAACAGAGGAGTCTTCGCCGGCGTCGCAGGAACCTTGTCAGCCTGTGTCTTCGGCGGATAATTTTTCTTTTCGAGTTTGCCGGAGACCTGTGCGGTCGCAGTTTTGGTCAGCATGGCGCCGCCGGTAACAGCTGCTGCGGCCTTCGCCGCGTTCTTCAGTAAACCTCTTCGGGATTGCTGCTGCATGAGTGTTACTCCTTTTGGAAAGAGACGCATTATGGTTGAGGATGCATAAGGACTGCGCGAACCTGCTGGCCGACAATCTCGGCCTCGCCCGGCTGCAGCATCCATGTGCCGATGACAATGGTATTTTCAGTTGAGAGTGTGCCGAAGCGGCCGCTCGAACCGGTCGCAGGGTTGAGTTCGATCGACGGACGCTGTTGCCTGAGCCGCTCCTGCACCTGTTTGGGGCTGATACCCACGACCTTGGGATCATAGGTAAGCATCAGGTGTGGAACGTGATTCGCCACCTCGGGAATATTGACGCTCGCCTTCAAGGTCGGAACATCCTTCACCGCCTGCTTGATGATGTCGACGCGCCGCATGTACTCCGCTTCGAGCGCTTCATCGTTCTGCTCCAGCAGCCAGTCAACGGCAGCCACCATGCCTACAATCTGTTCCTTCGCCACCTTCATGCCGCGGCCTACGGCGTCGCTGTTTGGATTGTTGTTGGCCGCAGCCAGATCAGTGAGATGCTTCTTGCCGAGTAACAAACCCGCGTTCTGCGGCCCACGGATCCCCTTGCCGCCGGAGAAACAAACAAGGTCATAGCCCATGCCGCTGTACTTCCAAAGATTCTCAATGGGAGGCATGTCTGCCGCGGCGTCCATGTGACATGGAACGTTGTGCTGATGCGCCACGTCGAGCCACGTCTGGCGATCGATCTCTCCACCTTCACCCGAATTGAAGAAGTTCGTCATGATCGTGTTCGGAGTAAAGGCACGCTTGTAGTCGTCGAGCGTGACCACTTCGACGATGCGCGCGCCGCAAATCAACATGGCGTGGTCGTACTCGTAGCGGTGCGCCTTCTGCACGATGACCTCATGCTTCATGCGGTCGACGTTCTCCGGAATCTGATCCGGCTTCGTGCCATTTGCCGATGCGATGCAGGCGGCAGTCGCGAGTGTCAGGGCTGCGGACGCTCCCGAAGTGACCACTGCTCCTTCGCAGCGAAGCTTTTTTGCAATGTACTCGCCGGAGGCTTGTTGCAGGTCTTTGAGGCGCACAGGATGGAGAGCCGCCTGGGCGACGGCGCGTTGCACCTGTGGCGGCATCAGCGCCGCGGTGAGATAGGTGTAGGTGCCCGCCGCATTGATGATCGTTTCGACACCCAGCTTCGCGTAATAGTCTTCGGAGGAGTTCGCCGCCGCGGGCAGCGCAAATGCCTCCGAGGCTGCACCCACTCCAACGATCGGCGCTGCGCCCAAAAGCGCCATAGCCGACTGCGACCAGCGGAGAAAACTCCGCCGTGTAAAAAGACCGCGCTCTCTGCTACTTGACATCTCAACCCTCTGACTGTCTTCCCTGAGGAAGACGGAATAAGGAAATCATTGCGTCTATTTTTCCATGACACTTAGACGTGTTAGGGGCGAACAGCGTACCAGTCCTAAATTCGTCCGAACTGTTTGACCGCCTCCTCGATCGAATGAAATTTTTCAATAAAGGGATACATCGAATGTTCGCTATTGTCGAGTTTCTGGGCGAGGACGAGAATCTCCGCAGCACGTTCGCGAGGTACGACGACAACACCGTCCTGATCGGCGACAATGATGTCGTTCGCAGAGACTTTGACTCCGTCACAATCGACCGGCACATTCACACCACCGAAACGATAATGACCGACTGAGGTTGAAGGCACCGGGCCAGTGGCGTAGACAGGAAAGCCGATCTTCTTGAGCTGCGGCAGATCGCGCACTCCGCCGTCGATGACCGCCCCGGCAAAGCCGCGCGCGAACATCGCGGTACCCATCAAACCGCCCATACCCGCAATGTCGGCTCCATCCTCTACCTGCATGACATAGACCGAACCCGCGCCGCCCGAGTCGATCGCCTTGAGCATGCCCGTCAGCGCGTCGGCGTCATGGTTCTCCTGCTTGACGAGTTTCACGGTGATGGCAGACCCTGCGAATTTCGTGGGAAAGATCGACTGCATGCGATGCGACATATAGCGCTTCTCGTGGAGCAGTTGCTCGATGGCATCGGAGACCGACGCGGCCTCCACGTGGCGGTACGCGTCAAGCATAGCCGCAGGATCCGCGACGTACTCGGCAGCGGTCTTTGGCGTGTCTGCGTGGACAATATGGGTAATGGTAAGAAGCGTTGAACAGACGATGATGATGGCAACGGCGATGCGGGTTCGGCTCGACGACAGAATCGAATTCAATTTCAATGACCTCATGAGGACTGAGAGCATGCTACCGGAAGAGCTGGCGAGGATGCTTGCGTACCCCTGGAAGAATTGAAGCAGTGGAGGCCGCCGAAGTCCTGCCGGCGGCCTTCAGGTGAAGTTGTGGTCAGAAGATGATCTTTCCCGCGAGTTGGAGCGCTCGCGCGCCGCTGAGCTCACCAGGTATCTTCTGTACATCGATGATCGTTCCGGCATTGCCTCCGCTGATTGCCGTACTCGTCAGGGATGCCGCATTCAGGGTGGGATTGCCGCTGCCGTTTGAAGAATTCGGGTTCGCGGCACTCGGATGGTTGAACACGTTGGCGGCCTCCGCGCGGAACTGGAATCTCGCTCTCTCCCCCATCTGGAAATTCTTGAAAACCGAGAGGTTGGTGTAAGAGAAACCAGGTCCGTGCAGTGTGTTTCGCGAGGTGTTGCCGAAGGCATAGTTCCAAGTAGCGACTGTGGTGGTTCCGGGAACAAGCGTGTTTTGAGCAACAGGAAGTGTGTAAGCACTGAGGTCGATGCATGACCCCGACCCAGCGGTCCCGTTGACTCCGTTGATGACGTTCTTCAGGCTGCAGTTCGCCTTCGGTTGATGTACCCAGCTGGGGCGCTGAGTACCCTGATCGAGGCCGGCGCTGTTGTAGCCAAGCGAAACGTTATAGGGCATACCTGTCTGTAAATTGACGATCGCGTTAACCTGCCAGCCGCCAAGCGTTTCCCGATAAAGCAGGCTTTTCCCATTGAAGGAAGGCAGTTCGTAGGTGAGAACTCCCACAAAACGATTACGGATATCCCAGTTGGAATTTCCGTAATCGGCGGCGAGATTGTATTGCTGCGAAGGCACGCCTCCACCGTTAGAGTCCGTCGAGACATCCAGATCATGCGCCCATGTGTAGCTGGCCTGCCCCGAAAGCCCGTGGTACACACGCTGACGCAGAATGAGGCTAAGGCCGTTGTACTCGGCCCAGGCAAAATTCCTCAGGTCTCGAATGGAACCAAAAAGCTGATTCGGGCGAACCAGGCAAGTCGCCTGTCCGCAACTTCCTTGCGGTGAATTGAGGGCAGCTTTCTTGGGCTGGGAAAACACTACGCCGCCGACCATCTGTGGTGGCATGTTCGAGTACCAGCTCGTGTCAAGATTCAGCGAGTGCGATCCGATATACTGGGCCTCGGCCGCAGCTCCTCGCCACAGCTCTTGACCCACCGATAGATTCCACTGATACATGCGTTGCGTCTTGTTCGCTGGATCATAGGTAACTGCGCTTCCATAGGTGCAGGTTGTTGGAGTCGGACATACACCTGTCACCGGTGAGGCGGTCGCTTGTCCGGGGGTCGGATTCGTAAACGAGAACGGATTGGCGGCCGTGCCCTGCGAGGCGCTGTAGCTGAAATTCGCGCCAAAGGGATAGTTGTTGCTGGTCAGCAGGGTAAAGCTATTAAGCTGGTTCGCGTTGTAATAAAAACCTACGCCACCGCGTAGAACAGTCTTGTCAGTGACGCGGTAAGCGAAGCCAAAGCGCGGCCCCCAATTGTCATGGGTCGGGCTCCCGAGTTTCAGTCCCGGAACCGGAACCCAGGTTGCTGCCGAGGTGGCAGTTGATACCGGGAGTAAAGCGGTCTGGGAGGCATTCATGATGCGGGTATAGCCGTTGAGGCTGTAAGGAACGGTGGGAAGATCGTAGCGCAGACCGTAGTTCAACGTGAGCTTCGGCGTCGCCTGCCAGTTGTCAAGAACAAAGAAGCCGTCGCGCCACTCCGCTGCCGAACCCTTAATGCTGGTAGACGGTGTTGTGTCGGTGGCCTGACGGCCAAGCGCAAAGTCGGCGCGGGAATCGCCAGTGATGCTTCCGTCGAAAACGAACTGCCCGAGCGATATGTTGGTCGCGATTCGCCCCGTATCCAGTTTGCGGAATTCAACGCCCGCCATGATGTTGTGTCTTCCGCGGGTGTAACTGATCTGTTCGTAGGCATTGATGGTCCGGTCGTCCTGGAACCAGTTCGTACCGTTATTGCCAACGTTCATACCGGTAGCAGCGGCTACATTCACGAAGGGAATGCCGGGCATGTTGTCGGTGGTATCGAAGTTGAAACCGGGGATACCAAGGTCCGTTCCGGCGGTCTTGAGATTGTTGACATACCAGTAATTGAGCGAGTCGGTTAAGAATTGATTGACGCCAAAGTGGAAGTCATTCACCAGGTTGGGCGTAATCATGTGTGTATAGCCAATGGCGTAGTTCCGACTGTTCGCCGGGCCAAAATTGGCGCTGACTGGAACCGCGTTCCCATTGCTATAGGTCATGTTCTGCCAGTGGAAACGGAAGAATAGCCTGACCTTCTCCCCTATGTTTTCGTCGACGCGCTCCAGGGTCTGGGCAACAAATAGGGTATTTGGGAAATACACGTTGTTAAGGTTGTTGTTGATGCCGGCGATATTCGGAAGGGGCACATAGGCCATGTATTTTTGGGCAATCTGTCCGGCCCCCGTATTCAGTTCGCTCGCCGGAATCTGATTGCTCTTCCCAGCGTTTGGGCCAGTGGTAGGAATGGCGTAGAACGTCCCCGTTGCGGGATCCTTAAGACAGATTCCGGAACATGTATTGTTGGCCGGGTTATAGGTTCCGAGCGCCGAGAAATCACCAGCCCTCATGGCCGACGTCATTACGGTAGAAGTACCTGGAGATTGGGCCTTCTGATTAAGTTTCTCGTAGGAACCAAAAAAGAAGGTTTTATTGCGGCCGTTGTAAAGCTTCGGAATAATGACTGGGCCGCCAAGCGCAAATCCCCATTGGTTGTAATTCAACGGTGCCTTTTTCGTGGTAGCCGTATCGAAGAAATTGTGAGCGTTAAACACCGTGTTTTTGATGTAGTCGTAGGCGACGCCGTGGTATTGATTCGTACCGGCTTTGCTCACCAGATTCACGTGCAGGCCGAGATACGCGCCATATTGCGCCGTGTAATTCCCGCTCTGCATCTGGACTTCCGAGACCATGTCCGTACTGGGGCGCGCGGGCGCTACGTTGCCGAGGTTGTTCATAATGCTGACACCGTCGAGCGTCAACTCATTCTGAGTCTCGCGCTGGCCGGCACCAATGAAGTCCACACCCGGAGGATTGCCCGAGTAGTTGGTCTTCGGCCCCACGATAACGTTGGATGACAGGGCTGCAATCTCCAGCGCATTATGACCCTGGATTGGCAGGTCTTCGACTTGCTTCGGAGGGAACGTCTCTCCCAGACTTGCGTCATCGGTCGAGAGCGGCGGCGTGCTCGCCGACAAAACGGTGACCGTGTCCGTTGCCGATCCAATTTTGAGATTGAAATCGGTACGTACCGATTGGTTGACAGTCACCGGAAT
>Ga0210406_10003517_pt1 | contig 17130 bp, 15 predicted proteins | sample IncBWC30MmetaG_FD_155454 | JGI IMG/M metagenome (GOLD analysis project Ga0210406, IMG submission 155454) | Forest soil microbial communities from Barre Woods Harvard Forest LTER site, Petersham, Massachusetts, United States - Inc-BW-C-30-M | ecosystem: Environmental > Terrestrial > Soil >... | reverse complement strand
AATTCGAAAAGCCGGACCGCGGCAAGCATTGATCACAGCGGAGAAACAGATGATATCGCTCAAGCACCTCACCAAGATCTATCGCACCACGGAGATTGAGACCGCGGCGCTGCGTGACATCAATCTGGAGGTCGCGGTGGGCGAGTTCATCGCTGTGATGGGGCCATCCGGCTGCGGCAAATCCACTTTTCTGAACATCGTCGGCATGCTCGATAGTCCGACCGGCGGCGAATACTGGTTCGGCGATCAAAACATCGCGGGCCGTTCGGAGACGCAGCTCTCGGAGCTGCGCAAGAACTCCATCGGATTCGTTTTCCAGAGCTTCAATCTGATCGACGAGCTGAACGTCTCCGAGAATGTCGAATTGGCGCTGCTCTACCACCAGGATCTCTCTCGCGGCGAGCGCAAGACCCGCGTACACGATGCATTGGCACGGGTGAAGATCGGGCATCGTGCCCGGCACATGCCGCAGCAGCTGTCCGGTGGTCAACAGCAGCGCGTCGCGATCGCCCGCGCGGTGGTTTCGCGGCCCAAGTTGATCCTGGCCGACGAGCCTACCGGCAATCTCGATTCGGCCAACGGCGAAGAGGTGATGCAGCTGCTGACCGAGATGAACGTCGACGGCACAACCGTGGTCATGGTCACGCATTCTCACTCGCATGCTGAGTACGCGCATCGCATTGTGAATCTGCTCGACGGCGCCCTGGTCACCGAGAGCATTCGGCGGGTTCTCTAAGGTTGCGCTATGAATAGATCGTTGTTTTCGCATTACTTGGTTTCGGCTTTGCGCAATCTTGCCCGGCACAAGCTTTATTGCTTCATCAATATCGCGGGTCTCTCGGTAGGGCTTGCCTGCGCGATCTTCATCGTTCTATTTCTGCGCGACGAACTCTCCTACGACCGATGGGTTCCGGACAGCTCGAATCTCTATCGGGTCGAGCTGACATTTCACATGGCCGGCCGGCGCCCATGGCCACTTGCCACGGCCCCATTCCCCGTGCTGCGTGCGATGCAGGAGGAAATACCCGAAGTGAAAGCGGCGACCCACTTGCTTCCTGAGCCAATGACGGTGACGGTTGGCAACCGGCAATTCCTCGATACCGTTGCGGTCGTCGATCCGAGTTTCTTTCAAGTCATGAAGTTGCCCCTGGTTGAGGGCGATCCGGCCAGTGTTCTCGCCCAGCCCGAGTCGATCGTTTTGTCCCAGCGCGTGGCTCGCAAATACTTCGGCGACATCGATCCGGTCGGCAAAATTGTGACCGTGACAGGAAGTGGGATCCTGTGCGATCGGAGCGATGTTGCCTGCCTCACTGCCGCCCATCCGCTCACCGTCACGGGCGTGCTGCGGGATTTACCCGCCAACACCCAACTCTCCGTCGACCTCGTCGTGCCAAACTCGTCACAAGCCGACGAGCTGCCGAAAGGCTTTAGGGAGCAGGAGTGGACGAGTACCAACGGGGTATACAACTATGTCGCGCTCGCACCGGGCGCCGATCCCGGCGCGGTTCTTGCCAAGCTCAATCCCATACTCGATCGAAACGTCAGTCCCAAGGAAAAGTTACCGGAGAATCGCGGTAGTGGACTTGAGCAATTTCGCCTGACCCCATTCTGGGATGTTCATCTGACAAGCGACAAATACGGCGGCATGAAGCCGCCGGGAAGCTGGACCACCGTTTATGGCTTCGCGATCATCGCGCTGTTGATCGTGGTTGTTGCGTGCTTCAACTTCATGAATCTGGCGACGGCGCGCGCGACGCTGCGTGCGCGGGAAATCGCCCTCCGCAAAACGGTGGGCGCGACCCGGGCGCAGTTGATCGTACAGTTCCTGGGTGAAGCACTCCTGATGGCCCTCGTTTCACTCGTGATCGCGCTGGCGCTGGTCGAGGTCTTGCTGCCTCTCTATGACGCGTTTCTGGACCGGCCGATCGCATTCAATTATCTGGCGGACTGGCCGCTTCTCATCGCGATTGTAGCGGGCGCGATCGCCATCGGTCTGCTCAGCGGAATCTATCCGGCGCTCGTCCTGTCTGGTTTCCGGCCCGCCTCCGTACTGAAGGCGAGCGTCTCGACCGGGACCGGGTCCGGCCTGATTCGCATGGTGCTGGTGGTCTGGCAGTTTGCGGTTTCCATCGGCCTCGGCATTGCTGCAATCGTCGTATTCAGTCAGATCCGCTTTGCGCACGGCATGGACCTTGGGTTTGATCGCGACCGTATTGTCATCCTGCGTGGGATCACGACACTCACGCCGAGCGCATCGGAAAGCCTTGCCCGTGCATTGAGGACTGATCCTGGGATCGCGGACGCGGCTCTTTCCAACGGGGTTCCTTTCGATCTTTTCAATGTTTCCAATGCCCCGGTCCAAACACAGGGAATGGCACAATCGTTTACCGCTCATATCGTGAACATCGGCCCGGAATTTCCGTCGTTGTACGGTATGCGGCTTCTGGCCGGACGATTGCTTTCAACCGCGCATGGAGAGGATGTTTTCTCATCCTATCCGCTCGGGGGAGCCGATGCGGACGCCGGCCGCAATGTCTTGATAAACGGGGAGGCGGCGCGTCGTTTCGGGTACACCCCAGACGAAGCGGTCGGCAAGAGCATCGACTTGGGGTCTGGCCACGTCAGGATCGCCGGCGTCTTAGGCGATGCCATGATCGACGGTGTGAGGGAATCGGTATTGCCCGCGGTGTATGCCGACTACCCCGGCGCCAATACGCTGCTCTCGATCCGGATACACGGCGGTCGAGTTGCCGACACGCTTTCCCATATCGACAGAACTTGGGCGTCTTTCGCTCCCGGTTCTGCGATTCAACGCTATTTTCTAAGTGATACCTTCGACGACTTATTCAAGGCGGACGAAAAGCAGGGTGTGATGTTCAGCCTTTTCGTGGGCATCGCCATCTTGATCGCTTGTCTCGGTCTTTTCGGCGTTGCCGCCTTCACCGCCGAGCGCCGAACCAAAGAGATCGGCGTCCGCAAAGTGTTCGGAGCGCGCACCCAAGACGTCGTGCGACTGTTGCTTTGGCAATTCTCCATCCCGGTGCTGATTGCCAATGTGATTGCATGGCCCATCGCCTACTATTATTTGCACCATTGGCTGGAGGGTTACGCCTACCGCATTTCGCTCAATCCTCTCTATTTTCTTACCGCCGGCGCCATCGCGCTCGCCATCGCCTGGGCGACCATTTTTGCGCACGCCCTGCGCATTGCCCGCGCGAGCCCCATCTTTGCTTTGCGATATGAGTAGCGCCGCCCCTTTGCCGGGCCGACGGCGGTTGCGTCCATACCAACTTGCCGTACTGGCATTCCTGCTTTGCGGGTGCGCGACGCATGTGCCGCAGGTCTTGACCCCGCAAATCACGCCGCAGGCATTCTCCGGTCAGGTCATTGAGTCGCAACAGGTGTGGCCACAACCCGACTGGTGGCGCGCATTTGGCAGTCCCGAGTTGTCCGATCTCATCGAGAAAGCGCGTGCCGACAATCGCGATCTCGCCGTTGCCGCTGCGCGTGTGATGCAGGCGCGTGCGCAAACCACCATTCAGCGCGCGGCGCTCTTTCCGCAAATCAATGCGCAAGCCCAGGCGCTGCGCTCGCCTTCAGGGGCAAGCGGCCAATCGCTTACCGGTCAGTCTTATTCCGCCGGCAATTCCTTCGCTCTGACTTTCGGAGCAAGCTACGAACTGGATTTTTGGGGCCTTGCACGCGACAATCTGCGCGCGGCAAAGGAGGCGGGCAACGCTGCGCGCTTCGCGCAGGAAGCTGTGGCGCTGACCGTCACCGCCAATGTCGCAAACACGTATTTCGGCGTGCTGGCGCTGCGTGCGCGCATTGCAATCGCGAATGAAGACATCGCCGCCATCAACGGCATTCTGGACACCATCAATCTTAGGGTTTCGACCGGCAAGTCCTCGCGTCTCGATTTAGCTCAAGAGCAGGCGCAAGTGGAATCGGTGGAGGCGCAACTTCCCATGCTCGAGGAGCAAGAATTGGAGGCCCGAGTTGCGCTGGCGGTGCTTCTCGGAGAACCGCCGCAGCGGTTCGAAGTCAAGGCGCGGAATCTTGACGCGTTCCATCTGCCCGCGGTACGCGCCGGACTTCCTTCGGAGCTGCTGCTGCGGCGGCCGGATGTGGCGAAAGCGGAAGCTAATTTGGCTGCGGCGCATGCCAATCTCGATGCTGCACGTGCGGCTTTCTTGCCGCAGTTCGCGCTCGCCGGGAATGGTGGCTTCGCCAGTGCGGCCATCAACGCGCTTCTACATGGCCCCAATTTTGCCTGGGACTTCGGTGCGAATCTTCTGCAAACAGTCTTCGACGGCGGCAAGCTGTTGGGACAAAGGGACCTCGCGCGGGCAACACAAATGGAACTGATCGCGAGTTATCAGAGTGCGGTGCTCAATGCATATGCCGATGTGGAGAATGCACTTGGGCAAGTGGCCAACAACAGCAAGGCCGAGATTCATCTCGGGCGAGAGGTGGAGGCTGCCCGCGAAGCCTTCAAGATATCGCAGCTTCAGTACCGTCAGGGCGTTACCGATTTGCTCACGGTTCTTCAGGCCCAGCAAACCCTATTCGCGGCCGAGGACCAGCTTGCTCAGACAACGCTTGCCCACATGCAAGGGGTGATTCATCTCTTCGAAGCCCTTGGCGGCGGCTGGGTGGAGCCTTCGCAGGATCGGACGCAATTCACGTCCGATAAACGGGACGACGGCAGTAGCGTCTGGCCGACGTTTGCAGCGCGATGAAATCCGTCCGTGGGCAGGTTGCCGATGCCCCCTTGCCCACGGCTCGGGATGAAGGGCTAGGCTGCCTTCTCGGCGGAGCCGGCCTTGGCGCCCAGGAACTTCAACAATTCGGCGTTGACTTCTTGTGCGTGAGTCCACGGGATGCAGTGCGGACCACCCTCGATGACTACGAGGCGCGCGCCTGAGATGAGTTTCGCCGTGCGCGACCCGCTCGTTGAAATCGGCAGAATGCGATCGGCGTCGCCGTGAATGACGAGCGTCGGCACATCGATGCGGGCAACGTCATCGCGAAAGTCCTCATGCCAGGCCGGAACACACGCCAGGCTCGCCGTCGCGGAGCTGCCAGCGGCGATATTCCAGCTCGCCTGAACGGCTTGTTCGCTGATTCGCTTTCCGAGCAACACGTCGGTGTTGTAGAAATTCTGGAAAAATCCTGTGAAGAAGGCGTAGCGGTCGGCCCTCACCGCCTGTTGGATGCCGTCGAACACGCTGGCATCCACGCCCTCCGGATTGCCGGCCGTCTTCAGTAAATACGGCGTCACGCCTGAAATGATCACAGCCTTGCTAACGGCCTTGGAGCCGTATTTTCCGAGATACCGCGCCACCTCACCTCCACCCATGGAGAAGCCCACCAAGGTGGCATCACGCAGCTTGAGCTGCGTAATCAACTTGTGCAGATCCTCCGCGAACGTGTCGTAATCATAGCCGACGGTGGGCTGACTCGACTTACCGAAACCTCTGCGGTCATAGGTGATGACTCGAAATCCCGCCTTCAAAAGCGCAGGTACTTGTCTTTCCCAGGATGCACCGCTCAACGGGTAGCCGTGGATCAGGACCACCGGATTGCCCGAGCCATGATCCTCGTAGTGAAGATTGATATCGCTTGAATTTTCTTTGCCGACTGATATGTAGGACATTTCGCAGCTCCTCAGATAGTTACCATGATGAATTGTGATCGGTTGTCCCTACAGACCACCGATCTGCCTTCGCGTTCCATACGTTGAACGTTGCGCCACGGCAGAGAAGTCCGTGTCTGTATCAGATGCGGCCGGGGAGCCGCGTCGTGACCTCCTGGACCAGCCACGCATTACCGTCGGGATCAGTGAAGGCGAAGAACGACCCGTAACTCGTGCGCTTGGGGTCGGGGCCGGGAAGGCGTGCCTCCAGGGGGAATGGCGCGCCGTGCCACATCTCACTTGCGTCGATGCCGCGGCGGAGGAGTTCGTCATGAGTCGCTTTGATGTCCGAGACAATCAGCGCCGCCACGGACGAGCCGGGCGGTGCCGCGGTCACTCCCTTGCCGAAGGTAACCGAGCACCCTGAGCCCGGAGGCGTGAACTGGACGATGCGGACGTCGTTTGTCGGGGCGACGTCATCGTCGAGCCTCCAACCCAAGCGTTGATAGAACTCCTTCGATCGTTCGACGGCGGACACGGGGATGACATGGACCTCGAGGTTCATGGTGACTCGCATTACGCCGGTTTCGGACTGCTGTTGTTTGGTGACGGTTTGATTCATCTGATTTACCCTTCGCTAATTCCTGGTGATCGCAAGGCGTCTACTGGCTGCGTCTCCCGAACGAGACGCCATAGGCGGCAGCGCGCACGCCCGGCAGCGGATCGTCGGACAGCTCGATACCGGCGGTGAGGTTCGTGGGCACGAACAGCAGCTTCTTCTCCGTCTCCGCGCTGTTGGGCGCCAATTTAGTCAGCGTCAGTACACCGAGATCCACGACCTTGCGGTCATCAGGCCAAGGTTGGCTTGCATCCTTGGTCTGATCGCCCGGCTCGGCCAATTGCGCCTTCAGGTGAAAAACCAGCGGCTTTTGCGCGATCCGCTTGGCTAGGTCGTCGAACAGGAAATTGGGCGGCTGCTTGGCTGCCTCTTCCGGCGTAATGTGCACCAGCTTCTCCGGCACTATTAGGTAGCGCACTGCCTGCCTGTGGCCGCTCTTGTTGACGAAGATGAACGCGTCAATGCCGTGGTACTCCTCGTCGGCAAAGCTGTCCGGAATTGGAAGCGAACCGATCGCCTTCGGTGCATTCGGATGGCTCGCGAAGAACTGTTCCAGTTTCGTGGGCTTTGGGGCATCGGGTGGGCTTGCGACGATGGCCTGCAGCAGATCACGAAAGTCCTCTCCGGTTCCTACGGGAAAGAACTTGAACGAGTTGGTCACCATGTCGGTCATGCCTCCGCCGGGCAGGTGGTACTTGATCGCGATGCCGCGGGGCATCGCGGGTGCGCCGTCGGGCACAGTGGGCATGCCACTGCCATCAGAGAAGCGTGCGGTAACCCGAATTGAGCTGCCGTTAAATAGTGTCGCGCGGCTGAGCTGGGCGGCTTCGGCCGAGCCTTTGAAAGTGCCTTCCACCACGACGCCTTTTGCATGAAAGGCGCGAAACCCCGGATGCACGCCGTCCACCTTGTTCGCCAAATCGACGATTTGCGTCGGGACGTTATCTGCGGTGGCCGCTGCGCAAACCAGCAGAAGTAATGCAGACATTAAGGACTTCGTCAGGCGTCTTACACAAGAGCCGGCTACTTCAAGAATAGTCATTTCGGTATTCCTTGGGGGGTGCGAAAATGAAACGCTCAGTTCTCAGTTACCAATTTCGAAGATAGTCTCCAGCACGACACACACGCCTACCGGGAGGCTCGCCATGCCGAAGACCAGACGAGTCGGTGTCTTGTCAGCTCCGAATACACTGACCAGTAATTCCGACGCGGCGTCCGCGACCGTCGGGTGCTCGCGGAATTCGGGAGTCGTGACGAGCGACACCCCGAGACGGACTACGCGAGTCACCCTGTCCAGCGACCCCAAATGCTCCTTGGCGAGCGCCAGCGCGTTCAACGCGGCCAAGCGCGTCGCGCGCCGTCCGTCTTCGACGCTCAACTCAGCGCCGATACGACCCAAGAACTTGAGGGTTCCTGCCTCCACTGGCAGCGTGCCGCTCAAAAAGAGCAAATTCCCGGATTGCACGGCTTCCACATAGGCGCCCAGCGGTGTTGGTGGACGAGGCAGGCTTATGCCAAGGCCTTTCAGCCGCTGTTCGGCGCCGGCGCTCGTTGTGTTGGTGGAATTCATATGCGACGACATCACCACCGACCTAGATGCGCGCCGCCGTCAACGTGCAGCACCTCGCCCGTGACCTGGCTCGCTTCGGTAAGATAGAACACGGCCTCGGCGATGTCCTTGGCGGCCGAAATCTGTCCAAGGGGTGACAGTGTGCGCAGGAACTCTTTGGGATTGTTCTTGTGCAGCGGGGTATCCACGACGCCGGGAGCCACCACGTTCACGCGAATGCCCCGCGGCGCGTATTCCATCGCGAGGCTCCGCGATATCGCGTCGATACCGCCCTTGGTGATCATCGGGACAGATGCGGTGACGGCCGCTTGCGGATTATCGACGATAGAACTCGTGATGCTCACCACGCTGCCGCCGCGATTTTGCGAGAGCATCTGCTTTACAGCCAATTGCGTCGCATAGATAAAGCCATCCAAATTGGTCGACGACAACACCCGGAAGTCCTCGGGCGTGTACTCGGTGAACGGCTTCACGAAGAAAATCCCCGCGTTGTTCACCAGGGCATCGACCGAGCCGAACCGCTTTACAGCGGTACCGACGATCATCTCGGCCGTCGAGGCCAGACCGATGTCGCCGTCCACCAGGGCCACCTTGTCCGAGCGCTGCAGCTCGTTCTTGCGACTGATCTCGCGCGATGTACCCACGACGTTGTAGCCGCGATCGAGGAACAGGTTTGCAACGGCGGCGCCGATTCCCTGTGATGCGCCCGTCACGATGATGGTCTTCTGTTTCGTGGTCATATCGGTATTCCGCCTTCGCCTGTGGTTGTGGGGGCATATTGTCGGGCTGCGCACCGCGATTGATTAGATGGGAAACTCTGGAATCTAATTTCCAAAAATGGCAGAGTGACCCGCATGGCGGACCTCGACGACGTCCTGATATTCGTGAAAGTGGCCCAGTTCGAGAGCATCAGCCGCGCGGCCCGTTCGTTGGGCATGCCGATTTCGACGGTGAGCCGGCGCTTATCGGTGCTGGAGTCGAAGCTCGGCGTGTCGCTCCTGAGACGCACCACGCGACGGGTGAGCCTGACCGCGCAGGGTCGCGAGTACTTCAATCAGTGCAGGGAGCCCCTGACCCTTCTGGAAGAAGCTGAGCGGGTTCTGACCCTCGGACAGAAAACGCCCGAAGGTTTGTTGAGGATGTCCGTTCCGGTCATTCTGGGTCAGGAGCCCTTCCTGGATTTCCTTTCCGGGTTCCTGAAGGCTCAGCCACGGATCCGGATCGACCTCTTCATCACGAATCTCTTCCTCGATCTGGTTGCGGAAAACATTGACGTCGCGATCCGCTTCGGAGAGTTGGAGGACTCGAGCGTGGTCGCCACCCGCATAGGTAAGAGCATTCGCTATGTCGTGGCCGCCGCCGAATACCTAAAAGGCCGAAAGCTTCCGGTCGAGCCTAAGGACCTCAAGCTGCACGACTGCGTCATGCTCAACGCCAGGAACAACGAGACCGACTGGGACCTGGTCTGCGGTAGAAAAAAGGCTCGCATCCATGTCGCTGGGCCGATATCGAGTCGCGACTTCAATTCGGTCAGCACCTTCGTGTACCGGGGTCACGGGATCGGACTACTGCCGTCAACCTACTGTGACGAAGCACTCGCGAGCGGTGCACTCGTGCGGCTGTTGCCGAAGTGGGCGTCCCCGCAAATCCCCGTTTTCGCGGTTTACTCGAATCGGAAATTCCTGCCTTTGAGGTTGAACGTCTTCTTGAATGCGCTGGCAGCCTGGAAGAGTCCGCTGTGGATCAAGGAATGAGGGAAGTGCGAGTCACGGCGCCGGCCGTGGGCACCGCTAACTTGCAGGTTTCTCGGGAAGCAGACGCTCATATTCCTTTTTGACGACCGCGTAACATTCGCAGGTGCGATTCTCCAGCCCCGTGCGGTCCAAGACCGAGATGCGTCCACGCGTGTAGCGGATCAGTCCCGCATGCTGTAATTTCATGGCGCTCTCGGTTACACCTTCGCGACGCACGCCGAGCATGTTGGCGATCAGTTCCTGTGTCATCAAGAGTTCATCGCCCGTCAGCCGGTCCAAGCTCAGCAGCAGCCAGCGGCATAGCTGCTGATCGAGCGAATGGTGACGGTTGCAAACCGCGGTTTGCGCCATTTGGGTGATGAGCGCCTGCGTGTAGCGCAGCAGCAGATGCAGCACGGGTCCGGCCTGATTGAACTCGTCTTTCACTATCGCCGATTTGAGTCGAAAACCATGCCCGGCGCTTTGCACGACGGCACGACTGGGGGTCGACTCGCCGCCCATGAACAGGGAAATTCCCACGATGCCCTCCTTGCCGACAACCGCAATCTCCGCGGATGCGCCATCCTCCATGACATACAGGAGTGAAACGATGGAAGTGGTCGGGAAATACACGTGGCTCAACGTGACGCCGGATTCATACAGCACGCCGCCGAGAGGCATGTGAACGGATTCCAGCTGCGGCAACCAGCGGGCCTGCACGGAATTCGGCAGCCTGGCCAGCAAATGGTTCGTTCTAATGTCGTGTGTCGCGGCGTTCACAAGCTGCAAGGCCCATCCGGAGTAACTGATAATTATGGACAGTCATTGCACGGTTAGTATGTTCGGTAACGCACATACTTCAAGAGGCGCACGAATCGTTCAATACAGGCCCACCCGGAGCCCCGCCCACCCGGAGCGCCGAATGAGCGGATGCCCGTGGATACTTTCGATGCCCATCGTACCCGTATGTACGCTAGCGCACGGACGATCTCGATTTGAGGAGAGGATTATTCCTTCGGTTACCGGTGCCCATCCGAGTCTCCTCAGCCTCCGATTTCATGGAGACTGAGCTCCGGAGCAATACCAGGCCAGCCTAAAGAGAAGCGATAGTGACGGAAGCAAAAGATGGAATCCCTCAACATCTGCACAAGATCGCGACGGGCATCCAAGGATTTGACGAGCTGAGTTACGGCGGCCTGCCGCGCAACCGGATCAGTCTGCTGAAGGGTGGAGCGGGCTCCGGTAAGACTGTGTTTGCCCTGCAATCCTTGGTCAGCGCAGCACGGCTCCGGGACGAGCCGGGGATCTTTCTGGCATTCGAGGAGCGTCCGCAGCAGATCATCGCGAACGCCGCCGGTTTCAAATGGGATCTGCCTGCCCTGCTCAAGAGAAAGCTCTATTTCATGGACGCGAACTTGTCGCCCGATGTCGTCCAATCCGGCGAATTCGACCTGCGCGGCATGCTGGCCATGCTCAAGGCAAAGAAAGAGGAAATGGGTGCACGCTGGATCGTGTTTGACGGCATCGATGTACTGTTGACACTGCTGCATAACCCGAAGGCGGAAATGAGGGAGATCTACCGTATCCGCGATTGGTTGGCGGAGAACGGCGTAGATGCGGCCATTTTTACAGCCAAGATCGACAACCACGGCTCGGGAATCGCGAACTATAGTTTCCTGCAGTTCATGGTGGACTGCGTGATCGAGTTCGAGTCGCGCCTGGAGTGCGGCGTTGCGTTGCACCGGATTCAAGTCTCGAAATATCGCGGCTCGGCCTTTGCCAGGGGTGAATTTCCGGTGAGCTTCGGTCCGGGCGGGATGGAAATCGCCGCTCCCGAACCGGCCGAAATTCAGCAGGTTGCGTCGAACGAACGGGTTTCCGTCGGTTTCGAGCGCCTCGACACCATGCTGGGCGGGGGTTTGTTCCGCGGGAGCAGCACGCTGATCACCGGTGTGCCCGGTACGTCCAAGACCACCTTGTCGGGCAAGTTCGCGGAGGCCGCGTGCCGGCGAGGCGAACGCACGCTGTTCGTGAGCTTCGACGAAGGCGCGGATCGGATCGTACAAAATCTCACGTCGGTCGGAATCCGGCTCAAGCCGTATGTCAAGAGCGGCCTGCTGCGGATGTATTCGGGCCGCACGGAATCGGTCGCTGCGGAGGACCACCTGGTCAAGCTCAAAGCGCTGATATCCGAGCATCGGCCGCGGTGCATGGTGATCGATCCTCTGTCGGCCATCGCCAAGGCCGGAGGGCTCGCGGCCGCGCGCTCCGTCGCCAATCGATTCATCTACACGGCGAAAGATCAGAAGATCACCGTCGTGGTCACGGCCATCAACGAAGGCGATCGGCCGGAGACCGAATCGACCGATCTGCAGATATCCACAATCGCGGATACCTGGATCCACCTGTCGTACATGATCCGCGGCGGGGAGCGGAATCGTGCGCTAACCATCATCAAATCACGGGGTACTGCGCACTCGAACCAGGTGCGCGAATTGATACTGGACGATGCCGGTCCGATGCTGGCGGATGTCTATACCGCAGGGGGCGAAGTGCTGATGGGCACGTTGCGCTGGGAGAAGGAAGATGAGGAGCGCGCCAAGACGATACAACGTCGCTCCGAGTTCGATCAGAAGCGCGTGTCGCTGGAGCTGGCCGAAGCTGAAACGCGCGCGCGAATCACTGCCTTGGAGCATGACCTGGAGCGCCAGCGGGTTGAGTTGGCGACGTATTCCAGCGACGATCAGGCGCGCCTCGTTTCCTCGAGTGACCGGGAGAAATCGCTGCGCAAGATTCGCAGCGCGGATCTGACGGGACGCCCGGCGACCCGGACGGGCGCGTCCCCGGACAAGGGTCACGCCGCCAATGGTTCTGGAAAAAAGAACAAGGCGGAGGCGCACCATGGTTCGTAAGCGGAAGGGCCGCGGCGAATCCGACCCCGCGGTCAGCACGGTTGTGGTGATGGCCCTGTACATTACGGATAGCGGACCCAATTCAGTTCGGGCGATCGCAAACCTTGAAGCGATTTGCAAGGAGCATTTGAACGGCAACTTCCGGCTGGAAATCATCGACGTTCTCCAACATCCGCTGCGCGCTCTCGCCGACGGCATTGTCGTCACGCCGAGCCTCGCCAAGCTGTCGCCGTTGCCCATCGCAACGGTCGTCGGCAATCTCAGCGATAAAAGCGGCGTACTTCGCGCGCTGGGCATAGTGGGTAGCGCCAGATGAACTCGGCACTTCCCCAATTGAACGCGGCCCCGTCCGGCACGGGCGTCGAGCGCGATTTCCAAAAGGCGATCCTACGCCTGGTCAAGGGAGGCCCTGAGCGTCAAGCAATCGAAGCGGGCCAGATAGACGCGATTATCGATCCCGCGAGCGGCAACTCGATCCTATTGCCGGAGGCGCGACGGGCATTGATTGAGCGCAGAGTCGGATTCCGCAGCCTGATCGGACTTGCCTTCGATTGGTACTGGGAGCAGGACGAAGATTATCGCTTCGTCTCGCACAGAGGCGCTACCGACGATGCCGATGGAATCGCCGAAGAGGGCATCATCGGGAAGGCGCTCTGGGATCTGCCGATTGACAACATGAGCGAGGCCGATTGGCGGACCCACCGACAGCAACTCGAGTGGCGCGTCGTATTCCGCGACTTGGAAATCAGGCGCGCGGATCGCGGTGGCGAGGTGCGGTACGTCAGCATCAGCGGCGAGCCGGTCTTCGACGATCGAAATCACTTCAAGGGCTACCGCGGGATCACGCGAGACATCACCGAGCGCAAGCAGGCGGAGGCCTTGGTGCAGCAGTCGCAGCGTTTCGACCGTGCCGTCCTTGATGCCCTCGGCACCCCGATCGCGGTGCTGGATCGTGTCGGGTCCGTGCTTTCGGCAAATCACGCCTGGCGTGATTTCGCGACGAAGCACGGCGGCGTCGGCACGGGTGTTGCCGCGGGCGCCAACTATCTTGCGGTATGCGATGACGCCGGCGGCACCGATCAGGTTGATGGGATGGCGATCGCCGCGGGGATCCGCCAGGTGATCGGGGGCGAGCGCGCTCTTTTTCGCTACGATTACGCCTGCGATTCGCCCACCGCGCGAACCTGGTTGGCGCTCAGTGTCACGCGCATGCCCGGAAACGGCAACGCGTCCGCCGTCGTTCTCTGCGAGGACATCACCGAGCGCAAGCGCGGAGAGCTGTTGTTGGGGCTTGAACTCGCCGTGGCGCGTTGTCTGGCCAACGCGACCACGGCAGCCTCCGCCTTACAATCGGTAATCCGTGTGATATGCGAAACGCAGGGTTGGGATTGTGGCCGCTACTTCCGCCTGGATCAATCGGCCGGTGTGCTTCGCTGTGAGCAGTCCTGGGGCGTATCCGGCGCGGTTGTCGAGGAATTTTTGGAAAAGTCGCGGGGCATGGTGTTCCGCCCAGGGGCAGGTCTCGCAGGGCGCGTCTGTCAGTCAGGTCAGCCGCTTTGGATCATCGATGGTACCCGGGGCACCGCAGTATCTCCGACGGCTCTCGCGCCGGAAACCGGCGAGTACGACGCCTGCGTCTTTCCGGTCACGACAGATGAGAAGGTCATCGGCGTACTCGCCTTCTCCGCCGGTCATGTCCGCGAGCCTGACGACCGAATGCTGCAGGCGGTGCGTTCCATCGGTGGTCAACTCGGCGGATTTTTGTTGCGACAAGAAGCTGCCGACTCGCTGCGACGCAGCGAGATGCGCTTCCGCGTGTTGAACGATCTTACATCCGACTGGTATTGGGAGCAGGACAGCAATTTTCGATTTACGCAAGTCGTGGGATGCAGCGCCTTGGGCACCGCCGAAATCCTCGGCATGACGCACTGGGAGCTGCCTAACGTTGTCGCCGATGAGGGATGGGCCGAACACAAATCGCAACTCGCGGCGCGCTGGTCTTTCTGCGATTTCGAATTCGCGACCCTGCATCCAGACGGGAAGCGTGCCTACTATTCGATCTGCGGCGAACCTGTGTACGATGCGGCGGGCATCTTTACCGGATATTGCGGCACGGGCGTGGACATCACGAGGCGCAAGCGGGCGGAAATCGCGTTGCGCGAGAGCGAAGCGCGCTTGCGTGCCGCCCTGGCCGCGCGTTCTTCCGATTGACTGTCTGCCGAGCGATCACATCGAGCCGCGGCAGTGCCAAGGTCCGCGGGGATTGGATCAGCTAAGCAGCAACTGACGCGCCGCGCGCAATTAGCGTGGCGGCTCCGCGGGCAGGCCTTTCATCCATCAGCGTGGCAACCGACGCCCGCAGCGCGGCTGCGACTGGGCTCGTCGAGCCCGGTTCTTTGGGCCGCAACGATGCGATTGCGATGATATTTTCGAGTGCGGCGCGCGACAGGGCGGAGCGCGAGCCCAGACCAGTCGCGCTGAACTGCAGCGCAGACATGAACCCGGTGGACCAGGCTGCGGCCGCGAAGTAGCGCGTGGAGATGAGCGCGCAGTCACTCGACAGCACGAATGTAGGCGCACGTGGGGTGGCGGTCAGCCGACGGTCCAATTCCTGCAATAGTCCGATGACCAGCGCCAGAAATCGATCGTAGCGTTCCGGCGTTGCAATCTTTGCCGCTACTTTCCAGCCGCGTATTCCCCAGATGGCGGGCAGCCACGCACCGGGCGAGAGTTGGATTGGCCACGCGAGCAAAGCGACCAGGTAACCTTCGAGCATGGCCGCATCCATGTGTTCCGCGGGCCAGCCGTCCTCCGCGAGCCAAGCATCCAATGTCTTGAAGTCGTGCGCCGAGAATGCGATCGATCCCAGCGCTTGAAGATCGGGAGGCAATAACTGCGGCGCAGTTTGGCCGTATCGGGTGGCGTAGCGAGCCTTTGGCTTCACGAGACGCCGCGGCCGCTAGCCGCCCTGAAACATCGCCGCAGCCCCGGCGCCGTTGGAGCCGCGGCCAGTCAGTTTTTTCAGAACCCGGTAGACTTTGCGGGCAAATTGAACAGGCCTCGGCATGGGGGATCGGCAGAACGCCACTTTGCGCACGTACTGATGGACGGTCCATTCTGCGTAGGATCCTTTCGGAAAAAATACCCAGTCGCCGGCGCTCACCCGGCGGGTCAAACCTTGCTGGTTCTTGATGGTCACCGAACCTTCCAGCACGTATACCGTTTCATCGACATCGTAGAACCAATTGAACCGGCCGGCCGTGCAGTCCCAAAACAGCGTGGTCGCGGCGCCGTCGGCGCTGGTCGACAACACTTTGTTGTGCGTGACCGGATTGCCCTCGATCACCCAATCAGGGTTGATCGCCGCGGGGTTTAATTGAACCGTCCCGGCACCAAATGCGATTTGAAGGCGTTTGTCCACACTGTCTCCTGAACATATTTCCTGATCGGAGCATAGTGAAGAGAGCCAATATTGTCGGTGCGCCATCACACACAACGAGCACCGCGGCAACTTCTGCTCGTGCCGGCGAATTCCTACAGGGTCGGCGACCGCTTTCGATTTTGCGATTCGTATTCGCGACATTCGCCGCCGAATTGTGTGCTGTGAAGCATCGGCGCGTCGCCGACGGGTTGGCACGACACTCAAGCGCATTCAGGGTCGCCCCGAGAACTCTTCACGGGCTATTCCCTATGGCTTACGCTCATCGCCCGGAGCCAGTCTTGTCGACTACCACACGGTGGGTTGAGCCGACGGCCTGCTTAAATGGAGGGCTGGCGGTCATTTGTTCGCGGCAGCCCTCGATTCTGATGGGCGTTGCGTTCGGTCGAAGTGGCGCTGTTGGTCACGGATTCAGATGAAAGAAATACAATTGCCAGTCGTTCTTACAGTGCAGGCCGCGTTCGGCGCGGTCATGGCTGTGCTTCTTGCCGTCGGCATGGTTGCCTACCGCAGCGTCATCGCCTCCTCTGAAAGTGCCCATTGGGTCGAGCATACGGATGAGGTTCTTGAACATCTCGCGAACCTGCGCCTGCGGATAGAAAATATCGAGAATGGGTATCGTGATTTCGCCTTGAGCGGCACGGACGCATTTCTCGAGCGGGCGCGCATCAATGCATCGTTGGCTGACAAAGAACAAGGAGCCCTGCGAGCACTGACGGCGGATAACCCACGTCAGCAACGTCGGCTAGGTATTGTCGCGGATTTGCTGCAACGTATGGTTCAGCGTGGTGACACCCTCGAAAGACCGCGGCGGCCGCCGGCTGCCGAGGATACGGCGGCCCTGATTCGCAGTGGGCAGGACGCTTCGCTTCTGGACGCGTTTCGGAGCGCGGCTCGCGACATGGAAGCGGAAGAGCAACAGTTATTGCGGGAACGCAAATCAGCGGCCGCGGACCGTTATCGTGAGGCCCGGGTCGCCTTGATCGTGGGAAGCACGCTGGCGTTATTGATTGCCGTCTTTTCCGGTTGGCAGGTGGCACGGGATCGAACCGAACGCAAAGGAGCGGAAGACAGGCTCAAGCGCCTCAATCGCCTGTACGCAATGGTCACCGGAATAAACACCTCGATGGTGCGAGTACGCGATCGCGCGGACCTGTTCAAACGCTCTTGCCAGACTGCGGTCGAGCAGGGCGAATTCGAAATGGCTTGGATAGCTGTG
>Ga0210406_10003516_pt1 | contig 17131 bp, 11 predicted proteins | sample IncBWC30MmetaG_FD_155454 | JGI IMG/M metagenome (GOLD analysis project Ga0210406, IMG submission 155454) | Forest soil microbial communities from Barre Woods Harvard Forest LTER site, Petersham, Massachusetts, United States - Inc-BW-C-30-M | ecosystem: Environmental > Terrestrial > Soil >... | reverse complement strand
ATTTCGAGATGGAGTGAGCCGCTGCGGCGCGCCTCTCGCCAGGATTCTGGCCGCCCCCTCAGGGCCTGATTACAGCCGTAATCATTCGGGCCGATCACGCAATAGCTGCGAAACCGACCGCGCGCAGGCTCCTAACATGCGCCCAAGTATCGTCATATACGAACAAGATGACCTGATGCGGGCCCTGCTCGTGGAATGGCTGAGGAACGCCGGCTATCGAGTTCGCGGCGTCGCGCCCCACTGCGCACCTACGGATAATGTGGATCTTGTGATCGTCAGTATCTATATGCCCAAACACGCGGGCGGACGCCTGATCGATGAAATTCGCGCAGCGTATCCGGGAACACCGGTGGTGGCGATCTCCGGACAATTCCGCTCCGGCCTCTCGAGTGCCGGTGCGACGGCGCAGACGCTCGGCGTGGCCCAGGTCATCGCCAAGCCGCTGACCCGCGAGGCTCTGCTCGCGACCGTTCGCGCTATGATCGGCCCACCTAACTAAACGGTGCGAGGCGAATGCCCACGTCCGACGATCTCATTGCGCAGCCCGCGGCCCCCATCCGGTTCAAGCGTCTGCGGCTCGGGATCGTGGTACTTGGCCTGCTGGTGATATTTGCGTTTGCGGCCTCCTCCGCTTACGACGCTTCGCGTGCCTACCGCAATTCGCTCGCTGCGACCGATCGAGAAATCAGCAATGTCGCGACGGCGCTCGCCGAGCAAACCGCGTGGTCCTGGCAAGGCATCGACTTACTGCTCCGGGATACGGCGCGCTGGTACCAGAACGACAGCCGCAAGTTCGCGCCCGAGCGTCTCGATGAAGTCCTGGCGAATCGTACGGCCGGAGTGCGGCAGCTACGGATGATCACCATCGTCGATACCCAGGGGATACAGCGGCACCGTTCGCGCGGCTCCCCGCCGCCGAATTTCGACGTGTCGGACCGCGCTTACTTCATCGCACAGAGGGATGGCACTGCAACGGGGCTCTTCATCAGCGAACCGCTGATCACCCGGACGGAGAACCGCCCGGGAATAGTCCTTTCGCGCCGGCTCGAGGATGACAATGGAAAGTTCGCAGGAGTCGTTACCGCCCTTGTCGACCTCGCGGACCTCGAGCAGTTCTACGGCTCGGTCACCCTCGGCAAGGGCAGCGCAATCCAGCTCCTGCGCGACAACGGCACACTGCTCGTGCGCAACCCGCCGGCGCCGGAAGCCGCCAATAGATCGTTCCCAGAGCTCGCCGCCATTCCGACTACGCCGGCGAGCCGCGTGGTGAACCCTATCGACGGCCAGCGGGACTTCATCGCGGTAGCACGCGTACGGGACACTCCTCTAGTGCTGGCAGTCACTCGCGATGAGACCGTTGCCATGCACCCGTGGCGCGATGAAGCGACTCGACTGGCCGTCCGCACCATTGTGGTCACCCTTCTGGGTTTGGCCGCCATCGCTGCGCTGTGGCGCCAACTACGGCGCATTGAGACCGGTGAGCGCGCGCTGCGGGACAGTGAAGAACGCTACGCGCTGGCAATGGAAGGAGCGAACGAAGGGCACTGGGACTGGAACCTCGAGACCGATCAGCTATTCCTGTCGTCGAAGATGAAGATGCTCGAGGGTAAAGACGACAACCATGCGGCCACTACGCGCGCCGCGTGGAATGCAACAACTCTCGTCCACGTCGATGACCGGCCACGGCTCGACGCCGCAATCAAGGATCACCTCGAGGGTCGCACGCCGAGCTTTGAATGCGAATACCGCGTAGAGCAACGTAACGGCGACTGGCACTGGCTGCTCACGCGCGGCCGCTGTCTGCGGGACACGGCGGGCAGACCGTACCGGTTCGTGGGTTCAGCCATCGACGTGACGGATCAAAAACAAGCGCTGGCCGACAAAGAGCATCTGGAGGCACAACTGCGGCAATCGCAGAAAATGGAGGCGATCGGCACTCTGGCGGGCGGCATCGCCCACGACTTCAACAATATCTTAGGAGCGATCTTAGGATACGGCGAGCTTGCACAAGAACTTTCCGTTCACGACAGTGCCTTGCGGCGCTATCTTGACAACGTGATGCACGCCGCCGGCCGTGCAAAGATGCTCGTCGATCGCATCCTCGGATTCAGCCGCAGCGGGTTGGGTGAACGCGCACATGTGCATGTCCAGTCGGTCATCGAAGAGTCCCTGGAGCTGATCGCGGCATCCCTGCCCGCCAATGTACGTCTGGCAAAAAAGCTCGATGCCGGCGATGCCGCCTTGATCGGCGATTCGACGCAATTGCATCAAGTCGCCATGAATCTCTGTACCAATGCGGTACATGCCATGGAGAGCGGCGGCACGCTCACCGTGCTTCTCGAATGCATTCGATTGATCGAGGGCCGTTCTCTTTCGCGCGGCGCCCTCTCCCCGGGGAACTACGCGCGGCTCGTCATCCGGGACACGGGCACCGGCATTCCGCCCGCCGTGCTCGAGCGAATATTCGATCCATTCTTCACCACCAAAGGCATCGGCGAAGGAACCGGTCTGGGTCTATCGCTGGTGCATGGGATCGTGACCGATCTCGGCGGTGCGATCGATGTCAAAACGACCGCCGGAAAAGGAACGAGCTTTGAGATCTGGCTGCCGATCTCGGCCGAAGCCGGAAGGCCCGCCGTTGAAACGGTGCGCGAGCTGCCGCGCGGGCACGGTGAGACCGTGATGATCGTCGATGACGAACCGATGCTGGTGGCGCTCGCCGAGGAAATGCTTGCCGAGCTCGGCTACGAGCCGGTGGGTTTCGGTTCAAGCAGCGCGGCGCTTCAGGCATTCCGGGCCGACCCGACGCGTTTCGAACTGGTGCTCACCGATGAAGCGATGCCGGATCTCGCGGGCAGCGAGCTGGCACGCGAGATCCGGCGCGTTCGGCCCGATGTACCCATCATTCTCATGAGCGGCCACGGGGGCGCACGGCTTGCGGATCGTGCGGCCGGTATCGGCGTGAATGAGGTATTGCACAAGCCGCTGCAGCGCAGTGACCTCGCCGAGTCGTTCGCGCGCCATCTAAGATCCGCGCCATGAAGGTGGGCGGAGAATCCCCGCTGATCTGGTGATACATTATTGAGGCCCGGCCTCGGAGACTATCGTCATGCCTGAGACTGTTCAGCCGCACATTTTGGTCGTCGACGACGATCCGCAGATCCGCGACTTGCTGCGGGAATACCTTACCCAGAACGAGTTGCGCGTCAGCGTGACGTCGACCGGCACGGAAATGTTGGCCATCCTCGCCGACCACGCCATCGATCTCGTGGTGCTCGACCTGCGCCTGGCAGGCGAAGATGGCATGGCGATTGCGCGCAAGCTGCGCGAGGAATCGGCGATACCCGTCATCATCCTCACCGGCGTCCGCGACGAAGCCGATCGCATCATGGGCCTTGAACTCGGCGCCGACGATTACCTGACCAAGCCCTTCAGCCCCCGCGAGCTGCTGGCTCGCATCCGCACGGTGCTGCGGCGAACCAAGGGGGCAGCGTTGACTGAGGCGAGGCAGAGAGACGTCCGCGCCTACCGCTTCGCCGAGTTCGAGCTCAACCTGCGCACGCGGCGCCTGGCAAAGCACACCGGGCAGCGGTTCGAACTGACCAACGGGGAATTCAATCTACTCGCCGCCCTACTGGCGGCTCCGCAACGAGTTCTCACTCGCGATCAACTGCTCGAAGCCAGCCGAGTGTACGACAACGAGGTCTATGACCGTTCCATTGACGTTCAGGTGCTGCGATTGCGTCGCAAGATCGAGGCCGATCCGTCCCAGCCACAGTTCATCGTCACCGAACGCGGTGTGGGATATTCGTTCAGCGCGCCCGTCGAAATTCTTTATTGACCATACCCCAAAGCCGCCGGGCTATGCCCAGAGCGCGCCGGCCCTCCCCAAGCCACTCGTGGCCATGCCCAATACCGCCCGGCCGACGCCGAAATCCACCTGTGGTTATGCCCAACGCATCCGGCTATGCCGAAAGCCACCCGTGGCTATGCCCAAAACCGACCGACCTACCGAAATCCACCGGTGTCTATGCCCAAAGCCGCCCAGCTATTGCTCAAGCGCCGGTCCTACCCAAAGCCATCCGTAGCTATGCCCAAAACCGGCCGGCCCACGCCGAATCCACCCGGCTACGCCCAATGCCAACTGTGGCTGTCCACAACCGCCCGACTACGCCCAATGCCAACTGTGGCTGTCCACAACCGCCCGGCTTCGCCCAAAGACCCGCAGGCTATGATGCCCAGAGGCCGCCCAACGCCTTGACCAGCAGCACGCTCGCGTCGAGCCGGCGCCGGGCAATGTCGATGGCGGTACGCTCGTTGGTCAAGGCGGCGCTCTGCGCGGTCACGACCTCCAAGTACCCCACTGCACCACCCTCATAACGCTGCAACGCCAGATCGAGCTCATGCTGTGCGGCGCTGACCGCCCGCTGCTGTGCCTCCGACTCCTCGGCGAGCACGCGCAGGGCCGCGAGATTGTCCTCGACCTCTTGGAATGACGTCAGCACCACCTGGCGATAGTCGGCCACCGCCGACTCATAGCTCGCCTTGGCGCCGTTCAATTTCTGCTTGCGCAGACCGCCGTCGAACAGCGTGCCCACCAAGGGCAGACCGACGGCCCAGAAGCGGCTGGGCGCGCTCGCCCACTGCGCAAAGCCCCCTGATTCGTAACCGCCGGTGAGCGACAGCATCAGATCGGGAAAGAATGCGGCAGTGGCCGAGCCCACGTCTGCGTTGGAGGCCGCCACGAGGCGCTCCGCCGCCGCCACGTCGGGTCGCCGTTCCAGCAATTGCGAGGGGACACCGGCGGGAATGGCCGGCGGCGCGAACTGCGAGGCATTGGCCGGCAACGCAAATGTCGATGCGGCTTCGCCGACCAGCGTCGCGATCGCGTGCTCGAGCTGGGCGCGCATGACGCCGAGATCGATGAGCTGCGAGCGCGCCGTCTCCAATTGGGTCTGCGCCAAGGCGACGTCCGAATCGGATGCGACGCCGGCCGTGAATCGCTGGGTGGCGATGTCGAGTGCCGCCTGAAACGCAACGACGGTTTGGCGCAGCAGCTCGGTCTGCGTGTCGACCCCGCGCAGGTCGAAATAGTCCACCGCGAGTTCGGCGTGCATGCTGAGTTCAACCGAGGCCAGATCGGCGGCGCTCGCCTGCTCCCGGGCCTTGGCGCCCTCCACGGCATGGCCCACCTTGCCGAATAGATCAGGCTCCCAGGAGGCGCTTACCGCCGCGGTGTTGTCCCACACGGTCTTGCCGGCCATACCCGCCCGCCCGACCACGGTCGACGAGGTACGGGTTCGATCGGGCCCGATCCCCGCTTGAACCGTCGGGTAATACGCCGAGCGCGCTTCGCCCACCACCGCGCGCGCCTGCTGAAGCGACGCCACCGCCTTGACGATGGTCTGATTGGACACGGTGACGCGCGCCTCGAGCTGATTCAACGACTCATCATGGAAGATTTCCCACCAAGCACCGCGATTCTGAGCGTCCTGGGGAGAAGCGGGCTTCCAGCCCGGCTGCGGCGCGGCGGCCGCGGGGCCGGATGGCCGCTCGGCCGCGGCACCCGCGGTCCGCTCCTTGAACGCTCCGGGCACATCGACGGTCGGCCGCACATAGGCGGGGCCGGTCGCGCAGCCGGCGAGCACCAGCGTCAGGGCCAGCGCTCCCGCGCCCGCGCGAATCTTGGTATCAAGTCCGACACTCATATCATTCTCCGACGACTTGGGGGACTGGCAACATTGCTCATGCCGTCAGGCCGACGGTGATTTCGACGGCTTCTCGGCGCCCGACGGCTTCTCGGCTCGCGGCGGATTCTCGACGACGCGCACTGCGTCGCCGGGCGCGATGGCATCGCCCGGGTTGGAGATGACACGCTCGCTCACGTCGAGCCCGGATGTCACTTCCACGGTCGTGCCGAAGTCCCGTCCCAAGGTAATCGTTCGCAGCAGCGCCTTGCCTGTTCCATCGACGACCGCCACCTGCACCCCGTTCGGGCGGAACAGCAGCGTATTCACGGGTACGGACAGGAGCGGGTGGGACGCGGTTACCTCTAGATCGACCAGCGCATAGGCGCCCGGCAGAACGGCACCGTCCTGGTTGTCGACGTCGACCTCGACACGCAAGGTACGGCTGGCGGAATTGATCGCTCCCGAGGTACGCGCGACCGCGCCATGCAACGGGCGGTCCGGCCGCTGTGGAAGAGTCAACGTTGCCGGCACGCCGGGCTGCATGTCTTGCGCGTAAACCTGCGGGACGTCGACGAATACCCGCAGCTTGTCCGTTTCCGCCAAATGGAAGAGTTCCATCTTCGAGCCGCCGGCGCTGCCCGAATCGATCAACGCGCCGACATCGACGTTGCGCGCAGTGACCACACCCGCGAAGGGCGCGACCACGCGTTCGTAGGACTGCAACTTGCTCAAGCGGCGCACGTTGGCCTGGCTCGCCGCGAGAGTGGCCGCCTGTGCCTTCATCGTGGCAACGTCCTGTTCGGCCACTTCGCGCGAAACCGCATTGGTCTTGAGTAGACCGACCCAGCGGTCGGCGGTCACCTTGGCAATGTCGTACTGGGCTTTTGCCGTATTCTCATCGGCGCGAGCCTGTTCGAGCTGCGCGTCGACTTCGGGCGTCTCGATGTAGGCCAAAAGCTCTCCCGCCGGCACCTGCGTACCGATGTCCTTGTACCAATGCGCGAGATAACCGTTGGTGCGCGCGAAGATCGAGGCTTCTTGATAGGCCTGCACATCGGCCGGCAACTCGATGCGCTGCACGGCCGGCGCCGCCTTCGGATGCACCACCGAAACCACGGGAACGCTGAACGACTCGGTTTGCGTACGCAGCGCGGCATGCGCCTTGAGTCGCGGCAGAATGCCGACGCCGAGGGCCAGCAGCACGAGCACGAACGGCGTCAACCGCAGCAGGCGTGTTTTCAAGGGTCGGCCGGTCACTGTCGGATCACCGGAATGACCAGTTACTGTCGGGTCACCGGCGTCATGGGTCACTCTGGTATTGCCATCATTCATGATCACTCTCCCATTAATTCGCAGACAGGGCGGGCGTCGAGGCCGTATGCGCCTCGCGGCGCTTGAGCCATCCGTGTACCGCCGAAAATACGGCCGGCACGAACAGCAAGGTGGACATGGTTCCGAACAGGAGCCCGCCGATCACGGCGCGCCCCAGGGGAGCGTTCTGCTCGCCGCCGTCGCCGAGGCCGAGGGCCATCGGCAACATGCCGATCACCATGGCGAGCGCGGTCATCAGCACCGGTCGAAACCGCCCGAGGCCGGCGTCGAGCGCGGCGCGCAGGGGTTCAGTGCCTTGCTCCAGCGATTCGCGCGCAAAACTCACCACGAGAATGCTGTTGGCGGTCGCGATACCGATGCACATGATGGTCCCGGTCAACGCCGGCACGCTGACCGTCGTGCCGGTGACGAACAGCATCCACACGATGCCGACCAAGGCGGCCGGAAGCCCGCTGATGATGATCAGCGGGTCGATCCACGACTGGAAGTTGATCACCATGAGCAGGTACACGAGCAGCACGGCAAAGCCGAGCCCGGTCAGGAGGCCGGTGAACGAGGACTGCATGGTCTGCACTTGCCCACGCACCACGATGCTGGAACCCGCGGGTAAACTGCCTCGCGCCTGATCGACGAAGCCGGTGATCTCGCGCGCGACCCCGCCGAGATCTCGCCCCTGGACCGAACCGAAGATATCGATCACCGGCTGGACGTTGTAATGGGAGATCACCGCCTCCTGCGAGCCGCGATCGAGCGTGCCGAGCGAACCCAAGATCTGCGACTTCGCCGCTCCCGGAACACCGGGGCTTGCGCCCGCCGCCGCGCCGGCACCGGCAGCAGAAGCACTACCACCACCGGCACCGGAACTAGCGCCGGCAAGCGGAATATTGCGCAGCGCGTCCAGCGAATCCACCGTGTACTGCGGCGTCATCGTCGCCAGTGGATAGCTCACTCCGTTCTTCGGATTGAGCCAGAAATTGGGTGTGGTCTGCGAACTTCCCGAAAGTGCAATCAGCAGGTTCTGTCCGATCTGGCGCTGCTGGAAGCCGGCTTTCATCGCCTCGGTGCGGTCGACATCGATATTGATCGCCGGCGCATCATCCGGCTGCTGGATGCGCAAGTCCACCAAGCCCTGCACCTGGCGCAGCCGCGCCACCAACTTCGTCGCCGCCGCCCGGTTGCCGTTCACGTCGCCGCCGACGATCTGAATGTCGATGGGCGACGGCAGGCCGAAATTGAGAATCTGGCTAATGATGTCCGCCGGCAAGAAGCCGAAGGACACGCCGGGGAAATCAGTGTTGAGCGCCGTCCGCAGCGTCTGCACGTACTGCGCCGTCGGCCTGTGCTTGGGATTGAGCGTGACCAGGACATCGGCGTCCGCATTGCCGATCGGCGACGCGGAATCGTAGGTCAGGTTGATGCCGCTGACCGGCAGACCGATGTTGTCCAGGATGCTGCCGAGTTCGGCCTTCGGAATCAGCGAACGAATGCGCGCTTCCACGTTGTCCGTGATCCGCGCGGTCTCCTCGATGCGCGTCCCGGTCTTGGCGCGGAGATGCAGCCGAATCTCCCCCGTGTCCGAGGTCGGGAAGAAGTCCTGACCCAGAAACGGCACCAGCATCGCGGTACCCATGCACACGCCCAAGAACCCGATTGCCAAAACACGGGGCCGTGCTACCCCCCACTCCAGACGTCGGCGGTAGAAGTCGCGAAACTTCTCGAAACCGCGCTCGAAACGGTGCTGAAAGCGCATGAAGGGCCCAAGCGGTTTACCGGCGTCGGCAGAATGCTGCGCGGCACTGCGCAGCAAATACATCGCCAGCGTCGGAATCAAGGTCCGTGAGAAGAAGTACGAGGCCAACATGGCGAAGACCACGGCCTCCCCGAGGGGCACGAACAGATAGCGCGCCACCCCGGACAACAGAAACATCGGAATGAACACGATGCAGATGGACAATGTCGAGACCAGGGTCGGCACGGCGATCTGCGCGGAAGCCAGGAGAATCGCCTCGCGCTTTTCGGTGCCGGCCTCGAGGTGATGGCTGATGTTTTCGATGGCGACCGTTCCGTCGTCCACCAGAATACCCACCGCCAGTGCGAGTCCGCCCAAGGTCATGATGTTGATGGTCTGTCCCAGTGCCGACAGCGCGATCAGCGAGGTCAAGATCGAGAGCGGAATGGTGACGGCGATGATCAAGGTGGCGCGCCAGTTCGCGAGAAACAGCAGAATCATCAGCCCGGTCAAGGCGGCGGCGATCAGCGCCTCGCGCACCACGCCGCTGACGGCGCCGCTGACGAACACCGACTGATCGGACACAGGCTGGATGCCGAGCGCCTTCGGCAGCCCCGCCGCGATCTGCGGCAGCATCGCCTTGACGTTCGCGATGATCGCGAGTGTCGATGCATTGCCGCTCTTCTCGATTTGCAGCAACGCTGAGCGCGTGCCGTTCGTGCGCACGATGTTGGTTTGCGGGGCATAGCCGTCCCGTACGTGCGCGACATCGCGCACGTAGATCACCTGGCCGCTGGAGGAGGTACTCACCGGCAGATCGTTGAGGGCCTCGACCGTTTGGGTGCTGCCGTTCAAGTTGACGTTGTACTCGAGCGCGCCGATCTTGGCCGTACCGCCCGGCAGGATGAGGTTCTGAGCATTGACGGCATTGACCACATCCAGCGGCGACAGGCCGCGCGCCTGCAGGGCCCGCGAATCGATATCCACCATGATTTGCCGGACCTTGCCGCCGAACGGCAGCGGTACCGCGGCACCCTGCACCGTCGCCAATTGAGTGCGAATGAAGTTATTGCCGTAGTCGTACAGCTCCTGCTCGGACAAGGTCTTACTCGACAGCGCGAGCTGCAGAATGGGCACGGTGGAAGCGTTGTAGGCAAGGATCAGCGGCGGCAGTATCCCGGGCGGCAGATTGCGCAACAGCGACGATGAATTCGCGGCAGCTTCGGCAATCGCGCGATTGATGTCCGCGCCGGGATGGAAGAACACCTTGATCACCGCGACGCCGTTCAGGGTTTGCGACTCGATGTGTTCGATGTTGTCCACGTCGGTGGTGAGCGCGCGTTCGACGGGAGAGGTGACGCGGTGAGCCATGTCTTCTGCCGAGAAGCCGTTGAACGACCAAACGATGCTCAACACCGGTATGTCGATGTTCGGAAAAATATCGGTGGGGGTGCGCAGCACACTCAAGGGACCGATGATGAAAATCAACAGCGCGACCACGATGAAGGTATAGCGGCGGCGCAACGCAAGTTCGACGATCCACATGGACTTAACTCCTCCCGTTGACTGACCCGTCCCGTCGACTGACCCGTCGTTTGATTGGCGGCCAGATTGACCCAGGCAAGTTGTCGATCGATGTCGTCGACGTGCGCGGGCGTTTCATCCGTAATTTGCCGCGAAATAGCGAAGGCCGGTCGGCGGGCGGCGAGGCGGGAGATTCTCAGCCGTTGCGGGTAGTGCAATGCACGCCGCGGTACCCCGGCCGAGAGCGCCACGGCGGGAAATTTCAACCGTAACCCGCGCCCTGGCCCCGGTAATTCGGCTGCAATCGCCGGGGTCGACCCTGCATCAGGGAACAAGGAAACGTGTTCACGACGGAATTGCGAGGGGCGAAATGCGTAAATTATGTCAATCTGCCGGCATCCTCGGCTTGTTGCTGACTCTATCGGCCGGCGCCACGGCCGTCGGCGACGACATGGTGGCGATCAGGCTCAGCAACGACAGTACCGACGATGTTCTGGTTACGGTCTACGACATGAATGCAGCGCCGCCGGGAGCGGTCATCGTGCGCCAGAGAATCAGCGGTTTTTCCTGGATCCCGGTCTCGGTGACTGCAGGCAGAGCGGGATTCGGACATATCCAGTGGACGGCAACCAGCGCGGCGGCAGGCCAGCATCGATGCGGACAGCGGGACACGCGTGGGCTGGGAAACGACGATGCCGTAGCGGTCTTTGCCGATTCTCCGTGCGTCGCGCGGGCGAGTCGACCGCCGCCGTAGACGCACTGCTACAATTGGCGGGTGAAGCAAGACGTCGAAATCCGCAACTTTCTGACCGAACGTGGCATCGAGCACGTCAAGATCGGGGTCTTCGATACCGACGGAATCCTGCGCGGAAAATATCTCGCTCGCGATAAGTTCGTGTCGGCGCTCGATAAGAATCTGGGATTCTGCGACGTGATTCTCGGCTGGGACTCGAACGACCAGCTGTATGACAACACGACGTTCACCGGCTGGCACACCGCCTACCCCGATGCCACGGTGCGGGTCCTGCCCGCAACCCAGCGCGATATTCCCTTCGAGCCGAAAACGGCCCTGTATCTCGGCGAGTTCGCGGGGCGCGCCGAGTCGGTCTGTCCGCGCGGCACGCTGCGGCGCGTACTCGAACGGGCCGCCAGCCTGGGGTATGGGGTGAATGCGGCGGCGGAATTTGAATTCTTCCTGTTCGAGGAGACGCCGCAATCGGTGCGCGAGAAAGGCTACCGGCAGTTGAAGACGATGACGCCCGGCGCCTTCGGCTACTCGGTGCTCCGGAGCTCCGTGCATTCAGATCTGTACCACGAGCTCCTTGGATTAGGCCAGACCATGCGATTTCCGATCGAGGGCCTGCACACCGAAACCGGCCCCGGGGTTCTCGAAGCCGCCCTCACCTACTGCGATGCCCTCGAGGCCGCCGATCGCGCGGCGCTCTTCAAGACCTATGCCAAGGTGCTCGCGCAGCGCCACGGTCTGATGGCGACGTTCATGGCCAAGTGGTCCCAGAACGTTCCGGGTCAAAGCGGCCATCTGCACATTTCGCTGCGCTCCACCGCCGGCGAGAGCGTGTTCCACGACGTCTCGAAGCCGCATGAGATGTCGGACGCCATGCGCTGGTTCGTCGGCGGCCAGCAGGCGCTGATGCCCGAGTTCCTGGCCATGGTGGCGGGCACCGTGAACAGCTACTCGCGCCTCGTGCCGGGTTATTGGGCACCGACCTCGGCGACCTGGGGGATCGAGAACCGCACGACCGCGCTGCGCGTGATCCGCGGCGGTCCGTCGAGCCAGCGGGTCGAGTACCGGATTGCAGCTGCGGATATCAATCCGTACATCGCGCTCGCCGCAGCCATCGGCTCCGGGCTTTGGGGAATCGAGCATCGCATCGAGCCGGATGCGGCCATCGAAGGGAACGCCTACGACCGCGAACACCCGCCGCAACGGTGCCTGCCCGCGACGCTCTATGAGGCCGCCGAACGCCTGGCCGCGTCAAAGCCTGCGCGTTCGATGTTCGGCGACGCCTTCGTCGAGCACTATGCCGCTACCCGGCAGTGGGAAGAGCGAGAATTCCGCAAGGCGATCACCGACTGGGAGCTGGCGCGATATTTCGAGATCATTTGAGCATGAGACATGACTGAAACACTGAAGACCATCAGCCCCGTCGATGGCCGGGTCTACGTCGAACGAGCCCTCGAGACGCCCGCCGGCATTGATCGCGCGCTCGATTCCGCCCGCGCCGCGCAGCGCGGGTGGGGCTCTCTACCTTTGTCGGACCGCTGCCGGATTCTGGGCAAGGCCGTCGATGCCTTCGTCGCCAAGGCCAACGACATCGCCGCCGAAATCACCTGGCAGATGGGGCGCCCCATTCGTCATTCGCCCAGCGAGATCCGCGGCTTCGAAGAACGCGCACGGTATATGCTCAGCATCGCGCCCGAGGCGCTCGCCGCGGTGCAACCCGGCGACAAGGCCGGCTTTGAGCGCCAGATCAAGCGGGTGCCGCTGGGGCTGGTTGTGGTCGTGGCGCCGTGGAACTACCCTTATCTAACCGCCGTCAATGCGGTGTTGCCGGCGCTGATAGCGGGCAACGCGGTGGTGCTCAAAGCTTCGCACCAGACGCCGCTGTGCGCCGAGCGCTTCCTCGAGGCCTTCGCCGGCGCCGATGTTCCGGCCGGCGTGTTCCAATACCTGCACCTGTCGCACACGGATACCGCACGCCTGATGGGCGACCGGCGGGTCGCCAGCGTCTGTTTCACAGGCTCGGTGTCCGGCGGACGCGCCGTCGTCGCGGCGACGGCCTCAGGCTTTGCGACCTCAGGGCTCGAGCTCGGCGGCAAGGATCCGGCGTACGTGCGCGCCGACGCCAACCTTGCGCACGCCATCGACACCTTGACCGACGGCGCCTTCTACAATGCGGGCCAGTCCTGCTGCGGCATCAAGCGGATTTACGTGGCGGCATCGCGCTACGAGGAATTCGTCGCCGGCGTCGTCGATCTGACGAGGAAGTACCGGCTCGGATCCCCGCTCGATCCTGAAACCACGATCGGTCCGGTGGTGCGCACTTCCGCCGCCGAGTCCGTCCGCTCGCAAGTACGCGAAGCGGTGGGCCAAGGGGCCCGCCAGCTGATCGACGAGGCATGGTTCGCGGCGTCCGCCCCGGGAACCCCGTATCTTGCCCCGCAAGTGCTGGTCGACGTCGACCACTCGATGGCGATCATGCGCGACGAGACCTTTGGGCCCGCGGTCGGCATCATGAAGGTCGCCTCGGACGAGGAAGCCGTGCGATTGATGAACGACAGCGACTTCGGCCTCACGGCCGCAATTTTCTCGGCGGATGCGGCGCGCGCCGAGGCGCTCGGCGACGCACTGGAGACGGGCACGGTGTTCCTGAACCGGTGCGACTATCTCGATCCCGCGCTGGCCTGGACCGGCGTCAAGAATTCAGGGCGCGGCTGCACCTTGTCGCGCGTTGGATTTGAGCAGCTGACGCGGCCGAAGTCCTATCACTTCAGGACGAACCTATGAGTACCATTCTGCGCGGCAATTGGAATTATCCAACAACCATCTGGGCAGGTCCCGGCCGCATCGCCGAGCTCGCCAAGGCGTGCTCCACGGCCGGCATCACCCGGCCGCTCGTTGTCACCGACGAAGGGCTGATCGGCGCCCCCATGATCAAGAACGCACTGGCCGCGCTCAAGGGCGCGGCCGTGTTCGGTGGCGTCCGCGGAAACCCCGCCTTAAGTCACGTCGAGGCGGGCCTGCGCGCTTATCGCGCCGGGGACCACGACGGGGTCGTCGCGTTTGGCGGAGGATCGGCGCTCGACGCGGGAAAGGTCGTGGCGTTCATGTCCGGACAGACTCGCCCGTTATGGGATTTCGAGGACGTGGGCGACTGGTGGACTCGGGCGGACCCCGCCGGCATCGCGCCGGTCGTCGCCGTCCCAACCACTGCGGGCACCGGCTCGGAAGTGGGCCGCGCCGGCGTCATCCTCAACGAGGAGACGCACCAGAAAAAGATCATCTTCCACCCACAGATGATGCCTCGCGTCGTCATCTCCGACCCGGAATTGACCGTCGGGCTGCCGCGTGCGGTGACCGCGGCCACCGGCATCGACGCCTTCGTCCACTGCTTCGAGGCCTTCTGCGCGCCGGGATTTCATCCGCTTAGCGATGGCGTCGCACTCGAAGGCATGCGGCTCATCCATCAGTACCTGCCGCGCGCCTGTGCGGACGGAACGGACATCGAGGCACGCGCGCACATGCTCGCCGCCGCATCCATGGGCGCCACGGCCTTCCAGAAGGGACTCGGCGGCGTGCATGCGATCGCGCACCCCGTGGGGTCGTGGTTCAACACCCATCATGGGCTGACCAATGCGGTCATTCTTCCCTATGTCATGACGTTCAACCGAAGCGCGATCGAGGGCAAGGCCGAGGTGATCGCGCGCGTACTCAACCTTCCAGCCCCCGGCTTCGATGGCTTTTTCGACTGGGTGCTCAAGATGCGCCGTGACCTCGGAATACCGCATTCGCTGGCGGATATAGGAGTCAGTACCGACAAGGCCGCGATCATCGGACGCGAGGCAGCGATAGACCCATCGGCCGGCGGCAACCCCATCCCGGTCGACGCCGCGCAGCTGGAGCGTATATTCCGGGCCGCGGTGGACGGAAGGCTCTCGGCAGTGAACGGGGCCGCGTGAAAGGCCCGCGGATCCTGGTCGTCGACGGCAATGTTGCCGAGATTCGCGCGCGGCAAGTCGCAGCGCTCGGATATGACTCGGGAACCGGCTACGCGCGGGTCCTGCACGGCCTTGATCCTTCGCTTCGCATCGACATCCTGGCTGCCGCGGACGGCGCCGCTCTCGCCGAGGGAGTCAGCCTCGAGAGCTACGACGGCGTCACCATGACAGGATCGGCACTCAACATCTATAACGGCGGCGCTCCCGTGACCCGCCAGATCGACCTCGCCAAGGCCGTCTTTGCTGCCGGCGTTCCATTCTTCGGCAGCTGCTGGGGTCTGCAGGTCGCAGTAACCGCCGCAGGCGGCGAGGTGCGCGCGAATCCGCGAGGCCGTGAGTTCGGGTTTGCCCGGCGCATTCTGCTGACCGACGCCGGCCGGGAACACCCTTTGTTCGCCGGCAAGCCGGCTGCGTTCGAAGCGCCGGCCATTCATCGCGATGAGATCGCCTCGCTCCCAGCCGGTGCAGCGATGCTGGCCGCCAATGACTTCGGTCTACAAGCAGCGTCATTCACCCACGGACGCGGCACGTTCTGGGGTGTGCAGTACCACCCGGAATACGACTATGCCGACATTGCCGCGGCGGCCGAGCGCTACGGCGAGACGCTGGTCAAGGAAGGAATGTTTCGCGACGCGACGGGGCTTGCCACGTTCGCCGGCGAACTTCGCGCCCTGCAGGCGAACCCTTCCGATACGACGTTGCTCTGGAAGCACGGGCTGGGTCCGGCCATGCGCACCGCGGCGCTGCGCCTGCTGGAAATCCGCAACTGGTTGGATGCCCAGGTGCTGCCTCGCACGACACGAAATGCCTGAAGCCGCGCAGCCCTCGAGATCACACCCTCGATTCAGGGGCGGACAGATCAATTCATCATATTTCTCCGCGAGAAATGCTGGCCTTCGGGCTGGCGAGGGATAGCGACGCGCGTAGCGCGGCCTGTATCCCACGGCCCGCATTTCTCGATGTTTTCGAAGGGGTTATGGGGCAATTTGTTGGTATACTGTATGGATGTCCAGCTCTCGACCGACCGCTCTTCGGGTCCTGCGCCTGCGGGTGAAGGACAAACATGCCTCGTGGCTCTCGGGCTTTGCGCGCGAGGTCAACACGGTCTTCAACTACTGCAACGAACTGTCGGTGAAAGTGTTCGAGCGCGAGCGGCGGTTTCTGTCGGGATTCGATTTCTGGCCGTTCCTCAAAGGGGTCACGCGCGGTGACTGCGCCTTGCATCTGCCCGTCCAAGCGGTGCAGGAGATCGCGGAAGAATACGCGCGGCGTCGCCGCCAGCATCGAAAAGTCCGACTGGCCTGGCGCAAGAGCGGTGGTGCACGCCGCTCCCTCGGCTGGATTCCGTTTAAGGTCAGAACGATTCGCTATCGAGGGGGACAGATCTACTTCGCGGGACGTTGGTTGTCCCTGTGGGACAGCTACGGTCTGGGAAGCGTCGAACTGCGTGCGGGGAATTTCAGCGAAGACAGCCGTGGACGCTGGTATCTGAATGTCTGTGTGCCTCGCGCGCAGCCGAGGGATGAGAGAAATAGACCGTCGGTCGGATCGATTCTCGATCGCTCGGTCGCGAGTCTGGGCGTCGATCTGGGGTTGAGGACCTTTGCCGCGTTCACTGATGAGGCGATTCCGCCGATCGAGGCCGAGCGCTTTTACCGCGACTTGGAACCCGCCCTGGCCCGCGCACAGCGCGCCCGCCATCGAAACCGAACCCGAACGATTCACGCGAAGATCGCGAATCGCCGAAAAGATTTCTTGCACAACCTGAGTACCGCCCTGGTCAAGGCCAACGGTGCGATCTTCGTCGGCAACGTGAATGCCTCCGCTCTGGCAAAGACCCGACAAGCCAAGTCGGTACTCGATGCCGGTTGGAGCGCATTCCGAACCATGCTGCTGTACAAGTGCGCGGACGCAGGCGTGTGGTTTGCGGAGGTCGATGAAGCGTTTTCCACCCAGACCTGCAGCGTGTGTGACAGCCGCGCCGGCCCAAAAGGCCGGAAAGATCTTGGAATAAGGGGATGGCAGTGCACTGTGTGCGGAGCGATCCATGATCGTAACGTCAATGCAGCTCACAATATCCTCGCGGCGGGACATCGCCGTCTTGCAGAAGGAATCC
>Ga0210406_10003515_pt1 | contig 17134 bp, 16 predicted proteins | sample IncBWC30MmetaG_FD_155454 | JGI IMG/M metagenome (GOLD analysis project Ga0210406, IMG submission 155454) | Forest soil microbial communities from Barre Woods Harvard Forest LTER site, Petersham, Massachusetts, United States - Inc-BW-C-30-M | ecosystem: Environmental > Terrestrial > Soil >... | reverse complement strand
TGTACCTATTCATGGCCGTGGGTGACGCCGACGGGCTCGGCGCCGATCCAAGCAAACAGCTGCGGCGGTTCGGGGCTGCCGGCCAAGGCACGCTATGAAGCGGGTACGCCCCTCAAGCAGCCTTGAAACGAAAGCCAGCGTCCATAACTGGCGTTCAAGGTCGGGAATGGATTTATCAGGTGCGCCCCAGATGGGCGCACCTGGACCCTGGCGGCTAATTCACCGTGCGATAGATGATCCCGCCGGAAACCGTAAGGGTGATTACCGTACCGGAGCCGGCGGAACTCTCGACTGAGAATTTGCCCATGATGCGCTCAGCACGCTCGCGCATGCCTTGCAGACCGAAGTGCCCCGGCTTGCCCCGACTCACGATATCGGGATCGATGCCCACGCCATTATCATAGATACGGAGGCCAAGATCCTGCGCGTATGAGAGTTCCACTCTCAGTTGCGTGGCCCGCGAATGTACGCAGGCGTTGCGGATCGCTTCATACCCGATGCGATATACCTCGTCACGGACTATGGGATGCATCTCTTTGATCTGCCCCGACGCCTGAAGTGAGACTTCCATTGAGCTATGGATCCTGCACTCCTCGAGTGCCCGCCGGAAGCCGCCCGCAAGATCATTCACCTCCGTGGTTGACGTACGCAAGGAGTTCAAGGCGGCTCGCCCCTCTTCGGTCGCTCGTGACAGCCAGGACGACAGTTTCTGCATGGCTTGACGCATGTGCGACGGATCAGTAGCGGCGCTCAGCGCATCATCGGCGACCAGCTTGCTCCCCTGGATGGTTTGCAGGAACGTGTCGTGCAGCTCCCGGGCTATCCTGGTCCGCTCGTCGAGACGTTCTTCCATGCGTTCCTCGAGCCGCCGGCGTAGCCGATTGGTGACCTGGCGGACCCGCACGCGGACCACCGCCCACAGGGCGGCAACCCCAACTGCCGCGCACAGGGCGATGAACCATCCGGTCTGCACAAACGCCGGGGGGATCAAGAACGCAAGCAAGGCGCCCGACTCGTTCCACACGCCATCGTTGTTGGCGGCAATCACGCGGAAGGCATAGTGTCCCGGTCGTAGGTTGGTATAGAGCGCCTGGCGCGCGGCGGTGAGCTCGCGCCAGTCGGCGTCGACACCGTCCAGCCGGTAGCGATAGCGCACCTTCTCGGCTGCCGTGAGGCTTAAGCCTAAGTACTCGAAGCGCACCGCAGTGGTGTACGTCGGCAGGGTCAATCCGGGGCTCGGCTCGATTGTGCGGCCGGCCACGTTAAGCGCCCGAATCAGCACCGGTGGCGGCACGCGGTTGTGCACTCGCCGCGCCGGGTCGATGCCATAGATGCCGCCCGTGGTGGCGAACCACAGCTTTCCATCCGCGGCCTCGATCGCGGTCGGCAACGGCCGCAGGATCGCACTGCTGCCGACGACGCCGTCGAAGGCGCCGAGTGTTTCGCCGCGCACGCGATAAGCCGGGTCTGCGCGACTGCGCTCGAGCTCGGCCGCCGCGATATGAACAATGCCGCCGCGGCCGTTGAGCCAGAGATCGCCGTCTGCCGTTTCGACGATGCCCGTGATGCCATCGAGAGTCAGCTCTGGTGTTGACTGCACGCTATGAAAACGTTCTCCGTCGAGCTGCGCCAGCCCGAGCTCCCCGCCAAACCAGTGACCGATCCGGCCCGGATGATTCGCCATCACGGTGCCAATCTGCAGGCCATCCGGGATGCCGTAGATGCGTACCCGATCACCATCGAGCACCGCGAGGCTGCCACCGGGATACGAGAACCACAGGCGATCGCGCCGGTCGCGCACGATGGTGATCGGGTAACCCCGCGGCAGTGCGGCGATGCCGCCGTACGGCATCCACACCCCGTCCTTTAGCCGAAAGACCCCGGAACGAACGATTGACGCCCAGAGGTCACCGGATTTGTCTTCCGCCAACGCCTGCGTCGGGCGGTCCGGTCCCGGCGGCGCGACCGATTCCAGGTGCCCTTGCCGCTCGCGCCACAAGGCGTTGCGGCCTCCCAACCATACCGTGCCGTCCGCGACACGCAGCAGACTCTCGACTTCCTGTCTGATGATGGGCGGGCTCAATCTCCCATCCTGGTAGCGCACCACCGCATTGACGGTGTTGGTGACCCACAGGCCGCCCGCGTCATCGGCAGGGGCGACACCCAGATTGTTAATCATGGGGAAAACCTTCAGGTTCTCCACCGACTGTAGCGGGGCTTTCACGGTGGGCTCGGAAAAACGATCCAGCCCGTGAGTCGTCCCGATCCAGACATTGCCTTCGCGATCGGCCAGCATGGCACCCACAGCTCGCGAGGTCAGTCCGTCCGCGTCCGTGTAGGCATCCGCGATATCCTTGAGGTGGAGCGTGGCCCCGATGGTCGGGTGTTCGGGATGGGCAATGCGGCGCAGAATGTCCGACGAGTCCCACAACGTACCGTCGTGATCGAAAACAGGTCCGATGGACGACCTGCCAGGCTTCCCGGGCGGTGGGTTCTGGGCGACGGGCACCAAGTCGTAGCCCAGGTCCAGCCAGACGGTGCCAGCGGGGGATTCCAGCATGGTGCTGCTGACCCACGGCGTCGGCGCGGCGACCGGTTGATTGCGAAACCGGTGCTCGCCCGGACGCAGGAAGAACAACAATGAGTTCTCGCCGCCGCCGGCCCAGACCGTGCCTTGACTATCGACGAACACCATGGAGTTGTTGCTCTCCGGAAGACCCATCTCGGAGCCGACCGCCGTCCAACGAGCACCGTCCAAGCGGGCGAGGCCATTATTGGTCGCGACCCATAGCGTGCCCTCCGGCGCCTCGGCAAACTGCCGCGGCGATCCCGGCGGAACGCCATCGGCGACGCTGAATACCTGCCAGTGCCCATCCTCGAGGAACGCTATGCCGCCAAACTGGAAGCCGACCCACAAGCCGCCGCCGCGCGGAGCAAAAGCCGAGTTCAGCCTCAACGATGAGAGCTTCGGGTCGTGCGGCAGTTCGACGCGCTCGAACCCAATTCCGTCGAATCGAAACAACCCGCCCGGGCCCGCGATCCACAGATAGCCGTCGTTCGTCTGCGCGAGGGCGACGGCGCCGCCCGGAGGCGCGCCCTGACGCGGGCCCCAAGCCGTGTGGTTGAGTTCCTTGATGGTGAGGTCTGGACTGAGCGCGACGGCACAGCCGCACCCGAGCAGCGCAGCGATCGCGAGCCACCATTTTTGTCGGCGAACGAGGAGTCCTGCATTCACAGAGTCATTTTAGCGCCAGCCCCCGTTCCGGTGCTTTCGGGCACGTGGGAATGCAGCACGCGCGCGATGGCTTCACCGCGGATCTGCGGGAGAAAGTATTGGCGATGTAAGAGTCCGCTGAACGCCGCGTCGCCGCTACGCGTATGCTAAATTCCCGGCTGGACAAGCCGTGTCCAACTCCCGCAGCGATCGATGCCACCAGGACGCCTTTACGTAGTTGCCGCACCCTCTGGCGCGGGCAAAACCAGTTTGGTAAAGGCCTTGATGGAGCGGGAGCCGCGCATTCAGTTTTCGGTGTCCTACACGACACGCAAGCCCCGCCCCAATGAAATTCCCGGCCGCGACTATCACTTCGTGAGCGCAGAGCGCTTCCAAGAAATGGTCGACAGCCATGAGTTTCTCGAACACGCGCAGGTTTTCGACAACTGCTACGGCACCGGCGTGCGCACCGTCCAGGAGGCCCTGTCGAACGGCGAGCAGTTGTTGCTGGAGATCGACTGGCAAGGCGCCCGCCAGGTCCGCGCGAGAATTCCGGAGGCGGTGGGCATTTTCATTCTCCCGCCGTCACGCGAGGCGCTGGAGCTGCGTCTCAAGGGGCGCAGCACGGACTCCAACGATGTGATTCAACGGCGCCTGCGGGACGCGGCCGAGGATTTGGGCCATTGGAACGAATTCGACTACGTTGTCATCAACGATCGATTCGAACAGGCGATCGAAGATTTGCAGGCCATCGTCGAAAACCGCGGCGGCCATTTGAGCGCAAGACGACCCGAAGTGGTGCAACTGGCGGCGGGACTGGTCAATCCTTGAGCAAAACCTGTGCAATAGCGCCGAAATAGCAGCATTTTACAGTGCAGCGCTAGAGAACACGGCTGGCGAGGGCATCGCCGTTTCTGCTATGATTTCGCTTCCCTCCATTGGAAGAACCTCAAGCATGGCGCGTATCACAGTCGAAGACTGCCTTCAGAATGAACCCAACCTTTTCAACCTGGTGTTGTTGGCCGCGAAGCGTGCCCGCCGCCTGGCTAACGGCGCCGAGGCGACCGTTGAATGGGAAAACGACAAACCGACCGTGGTGGCGCTTCGCGAGATCGCTGCCGGAAATATCACGCTGGAAATGTTGGAAGAGCCCGAAGAGCCGGCACAGCCGCCGGTGAGCGAGCTCGACATGCCGTCGGATTTCCGTGCTCCGCAACTCGGGCTTGGGGACTAGCCACAGCCGGCCCCCTCAAGAGCGACGATGGATTATGCGTCTTCCATACTTGGTTTCCTGCCCGGTGGAAGACGCTCCACCGGGATCAGTCAGCTCTTAGACAAGCTCGAAGCCTACCTATCGCCCGCTCAAGTGGAGCGCGTGCGCGAAGCCTACGATTTCGGCGCTGAAAAGCACCAGGGACAAAAGCGGGTCTCGGGCGAGCCCTACATCACGCACCCGGTCGCGGTGGCGGACATTCTGGCGGACCTGCGCTTGGATGCCGACACCTTGGTGGCGGCCATCTTGCACGATGTCATCGAAGACACGCCGACGGCCAAAGCGGAGATCGCCTCTATTTTCGGACAGGTGGTCGCCGAGCTGGTCGACGGCGTCAGCAAGCTGGACCAGATCCAGTTCAAGAACCGGCAAGAAGCCCAGGCCGAGAGCTTCCGCAAAATGCTCCTGGCGATGGTGCGCGACATCCGCGTCATCATGGTCAAGCTCGCCGATCGCATGCACAACATGCGCACCCTCGGCGTCATGCCGCCGGTCAAGCGCCGGCGTTCTGCGCGAGAGACTTTGGAGATCTACGCGCCGATCGCCGAGCGCCTGGGCCTGTACGCGGTCAAGCTGGAACTGGAGGACTTAGGGTTTCGCGCGCTCTACCCCTATCGGTACAAGGTTCTCGAACGGGAGCTCAAACGCGCACGAGGCAACCAGAAGGAATTCATCAAGAAGATCGCGGATACCTTCACCGGTGCGCTGAAGAAAGCCGCCATCGAAGGCGCGGTGGAGGGGCGCGAGAAGCACTTGTACAGCATTTACAAAAAGATGCAGAACAAGAAGATCTCCCTCAATGAAATGGTCGATGTGTACGGCTTTCGCATCATCGTCGAGAACGCGGATGTGTGCTATCGCGTGCTGGGACTGGTGCACAGCGTCTACAAGCCCATGCCCGGGCGCTTCAAGGACTACATCGCCATTCCGCGCGTCAACGGCTATCAGTCGCTGCACACCACTTTGTTCGGTCCGAACGGCGTTCCCATCGAGGTGCAAATCCGCTCCGAGCAGATGCATCGCGTCGCGGAGTCGGGCATCGCCGCGCATTGGAAGTATAAATCCGGCGGCGACACCTTCGGCGGCGTGGAGCATGACCGCGCGCGCGAGTGGCTGGCGAGCCTGGTGCAAATCCAAGAAGGGGGGAGCTCAGAAGAGTTTCTCGAGAGCGTCAAGGTCGACCTGTTTCCGGACAAGGTTTATGTGTTCACGCCGAAGGGCAAGATTCTGCGCCTGCCGACCGGCGCCACGACCGTGGACTTCGCCTATGCCATCCACACCGATGTGGGCAACCGTTGCGTCGCGGCGAAGGTCGACCGGCGCTTGGTGCCCCTGCGAACGCCGCTGCGCAATGGACAGACCGTGGAGATCATCACGGCGAAGGGCGCCAAGCCGAACCCGTCCTGGTCCAGCTTTCTGGTCACCGCAAAAGCGCGTGCCGCCGTCCGCCAATACTTGAAGAATCTCAAGAAGGGCGACGCGTTGGAACTGGGTCGCCGGCTGCTGGCGCTGGCGCTCGAAGAATTTTCACTGAGCTTGAAGAAGATTCCCGCGGCGGACATTGACGCCGTGGTCAAGGAACTCAATCTGCGCGACGCCGACGAGCTGTACGAAAAAATAGGATTGGGAGAAAGACTGGCGCCGCTGGTCGCCCGGCGGCTGCAACCGGCGCAGGGCAACGGCGAGCACGGCAGCGGTCACAGCGGGCAGCTCATGATCGCGGGAACCGAGGGCCTGTTGGTCACTTACGCGCGCTGCTGCTTCCCCATCCCCAACGATCCCATCATGGCTTACTTGAGCGCCGGCCGCGGCGTCATGATTCATCGGCAGAACTGCGGCAATCTCGCCGAGTACCGCAAGCAACCCGACAAGTGGCTCTCGGTGGCCTGGGAATCGACGCGCGGCCGCTTGTTCAGCTCTGAGATACAGTTGGAAATAAATAACCGGGTGGGCGTGCTGGCGGCGGTGGCCTCCAGCATCGCGGGCACCGAAACCAATATCGATCAAGTGTCCTTGGAAGAACGCGACGTGAACTCATCGTCTTTGAAATTCCAAGTGCAGGTTCGCGATCGAAAACACCTCGCCCGCGTCATTCGGACCGTCCGGCGCATGCCGGACGTTCAGCGCGTGTCGCGCACCTTGGCTTAATGGATCGCGCGCAATTATTTCGCACGTTGGCTTAATGTATCTCGCACCTTGGCATAATGTATTTGGCACTTTGGCTTAAAAATTGAACTTCCGTATTTTCCCCGACACCATCCATCCTTAAAGACCATGCAGAGGCTATGAGCAAACAAATCATTTCGACGACCAATGCGCCCGCCGCCATCGGCACCTACTCGCAGGCGGCCCGGGTGGGCAACACCATCTGGGTGTCGGGCCAGATTCCGATGGATCCGAAGACCAAGGATTTGGTGAAGGGCGACATGGAGGCGCATGTGCGACAGGCTTTCGAAAATCTCAAGGCCATCGTCCTGGCGAGCGGTGCCACGCTCGATAACGTGGTCAAGGCGAACATTTACATGACCGACCTGTCCCATTTCGCGCTCGTCAACAAAATCATGGCCGAGTACTTTCGCGAGCCGTATCCGGCGCGCGCCGCGGTCGGGGTTGCATCGCTGCCGCGCGGCGCGCAATTCGAAGTGGAGTGCATTGTCGCCCTGTGATCGACTTAAAGCCGGTCACGGTATTGCGCGGCGTCGGCGACTCGCTCGCCGCGCGCCTGCGCACCTTGGGCGTGGAAACCACCCAAGATCTGCTGTTCCTATTGCCGCTGCGCTATGAAGACCGCACGCGCGTCGTTCCCTTGGGCGAGCTGCTGCCCGGGCAGCGCGCCTCCGTGGAAGGTGAGGTGCTGCTGACGGAGGTCGCTTTTCGCGGCCGCCGGCAAATGCTCTGCAGGATCGCCGATGGTTCGGGTTTCTTGACGCTGCGTTTTTTTCATTTCACGGCGCAGCAGCAACAAGGCCTGTCGCGCGGCGCCCGCGTGCGGTGTTTCGGCGAGGCACGCCGCGGTCCCAAAGGACTGGAGTTCGTTCATCCGGAATATCGGCGCTTGGATCCGGGCGCGCCCCAGGCGCCCGAAGAGCATCTCACGCCGACCTATCCCATGACGGAAGGCGTGACGCAGGGACGGCTGCGCCTGCTGATCAAGCTGGCGCTGGATCAGACCGGCGCCCAAGACCCTATGGATTGGCTGCCGCCGGCGCTGCTGGCCGATTCGCGCCTGCCTTCGCTGCGCGATGCATTACTGTATGTGCATCGCCCTCCCACCGACGCGCCCGTGGACCTTTTGATGTGTTATCGGCATCCGGCGCAGCGCCGTTTGGCGTTCGAGGAATTGTTGGCGCACCAATTGTCCCTCAAGCTGCTGCGCCGGCGCATACAGAGCGATCCCGGCTGGCCGCTGAATTCGGCGGGAGATCTGAAGGCCAGGTTTCTGGCGGCGCTGCCGTACCGCATGACGGCCGCGCAGCGGCGCGTGCTGAAGGAAATCGAAGGCGATCTGCAGCAACCTAAGCCGATGCTGCGCTTGGTGCAAGGCGACGTCGGCTGCGGCAAGACTCTGGTGGCGGCGCTGGCCGCGACGCAGGCCATTCAAATGGGCAGGCAGGTTGCGCTCATGGCGCCGACCGAATTGCTCGCCGATCAGCATGCGCAAAACTTCCGCCGCTGGTTCGAGCCGCTCGGCATCGCGGTTGCCCTGTTGAGCGGACGCCTGACAGGCAAGGCGCGCAACACCGTGCTCGAGGGGATTCGCCTGGGGCATGCGGCCATCGTCATCGGCACGCATGCGCTGTTTCAGGAGGGCGTGGAGTACTCCTCCCTGGCCTTGGTCGTGGTCGATGAGCAGCACCGCTTCGGGGTGCATCAACGCCTAAGCCTGCGCGAAAAAGGCGCGGCGGACGGCCATCAGCCGCATCAGCTCATCATGACGGCGACGCCTATTCCCCGCACGCTCGCCATGACGGCCTATGCCGATCTGGACGTATCGGTCATCGACGAAATGCCGCCCGGCCGCACACCCGTCAAGACCGTCGTGCTCGCCGAGACGCGGCGCGACGAAGTGGTGCAGCGGATTCGCACCGCATGCCTGGAGGGCCGGCAAGCCTACTGGGTGTGCCCGCTCATCGATGAATCGGAAGAGATGCCCTACCAGGCGGCGGAGGAAACGGCCGCCGCATTGGCAGAGGCACTGCCCGAACTCAAGGTCGGATTGGTCCATGGGCGCATGCCGCCGCAAGCCAAGGAGGGCACGATGCGGCGCTTCAAGGACGGGCAGATCCAGCTGCTGGTGGCAACCACGGTGATCGAAGTGGGCGTCGATGTGCCGAATGCGACGCTCATGGTGATTGAAAACGCCGAGCGCTTGGGGTTGGCGCAGCTGCATCAGCTGCGCGGCCGCGTCGGCCGCGGTCAACACGCAAGTTCCTGCCTGTTGATGTATCGAGGGCCTCTGTCGCCCATGGCGCGCGAGCGGCTTGGCGTGATGCGCGATACCAACGATGGATTCGAAGTGGCACGGCGCGATTTGGAATTGCGCGGACCCGGCGAACTCCTCGGAACGCGCCAGACGGGACTGGCGCAGATGCGTGTTGCCGATTTATTACGCGACGCGGATTTGTTGCCGCGCGTGCAGATCGCGGCAGAGTCCCTGCTGCGCGACTGGCCTGCGCACGCGGCGCCGCTGATCCGGCGATGGGTGGGACTAGCAGAGCAATACGGCCGCGTGGGGTAGAATTGCGCGGATGACTCGAGGCAGTGCACGTCCGATCGAATCCATTCAGTGGCAGCCCCAGGAACGCCTGGGTCAATTGTCCATGGACGCGCAATTGCGCCCGTGGCTCATCGGCAAGGGATTGTTGACGCTGCGCCTGCGGGAAGCCTGCGGCGAACGCTTCGCGTTGCGCCTGGTGGATCAATGGACCGGCCTCTTGAGCGCATCGCATAAAGCCGCGCTGCGAACCGAGGACAACGCGGGCCTGTTTCGGGATGCCGAAATATGCTGCGGCCACAGTGTCTGGGTGTTCGAGCAAACCATTGTCCCCGACTCGTCTCTTTGCCTGCACCCGTGGCTTGCGGAACTCGGCGATTCGGCGCTGGGAGAAACCTTGGCGGATCTGTCCAGCGTCGAGCGCAGCCCGTATGAGTACGCCTGGCTGCCGACGGAAGAAGCCGTGGTGGCGCGAGCCTTATGCGATGCGCAGATCAAGCCCGCGGGACTATGGGCGCGCCGCGCTCGCATTGCCTTGCGCGGCGCGCCGCTGTTGACTCAAGAATTGTTCCTGCCGGCCATGGGCCGCGTCCCGGCTTACCCCTAAAGTGCCACTACCACGCAACGGCGATGAACTGATCCAGATGATCATGGCGCGGCTGCGATGGTATGCCTTTCGCATCCGCTTTCACCCCTGGACCACGGACGAGCTGCCGAAGTTTCTCGCCACCGCTCATGACTACATCCGTCTCATGCGCCTCGATCGCCCCATCGGCATCTATCTGCTCCTGTGGCCGACGCTGTGGGCGGTGTGGATCGGCGGCCGCGGCCAGCCGAAGCCGCTGATCTTGATCATTTTCGTGGCAGGAACCGTGCTCATGCGTTCGGCGGGCTGCGCAATCAATGACTACGCCGACCGCAGCTTCGATCCGCATGTCGAGCGCACCAAGAACCGGCCGCTGGCGGCCGGGCGCCTGTCCACGCTGGAGGCGTTGGTGCTGTTTGCGCTCCTGTCGCTGGCCGCGTTGACGCTGGCGTTGCAGTTGAATCGCCTGACGCTGCTCTGGGCCGTCGCGGGCGCGTTCATCGCGGTCACCTATCCTTTCGTGAAGAGATTCTTGTCCGTGCCGCAGATGTATCTGGGGTTGGCTTTCGGCGCGGGAATTCCAATGGCGTTCGCCGCGCAAATCGAATCGGTGCCGCGTGTCGCCTGGCTGCTGCTCCTCGCCAATGTGCTGTGGGTAACGGTGTACGACACCATGTACGCCATGGTGGATCGCAACGACGACATCCGCATCGGCATACGCTCGACAGCCATTTTATTCGGCGACTCGGATCGGCACATTATCGCCGTGCTGCAGGTCATGACGCTCGCGACGCTGTACCTGGTCGGCAAAACTATTCGCGCGGACGGCTGGTACAACGCCGGCCTGGCCGCGGGCGCATTGTTTTTCATTTATCAGCTTTGGCTGATTCGCGACCGGGATCGGGACGCGTGCTTTCGCGCCTTTCTCAACAACAATTATTTCGGCATGTCGGTGTTCATCGGACTGGCGCTGGAGTATCAGTACGCCCGTTGATGCGCCGCCGCTCATTGAAGCGCCGCGCGCATTGCCAGCGCCGCGCGCATTGCCAGCACCGCGCGCGGTAACTTAGTTGCGTTGCAAGTGCTCGCGCAGCAGTTCGTTGAACACCGCCGGTGCTTCCATGTTGCTCATGTGCCCGGACCCGGCGATGACGCGCAGCGTGGCATGGGGCAGGTCCGTCGCCAGGCGCTGCGCGATCGCTTGAAAATCCGGCAGATCGTGCTCGCCGACCATCACCAAGGTTGGAATCGAAATCCGGGGCAGGATCTTTGCAACGGGCAGATCGGGAGAAATGCCCGGATCCGGGTGGCCTAAATGCCAGCCCGAATACCGATCGATCATCAGCTTCAGCGCGAGAGCCACCTCGGGACGGCGGTGCGCCGGCTCAAACAAAATATGTTCCTGCCACAATTGCTTGGCGGCGCGCATGTCTCCTCGTTTTGCGGCATCGGTCATCTTGCGCCAGCGTTGCAGCCAGTCGCCGCTCCATAGATGTCCGTCCATCGCTGCATCCGCCAGAGTCAGGGACCGCACGGCTTCGGGCTCCTGGGCTGCCATGCGCAGGGCCACGCGACCGCCCAAGGAGAGCCCTACCAGGTGCACCGGGCGGGCGCCCAAGTGATCGATCAATGCCAATAGGTCGTCCACGTGAGAGTAGGGTCCAGCGGGCAGGCTCGAGCCGCCGTAGCCACGCAGGTCGTATCGAATCGCCCGGTACCGCGCCGAGAATGGCGGCCATTGCGGATCCCACATCCCAAAGTCCAGACCGAAGCCGTGGATGAACACCACAGGATCGCCTCTACCTACGACGGCGTACTGCAACCAGCCGCCGTCAGGGCGCTCGAGGCGGAGAGTTGCGTTGATATTTTGACTCATTTGCCCTTCGGGAACGCGGGCTAGCGTTTCACGACGGTGTAGGTCAGGTGGGTCACCCGGGTCGAGGCGGCGGTGCGGACCTGGTTCAGCGCGAGGCGGTCGGGGTCCACGCGGTCGAACAGACGGATACCGGTGCCGAACAGCACGGGCGCGAGCGTGATCGAGAACTCGTCGATCAGGCCGGTGTCCAGGTACTCCTGGATCGTCTCAGCGCCGCCGGAGATGCGCACGTCGCGGTCGCCGGCAGCCTTGCGGGCCTTGTCGAGCGCGCTCTCGATGCCGTCGTTGACGAAGTAGAAAGTGGTGCCGCCCGGGCGCTCCCACGGGTCACGCTTGGTGTGGGTAACGACGAAGACCGGGGTGCGGAACGGAGCCTCCTCCGGCCATGCCTGCTCGCCGAGGTCGAACATGCGCTTGCCCATGACGCTCGCGCCGGTGCGCTCGTATGTCGCCCGCGCGGTGTCGTTGTCGATGCCTTCCTCGCCGCCCTCGCCGAGCTTGAGGCTCTCACGGAACCAGCGCTGCGGGAACAACCACGCCTGCAGTTTCGACCACTTCGTCATCCAGCGCCTGACGCCCGGGTCGTCCCGCTTCTCCGGCGAGAAGGCGTCCTCGGCCGGCACGGCCTCGGGTGCCATGAAACCGTCGAGCGACATCGTCACGCTGAAGAACACTTTCCCGGCCATCAGCGCTCCGCTCCCTTCCGGGTAAGTTCGACGTAGGCCGCCAGGTTGCGCAGGGTCTGTTCGCCGCCTTCGATCGCGTGGTACTTCTCCACCACCTCGTCGCGGAATTCCTTGGTGGGGAACACCGTGCGCATCACGATCCGGGTCTCGTCGCCGGCCGGCTCGAAGGCCAGGACCGACTCGAAGGCGTTGGGGTCGTCGCGGGACTTGCCGTGCAGCAGCGCGATCCGCTCCGGCGGGACGATCTCCCGCCAGGTGATCCACTCCTGGTAGTCGGTCCCGTCCGGCCCGTGCATCACGAAGTCCCAGACCCCGCCCACGCGGAACTCGAAGGACCGCGTGGTGGTGGAGAACCCCTCCGGTCCCCACCACCGCGACAGGTGCCGGACCTGCGTGAACGCTTCGAACACCAACTCCCGTGGTGCGCTGATGAGCCGGGATATCACGATCTCGCGGTCCGCGGTCGCGTGTTCGGGCTCGCCGCCACTAGTCGCCATCCGGTGGTTCCTCCCGCCTTGCCTGTTTCAGATCCTGCACGTACTCGTCCAGCCGGTCGAAGCTCCCGCTCCAGAACCGCTCGAAGCCGCCCAGCCACTCGTGCACCGGCCGCAGCCTGCGGGCATCCAGGCAGTACAGCCGCTGCTTGCCCGCCCCGCGGACCCGCACCAGCCCGACCTTCCGGAGCACCCGCAGGTGCTTGGACGCCTGCGGCTGGCTCATCGCCAGATCTCGCGCCAGCTCGGTCACCGGCCGCTCGCCGCCCTGCAGCAGGACCAGAATCTCCCGCCGGTGCGGCTCGGCGATCGCGTTGAACGCGTCCGAGGTCGTCGCCGCTCGTGCCATGGCAACAATCATATGCCTATATAGGAATGTGTCAACACCCATCGCCCGCCCCGCAACACGCAACTCTCGGCAGACGCCCATTTGGTAAACCAAAAATATTCTGCCTGGTTGACTAGACGCGAGCGCCCTCGAATACTTGGCGACAATGGAGGTGCCGGTGTACATACGCAACGATTGGTCGCTTGCCGAGGTGAGCGAGCTCTTTGACTTGCCTTTCATGGACTTGGTGTTCAGGGCACAGCAGGTTCACCGGGTTTTTCAAGCGCCGAATACCGTCCAGATCAGCACCCTGCTCAGCATCAAGACGGGCGCCTGTCCCGAGGATTGCGCTTACTGCCCGCAGAGCGTGCGCTTCGATACCGGACTTGAAGCGTCTGAATTGCTGGAACTTGAGGATGTTGCCGCCCGCGCCCGGGCCGCCCGCGATTCCGGTGCGACCCGTTTTTGCATGGGGGCGGCCTACCGGTCACCAAAACCCAAGGACCTGCTCAAGGTGTTACGGATGATCCGCGAGGTGAAGGCCTTGGGACTGGAAACGTGCGCCACGCTTGGCATGTTGACCCAAGATCAAGCCGTCGAACTCAAGGGCGCCGGCTTGGATTTTTACAATCACAATCTGGACACCTCGTCCCGCTACTACGCAGAAATCATCGGCACCCGCACCTACCAAGACAGGCTGGACACTTTGCAGGCGGTGCGCGACGCCGGCATCAATGTTTGCTGCGGCGGCATCGTCGGCATGGGGGAGAAGCCGCAGGATCGCATCGAGTTGCTGCATACGCTGGCGACTCTGCCCGAGCATCCTCAAAGCGTGCCCATCAATCAATTGGTGCGCGTTGCGGGAACGCCGCTGGCGGACTCCGCCCCGCTCGATCCCTTTGACTTCGTACGCATGATTGCCGTCGCGCGCATTCTCATGCCCGTGAGTCACGTGCGCCTGTCGGCGGGACGGGCTGAGATGAGCGATGAATTACAGGCCCTGTGTTTCATGGCCGGTGCGAATTCGATTTTCTACGGCGAGAAACTCCTCACCACCGGAAATCCCGATACGGAGCACGATCTGCGGTTATTCAGACGCCTGAAAATCGCGGCCGAACCGCGCGGCGACGCGGCCTCGCACGGCGCGGGAGCATCTGTGGCATCGTAATCGCCCATGAGCGATGACATCTACGCGCTCGAACCCAGAAGGGTCAGACGCGCTTTCGATCGTGCGGCCAAGACCTATGATGGCGCGGCGGTCCTGCACGCCGAGGTTCGAGAAAATCTCCTGGAGCGGCTGCAGCTGGTGACGCTCGTGCCGCGCGTGGTGCTGGACGCCGGTGCGGGTACCGGCCATGGCAGCCGGGCACTGCAGCGCCGCTACCCCAAAGCGCTCGTGGTGGCACTCGACTCCTCGCGGCAGATGTTGCAGATGGCAGGCCGGCAGCAGTCCTGGCTGCGGCCCTTCGTGCGCGTCTGCGGGGATGCGGAGCGACTGCCGCTCGCGGACGGCAGCGTTGATTTGATCGTGAGCAACTTGCTGCTGCAGTGGTGCCATCCGGACGAGGTGTTCGCAGAGTTTCGCCGGGTCCTGAAACCTTCGGGCCTCTTGAGTTTCAGCGCCTTTGGCCCCGACACGCTGCGTGAACTGCGCAGCGCCTGGAGCCAGGTCGACGCTCGCAGCCACGTGCATCGATTCATCGACATGCATGATCTGGGCGATGCGCTGGTGCGCAATGGCTTTGCCGCGCCGGTACTGGACGTCGAGCGCTTTACCTTGCGTTACCTCGACGTCCGCAGCGTGGCCGCGGACCTGAAGTCGACCGGTGCGCACAATGCCACGGCGGGTCGCGCTAAGGGTCTCACCGGCCCGCGCAAGTTCGCTGCAATGCAGGCAGCGTATGAGAACTTTCGAGAGGACGGCAGGCTTCCGGCCACCTACGAAGTCGTGTTCGCGCATGCATGGGTTCCCGCTCACACGGTGCGGCGCGATCCCAATGAAGCGACGAGCGTGTCCTTGGAAGAAATCAAGCGGGAATTGCGCGCCCGAGCGCGAGTGCCGGCAGACAAGGCGCCGAAAGATTGACCCGGCAAGAATTAACCCGGGAAGATTAGGGCCGGAAGCTAAATAGGGCGCTGGCCGATCCCCTGGCGACGATCGTTAAGTTATCCTGCCGGTCATGGAACAGCGCATCGACTTGGCGCCAAATTGTTCGCTCACGCTCTCGGGCGCCAGACTTTTCTTCGCTGCTACCTGCTTGTTTTCCTTGAGCTTTGCCCTGTTTTTCGTCCTACAGGGATTTTGGCCGGTTTTGCTGTTTTGGGCTTTAGAGATGCTTGCCCTTGGGCTGGCTTTGCACGCCAGCATGCGGCGCCGGAATTACACCCAGACGGTGCTCATTACCGATTCCTGGATCCATCTTGTGACCCGCTCGCGGCACGGCGAGGCAAAACAGGAGTTTGCGAGGCATTGGGCGAAGGTTAGACTTCGCAGTCCGCCACGGCGCCTCGGCACCAGCCGGCTGACGATTGAGAGTCACGGACGGGCGTATGAGGTCGGCAGTTTCCTCACCGAGGAGGATCGCCGCTTACTGGCGGAACGTTTGGGTAGATTAGTCGGCGGCGTGAACGAATCGCCGCCGCTCGTTAGCGACATAGGGGACCCGTTTAGATGAGAGTTACCACAGGCATCGATCAGAGCACTTCCCAGCCGCGTTTGATTTCGGCGGGAGCGCTTTGCCTAGCCGCTTTAGGGTTGGCCGCCAGCGCCAACGCCAACACCTCGAACGGCTACAACCTGCCGACCGGGGTAACCGACCTGGCCCGCGACATGTACGGCCTGCACATGGAAGTCTTTTGGATCTGTGTCGGCATCGCGGTCGTCGTATTCGGCGCGATGATTTATGCCCTGGTCAAATTCCGTCATTCGCAAGGCGCGGTTGCCGACACCGCCATGCTCCACAGCACCAAGGTCGAAATCATTTGGACCATCATTCCGGTGTTGATCCTGGTGGTGATGGCAGTCCCCGCCGCCGATCTCATCCTCAAGCAGGAAGATACCCGCAATTCCCAGCTGTCCATCCGCGTGACCGGGTACCAGTGGAAATGGGAGTACGCCTACATGGATGCGGCCGAGGGCGTCGACTTCTTCTCGACTCTCGCCCGGGACTCGAATTTCGCGCGGCAGGTGAATTCCGGCATCGATCCAAATTCCGTGCCGAACTATCTGCTGGAAGTCGACAAGCCCCTGGTGATCCCCAGCGGCGTCAAGGTGCGGCTGCTCTTGACCTCCCAAGATGTCATTCATGCCTGGTGGGTGCCTGATTTCGGCGCCAAGCGGGCGGCGATTCCGGGTTTCGTCAATGAATTATGGTTCAAGGTCGATCCCGGCAAGGAAGGGATTTACCGCGGGCAATGCGCCGCGCTTTGCGGACGCGACCACGGCTTCATGCCCATCGTCGTCGAGGTACGAACCCCCGAAGAGTTCAAGAAATGGGTGGAAACTCAGAAAGCCGCCGCGAAGCAGGCCGCTCTGCCGGCACCGGCTGCGGCACCGGTTCCGACGGCGGCGACCGCACCGGCTGCTGCGCCCGTTCCGGCGGCCGTGGCCGGATCAGCGCCGCCGCCCACCGCGCAGGCACAGCCTTAATTAAACCAAGCAGCAATTATCCAAGAGAGCTATCCGACTATGGCCAATGTTCACGCGAGCAACACCGCGCACCATCAAGATCAGGTACACGACGATCATGATCATCACGATGGGCCGGCCACCGGCATCAAGCGATGGATCTTCGCCACGAACCACAAGGACATCGGCACGATGTACCTGGTGTTCAGCCTGATCATGTTCTTCATCGGCGGCTCCATGGCGATGCTCATCCGCGCGGAGCTCTTCAAGCCCGGCCTGCAGCTCATGGACCCGGTGTTCTTCAATCAGATGACCACCAATCATGCGCTGATCAT
>Ga0210406_10003514_pt1 | contig 17135 bp, 17 predicted proteins | sample IncBWC30MmetaG_FD_155454 | JGI IMG/M metagenome (GOLD analysis project Ga0210406, IMG submission 155454) | Forest soil microbial communities from Barre Woods Harvard Forest LTER site, Petersham, Massachusetts, United States - Inc-BW-C-30-M | ecosystem: Environmental > Terrestrial > Soil >... | reverse complement strand
CAAGAAGCCCGAAGCGCAAAGCCCAGAGCCTAATTTTGTTACCATGTCGCACGTGACTCGCGAAGCTACCCTCGATTCCCGCCAGGACATTCTTCGGACCGCCGCCCGTCTCTTCCAGCAGCGTGGCTATGACGCGACTTCCATGAACGACGTGGCCGCCGCGCTGAAGCTCAGCAAGGGCGGCTTGTACCACCACTTCCAGAGCAAAGACGAAATGCTGTTCCACATCATGAACCATGCGCTCGACATCACTGAAGAGCGTGTGGTGAAGGCGGTTCGCGGTGTGCAAAGTCCGGAAGAGCGGCTGCGCATGCTCATCCGGCTGCATATTGAAGTGGTGCTGAGCGTGCGCGACCGCGAAGTCACCGTCATGCTCCATGAGAACCATCCCCTGCCGCCGTCTCTACGCAAGCAGATCAACCTGCGCAAGAAGGATTACATCCACTTTGTTGAGGGTGTGATCAACGATGTACAGCGCCAAAGGGGTTCAAAGGGGAACGTTTCGCCGCGTGCCGCGGCCCTGGCATTGCTCGGGATGATCAACTGGATCTACCAGTGGTACAAACCCGAAGGCCGGCTGCAGGCGCAGGACCTGATTCCGCAGTACACCGAGATTTTGTTTGCCGGCGCGTTTTTGTAGATCGCCCGGGAACCTGCCCAAATGTGTGAAGACAAATTTACCGACATGAATCCAAACAACGAGCGCGTCCTCTGGACGCGCCCCGGTTGTGAATGTTCTTAGGAGTTGACAACGGCTGTACTGACCCCCTGGATAGACACGGAGAGCATGACGCCGCTAAATTTCTTTGATCTCCCCACCGTTTCGGCCGAGCGGGCACAGGCCGGTAAGCTTTATAAAGAATTTATTCGCGTTCCCCTACTGAGCGTGGGCGTGTATCTGCTGCCGGCGGGCACAACCGATCCCCAGAGGCCGCACCGCGAGGATGAGGTCTATTATGTGGTGCGCGGGCGCGCACGCATGCGCGTCGGGACGGAAGAGCAGGTGGTGAAATCCGGCAGCGTTATTTTCGTGGCCGGTGAGGTCGAGCACCGTTTCTTTGATATCAGCGAGGAGTTGGAAGTCTTGGTGTTTTTCGCACCGGCCGAGACAGCGACCTAGAAGGTGTTTTTGGTTGTATGACGGGCAAAGACATCCGCATATTGTCGATGCTCCCCGAACATTGGCCGCAGGTGGAGCGCATCTACCTCGAAGGTATCGCCACTGGAAATGCAACGTTCGAAACCGAATCTCCAGGGTGGGAGAACTGGGATGCGAAGCATCACCGGCATTCGAGGCTGATCGCGCTTGAGGGCGCAGGTCTGCTGGGGTGGGCGGCGCTTAGCCCGGTCTCAACGCGCCGCGTCTATGCAGGGGTAGCGGAAGTTTCCATCTACGTAGCCGAAGCGTCGCGCGGGAGAGGTTTCGGGCGAGCGTTGTTGGCCGCGCTAATCGAGCAGGCGGAAGAGAACGGCATCTGGACTCTCCAGGCTGGGATTTTTCCGGAGAACCGGGCTAGTATCGCGCTGCACAAAGCTTACGGATTTCACGGGGTGGGTGTTCGCGAGCGGATCGGTCAGCTTCGGGGCGTGTGGAGAGATGTCGTGCTGCTGGAGCGCCGAGGGCGCGTCGCCCTCGGGACTGCCGGCGAGACGCCGGCGCTACCGAACACCTAAGACCAAACACCTCACGCCAAACCCTGTCACCTGTCATCAGTGACCTGCCACCTGCTCTTACGCTCTCGCCGCCGCCATTTCCTTCCCAGGCACCCAGTAGATCTCTTCGCGCAGGAATTCCTTCGTGAAGCCAATGCGCTTCAGGATTCCCTTGCCGCGCTCGATCATCTCGGGATGACCGCATAGGTAACCAACCCCGTTTTCTCCTGTGATTCCCCACGAGTCGGCGTATTTGCGGATCAGTTCATCGACGCGGCCGACTTCGCCTTTCCAGTTGGGGTCGTCCCAGGGGCGGCTCACGGTGGGGACGTACTCGAGCCAGGGAACTTCCTCGGAGTACTTCTGCAATTCTTCAACGTAGCCGAGTTCCCACGACCGGCTGGCGCCGTTCAGGAGAAACAGCTTGTGGTTACCCTGGAATTTTCCTTCTTTCCAATCTTTGTACAGCGTACGCACAAAACTCACGTAAGGTGCGACGCCCGTCACCGTGCAGATGAGCAGGTGGTGCTTGCGCCCGCTCTGCGTATCGAGCACGAATCGGCCCTTCGAGGCTTTGCGCATGAGCAGTTCGTCGCCGGTCTGCAACGCGTGAATCTGCGGTGTCAGTTCGCCGTGCGGCACCAGCTCAAAGAAGAACTCAAGCTCGTTTTCGTAAGGAGACGAAGCGATCGAGTACGGACGCTCTGAGCGTTTGTCTTCGCCTTCCACTCCCAGCGTAGCGTACTGACCCGGGGTGAACTTGAACTCCGCGCCCGGATCAATGCGAATCATCCAGAGTTCAGGCGCAAGGTCGACGCGCTTGGTGATGCGCGCACGGTAGTGCTTGTCGCTCATGGTGGTCATGGGTAATTCCTGGGGAAAGGTTACTCCCCTTACAGACGCCGAATCATTGCAAAAAGATGTCATAGATTGCACGATACGGCAAACCGCGCGAGTTTCGTCCCATCTAGGGACTAATGAGTAGGCCATTACTTAGGGGCATGTTTGGTCGTGTCCAAAACATAGGCCTCTGCCGGGCTCAGGCTCCGAAAGCAGCGCACCGAATGCTACTGGCCGATCTCCGTAATGCTGGGCGGCGAGTACGGCTGCGCAGGCGCGGTGCGTAGTTTTTCAAGGTTGGCCAGAGTGGTGTTCCAGGCCTTCTCGTTCTTCTTGGTGTGAATCGGCGCGTTGAGGTTGGAGTAAAACTCGAGGATGTTCTCCTGCAGTTGCGGGGTCAGGCGTTCAAATTTCTTGTCGGCGAGTTGATTCAGCAACCGCTCGTAACTTTTGTCGGTGAGCGCATACTCGCCCGCCTTGGTGTCGGCGCCAGTGTCGAAGTCCTTGTTCGCCAGCTTCAGATCCCGAACGCGGGCGTTGTGCAGCAGCTGGCTGTAGTCCTCTACTGTTCCGTCGACACTCTTGATGTACATGTCTTCGGTTCGCTGGGTGGGGATTTTGAATGCGAGTGCGCTGAACGGTCCAACCTTCGGGACAATGCGCAGGAAGAACGCGAGCACCCGGGTGCCGAAGCCAGGCTTGCGGTAGGTTGTGCCCCATTCCTTTTCGTACTGCTTGCGCGACAGGTAATAGAGAAATTTCTTTTTATTGAAGTTCGGGGTGTCGCGGACGATTGCTTGTTTGCGGGCTGTGAGCGCGACCCTGGTCATTTCCGGTATCACGATGCTGATCGAGCGGCGGAACGTACCGATGGCGAGATCGGTGTTGCCGAACACGTCATCCAGTTGGAGTCCATAAGTGCGGTCGAAGGCACGGTTCAGCAAGTCCTTGCAAACTTCGAATCCGACGAAATCGTGGTAGCTGTCTGAGGTGTAGCGGTTCTTCGCGACCTGCACCATGTCGAAGCCGAATTCGGTCCGGATGTGAGCTTTTGGATCGTCGTTATAGGTGGCGCTTTCGCCGAACTTTTTTCCGAGCTTTGGAAATTCGATGGTGACTACGCGGTTGATGACCGGGTGCCCGGTATTGTCGGCCGCATAGTGAGACAGCGCACCCAGGGCAAATGCGTACTCGTTCAGATCGGTCGATTCCTGAATCATGATCACAACGAAATCGCCGCTACGCACGTAGTGCAGAAGGTCGCTGAAATATTTGTTGCCGAAAGGGTAGTAACCCATGTCCTGCACCAGCGATCCGCCATATGCGAACGCGTGCGCTTTTCGCAGCTCTTCTTCCGTTGCATTCGGGTAGCGTCTTTTGAGCAACGGTACGATTTGGTCCTTCCAGAGAAGGTCGATGATCTCCTCGTGGGTCAGGACCGAATAGGCAGGGCAAAGATGGGTCGTGAAAAGGAATAAAAACAGCAGCAGCGCTGCCCGCAAGGGGCGCGCCGCCTTCAACCTTCGCACGAATTGGAAAGACATCCGTGTCATCCCGCTGCAGGATAGCCGGCGCAAGAGCGTAAGATGCTAGGGACAAACCCGTCCGGCAGAATTTATTACTGCCCTAACATCAACACAATAAAAGAGTCTGGCAGCACAGGCGGCCGCGGATGGGGATTGTCTGCGGTGGGCGCCGGTGCTTGGCCGAATTTCGCCGTGACTGTGTACACGCGATGAGTCTTGGGATCGAGCGCCATGGTTCGGGCGCCGCGTTGCGTGGAGACGTTCTCCGCGGTGAATTTGCCGGGCGCGTCTTCGTGCGCAACGGTCAACACTCCTTCACCGCAGGACGCGAAGGCGAGGCCAGTGTCTTCGTCAAACGCGGTTGCGTCCACGCCGTCGCCAATCGGAATGGTTGCGAGAATCTTACCGCTGTCGGCGTCCACGACCGGCATGACTTTGTTGCCACAGCCAACGAACAAACGACGCTTCTTGGTATCGATGGCGAGGCCGCTGGGTTCTTCGCATCCGGCAAGAGGCCAGCGTTGCGTCACGGTAAGTTTGTTTGCGTCGAGCGCGAACAACTGGTGCTTGTCTTCCAAATTGACGAACACCGTGCCCTTGCCGTCGCTCTGCGCAAACTCCGGTTTGCCGCCCAAAGGAATCGTGCCGACCACTTCGCCCTTCTGTGCGTCGATGGCGGTCGAATCCTGACTGCCTGCATTGAAGGTGAAGACGCGCTTGGTCGCCGAGTCGTACCAGATAGCATCCGGCCGTTTACCTACCTTGATTTTGTTCAGCGTCTTTAAAGTTTTCAGATCAAAAGCGCTGACGGTGTCTTCGCGGCCGTTGCTGGCGAAACCTTTGCCGATCTCGGGAACCAGCGCGACTCCGTGGACGCCGGGAGTGTCGGAAACCTCTCCCACCGACTCGCCCGTGTCGGCGTTGATGACCATCACGCGCGTGGCGCGCGCAATGTAAAGACGTCGCGCCTCAGGATCGACCTTCAAGTAGTCCCAACCGCCGTCTCCGCCAAGAGTCCAGGTATGAAGGATGCGATAGGAGGGCGCGGCGGCCATTGCGGTGGCCAGAGTGAGAAGGATCAGAAAAGAGATCGTTAGGCGGAAAGATTTCATGATGTCCTCCGAATACTGGCGGGAGATGCGCTCCAAAAGCTTACAGGATCGAGAGCGAGCGAGGTAGCGTCGAACACTGCGCGAGATAACAAAGATAGCGGCGACGGCGGGGACGCCGTCGCGACTGCCGGCGAGACGCCGGCGCTACCAAACCCACCAGCGTCGAAAAGTTTCAACAGCTATGCAAAAAGAACAGTGGGAGCCTCTCCGTGACCTGTGACCTGCTACTCCGTCATTTTCGCCACATGCAGCGCATATCCGGTCTTTGGCAGCAGGGACGTGAGTTCGAACGCTTTGAAGCCGTCCCCCGCCACTTCGGTGTGGCGATACAGCCCAGGTTCGCTGTCAACGGTTTCATGACGTCCATGCAAGTCGGCAAGAAATTCCTGCGCTGCTTTCTCACTCGCCACGGCGCCCTTGGCGCGCGTGACAACGGCTTCGGTGGCATAAGAGCGCACCAGCTTCGGCCAGTATTTTTCGAGGAGGCTGGTGCTTGCAAAAATGTCAGCCCACACGAACTCGCCATTCACCGCAACCACAACGCCCACTGCATGTCGATCGCGCAGCTGTTGAATCGTGGTGGCATATTCTTTTTCCACCGATCCAGCCACCGAATCGACTTTGCGTACGACGTCTTCGTTCTGCATGACTTTCGCGTACGAAGTCGTCCCCGATAACTCTCGGGCAGCTCGCGGCGCCTCTACCTCTAGGCTCTGCGACATCTGTTCGCGCGCCTTCGCCACCTCCGCCCACACTTGCTGCTGATCTTTGTCGGCCATTGCTTTACCGCGCACCGAAGGCGCTGCCATGGCTCCGTTCACCGTGCTGGCCGCGAAGTTGCCGCTCGCGCCGACCCAGCGTCCTGGTTCCACGCAGAACACATCGAGATCGATCGGGTCGCTCTCGGCGGGCACAATGCGGTCTTTCGCGATCACACGATCCTGTTTGCCGCCCGTCACAATCTCTCCGGCGAGCAGAAGCAGCGGCCGCTTAGAATTATTCACCAGCATGAGCTTGTTCACCTGCGCGCCATCGCGCACCTGGTACTCCGGACGCAACCCTCCACGACTATCATGCCCAGGACGCCGGATCATTCCTCGGACGCTGCCGGATTCAGTGACTTCGATCTCGCCGGACTTCAAACCTTCGTCGAGCGTGAGGAATCCGCCGGTGTCGTGTGACATAGCGGCGACCACCGGGAAGACGGTCAGATTGCCGTGCCGGATGGGTGCCAGCACCTTGTAGTCGGCGGCGGAAGGCTCCCCTGCAAAAGCCTGCCGCCGCCCGCCGACGGCCAGAGTCACCGCAAGCGACAGCAACACGAGACCCAGAAACGCATTCATCTTCATGGCATCCTCCGCGAGCGAAGCGACACCGCGACCGTCGAGCGCATCCTAGTGTTTCAGGGCGCCCGTGCTTCCCTGGCTGGTGAGGGAACGGGAATTTCGTTCTTCCTTGCACAGAAAAAAATGGATAGCATCGCCAATGACGGCGAACCGATGAACCGCGCCACGCAACCCGTTGCCGCGCCAACGGCCGAGATGCAACGTCTCGCGGCCGAATTGCATGCAAAAAGCGGAGGCGCGTCTTTCGGCATCAGCGCCGACGATTTAGCCCTAATCCTCGGCGAAGTCTCGCAGAAATACCTCGGGGCTGTAGCATCCACGCAAATGCGGGAATTTTGTCTCTCCCTCAAGATTGAAGAACTGGTGCTGGCGCGCGCGTGTGCCGCCGGCAACGAGCGCGCGTGGGAAGTGTTCATGGCGCGCTATCGCGAGAAGCTCTACGAGGTCGGATTGCAGATCACGCGCGAGGAGTCGGCCGGACGCGAGCTCTCTGATTCGCTCTATGCGGACCTGTATGGCACCGGCGGGCGCGATGGCGTGCGGGTTTCGAAGCTGGCATCGTATACGGGCCGCGGATCGCTCGAAGGCTGGTTGCGCACCGTGATGGCGCAGGAGCACGTGAACCGTTACCGGCGCCAGAAACGCCTGGTCAGCCTCGACGAGGAAACAGAAGAAGGTACGCAGTATGCGGCGCCAACCCCGGCACCCGCGCCGGCGGTCGATCCGCGGCTCGAGTCGGCGACCGATGAGGCGCTGGCCGCGCTCACCGCCGAGGAAAGATTCATGCTCGCCGCGTACTATCTCGACGGCCGCACGCTGGCCGAAATCGCGCGCATGCTCTCTGTGCACGAATCCACCATCAGCCGGAAACTCGACAAGCTGGCGAAATCGCTACGGAAGCAGATTCTCGCGGGTCTGGGCCGCCGGGGGCTCAGCCGGCGCCAGGCGGAGGAGGCGCTCGAGGTCGACGTCCGGGATCTCACGTTGAATCTACGAGATCGGCTGGCGCAAGATTCCCCCGGCGATGCGTTCCATAAGAAGAGCGTTGAAGCCCCGGCCCGGGATGGCGGGGGCTAGGCGGATCAGGAGATTGCGGTAGAGAAAGGCAGCTAAGGCGTAGTAACGGATTTCATGGAAAAGCTTCCCAATATCGTGCGCGAACGGCTGAAGGTGCCGGCGGGCGGGGATCACCCGGACGCCGACCTTCTGACGGCGTTTGCCGAGCGAGCGTTGCCCGAACAGGAACGCTCGCACGTGTTGACGCACCTCTCGAGTTGCGCCGATTGCCGCGACGTTGTGGCTCTAGCTGTCCCTCCCGCAACGGGCCCTGCTTCCTTAGACACCGCACGCCCGGCTCCCTGGTTCCAGTGGAGAGTTCTGCGCTGGGGAGCGGCGGTGGCGTGCGTGGCGATTGTCGGTTCGGCCGTCCTCTTGAGGCGCGACGCGATGACACCCCAAAGGGCAAGCATCGCAGTCGTTCGGGAGGAGCCGCAGGCGGAACAGTTCGCCTATGAGCGGTCTGATCGGTTGGCCAATACGTCCCCAAGTCGGCAGATGAAAGAATCGATTCCTTCCGCCATGCGGGTTGAGACGGACAAAGACGCGGGCCGACTCCGGGACCGGGCTTTGAAGGCGGTCGTATCTCCCAAGCTTCCCGCTGCGCCGCCGCCTCCCGCTCAGGCCTTCTCGGTGCCAGACGAGAAGAAAGATGAGAAGAAACAGGTCGCCGGGGGTGCGTTAGGCGCAAGCGCCGCGGGCGGCACCTTCATTACGGGAATGAAGAAGCATGAGGCTGAAGGGTGGGCTGCAGCCACGCCTCCTATCGCTGAAAAGAGAGAGTCGGCGGCCGAGTCGAGAGCCGCCACAGATTTATCTGTATTGAGTAAATCGACGGAGACGGTGGAAGTTCCATCGGCGTCCGCTCCCGCGTCCACGCCCGCACCTACCCTTGATAACGAATTGTCGGCGGACAAGCGTGAGGCAATCGGAAAAGCCAAGGTGGCCAACGGTGCGATGCCGGGTCTGGTTGAATCGGAATCTTACTCAGTAGCGCAGAATCAGGCTACGCGCTCGGAAGAAACTGCCGCGCAGAAGATGGATCGATCGAAACTGCGGCGTTCGCTGGTGAGCCGCTGGACTATTTCGGCCGATGGCCAGTTGCAGCACTCGATCGACGCCGGACAAACCTGGCAACCGGTCACGGTCGCGGACAAAGCGAGTTTCCGCGCCCTCTCGGCCAACGGGCCGGACATCTGGGTAGGGGGCGCCGCAGGCTTGCTCTATCACTCCCGCGATTCCGGCTTCACCTGGACGCAGGTCAAGCCGTCTTCCGCCGCAACGAACCTGAGCGCAGATATTTCGGCAATCGAGTTCACCGACATCCTGCACGGCAAGATCACCACGGCGAACGGCGAAAACTGGACCACCGAAGACGCCGGCCAGTCCTGGCGGAAACAACCGTAGACTCGTTTCGAATCGGCGGGGCCAGCGGTCGAGTCAGGTTCAAAAGGGGAGGATTCGTATCAGGGGGCGCCTTCAGGCGCCGCAGCACGGCGTCGGAAAGGCGACCCGCAATCAAGTCTATACCTACTTCACCAGATAAAACGCTTCCTGCCGCGGTATAAAAAACTTGTAGCCATCGTCGGTGAGGTACGCGTCGTCTTCCATCATGATGTAAACCTTCTGCCCATCCCACTCGGGAACGGCCGTCTGCGTATTCAACTCCACCGAAAGGTACGCGCCCTTGCGTAACGGCTTCGCCGCCGTAGCGCCGATATCGCTACGCTGTGCGGACCGAAAATCAATGCTCGGCCCCAGGCCATGCCCCTGGTTGCCGATGGGATGGCTGTAGATCTGCGCCTCGATCCCTTTCTGCTTCATTTCATCCATGGTCTGGTTATAGACGTCGGCTGCCGGACGCCCGGGGCGCGCCGCGCGCTGTGTGAGCGCGTCCTGCAGCGTGTTGGTATTCTTCATCGCATTCTTCAGGCCAGCCGGGGCATCCTTCTCGCCGGGAAGGAGGACGTAGGCCATCTTCTGCCAGTCGGTGTTCAGCCCCATGTAGGTGATGCCGAAGTCGAGATGCACCACGTCGCCGCGTTCGATGACGGTTTCCTCCGGCGCGACTGCCAGAAATCCACGCGACGTATCGTTCTTCTTGCTCTTTCGCTGAACCCGCAGGTCGGGCTGAAACCATGTGCCCACGCGGTTCTCCCAAAGCTGGTCGTAGAGCCACCGGCGCACATCTCCCACTGTGGTCTTGCCCGGATGGATGACTTCGCTCGACAGAGCGCGGCGCGTCAGCGAATCCGTGAGCTGCACCATCGCGGTGTACGTCGCAACCTCTTCCGGAATGCGCGTGTCGAGGTAGTCTTCGATCAGGTCGGCGGCGGGAACGAAGTGCTGAGCCGCGTCGGACCCCATCTTCTCGGCAATTAGGTTGTAGGTGTCATAAGTGATACTGCGCTCAACTCCGCGCCGGGCGCCGTAGCTGAGGGCGATCTTCTTCGGCTTATACTGCTCGTAGAGTTCGGGCAACACTTTATCGGCAGGACGGGGCTCGTCGGGCGACTCGAAGAATTTCTTCAGATTCTCTTCCGAGAAGCCGGTGATCGCGATCTTGCGCAATCCCTTGTCGCCGGCATCGACGAAAACGAAGTAGTCCCGGCCTCCCGCATAAGGTCGTGGCGGCGCGATGTACTGGGTCAACGGATCGTCGTGGAATTCCTCGTTGACGACAATCCACATGTCGATACCGTGCGCGCGCATCATGGGAAGAATCATTTCGTGGCGCTTCACGAGCCATTGTTCGCGTACGGCAAGCTGCTGCGACCAGGGCAGCAAAGCCGGAACCTTCGCGCTGTTTTTCTGAGCCAGCGCCGGCGTTGCCAGAACACAACACAGAAGCAGGACGATCCGCAATCGCATCTTGGGGCCTCGGGGTAGTGTGAGAACGGTCATGTTCCCTGACGCGCGTGCGGATGTCAAATGAGGGTGCCAGAAGCCCGTCGCGCAAGCTCTGCGCAAGCCGGCACTTCTTGAGTCGATGCTTACCCTAAAATATTGTCTATGGGCGAAAAGCAGGCTCTGCTGGCCGACATCCTGCATCAACGCTGTCCGCGCTGCCGGTCGGGAAAGATCTTCCGAGGCTCTGCCTTTCTGGGCTTTCCAAAAATGAACGAGCGCTGTCCCGCTTGCGAGCTGCGCTTCGAACGCGAAGCGGGATATTTCCTTGGCGCCATGTACATCAGCTATGGACTTGCGTTGGTGATCATCACGGTGCTGGCGGCCTTGCTTTGGTTCATCACGAAATGGTGGATCACGGACGACGTCATCTGGGCGGTTGTACTGTTTCTGCCATTAGCCCCCGCTATCACGTATTTTTCGCGCGTCCTCTGGATTTATTTCGACCAGACGATGGATCCGGATCGTAGTTGATCTTGTGGATCGCGAACGCATGAGTTTTGTGGCCAGTACCGTCTCGATCTGCGCTCGGTACTTGTAAATTCTTTATCAACAATTGCGACGGAGTTTTTGAAAACGTGGGTAGTAACCAACGGAGCTTGCTGGCGTTGACGGCTGCGTTTTGTTCTTTGTCATCAAAAAGTTTGCGTGGTTCGCGAGAATCCTGGCACTGTTCGCGGGCGTGTTACTTAAGTGAGACTCACGAAGATTACGCACCAGAACCACGAATTACCAACGTGACATTTACACCCAATAGGGGTGGCCGTATTATCCGCTCGTGGTTTGGCAGTTCTGGGGGAGGGCTGCCGAGGCGTCCTGAACATAGTTCAGGACGCTTTTAATTTGAAAACAGGCTCTAGGCTCTGGGCGCCAGGCTCTAGCAAGAGCGCAGTCGTGCCATCTCCATCCCCAACCCTGAACTCGCGGCGCGGGTTAAACGTCTGCGAGAGCCGAGAGCCTAAACTCAAGAGCCCAGAGCCCAGAGCCTAAGGCCCAGGGTCCACCTGCCCTTTGCACCTTCTGTTACTGCAATGCATCTAATGCCAGTGTTAGAATTTCGTGACCACCGTAAGTGGTATAGCACTCATACCGGTGCCGCGACCGGCTGTTGAACACCGGGGCCGGAACGAGGTATCTGGAGGAACCATGAACAATTCGATTGTCGAAGTTACCGATGCGAACTTCGACGCTGATGTATTGAAATCCGACAAACCTGTCCTGATTGATTTCTGGGCGACGTGGTGCGGCCCCTGCCGCGCGATTGCCCCCATCGTGGACGAACTGGCCACCGAGTATCTGGGCAAAGTGAAGGTCGGCAAAATGGACGTCGACCGCAACTCGGCTACCCCAATGCGCTACGGCGTCCGCGGCATCCCCACCCTGCTCGTCTTCAAAGACGGCCAGGTGAAGGAACAGATTGTTGGCTACGTGCCCAAGGAGCAGATCCAGAAGGCGCTCGACAAGCATGTTGGGTAAGTTCGGATTCGAGAGCAGTGAAACGCCCAGCCTCAGAGCCGGGCGTTTTTTCTGCTCAATGTGAGTACCAGCGAGAAGTCTTGAGTTCGGGGCTCGTGTTCCGCGGGTAGTGTTCCCCCGCACTTCTTTAGTCTTGTCATTCTGAGAAGCGAGGCGTTAGCCAAGCGCCCCGAAGGACCCATGCACTTCAGCTGCTGCAAAGTTGAACGGAAGAGGCGGCGCCAAGACGTTTTTCCTGTGACCCCTCACCTGAGACCTGTGACCTGCTTCTAATACTTCCGCAGCACCCCAATCACCCGACCCTGCAACTCGACTGCGGTGGCCGGAACGATAATCGGCTGCATGGTGGCATTGGAAGGCTGCAAGCGCACCTTGTCGCCTTCCTTGTAGAAGCGTTTCAAAGTTGTCTCGTCGCCGTTGACCAAGGCCACCACCAGGTCCCCGTTCCGCCCGGCCTTTGTTTTCTCGACGAGCACATAGTCCCCGTCCATGATGTGCTCATCCTGCATCGACTCACCCCGCACCTCGAGCACGAACACTTCTTTCGAGCGCACGAAGTCGGCGAGCGAGATGGTGTTGCCGTCATTCTGCTGCATCGACTCGATCGGCAGGCCGGCCGCAATGCGCCCGATTATCGGCAACACCAGACCGGTATTCACTGCCATCGACTGCTTCAGCTTGCCCTTGGGAGCGACCAGATCGATGGACCGGCTGCGGTTGTAGTCTCGCGTGAGCAGTCCTTTTTTCTCCAGGTTCGAGACGTGTTTGTGCACGGTAGCCAGCGAATTCAGGCTGAGCCCTTCGGCAATTTCCTCGAAAGAAGGCGAGTATCCGTTCTCCGAAACAAACCTCGAAATGAAGTCGTACAGCTCTCTTTGACGACGGGTGATTGCCATGGGCGGATTGTGAGCGAATAAAAGGCGAATGTCAAGTGCGATGTGTGGCGCGGGCGTCCTCGCCCGCGAAGTGGCTACGCTACGAAAGATTCTCTCGAAGGAAATGCGCGCGGGAAGTCGGCTGTTACTGATTCTCCAGCTCAATCTTTATGACATGAATCTGGTTCAACTTTGTATCCAGAGTTCCGGTGACCTTCACCTTCTGACCTTCGAACCCATGTACGAGGTCTGGCCGGTCGAGGCGGTAGACGTCTTTGCTCGCCGACAATACGAGGGTGCCACCCAGGTGCTCGATGCAGTACACCGAGCAGCTGTTCGAAGTCCCGCCCATCGATTTCGATTTCAGCATTTCCTGGTGAGAGCGCGTGAGCGAATGCACGTTCAACGCACATTGGCTATCGGAAACTTCGCCCCGAAAAATGCGAGCACTTTGGGAATGGGCAACGGCGGCCAGTCCCAGAGTACCCGCCAGACATAAAGCGATTACTCGATTCATAACGTTGTTCTCTACTTTCTACGGCAATACGGTCACCTTCATGTGCATGCCTTCATGATCCTCGCTGCAAATCACGGTGCAGACCGCTTCGTACTCACCGGGTTCAGCGGGTGCGGTGAGCACGAATTCCTGCGCGCCCGGCTTGAACAAAAGGTCCCAACCCTCGACCTTGCTGCGGTCCTTCGCTCGGAGCAAGGTGAATCCGTGGATCGATCCATCCCGATTCCACGACTTGGCTCGGCGGGCGGTGACGCGGAGACGTATTTGCTCACCGGCTTTCACGGTGATCTCCGGAACCCGCTGGCCGGCTATCCGGTAGCGGCTATCGCGATCCGCGATCAGTTCAATGAGCCGGGGCTCGGCCACTGCGACGGGGAGAATCGCAAGGAAGATTCCGGCAATCAAAGCAGCTCGGCAACCTCTGTGTCTCATACGGTGCGCTCAACTATTGCGTCATATAAAAAAGCACCAGACGCATATCTTCGTCTGTGATGGTGGCGCGCACGCGCATATGGCGCAGCACGGTTGCCATTGCGCGCGGCGGAAACTTCTGCGGGGCCGCGTGGCAGCGCCCGCAATTTGCGCGGAATCGCTGTTCGCCCTGAGCGCGCAGGGTGTCGACATCGGTTGCGCGCACGACCGGGGATACCGCCGCTGCTTCCTTCTTGTTCGAAGACGCCGCAAAAGAGGTCAAAGCCAGTACGAGCGCGAGAACTAAGACCGGAACACGTTTCATTGATTGCCTCCGCGTCCCAGCGGGATCAGGAAGCGGTAGACGATGCCCACTGTCCACTGGTTGAAATCGCCGGCCGAACTCAACTGGCGTCCGTAACTGCCCACCAACTTCAGACCATCTTTCAGGAAGTAGTTGACGCCGAAATCCGCTTCGCGAGTGTTCATCCCCGGCAAGCCCAGCGAATCGGCAGCGTCGGAGGAGATGTTTCCGCTGAAGAACTGCTGCCCGCGTGCGACCAGTTCCGTGCGCCGCGTTGCCTTCTCCCAGAAATGCACCTGGCTCAGCCGGTACGCGCCTTCGATCCAGTAGCCGCTTCCTTGATTCGATCGGACAAATTCCGAGTGCATGCTTAACGGCAGTGCCCTCGGCTGCCATGCCATGTGGAAGCCGACTGCATTCTTCCGGTCGTCTTGCAAAACTTTTTGCCACGACGCGCCAACCTCCAGCCGGGCACCAGGGAAGAAAAATCCTGCGCGGCCCCCAACGTGGCGTTGGGATTCGACGCCGTCATTGCCGATGCTGGTCACCGACACGTACGCGGCATAGTTGAGATTTACGCGCCCGCTTACCGGGAAGCCTCCGCGCAGCATGGTTCCGTCGCTCGAGGCGGTGGCGATCGGCAAAATCAATGGATCGGGCTGCAACGCTCGAATCCACATCGGGTAGAGACGTTCATTGAAAATCCCGAAAGGCGTGAGAAATCGTCCCACGGTGACGGTGACGTAAGGATTCGCGATGTAGTCGGCTTGCAGATAGTCGAGGTGCTTGTTTACCGGCCCGCCGAACGGCCCGCCTCCAGGCGGACGCTGGAACTCTCCCTCAAACTCGCCACGCGATTCCACCAGCCACCGCTCGCCCAATGGCAGAAGCAGAACGGGATTGAATTGCGTGTCGAGCAGCGTCTGGCCCGCTGTCGTGTCGGAAAGAAACCCGGCCGTTCCGCTCAGTATGGGAACAGGTTTCTCGGTGCTGGTTGTTTGGGACAACCCGCGCGCAGCCGCGAAGATTACAAGAAGAAACAATCCGGCCAGACCCAGCAGAGCCTTCTGCCGGCGGCGATGAGACGTACTGCTTGTGAACAGATAACGCAACTGCAAACCCCACGGAATACTTGCGGCGATTGTGCGCGAGGGTTCTTAGAACAGGAACGTAACCGAAGTAACGACGGCGCCCAAAGCCCCGGGGACAGGGAGTCAGGTCATTGAGGCGGCAGGACATGCGCCATTAGTAAAGATTGTGTCAACAGAGGAGACAAATGCGGAGACAAGTCAAGTGGAGCGCCGCCTGTTGCAGAGCGGGCGCTCGCTCCAACCCAAAGTCGCGAACTTATTGCGTCACTGCCATCAGGAAGCGGTAATAAAAATCCACTCCCTTATAATACGACTCGACCCCAATCCGCTCATCCTTCCCATGCGCCCGCTGGTCGTTGCGATCGATGGCCAGCCCGCTGACCGAGTACGTCGGCAACCCGGCCGCATTCGTGTACACGCCATCCGATGCGCCGGTAGACATGGTCGGAATCACCGGTAACCCAGGCCACATCTCGGCGACTACTTTGTCCAACGGCTGGAACACGTCCTGGCGCAGTGGAGGCGGAGCGTACGACTGCGTCGACAATCCGTGTTCCGTCACCCCACCAATCGCCCCAACGTACTTTACCGATATCTTGGGATCCGCCAGGATTTCTACCATCTTCAGACGAATGTCTTCTGACGAGTGTCCGGGTGCGATGCGGCAGTTGACGTTCGCCTTGGCCATCTGCGGCAGGGCATTGTTCGCGTGCCCAGCGTCGAGTCGCGTCGCCACGCAGGTTGTTCGCATCTTCGAGTGATCGATCGCATCCTTCGATAGCCTGTCCACCGCCGCCTGATCAGGAGGATCCTTAAGAATTGCCTTCATGTCCTCGGCGCGTTGGCCCTTTTCCACTTTCGACATTCGCTCGTAGTATGCGCGTGTGACGCTGTTCAGATCGATAGGAAACTCGTAGTGCTCCAGCCGCACCAGTCCGTTCGCCAGATGGTAGATCGCGTTGTCGGGTATGGGCAGGGAACTGTGGCCTCCAGGATTCGTCACCATCAGCTGATAATCGGCGTAGAGTTTCTCGGTCGCGTCCACGTCCATCATTACGGGCTTGCCGTTCTCCGATGTGATCCCGCCGCCGTCGTGGTTGAGCACGAATTCGGCGTCGATCAGATCGCGATGGTTTTTCAGCAGCCAGTCCACTCCATTGGACTTGCCGCCCTCCTCATCGGCCGTGAGCGCCAGGATGATGTCGCGGTCGGGCTTGTAGCCTTCCTTCTTCATGCGGATGAGCGTCGTCACCATGATGGCGTCGCCGCCCTTCATATCCTGCGTGCCGCGCCCGTAGTAGAAGCCTTCCTGCTCGACGAATTTGAACGGATCGGTACTCCAGTCCTCGCGCCGCGCCTCAACCACGTCGAGGTGCCCGATGAGCAGCACCGGCTTGTGCTTGCCCGCGCCCCGCAGGCGGGCCACCATGTTCTTCTTGCGATCGTTGGGGCCGAGCACCTGCACGTCGCTCTCCGGGAACCCCGCATCGCGGAGACGCTTGGCCATGGCCTCAGCCGCGCTGGACACGTTGCCGACCGAATCGGTGGTGTTGATTTCGATCAGTTCTTTGAGGATGTCGTGCGAGAGCTGCCTGGTGGAATCGTCGATCTGGGCAACGGCGGCAAGAGGTAGAAGTAGAGAAAAGGCAAGAACGGCAACGGCGGCTTGGCGATGGCTCAACGAGACGGTCTCCTTGGGTGCGCTCGAAATACGAGCACCAAGCTACCAGAATACGGTCCGCGCGCAAACAGTGAGCCAACCGGCAAGATAGACAAACTGTCTATCCACACGTCATTGACGGGGTAGTGGATAGCGCGGGAAAAACGGGGCTACCCCGTAACGTTCGAGTTAACGCTCATAACGAATGAGTAAGCGGCGAGCGGACGTTCGATGTTCGACGAGGGCGTGCGGGAGAGCGGGCGGGAGGACGGGGGAGAGGAGAGGAGAGGGCGAGACAAGCAACTAGAGTGTGTCAGGTTTTCGAGCAGGAGATCCTAAGGCAAAAAGTTTTGATGAGGCA
>Ga0210406_10003513_pt1 | contig 17136 bp, 19 predicted proteins | sample IncBWC30MmetaG_FD_155454 | JGI IMG/M metagenome (GOLD analysis project Ga0210406, IMG submission 155454) | Forest soil microbial communities from Barre Woods Harvard Forest LTER site, Petersham, Massachusetts, United States - Inc-BW-C-30-M | ecosystem: Environmental > Terrestrial > Soil >... | reverse complement strand
CACCCCCGCTTTGGTGCGCCGGTTGCTCATGGATCAGGCCGCCGGCCAATGGCGGCGCTATGCCCTCGCCTTCGCTCTGATGGGAATAGCCGCGGCAAGCACGGCGCTCGGCGCCTATTTGGTCGGTGACGTGATCAATCAGGCCTACGTTCACAAGAACTTGCCGGGCATCATCGTCCTCGCCCTCGTGACCGCCGTGATCTTCATGATCAAGGGAATGGCTACTTACGGGCAGGCAGTCATGCTCGCGCGGATCGGCAACGGGATCATCGCCGACAACCAGCAACGGATGTTCGCCAAGCTGCTCCATCATAACGTCGGTTTTTTTGCCGACCGCCACAGCTCCGAGTTTATGGCGCGGCTCAATACCGGCGCCGCCGCGGCGAGCCAGGTGCTCAACCTGCTCATCACCGCCTTCGGTCGCGATCTGCTCTCGCTCGTCGGACTACTGGCGGTGATGGCGGTGCAAGACCCAGTGCTCTCCGCACTTAGCATCATCGTGGTGCCGCCGGCGATGCTGATCCTGCGCAAGATGATTCGCCGCATCAAGACGATTGCGCACCATCAGTTCACCGGCAGTGCGCGCATTCTCGAAACCCTGCAGGAGACCCTGCAGGGCATGCGCACCCTCAAGGCATTCAACCTTGAAGATGCAATGAGCGCCCGCTTCAATTCACGTGTTGCCGAGTTGGAGAACGAGTCGAACAAATGGGCGCGCGTGGCCTACCGCTCGGGTCCCCTGATGGAGGCACTCGGCGGGTTTGCGATCGCCGGCGCACTGATCTACGGGGGCTTCCGCGTGATCGAGACCGGGGCAACACCCGGTCAATTCTTTTCCTTCCTGGCAGCCTTCATGCTGGCCTACGAGCCAGCCAAACGCCTTGCGCGGCTCAACCTCGACCTCAACAGCGGACTGGTCGGGGTGCGAATCCTGTTCGACGTGATCGACCATCCGCCGACGGAACCGGATGACGCCGGCATGCCGCCGCTGCATTTGTCGAGCGCGCGCGTCGAATTCGCCAACGTCCAGTTCGCGTACCGTCCGGGCGAGAAGGTCATCAGAAACCTCTCCTTCGTCGCCGAGCCCGGAAAGGTCAGTGCGTTGGTCGGCCCCTCCGGCGGCGGCAAATCCACGATCCTCAATTTGATACTGCGCTTCTATGAAGTTAACAGCGGCGCGATCGTCGTCGACGGGCAGAATATCGGGGCGGTGTCACGCCGCTCGCTGCGCAGCCAAATCGCCTATGTCGGGCAGGACGTTTTCCTGTTTCGCGGCTCGGTGCGCGAGAACATTGCGCTCGGGCGATTGGGTGCGACCGAGGCCGAGATCGTCGCCGCCGCGCGGGCCGCTTACGCGCACGATTTCATCATGGCGTTCCCGCGCGGATACGACACGCCGGTCGGGGAACACGGGCTGCAGCTCGCCGGCGGCGAGCGCCAGCGCATCTCCATCGCGCGCGCACTGCTCAAGGACGCGCCGCTGATCTTGCTCGACGAAGCCACCGCCTCGCTCGATTCCGAATCCGAGCGGCAGGTTCAAGGGGCGATCGAACACCTTTGCCAGGGACGAACGACGATCGTGATCGCGCATCGCTTGCATACCGTCGTGGATGCCCATCGCATCTTCGTCATCGAGGATGGCGCGGTCGTCGAATCTGGGCGTCACGACGAGTTGTTGCGCAGAGGCGGACGGTATACCTCGTTCTATCGCCTGCAACTGCGCGAGCAGGAGCCGAGCGTACCGCCGGTCGCCATCGCATCATCCGCTTGAAGTGCCGATAACCGCAAGGGAGATCATGCCTGCCGTCGCCGACAGCTACGTCATCCCGCCGCCGCCCCGCTCTGCCATTGCAGTCGCCGGCAGCGACAAGACGTTTCCGGTACGCCGCATCTGGTGTGTCGGCCGCAATTATGAAGAACACATCCGCGAGATGGGCCACGACGTGCGTGACCCGCCGTTCTTCTTCGCCAAGCCCGCTGATGCCATCGTGCCCGACGGAGCGAGCGTGCCCTATCCACCGCTCACCAAAGACATGCATCACGAGGTGGAACTTGTGGTCGCACTCAAGTCCGGCGGCCGCAATATCCCGCTCGATCGGGCGCTCGACTGCATCTACGGCTACGGCGTTGGCATCGACTTGACGCGGCGCGATCTGCAGATCGCCTCACGCGACATGAAGCGGCCGTGGGAAATCGGCAAGGCATTCGATGCGTCCGCGCCCTGTGGCCCGTTGCAACCCGCCAGCAAGATCGGCCACCCCAGCAAAGGCCGCATCGCGCTCATGGCCAACGGCAAAGTGCGGCAGGACGGCGATCTGGCACAGATGATCTGGAAGGTGCCGGAGATCATCATGAAGCTATCGGAAATGGTCGAGCTCGCCGCCGGCGACATCATCATGACCGGAACGCCCTCCGGCGTGGCCGCCACCGTGTCCGGCGACAAGCTCGAATGCGAAATCGAGGGTGTCGGCAGACTGACGGTGACGATCGCCCCGCCGGCGGCGTAGGGCGGCCCCGTCTCACAATCCGAGATAGGCGCGGCGCACACGGTCGTCGGCCAAGAGCGCCTCGCCGGGGCCGGAGAGCGTGATCCGCCCGTTCTCGAGCACATAGGCGCGGGCGGCGAGCTTAAGCGAGACCGCGACATTCTGCTCGACAAGGACGCAGGTGAGGCCTTCGCGATTGAGATCGCGGATCGTGCGCAGCAGCTGCTGCACCACCGCCGGCGCCAACCCCAGCGACGGCTCATCGAACATGACGAGTTCCGGCGCGCCCATGAGGCAGCGGCCGATCGCCAGCATCTGCTGCTCGCCACCCGAGAGCGTGCCCGCCGGTTGTGCCAAACGTTCGGCGAGCACGGGAAACAACCCGAATACCCGTTGCAGGTTTGCGGTCCGCGCCGCCCGCGCGCGCGGAAGCATCGCGCCCACCTCGAGGTTTTCTGCGACCGACAGCGTCGGAAATACCTGGCGGCCCTCCGCCACCTGGCCGATGCCGAGATTGCAAACCCGGTGGCTTTCCCATCCGGCGATGTCGATATCGCGAAACGCGATGCGTCCGCGCGCCGGGCGAAGCATCCCGGCAATGGTGCGAATGAGCGAGGTCTTGCCCGCTCCGTTCGCCCCGACGATCGCAACGATGGCTCCTTCGTCGATCTCGAGGGACACGTCGTCGAGCGCCCGGGCGTCACCGTGCAAGACATCGAGGTTCTCGACCCGCAGCATCAATCGACCGCCTCAGCGCCGAGATAGGATTGCACCACTGCGGGATCGCGTACCACGGCGTCTGGCGCACCTTCCGCGATCGGCGCGCCGTGGTGGAGCACCAGCACGCGTGCGGCGAGCGCCATCACCGCCCGCATGACGTGCTCGATGAGAAGGATGGTCAACCCTAACTCGCGGTTGAGCTCGCGCAGGATCGAGATCATGCGGTCGGTCTCAGCCGGGCGCAGGCCCGCCATCACCTCGTCGAGCAACAGAAGCTTCGGATCGGTCGCTAGCGCGCGCGCAACTTCGAGGCGCTTGCGGTCCGGCAGCGTCAGCGTGGACGCGAGCTGATGACGTTTGCCGAACAGCTCGAGCCGGGCCAACACCTCGTGCGCGTGGCGGCGCGCCGACGCCGGATCGCGTCGGCGCAACATCGCGCCGATCAGCACATTGTCTTCGACGGAGAGCGCGGGGAACGGTCGCACCAATTGAAAGGTGCGGCCGATGCCGCGGCGACAGATCTCGTCAGGCGCAAGTCCGTCGATGCGTTGCCCGCCGAATGCGATCGAACCCCGATCCGGCGCGAAGGCGCCGGCAATAATGTTGAACAGCGTGGTCTTGCCCGCCCCGTTCGGGCCGATGACGGCGCAGATCGAGCCCCGCGCGACCTGGAAGCTCACGTCGTCGACCGCGAGCAACCCGCGAAACCGCTTGCTGACCCCCTCAACTGCAAGGAGCGGCGTCACGATCGCGGCCCCGTCACGCCGAGCTTGCCGGCAAGCCAAGGCCACACGCCACCCGGAAGCGCCATGACCACCACGAGCAGGCAGAGCCCATAGAAGACCTGTTTGGCGCCGGGCGCGTCGAGGCCCAGGGCCGTCAAAAGCTCCTGCATCGCCTCGGACAGGCCGGTCAGCAGCAGCGCGCCCACCAGCGGCCCGAACAGGGTGCCGATCCCGCCGATGATCGGCCCAAGGATCAGTTCGATCGAACGCGAAATGTGAAACACCTGCTCCGGGAACAGATTGTTGTAGTAGAACGCGAAGAACGCGCCAGCCACCGCGGTCATGCCGCCGGAGAGGACGATCGCGTACATCTTGTAGCGGAACGTATCGATCCCGAGCGAGCGCGCGGCGACTTCGTCCTCGCGGATCGCCAGCCAGTAATAACCGACCCGGCTCTTGAGCAGAACGTGGCAAAGCGTGAATGCTGCGACCGTCAGCGCGAGCATCACGTAGTAGAACATGGTTGGATCGCCCCGCAGATTCCACAGGTCGTTGCGCGTGTAATTGGCAACCGGCAGGAAGAAGCCGCTCGACGCGCCGACCCAGCGGAAATGATCGAAACCGATGCGCGCGAACTCAGCAAACGCGATGGTGAGAATCGCGAAATAGACTCCGCCGACGCCGAAGCGGAACGCGAGGAAGCCGATAACGGCGCCGCAGGCCGCGGCGATTGCGACGGCGGCGGCCAACCCGAGCCAGGGCGCGACGCCGAAATGCACATAGAGCGCCGCGGCCGCATAGCCGCCGAGCCCGACATAAATGGCGTGACCGAGCGAGAGCTGGCCGGCGAAGCCCATCAGCACATTCCAGGCCTGCCCGGTATAGGTGGAATAGAGCACGATGATGAGGATCGTGAGCACATAATCGTTGGCCACCCACGGTGCCGCCAACAGCACCGCGAGCAAACCCGCCAACAGTCCAAGCCCTCGGCGTGGCACTCCGTCGAGCAGCCGCGCCATCATGATGGTCTCGTGCCCAGAATGCCCTGCGGCCGGAACAGCAGCACCAGCACCAGCAGCGCAAACGAGAACATACTCTTGGCCGACGGTGTGAAGAACAGGCCGGCCATTGCCTCGGTGACCCCGATCAAAACCCCGCCGAGCACTGCACCGGGCATGGAGCCGAGGCCGCCGGTGATGACGATAATGAAGGCGAGTAGCGTCAAGGCAGGTCCCAGCGCCGGCGTCACGTCGACCAGCAGCACGAGCATGGAACCGGCCGCTCCCACGCAGGCGGCGCCGAGGCCGAACGTGAGTGCGTAGAGGCGCTTGACGTTGAGCCCTACCACCAGCGCGCCGATATAGTTGTCAGCGCAAGCACGGATCGCCTTGCCCAATGGAGCCAAGCGAAAGAAGCCGAACAGTGCCGCGGTGATCGCGACGGTTGCCGCGCCGACATAGGCCTTGGTGGCGTCGATGATAAGCGGCCCAACGAGGAAGCTGTCGAAGGAGTACGCCGTCTGCACGTTGTGCGCATCGGGACCGAAGACGATCAGCAGCACATTGACGATGACGAGCGCAATCGCCACCAGCAAGATAAACTGGCTGTGCTCGGGCCGGGTGATGAACGGGTTGATGATGCCGGCCTGCATCGCATAGCCGAGCGCAAACAGCACGGCCGCCAGCGGCACCACCATCGCCAAAGGGTCGAGGCCGAAGCCATTGAACAGCACAATGGCGAGGTACATGGCTATGGTCATCATCTCGCCATGCGCGAAATTGACGACGCGCACGACTCCGAAGATGACCGAGAGCCCGACCGCCATCAGTCCGTAGACAAGGCCGGTCAAAACACCGCTGACCGCGACGTTCAAATAGATCTCTGCGGCCACCGATCGGTCCTGCCCCAAGGGCTTCTATGCCCGTCCATGTGGTTGTGCCATCAGCCGGTCCGAACGAGATCAGGCCGTGCCCATCTCAGCCGCGCCGGTCATAGGCGCTCATCGGTAATTCGGGCTTGGCGTTCGACGCCTCTTTCGGCGCGATCGTGAGAAGTTTGCCGCCGCGATTCTGGATCGCGGCGTTCTTGAGCTTGTCGTTCTGGCCCTTGTCGTTGAACTGGATGCCGGGCCCGATGCTGACGTTATCGGTGATATTGGTCGTGCGGATGGCATCGGCGAGCGCCTTTGGGTCGGTCGAGCGCGCCCGCTTGTAGGCGTCGGCAGCAACCAGCAGCGCCTCGAACGTGAAGACATGGTTGGTGTTCATATTGATGCCCGGATAGGCCTTGGCGAGAGCGGCGTCGAGCTGCTTGCTCAATCGCTTGTGCGGGTCGTACCAGGGCACGAAGCTTATCGGGCCGTCCGACAGCTTGCCCAAGGTCTTGAGGTACTGGTCCTCGTACCAGCCCGGTCCCATGCTCAGCACGGCCATCGGCGACCAGCGCTGCTTCACTAGTTCGCGCGTGATCAGGATCGCGTCATTGAGGCGGCTGACCATGAGCAGTGCTTGCGCCCCCGTTGCTTTCGCCTTGGCTACTTCGACGGAGAGATCGCGCGCCGTCGGATCGTAGGCGATCTGCTCGACGATCTGGTAGGGCATGTTGAAGCGGGGCATCACGGCGTTGATCCCCTGCTGCATCGAGGTACCGAAGGTGTCGTTCACGTGCATGAACACGACCGATTTCGGCGCCACGCCCGTCGCCTCGAAGAGCTCCTTCTGATTGGCGAAGGCATCGCTCAAGATCATCCCCGCGGTCGGGAAATTTCGGAAAACGAACTTGTAGCCTTGCTCGGTGATCTGCGGCGCCGCTGCGATATTGATGACGAAAGGAATGCCCTTCTGCTCGGCGACCTGCGCGATCGCGGTGCTCTGGCCCGAGTCGAAAGCGCCGACCAAAAGCTGCGCACCCTCGTTGATCAGTTTTTCGGCTCGCGCCCGCGCCACCTCCACGTTGGTTTCGGTGTCGGCGTTCATGATCGCGAGCTCGGGAAGGCTGAGCTCCCTGAGGATCGCCGGGGCCAACTCGACCCCGCGCTGACAATCCTGCCCGATCCCCGCCTGGGCCCCCGAGCGCGGCAGCAGAACGCCGACCTTGAGCGGCCCACCCTGTGCACGCACAGAGTTAAACGGCGTGCCAGTAACGGCGAGCAACCCGGCAGCCCCGGCGCCTGCGGCAAACGCGCGGCGGGTGAGGCCGGCAGAATTCGTTGTTATAGGGATCATTCTCTCCTCCCAAGGCGGCTCAACGCTGGCATGCCCGGTTTTCTCTTATAGTTCCGTTCCGGACGCAATGGGCCATGACAGCGCGCTCGGGGAGTGCGCAGCGGCGAACGCAGTTGCGCATTCGGTGCGTGCGAGTTGGCAGGAGCCGCGTCGGCCGGGCGCGATTTCCCCGTCGAGGCGCGCTAGCATGGCCACCGCATCGCACGAGGAGACTTCCATGGACGACGCACCTGTCCTCACCGAGCGGCGGGCCGGCTATCGTGTCATTACGCTCAACCGGCCGCGGTATCTGAACGCGTTCAACGAGGCGATGCATCAAGCGCTCAGGCGCGCGCTGGCCGAGGCCGAGGAGGATAGCGATTGCCGTGCGCTGTTGCTCACGGGCGCCGGCGCTGCCTTCTGCGCGGGGCAGGACTTGCGGGAGCGTGTCACCGCTGACGGCAAGACGGCCGTGCTGGGCAACGCGCTCGAGACCTATTACAATCCGCTGGTGCGCAAGTTGCGCGCGTTGCCGATTCCGGTCGTTGCCGCGGTCAACGGTGTCGCCGCCGGCGCCGGCGCCAACATCGCGCTCGCGTGTGACATCGTCTTGGCGGCGCGTTCGGCAACCTTCCTGCAGGCGTTCGCCAGGATCGGCCTCGTTCCAGATTGCGGCGGCACCTGGATATTGCCGCGACTAATCGGCCCCGCCCGCGCCCGCGCACTCGCGCTCACGGCCGAGCCGCTGTCCGCCGAACAGGGTGAAGCCTGGGGACTCATCTGGAAGGCGCACGACGACGGCGAGCTGATGGCGCAAGCACACGGGCTATGCGCGCGGTTCGCCGCCGCGCCGGCAGTTGCGCTTGCCTTGATCAAGCGCCTCCTCGACGAGTCCTGGAGCAACGATCTTGACACGCAACTCGACCTCGAGCGCGAGGCGCAGCGCGAGGCGAGCCTTTCGCCCGACTATGCCGAAGGCGTGCAAGCGTTCCTGCAAAAACGCCCGCCGGTCTTCGCCGGACGCAGGGCGTCCTAGGATGCGCGGTTCAAGTCGCGGGCCGGCAATTACTTGTTACGCGGCGGGATCTGGATGAGCTCGGCGAGTTGCTCCTTGCTCAACGGCGCGTCAATGAATTTGAGCTTGACTGCGTCTCTCTGGATTCCCGCGATGTCCTTCATCTCGTCCGTCTGCAGGGCCTCCTTGGAATGAAACTCCTTGATCGAGTCTGCGATCAAATTCCGATCGAGGTGCATTTTCTCGGCATACATGTCGATCGCCCTGGGATCCGCGTACATCCAGTCGACCGCGTCGCGATAGCCCTGGACGAAACGCATGATCGCGTCCCGTTTTGACTTCAAGGCGTCCGCATTGACGATGATCGTGCGCACGGTTTGGCCGCGCAGCGAAGGGGCTTCGCTGCCGCGGATCAAGATGCGGATGTTTCCCTCCTTGAGTTCCTTCATCCCGAACGGCGGGGCGGCCCATCCAATGTCGATCTGACCGGACATGACCTGGGTCAGCGTGCCGGCGGGGCCGCCGGTCGCGGTCGGCTTGGCTTTGACGCCGAGCTCGTCCGCGAATGCGAGGACCAGGTTGTTGGAACTCGACCCGCTCGTGGAATAGGCAATCGTATTGTTGGCGGTAATATCTTTAATGGTTTTGAGCGGTGAATCGGCTTTCACGTACCAATAAAGGTCTCCTGTCCCCGTAAACGCCGGTAGCAGAATGCGCACCGGCGCACCCCTGGCGAAAGCGCGCAGGACCCCGGCAACACCGACGCCGGCGCCGAGATCGGCGCTACCGGCGATGACGGGCTGCATCAGTCTCCCCGGCCCCCTGCGTGCCGACGTTCTCGAGCACGAGGTTGTGACGCTTGAAGATTCCCGCATCTTGGCCAAGCGTGGGCGCCTGGTTTTCCCAATTGTTGATCTGTCCGATCGCGACCTTGAGCTGGTCTTCGGCGCGCGCGGCCGCGCTGAAGCCGCTCGCCGCGAGCACGACGAGCGTAAGGCCGAGGCAACCGCTCACCGCGTTGCTCGCGAAGTTGAACTTCATCTCCTCCTCCTGTTCTTGCGCACCCCCTGATCTCGCGTCGGCGTTCTAGGCGAACTCGTGCGCGCCTTCGATGCGGCCTGCGGCCGCGCCTTGGAAACGCTGGCGCGCGGCGGAAGTCCGCCCGTTCGCGCCAGGCGCAGCGTCCAGTATTCCCAGGTGCGGTTGGTCACGTTGGGCATGGCATTGAGCGTGCCGGCGAGCTTCGTTTCGCCGGCGGTGAGAGTCGCGACCTTGCCGAGGAGCTGCGCACGCAGCTGATAGTCGGCGTTCTGACACATGAAGATCGAGCGGGACACCAACTCGCGCAGGTCGCGCCCGACCACGGTCGCGCCGTGGTTATTCATGAGCACCGCGGCGCGCGATCCGAGCGCGCGAGCGAGCGAGCGGCCCTCCTCCGGCTTGACCACCAGCAGATTCGTGTCGCCGAACTCGTCGCGCTGGTTCCAGAACGGCAGCGTTTCACCTCCCGCAGCCCCAAGATGAAAGACCGGAACGATGGCGACGCCGGCAATGCAGAACGGCATCACTGCCGGAGCGTGGTGATGACACACCGCCGTCACGTCAGGTCGCGCCTGATAGATACAGCCGTGGATGACGCGCTCCGCGTAGAGATGGACGGACGGCGGCGCGACCGGTTCGGAATCGAGGGTAAATTCGAGAACATCATCCGGCTCGATCAGCCCCGGCGACCGGGAGCGCGAGAGGAGGTAGCGGCTCGGATCGGCCGGATGGCGCAGACTCACATGCCCGAACGCATCGAGCACGCCTTCGTTGGCCAACATCCGATTGGCCAAGGCGACTTCATAACGGGCGTCGGACAAGTTGTCGGGCACGGCTTCCTGCTCTGGAACAGACGCGATCGATGATACCGGAGCAAAGCGGAAATAGCCGCTGTTGCCAAGCCGCGCACGCAAATCTCGCCCTCTATACGCTCACGCGACGACGTAAGGCGAGAGAAAGACGTCTTGCCAAGACGGTTCGATCCCAGCAGATTTGCCGTGCAGCGGGGATAAACGGAGGACGATCCATGCATCCTCTCGTCGCCGTGATCGCGCCGGGCATGATGGGCGCAGCGGTCGGAAAGCGGCTGGTCGATCACGGCCTCAAGGTGCTGACCTCGCTCACGGGGCGCAGCGCCGAGACGAGCGAGCGCGCCAAGGCCGCCGGGATGGTCGCGGCAACCGACGAGGAGATCGCCGCGACTGATTTCATCTTGTCCATCTTGCCGCCGGGCGACGCCGTCGCGCTGGCGCAGCGGTTTGCGCCGGCGCTCAGCGCCAGCAACAGCAAGCCGGTCTATGTCGACTGCAACGCCGTGAGCCCGCGTACCGCCGAGCACATCGCCGCCGCGATCGCGCCGACGGGTTCGCCCTTCGTCGATGCCGGCATTATCGGCCCGCCGCCGAAAGGAACCGACGCCGGCCCGCGCTTCTATGCCTCCGGCCCGGACGCGCCGCGCTTTGCCGCGCTGAAAGATTTCGGGCTCGACGTGCGCGTCCTGGGCGGTCCGCTGAGCGCGGCTTCGGCGCTGAAACTGTCCTATGCGGGTATCACCAAGGGCACCCAGGCCTTGGGCGCGGTCATGATGCTGGCGGCGACGCGCGGCGGGACGGCGGATGCGCTCTCCGCCGAGTTGCAAGCAAGTCAGCCGCAGATGCTGGCGTGGCTCAAGCGCAGTTTGGCATTAATGCCGCCGAAGGCTTACCGCTGGGTGGCGGAAATGCACGAGATCGCTGATTTTGTCGGAGAAGACCCTGCGGGGCACGAGCTCTATCTCGGCGCGGCGCATTTCTACGAACAGATCGCCTGCGATTTCGAGGACGAACGGAACGAGGTTTCGGCGCTCGAAGCGTTCTTGGGGAAAGGCGCGGGGAGCTAGCGCCTGCCGCTCTCAATCAGCGCCTCGACCGGTGCAAGCTCGCTGGAACGACGTGTTTAGGTTGCTCGGCCTCACAGCCGCTCCTGCAAGAAGCGCAACAAGCGCGGCGCCATGAAGCCCGAATAGCTGCCCGGCTCCTCGATCGGGTCATTGAGCCAATAGTGCGGCGCGCCTTGCGCGATGCACGTGCGCACGAAGAAGTTGGCTTGCTTGAGCTTGAGCAGGAACGCGTCCGTCTGCGCCCGCCGGTTGACGAGATCGTCCTCGGTCCCCACGCTTAGGAAAACGCCGATCTGATTGTTGGCGAAGGTCGCATAGTTCACGGGCGACGCCTCGAAATAGCGGCGCGGATCGTCCATCGGCGCGCAGCCCATGAAATTCTCGATGTTGTTCTCGCGCGGGCTCTGCAGCAGGTAACGCTGCCACATCTCGACGACATCGTAGACGCCGTAGACGCCGATGAATGCCTTCACCTTGCTGCTGAGCGAGGCGTGAGGATTATTGGGATAGGCATCTTTGAACGGCGCGCTTTCCGCACCGAGCGCCGCGAGCGCGGCAAGATGCGCGCCCGCGGAAGCGCCGAACAGCCCGATGCGCTCGGGATCGACTTTGATCTGCGTCGCGCTGCCACGCACGAATTGCACCGCCGCGAGCAGGTCGGTGACCGCCTGCGGAAACGCCTTATGCCCCTTCTTCGCCAGACGGTAGCTGACCGCGAACAGGACATAGCCGCGCGCGGCAAGATAGGGGCCCCAGTACTGAAAGGCACTGCGCGCCCCCGCCTGCCACCCGCCGCCGTGGGCGGCAACGAGCGCGGGAAACGGCCCGCCGGCGGTCGGCAGGTAAAGGTCGCCGAGCAGTGTGACGCCATCGTGGGTGGCGTAGTCGATGTTGGCGCGGGTATCGACCGCTGGCGATGCGGGCATTCGTCGTCCTTCAGGGCACCGGCGATCGGCTGTCCGCAGGGCGCCGGTTCAACACCCCGCGCGTAGGACTTCACGCGCGGGCATAGCGGCCGCGATTGAAGAAGCGATCCTTGTCGTCATCGGAGGCGGTTTCGCGGTTCGACTTGATCACGCCGATCTTGGCGAGCGCGGCCTTCACCGCCGGGCGCTCGTTGATTGCGTTGAACCAACGCGCGAGGTTCGGGTTGTCCTCCCACTTCACGCCCTGAGCATCGTGGTTTCGCGTCCACGGATAGGTGGCGATGTCGGCGATGGAATACTCCTCCCCGCCTAGGTAGGGCGCCTTGCCAAGCCGCGCCTCCAACACGTCGTAAAGGCGCTTGATCTCCGACGTGTAGCGCGCCATCGAATAGTCGTTGCCGCCTTTGGGGGCGAACAGCTTGAAGTGCGTCCACTGCCCGAACATGGGCCCGACGCCGGTCAGCTGGATCATCAGCCACTGCAGCACTTCGTATTTCTTGGCCATGTCTTTGGGCAGGAACTTTCCGGTCTTCTCGGCCAGATAGAGCAGGATCGCACCTGACTCGATCACGGTGTACGGCTTGCCGCCCGGACCATCATGATCGACGATCGCTGGGATTTTGTTGTTGGGATTGATCTTCGCAAATTCCGGCTTGTACTGCTCGCCTTTCCAGACATCGACGAACTGCTCCTTATAGGGCAGGCCGCATTCTTCGAGCATGATGTAGATTTTCTGCACGTTCGGGCTGGTAAGCGCGTAAAGATCGATCATGGGATTGGCCTTTGGCTATGCGGAGAGCGGCAACCGTAGCGAGCGACGATCTCCGGGGCAAGCGTGGGCGAGTTGCCGGTCCTGCGCCTGCTCCTTTTTCACCTCCTGCGATGGATATAGAGTGCGCGTTGCCGCCCAGCGGTACCAGCGGGAGCATGTACGCAGTGACAGGCGCGAAGCGATTGACCGGCCGCATCGCGGCCGAAAAGATCAAGCTGATGGCCGTTCCGCGCCCGCCGCAGGGTGCGGTCGAGCGCCTCATTGCGCTCGGCGACGCAAGTGGGATCATCTCGGACACCATGGACGAACTCGGCATTATCTCCGGCGTGATCGGCGCATCGGTGCTCAAGCCGACCATTTCCGGCCGCACCGTCGTCGGGCCGGCGCTGACCGTGCGCAACATCCCCCAGCGCGCCGACCCGATCGAAGGCGCGCGCCAGCATGTCAACCGGATGGCGGAGTTCGAAGCGCACAATCTCGCCCAGCAGGGTGACGTGCTGGTGATTCAAGGAGTGGCGAACGTATCGAACATGGGCGGCATCTCCGCGCAGACCGGCAAGCGCCAGGGAGAGATCGGAGCGATCGTCGAGGGCGGCGTGCGCGACATCGCCCATTCGCGCGCGATCGGCTATCCCATATGGGCGAGCGATATCACCCCGGCCACAGGCAAGTGGCGGCTCGAAACCGTGGAAATCAACGGTCCCATAGAGATCGGCGGGGTGCGCGTTGCGCCTGGCGACCTCGTGGTCGCTGACGATACCGGCGTGTGCTTCATCCCGCGCGACCTCGTGCTCGAAGTGCTCGACGCGGCCGAGCAGAAAGCGAAGGCGGAAGCGACCCGCTGCAAGGCGATCGACAATGGCATACCGGTGCCGGATATCTCGCGTGCGACGTATGGTGAGAAGTAGGTCAGCCCAGTGCCCAATTCGCGCATTGGCGCGCGTCGCGCGTCGAAGCCGCGCACAAACGTGCTTGCGCTGGACGGCAGCGCCACCCGCGGAGGTGCCGTGCGAGTCTATAGACGCGCAATCTTGATCATCCTGACCGCCGGCATCGTCGGCTCGGGTGGGACTGCCTCAGGGCAAACACCGGAGCAGTTCTATGCCGGCAAGACGATCGATTTCGTGATCGGCTATCCGCCCGGGGGGAGCAACGACACATTGGGGCGGCTCCTTACCCGTCATCTCGGCAAGCACATCCCCGGAAACCCGACCATTGTGCCGAAGAACCAGCCCGGCGCCGGCAGCTTCCTCGCGGTAAACACGGTCTTCAACGTCGCACCCAAGGACGGCACCGTCATTGGCATCGGCGCGCCCACCATTCCGCTTGACGAGAAACTTGGCACGCAGGGCGTGCGCTTCAAGTCCGCCGAACTCAATTGGATCGGGCGACTCGATTCGCTGGTCAACGTGGTTTTCATGTGGAAGACCTCGCCGGTCAAAACCTTCGCCGACGCCCAGAAACTCCAGGCCACACTGTCGGGGACAGGGGTCGGCTCGACCGTCTCGATCTATCCCACCGTCATGAACAACGTGTTCGGAACGAAGTTCAAGCTGGTCATGGGTTACAAAGGATCGAGCGAAGCCATGCTTGCGGTGGAGCGCGGCGAGGTCGAGGGCCACTCCACCTCTTGGACGGCCCTCAAGGTCGCGCATCCCGACTGGCTGCGCGATCGCAGCGTGACAATCCTCGTGCAGTTCGCACTCAAGCGGCACGGCGACCTCCCCGACATTCCGACTGCCGTCGAACTCGCACGCAACGACGAGGAGCGCGCGATTCTGGATGCGGTCATGAACGCGACCGAGGTCGGCACCGCGTTTTTCACAACTCCGGGGGTTCCCCCGGATCGCTTGACCGCGCTGCGGCGCGCGTTCGATGCGACGATGACCGATCCCGAATTGTTCGCCGATGCGCAGAAGATCAATGTCGGCGTGTCGCCGATGCCGGGGGAAGAGCTGCAGGCGCTCGTGGCCGAAGTCAGCAACCTCTCGCCCGCCCTGCTGAGCAAGGTCCGCGCCGCCTATACCCCAGCGAACTGAGCCCAAGCGCCGGCGGTCAGTCCCCCTCGCCCGACGGCGGCGGAGGTCGCGGCGCCGGCGAAGGCGAAACCTCCTCGTCCTGCGGCGGTGAAGCCGAGGGCGCAGGCGAATCAGCGCCACTGAGTCTCGCACACTCGACCAGCCGCCACGCGTGTTGGTCTGCCCGCAGCAGAGCGTTGCGATACTCGGGACTTTTCTTCAGCCCGCGCTCCTCAAGCTCGAGCGAGGTCCGATAAAGCTCGTCCACCAACTCGGGGTGCCACTGCCCCAGCCGCTTTTCGGCCAACAGCTCGGTCGTCAAGCGTTGGAACCGGGCGATGATCCGACTATCCTCGGGATCCATGACGGCAATCCTCCTCTCGAAGCAAGCAGACTTGCTCCGCTTCCCGCCGCAGTCGTTCGTCCCAGAGTTCTTTTTTCGCTTTTCCGCCGCCTAGCGGATACGCCGCACGGCCGCGACAGTCCCCATCGCGCCGCTTCCGCAATCACGCCGAATGCTCCCACGCTGCATCGATTGCAGCCACTCGGTATGTTCCGCCAGGCCGAGCCAGTGGCACGCAACCTCTGCGAACGCCGCCTTCACGGACGGATCCATCGCCGCCGCAGCGGACTGCCTCGCCACAATTGCTCGTCGGCGGTAGTACGTCGCCTGCACATTCATGAAGCCCCCCGTTGTTGTGATCGGGCGACATTGCAATAGAAATGAGTGCGGGATTGCGGTGCGATTCAAAAAAATACAAAGCGTTGCAAAAATCGCACAAAGTTCCGAAAAGCTCGGCCTCTCCAGCGACAGGACCAAGGGCGGCAGACTTAGGTAGACACACGCGCCGAGGCCGTCGACCAATGAACTCAATTCATAGGCGCCCGTTGGGATGTTACTTTGCAAATGAAGCAACTTTGCCAAGCGTCTTGAATCCGTTCTCGCCATCGCTTGTGTCGGAGCGACGGCCGAATCGCATCAGCACGGGTCAAGCAGCGTGGATTCAGCGCGCTACCCCTTGGGCGTGATGCAGGAGCAGCACCAGACTCGCGTCGCTAACGCGCGGCAGCAGCACCTGAATATCCCCGGTCCCCTCGCCCGGCGTGCCGTCGACTTTGCTCCGTACCCGGACGCCGCGCGAGAATTTCTGCGGGTTCATGGACCCCCAAGGCATGCATTTTTTCCCGGGCTCTGCCACCTTTTAGCCATGGTGCGGGGATCGCCTATACCCAGCGGAAGGGGGACTTCCGTACGGGGGAGGCTGTCATGGCCAAAGTCCTAAATGACATCTTGCTGTTTTCCTGCATTGCCGCGTTCGTCACAGGGATCGTGCTCGCGGCCGCCAGCCTGCTCACCTGATCGAGCAGACGAAGCCAAAAAATGAAAGAGCCCGGCAGTCTCCACTGCCGGGCTTTTGTACTTCGTGACAGCCGTGGTTTTGACACGACGCCAACTCCTTCAGGGCGCCACGGCGTCGGCGGGCCTTCTGGCGATGCCCGCCGCCGCGACGCGAAGTCTGGCCGACGACCACCCTGCTGCGCCGCTGCGCGGCGGAGAGATTCTGCCGGATCCAGATTTTTCACTTTTGCGGGCGAGCGACGCCTATCTCGTCGGCGTTCGGCCGCACCGCGAGGGCGGCGTCTGCCTCAAGCTCGACGACGAGCTCATTCCGAGTCAGCACGGCTCCAAGTTCCTGATTCACAACTACGGGCACGGCGGCGCCGGGATCACGCTCAGCTTCGGATGCGCCAGCGTCGTCGCCGATCACGTCGCCACCCTGAGGCGAGAGATACGCCGGCCGGCCGTCGCGGTGATCGGCTGCGGCGTGATCGGGTTGACCGTCGCGGCCGAGCTGCGGCGCAGGTGGCGAAACTTGCCCATCACCATCTATGCCAAAGACCTCGACGTCCGCAGGACGACATCGTTCGTGGCCGCTGGTCAGTTCGAGCCTTCGGGGATCTGCGCGGAATACGAGGGCGAAGGGGAGAAGAATATTCTCGCCGATTATTTGCGGCGTTCGCGCGACAGAATCCTCGAGCTACACAAGTCCTCGCGCTGGCATGCGTACGGTATCGCGCTGCGAAGAGACTACACGCTCGACCAATGGAATGGCGCCTACGACGAGTGCACGCCGCACGATGTCGTGCCCCACTACCGATCCGGCACCCTCCCCTTCGCCAAACTAAACACCATCGGCCGCGAATACAGGACCTGGCTGATCAATCCGACGATCTTGCTGCCGCGTCTGTTCGTCGAATTGAGGCAAAGCGCCGTACGATTCCGCAAACGGCAGTTTGCAAGCAAGGACGACTTCGCGGCGCTGAGCGAAAACATCATCATCAATTGCACC
>Ga0210406_10003512_pt1 | contig 17138 bp, 16 predicted proteins | sample IncBWC30MmetaG_FD_155454 | JGI IMG/M metagenome (GOLD analysis project Ga0210406, IMG submission 155454) | Forest soil microbial communities from Barre Woods Harvard Forest LTER site, Petersham, Massachusetts, United States - Inc-BW-C-30-M | ecosystem: Environmental > Terrestrial > Soil >... | reverse complement strand
GACGCACACCCTTACAAGTATATGGGCATTGTGATGAGAAGTCTTGGTATTCCACTCTCAGCTGGGGCACCGTGGATAGGAATTCCGCTTGCCATCGTAGGTGAAGGGATGGCTACGGCAGACGACACCCAGCATGTTCGAGATAAATGATTTTTGGAAAAGTGGTTTTATGAAATATCCCCGAGAAAACCTGATCGTTTTGTTCCTTGCTTTCGGAATGATGGGGCTAGAGGTCTGCCTGCCGACCTCGGGACACATTCTTAAGCATGGGCTATTTATTCTTGCATTTGTGTTTTTATGGAAGGGTATTAGCCGGTTACGCTGCACAGTTTCAGACGTACTACTGACTGCAACTGTTTTCTTGCTAACCGCAATGTCACGGCTTCTTCCACCACAAAAAGTGCCCCCGCTAATTCCGGAGATTGTTGCTTTGATTTTATCGGCGGTGTTCCTCTTGACGGGTTTGTCCTTGAAATCGATTGCTGCCGAAAGAAGCAACAAGAAAAAAGCGTAGTGAGCACGTACCGTGGCTCGCCGATTCGGACACAAGCAGTTGGAGACCGCCGCACCTCCAACCCGTGCAAGACAGGTTATTTCAAACAGAAGAAGCAGCGATCAGAGAGTTCCTAGAAACAGTCGGATGCCGTCATCGAGGTCGTCCTCTCGTTTATAGAGGTCTACAAGTAGTTTATCGGCAGGGCCGATCCCCCTAGAAGGAGAATATCTCAGTTCAGCACAAACCTCCGGCGGGCACATAGAAAAGATCATCGGAACCCATGAGTGCTGTTCGCACTAATTCCTTCTTGTGGGTTGCGAGTTGTGCTACGATCTGCGCGCGAGACTTCGACCCTTCACGGAAACACTGTGCGGGGATAGTACCAGACTTGCGGTGAGGATTTGAGTGCCGATTCTCAAGAGATTTGATCCGCCCGCCTTCCTGCCTGACTTTGCCAGGGTTCCAGGACTCCTTGATCAGTGGAGTGAAGCCGTCTCCTCCTGGTTCGATGACTCCGTCAAAGCGGAAGAGGATGCTTTCAAGAAGAAACACGTCGAAGCGCGAGTCCAATATTTCAATCCTGTTCGAGAGAACCCTTCAGGACCTACCGTTGAGCAGGCGATCACGTGGAACGCCTTTCCCAAGGAATTGCTTCGTCAATTCGGACGCGACCGAGCATTGATCGAAGGCGACAGCCTTTGGCCGCTCTCCAGATATGGGAAGTCCCTCGCCGATCGAGTGTTTGATCGCACTTACTATCGCCCATTGAACGAATATTGTGAGTGGCATGTATTTCGTGAACCACAGACCGGTCAGATCACGAAAGTGGTCTTCACATCGGAACCGCCGGAATACTACAGTGCTCTTTTTGGCGATTCCGTTCAGGGTTATCAGTTTCACGGGGATCGGCGCGAGTTCCTGAAACTCTATCGAGAACTCGTGAGTGCCGACGTACAACTAAAGGATCTTGTGGCGGCCGAAGATCTTGTGTCCACGACGGGAGACGTGCTTGTTGCGAAAGGGTCGTATAACCCATACAACAAGTGGAACACCACCCACGGCATTGCACATCTCGCTGCACCACCGAATTCTCTCACCGCTGAAATAAGGCTTGGCGCCGATGCCACTGTGGCGCGAAAGGACGCGCGCGGCAAAGTGCTAGTGGAACCGGAGGCGCTCATCTGCTGTGCCCAATATGGCGGCCCTGATCGCAACAGCGATCCGACAATCGGAAGCACCGTAAATGCACTAGGCAGATTGGGAGCTATGGTAACGCTCAAGAATCCAGTCGGCCTCTATATGGATCACATTGATCTCGCGGGTTGGACGGCTCCCGACGGAGAAGGTGTTGGCGAATTCGTGAAGATTGTTCGTGGCCAGCCAGGGATGATTGAGCGCCTCGAAGTCGAAGTTCCGACGGAGCGCGGGTTCACGCTGAGTGAGGTTCTGATAGCTGGCGTCCCGATCACCCGCGGCGGCCAGATCGCCGAATGCATAACGGTAAAGCTTACCGGTGTCGCTGTGCTTGCCAATGTTAAGCCCGTGCCAATTGGTTGCGATGGCCAATGCTGCATCGATCAGGCTTATCCAACAAGGTTCGGCAGGCCGATCGATATCAATGATCCTCCGCTTCCGGGGACCGTAGTTGCTCTTGTCGAGGAGGGTGAAGGCTCTTCTGCTGACGTTAAAACAGGGGCTCTTGCTATCAAAGAAGAGAGCCTTGCTTTTCAGCCGACTGCGAAAAGGCTGATCACCCGGAGGAGAATATGAACGGTGAAGCTGCCGGCACGGTCGCCCCAATTGAGCCCGTTCTGGAACTGAACGATATCCAAGGCGCCGCCGTGCCTGGATTTCTCAAACCGCACCAGACACTTATTGGGATCAACTGCAGCGCTACCTTCGATGCCGTCAAGAAATTCAAAGCCTTTATCCGTTCAATGAGCGATGAAGTGGCCAAGGGAACTGAGACACTTCTTGATCGTCGCGAACACCGAAAACTTCAACTTGCGGAACGCGCAGACCAGAAGAAGCCCGTTGCCCTCGTAGCAATAGCGTTCACATATGCCGGCCTTCGAAAACTGACTCCCGGTGCCGACGCCCTCCCCGGGGATGCTTTCCGTCTGGGTTTGGCCAAGCGATCCTTATTATTAGGTGATCCATCCGACCCAAGCGCCGAGGGAAACCCCGCAAAGTGGATAGTTGGCGGTTCAAAGGGGGAACTCGATGCCCTCATCATCGTGGCAGGAGACAACCACGATGTTGTGAAGGTCCGCTCGGACGAAGTCCGAAAGCGAATTGAGGCGGCGAGTCTGTTTGTCACCTATCTTGAAGCGGGGGCGGTGCGTCACGACAAGGGAATGAAAGGGCATGAACATTTTGGATTCGATGACGGTGTTTCTCAACCTGGCATTCGCGGCCGCGCATCGGAAGACGCCAAGGATTACATCACGGATCGGCACGTATCGCCATCTGAGACGCCCGCCGCATGGCTCTATGGCTACCCTGGTCAAGACCTGGTTTGGCCCGGCGAGTTTGTTCTCGGTTATCCTGCGACCAGCCCTGATCCTCTGGTTTCCGGTCCTCCCGCTCCGGCCGTCCCCGAATGGACTCGGAATGGATCGTTTCTGGTCTTTCGCCGATTGCGCCAAGATGTCGGACTCTTCTGGCGAACCATGAAAGAGGAGGCGGGACATTTAGCTAAGAAAGAGGGCTTCAAAGATCTGACGGATGAGCACCTCGCATCTCTACTTGTCGGCCGGTGGCCCAGCGGCGCACCGGTGAATCGAACATCAGACAAAGATATTCCTGACCTTGGAAAGTCTACCGTTGCGAATAATCACTTTCGCTTCGATTCAGATACTCTGCCCCTGCCATTGGTTCCCCCCGAACGGGATGACTTTCCAATGGCCAAGGCTGACCCAGCCGGTCTGACCTGTCCTTGGGCTGCACACATTAAGAAGGTCAACACTCGAGACTCCGGTTCTGACATGGGAGCCAGAGACTCCACATATAAACGTCGAGTACTACGCGTGGGCATTCCATTCGGTCAGCCACTCGCGGACAAATATGCCGAGCCTAAGGACGACCCGGAGAATGGAAATCGGGGCTTGTTGTTTCTGTGCATACAATCGTCGATTGAAGAGCAATTCGAATTTCTCTGCAGCCGCTGGGCGAACGATCCTGCCCGCCCCAAGATGCCGGGGGGGCATGACTTCGTGATCGGACAGAACTCGGCGCCAGGAGAGCAGATGGTGCGAAAATGCACGCTGTTCGGTTCTGACTTTTCAGCAGCCGAGGTCACCACCGACAAGCAATGGGTAATCCCAACCGGAGGCGGGTATTTCTTCTTGCCGGCAATTAGTGCTTTACGGGATGTCTTGCCTGCCTGACCGCAGCCGGTGTGTCAGACGCCGGAGGATATAGTTCTTATGCCGACCATTTACACCGCGTTGCGCGCGCGGAACCGACACAAGCTGGTCCCTCCCGAGCCGTCATTACCAAAAGCAGAACTGTTTGCCGCTCCGGCTGATAAAGCTTTTCTCGAAGTGGAGAAGGACTCGACGACCGCTCACGTGGCGTTTCGTGCCGAGGAGTCGGGCCTACGGGAATTACCAAAGCCCGCAAGAAAGATCGTCGTCATTGGCGCCGGCCTAGCAGGTCTATGCGCGGCATATGAACTCAACGGTCTCGGTTACGACGTGACAGTCTATGAGGCACGAGACCGTTTCGGCGGCCGGGTAGAGAGTATTGGCAACTTCGTCGATGGCAAGATCGCGGAACGTGGAGCGGAACTGATTGGAAGCAACCATCCTCTCTGGAATTCGTACAAACATCACTTCAATCTGAGCTTCAGCGATGTCCTTGAATACGGGAATTCTCCTTTTGTCCTTAAAGGAAACACTCTCACGGCTGAGCAGAGCAAAGATCTGACGGACGAGATGGAGAAACAGTTCAAGTTGTTAACGAACCTGGCTGAGAGCATCATTGACCCATTCGAGCCTTGGACCAATCGGAATGCGAAGGCCCTCGACAGCATTTCCATCGGAGAATGGATCAGTCGGGCGAAGTGTTCACCTTTGTGTCGGCACGCCATCAGCGTAATGCTCGCCGCCGACAATGGAATCCCGACAGACGAACAGAGTCTTCTCGCCATACTTGCCATGGTCAAAGGGGGCGGACTTGATCGGTACTGGACCGATACTGAACTATTTCGCTGTCGGGGTGGCAATCAAACGTTGGCAGACCGCTTCGCCAGTCAGCTCAACCAAAAGGTCGGCACAGTTTGCAAGAATTCTCCAGTTGAGTCGATTTCGCCGTCGGGTACAAGAATCTCATTGACCGTTAAGGGAAGAGAGCTGCCCGTAGAAGCCGATGATGTGATCCTCGCTATACCACCCTCCGTGTGGTACACGATCAATGTGGAACGCTTTCCCGAACTGGCCGCGAAACTATCAAAGCCGCCAAAGATGGGCTCGAACGTAAAATACCTGATGCGATTCGACAAGAGGTTTTGGAAAGAATTCGGCAGCAGCCCGACGCTGTCAGAGGACGGTCCCGTGGATTTGACATGGGAAACAACGGAAGAATTTAAGGACAACGATGGCGATTTTGTCATGGTCGCGTTTTCTGGATCAATCGACGCCGAGGAGTGCGCAGGGTGGCCTAAGGATGAGAAAAAAGCCAAATATGTCGGGGCGATGCAGAACCCCTATCCGGGTATCGGACAAGAGATTCGCAAGACGGAGTTCGTGAATTGGCCGAGCCAGGACTGGACCAAAGCCTCGTACTACTTTCCGCATCGGAATGAAGTCACAGAGTGGGGACCATTCTGGAGAGCCGGCTACGGAGGTTGGCTGCATTTTGCCGGAGAACACACCAGCTATGCCTTCATGGGGTACATGGAAGGCGCTCTCAGTTCAGGCTATCGGCTTGCGCGGAGACTGGCCGTGCGCGACAAGCTTTTGCCTGCGTGATGGTCTCTGGACAGCATCAATTCCCGGACGCCTGGGGCTCTATTTGTTTGATCGTCGGAACCGTTTCCAGATAAGCCCGTTTGTCCACGGCGTGTCCTCTTGCCCGAAGCTTTTCAACCAGCGACTCGAAGTGCAGGTACCCGCAGATTACGAGGGTAGTCCCCGAAGACGAGCTAATCAGCTTCTCGACCCAGGCTTCCTCTCTGATGTCATCCGAAGGAACGCGGTACGTGATCGCCTCTTGAAACATGCCAGGGCGGTTCAGTTGCTCTTCCAAAATGCCGGCGTTCTGTTTCTCTTGGGTTGTCATATCGACGTTGAACCATTTCAGATTACGAGCTTCGGCGAGTCGCCGAGCAGCAGACGAAGTCCCGATCGCATCGTGATATTCCTCTGCGATCGTTTCGAGAGGCTCAAAATAGCGCTGGTCCAACCACGCTCGCAGGAGTGCCTCGAATCCTGGTTCGGAATGCTGCATCCTGTGATCTGTCCCAATCACAACAAAATTCATTTGCCTGCCTCCGAATGGCCCGACGATGCTTCTGCAGCCGCTGCCCGTCGCTGACGGGTGGGAAGAGAGAGGTAATTGTACGATGGCCCAATTTCCGGTTGGCCGACAACACAGGAGCTTTGACGAGCCGCGCATTTCACAGCACCAATCGCAATCTGGGGGAACCAGCGTCAGACATGCCATCTCGTATAACGTCTATCGAAGAGCGTCGGGCACGTAACGCACCAGGATCGCGTTAAAGCGAGAACTTGCAGCTCGGGTAGCATTGAGTCCCGCCTCTGCTTTAGATTCCGTCGTAGCGGGAATATCCACGTTCGGCCCAATAGTCTCTTGGTTCTTCCGCGACATACGTAATCCTGGTAATGGCCTTCACATTCTTCAAACCAAGTTTCACGGGCACCAACAGACGGAGCGGTGCTCCGTGTTCCACGGTAAGGGGCTGACCGTTGAGGTGTGTGGCGAGCAGCGTCTGTGGATGGCGGGCCGTCGCCAGGTCGAGTGACATAAAGTAAGGGTCAGGATTGCCCGAGGCATCAAGATTGACCGAAGACTCCACACGCGCCCATGTTGCTTGCGACATCGGTGGGTAGGCGTGAAGCAGATCATCGAATCTCAGACCAGCCCACCACGCGACCGCACTCCAGCCTTCGACGCAAACCAGCCGCGTAATCTGCTCATGCACCGAGAAGCGAGTAACGAGACTTCGAACGTCGAGAGAGATGTTCAGACCGGAAGCGAGCCCATCCAGAGCCAATTTCCAGCCAGAAATATAGCTAGGATCAGGAGTCGCTCCGTTGTAGTTGTTCTTGAGCAGAGTAATCTGCGATTTGTTGTATGTAGGGACCTTGCGAGTTCCCGAGTAAAGTGCCTCTGCGACGTCATCGTCGATACGCAGTGCTCTGTTTAGAAACCACTCCTTCCCCGGTGAGTCCATGTTTCGATGTATACCGATGCGACTGAGCGTATCTTGCGGTAGGAGAAGTCCAGCGCCTGTAAGGGTTGCCACCGCCCCAGCCCCGAACAGCAGAAAGTCGCGCCGGCTCTGATAACGCAGGAGCCGAGGAGCCATTTCAATTGCCGGGACCTCTCGCTCTCCAAAGAAGCTTTGCGGCCTTTTTACGGAGACAGATTTCACCGCAACAGATGAAGCCGCTTCGTCTGTTCGAGGTTCATGGTCCACTGCAAACGACGGCGACCCACCTGCATCGACTTCCTGTTCTTTCGCTTCAACCGCCTTGGACTTCTCATCCTTGGCCATTGGGGCAGCAGGATTCGCATTTTCACGCCCAGCCCCTGGTGATTCTGCCATCTCCTGTTTCGGCCCTATACACGTCGAAGGTTTATCTTTCGTCCGTGACGAGTCGTCGCCATTTTCTTTATCCTTATCCTTCATGTGTGGCGACCTCCGACCTCCGACGTCTCTACTCTTGTTGACCAACCTACGATCATGCTGCGCAGCGTATCCCACCCGTCGGCGAGAACCAGAATCACATGCGGCACAACGAAAAGGATGAAGACCCACATCAGCCAGAAATGCCAGACACGAGCTGCGTTGTAGCCCCCTAAGAGCGCTGCCAGCCAATGGAGTTGCATGGGCTTGTGCATCGCCCAGCCTGTAGCGACCGAAAGGAACCCGGCGACCGGAACAGAGAAGTAGGCCGCGCGCTGGAGCGCATTGTACTTTGTGTTAAAACGGGGATGCAGCCATTTCCGGCGCGCCAGTTTAGCGAAGGGAAACCCCAGGTAGTATCGGAGCATCCGCAGCGCGTCTAGCAGATCGGTCCCGCGAGGCAGCAAGGAGCGCCAGCCTCCTCCCATGACCAGCCCTGCAACGTACACCATGCCATTCAGCATCAACGAGTACGCGCACAGCCAATGCAGACGCAGAGCCAAGGCCAACACGCTAGGCCCAAGGCTCATATGGTTGTAGATCCAGTCGGGTGGACTGCTGTAGTGATGCAGTCCCGGCACATGGGCGCATATCCAGATTCCGATATCCGCCACCACATCGGTGTTTCCCGTATTCGGATCGGGCTTGTGTTGATAGATCGGCGAAGCCCAGTAAATCGAGATGCCACTCAGAATGAGGCCAAGAAGGATCGGCACATTCAGCCAGTGACTCCAACGCACCAAGAAATGGTGTTTCCTGACGACGAGCACGCCCGGCTGTCCCGGCGTGCCCGTAGAGGTCGCTTCACAATCAGGAACTGTTGAATGGCCCATTACTCAAAACCCTTACTGCTTGGCATTACTCGACTCTGCTGGAATGAACTGGAAGATCTTGTCCGTTGCGAGTGTTCCGTCCGCCAGCTTCTTTGTCGTTGCGTAGACAACATCGCCCGGGGTAAAAGTGACCTTTTGCACTGCGACTAGTGTCACCGGAACACCAGGCGGCACGGAGATCGTTTGAGAACCGTCTTGGTAGTTCAACACGAGCGTGGCACCGTTGCTCTCCTGGACTGTTCCGTTTGTCATGCGCGAGTGGGATGCGGCAGGGCGAGAGACTGTGCCGTTGGTCATTCTGCTGTGGGAAGTTGCGCCTGGGGGGTCTGTCAGGACGCTGCCTTCCGCAGCTCCACTCAGCTCCGCCGGAAATATGAAAACCTGCTTCGCGACTTGCTTACCGTCCTGCTCAACCGATGCAACACCGACATAAGACGACGCGGTGATATGACTTAAATCAGACGGTATCTGCTTGTACGTTCTGAGGTGCCCCTCGACCACGACGTGGACTACGCCTGAGCTTGTCGCAACATCGAGCGATTTGCCATCGAACGTCTGGAGCTTTCCGATGACACCATCAATTGGAGTGGCCGCTTGCTGCGCCTCGGCGGCACCGATCGCGAGCGTGCACGCGAGAAGAGTCAAGCTGAGACGCTGCATCACGCCTCGAAGCGCTGCCTTTGCCTCATGGGGCGCGGAATCAGCTCTGTAGGTTTGTGAAAGTTTCATTTCTTTCTCCTTAATGATCATTTTTTCTCCTTAATAATTGTTGTTTCTTTTTCCTTTGGTCTAGCTTCGGATGAATTCGAGGATGTCCGCATTGATCACGTCGGCATTCGTGGTCATCATGCCGTGTGACAAGCCCGGGTAAATTTTGAGCGTGCCATGCTTGAGCAGCTTGGCCTGCAAAACGGAAGCGTCTTTGTACGGTACGATTTGGTCATCGTCGCCCTGCATCACGAGAGTCGGCACTGTGATCGCTTTCAGATCGTCCGTTTGGTCTGTCTCGGAGAAAGCCTTGATGCCTTCGTAGTGAGCGAGTGCGCTGCCCATCATCCCCTGACGCCACCAATTCTGGATGACTCCCTGCGAGGCCTTCGCGCGGGGTCGATTGAAGCCGTAGAACGGACCCGAAGGGACGTCGAGAAAGAACTGGGCGCGGTTCGCGGCCAGCGCCTTGCGAAGGCCGTCAAACACTTCGATCGCAGTGCCGCCCGGATTCTTCTCGGTCTTGAGCATGAGCGGGGGGATAGCGGCGATCAGCACCGCCTTGGCTACACGGCGCTGAGGCTGGCCGTACTTCGCGACATAGCGCGCGACTTCGCCACCACCCGTTGAATGGCCGACGTGAATCGCATTTCTCAGGTCGAGATGCTCGACCACTGCCGAGGCGTCAGACGCATAGTGATCGATGTCATGTCCGGCGGCCACCTGAGAGGAGCGACCATGACCGCGCCGGTCGTGGGCAACGACGCGATAGCCGTTGGCAAGAAAGAACAACATCTGAGTATCCCAGTCGTCCGACGACAGAGGCCAGCCGTGGTGAAACACAATGGGCTGGGCATCTTTCGGCCCCCAGTCCTTGTAGAAAATCTGTGTACCGTCTTTGGTCGTAATCATTGGCATGTCACTCCCTCGTGTGTTTGAGTGTGAAGTTGTCGAAGCCGTTATCCCGCGCAAATATGGAACACGTTTCCCGATTGCTGCGCCTGCGGCCCAAGCCTACTTGGCGAGGAAATCTGTAACCAACTTGATGGTGGCCTGCGGATTCTCCTCCATGATCCAGTGCCCGGAGTTGGGCACGATGCCTCCCGTCACGTTGCTGGCGACGAACTGCATATGATCGGCCATGTTCTTGCCGAAAAACTTCTCGGCACCGATAGCAAACACCGGCATGGTGATCTTGCCGCCCTTGGCGAGCAACGCCTTGTTGTCGGCGGCGTCCTGGCGGAGTACTCCAAACTGCTCGAAGGAATCGTGCATCGCATGCGGCCGCGCGTACAGGGCAGCATAGTGCTGCCGCGTGTCTTCATCGATCCTCTTGGGGTCTCCGGACAACTCGTTCCAGAAGCGATCGAGGTATATGCGCTCCCGGCCCTGCACCAGACGTTCCTCGTCAGGACCCCGGAAATCGAAGTGCCACAGCATCGGGTTGCGAATGATGTTGTCCCAATCGCCTATTCCGGGCAGCGGTGCATCGATCACCACCCAGCGCGTGACCCGGTCCGGATATTGAGCAGCCAACGCATAGCCGACCATGTTGCCGATGTCATGTGTAACCATGTCCGCCTTCTGGACCTTGAGTGCATCCATGACGCCGGCAATGTCGACCGCCTGGTTCTTCTTGGTGTAGCCGGTATCCGGGTGATCGGACATACCCATGCCGCGCAGGTCGGGGATGATGACGGTATGGTCCTTGGCCAGAACAATTGCCAGCGGCGCCCACATATCACCCGTAAAGCCGAAGCCATGCAACAGCACCACGGCCGGACCCTTGCCGCCGACTCGGACGTAGAGGTTGGTGCCATTCGTCGGAATCATTTGCGTGTGAAAGCTGGCCGGAAACGGCGTGATTCCCGCGAGGTGCGATGCTGTCAGCAAGATCGCGACAAGGATGGTGGCGACATACCTGAACATATGAACTCCCAACAACTGCAGTTCGGCTCCGTCCTCTTGCGGAGGGCCGGAAATAGAAATAACCGCTGTCTCTTTCGTCAAACGCCCAACAGATGCCGGGCGACTTCCCGATCGTGTTCGCACTCAGCCTTTTAAGGGTGTGTTTGCAAGGATTTCCACTTTTTCTACCTGCGGAGAAACTGCAAATAATTCGCTGGCCCGCGCCCCCAATGCCTTCGCGATCTCGCCAGTCAAGTGGGCATTGCGGCCCGCTTCATTTGCAAAGGTGTCGAAGATGCCGAACTTCCGCGGCCCGATCCTGAACGCATACCATTTCATGGTTCCTTTTTCATTCAACGCGAGTCCTTGAGCCGACTTAAGAAATGCCTCGGCATCGGCTTCTTTGCCTGAGCGTGCTTCGAGCGTCACTAACAATCCGATTGCTTCCATGAGTTACCCTCCTGTACTGAGTTACTCCCGACTCATTAAACCTGTGCCTGGGCTTCGAGGCTGCTGGATCTTCCTCAGCATGAACGGCCGGTTGAATTCAAGAGCAGCTGCCAGAGAGCAACTGTCGCGAGCCGGTTCGTTGGCGTCTCTGCCCTGCGCACAATTCTCAGTAAACCGCACAACGGAAAGGGACTTGTGCGGATTTCTGCTGGAATGGTCGGAATCGTGCTAAATTCATGCGCCCGAGAGGAACTCTAACGACTTACGCCTGAGTTCTGGAGTTTTGTCTTGAGGGATCGACGACGAGTGTTCGAATGAGCTACGGCGCTGGCCGGATCAAAATTGTTGCCGGAGGACATAATGCTGACCGGGCGCACGGGGAGCGATGAGTTGAGAATTCCCGGCATGGATTAGCAATGTGTGGAACGGGAACCTGTAACAGTGAAGAGTGACCGTTAAGCGGAAATCACCAGGCCCGGCGTATTTTCGGCGGAGGTTTCAGAGGCGCTAGTCGCTTCGGAGCCGACAAGATCCCGGCGATACTGTGTCGGGGTAACGCTCCAGAAGTCACGAAACACCTGTGCGAAGTGCTGCTGGGTCTTGAAACCACAGTCAAGTGCCACGTCCAATATTCGCGCATCGGGAGCACGCAACATCGCTTTAGCGCGCTCTAGTCTTTGGCGCAGAACAAATTGATGCGGGGTCTCGCCCGTTGATTTGCGAAACATTCGCGCGAAATGAGCGGTGCTCAGGCCCACCGACTGCGCCATCTCGTCGAGACTCAAGTCGTCTTGCATCTTCGCGTGGACCAACTCTTTGACTTTTTGCAAGCGAGTTGTCCCGAGTCCGCCTCGATATATCTGCACCGGACGATGCCTTACTGCATGACCATTGACCAGCGTTACCGCCATCGCCTGTTCGACAGAATCCAGAAACAACCGCCCGCTCGGAAAGCCAGCAGCCATCTCGGCATGAACGGCCGCAACCATCGCACTCAGGCGCGGGTCCGCAAACTTGCGGGAAGCGCGCAGTTCTACCTCGCCGTAAGCTCCGTCCGAGCTGGCCATCAGTGCCGCATCGGAAATGCCGAGTTGCAAATGCGTTACGTTCACGAGTCCAACCCACTCACCCACATGACGATCGCACAGTGCTAAATCGCCCGCGGTATAATCGAACTTTACGAGTGCAGAACGCTTCGAACCCCACTCAATCGAACCGGGCTGCAACATCATTGCGAAAGCCTGATCATGGCGTACCCAATGACGCGTCTCTGTGTCAGGGTCGGGCGGAAATAGTTCTACTCTCATTCTCTAACTCCATTCCTCGTGCTGTGAATAACAGCTGCTGTTGCGATCTTTCCTTGGTCCATCCCTGCGAGACCAAACCGCTTCACACGGGTAGATTCGGGGAAGTGACATTCCGATGCATCGTATGTTCCAATCAGACTGATAGGGAGTGCCTGTCAGATGGAACTACGACATCTGCGCTATTTTACAGCAGTAGTGGAGTTCAAGGGCTACAGAGAGGCATCACGCCAGCTGCACATTGCTCAGCCCTCGATCAGCGAGGCCGTGTCCGATCTGGAGAACGAACTAGGACTGAAACTCTTTTCACGAGCCCATCGCAACGCGCGTGTGACGCCGGAAGGCCAGATATTTTATGCGGACGCCGTTCGTATCCTGCAACACGCGGAGACTGCCATCCTCACTGCAAAGCAGGCTGCTCAGGGCAAAGTTGGGAGGCTGTCGATCGGGTTTATCGGTTCGGCAACGCTCTCTTTCCTGCCCGACCTCATTCGCCGATACAAACTGGAATATCCGGACGTAAAGCTCGCACTTCATGATCTGTATCCTGCAGAACTGGACAAGGCATGTGACCGAGGCGAGATCGATATCGCCATCACGCGTACCCTCTCGCTTGAGCGCAGCAAGAATCGACAATCGAGAGTATTGCTTCGCGACCCCCTGGTTGCGGTCCTCCCTCGATCACGAAAGTTAAAATTAAAGAACAAAAAGATTCGGCTTGCCGACCTTGCCAATGAACGGTTCATACTTTTTCACCGGCAGGGAGCTCCTGGTGTCTTCGACACAATTGTTGGAGCGTGCCGCTCTCAAGGCTTTTCTCCGCAGGTCGAGAACGAGCCGAATTCGATGCAGACGATCCTCTCATTGGTTGAGGCAGAAGAAGGCGTAGCCATCGTCCCCGCCTCCATCAGTAATCTCCGGTCCAATGGTGTGCAGTTCGTTCGGCTTGTGCCGGATCTGCATCTCGACCTGATCGTGGCGTGGTCACGAGGCGAGACCTCAGTCATATTGCGCACATTTCTCGACTTTCTAAAAGCCAATACAGAAGCCATTCGCGCAAAGGCCGAACTTGCTCTGTCCTCTATCGCCCGGATCAGGCCATGACGCTCTCGGCAGCTTCTAGCGAGTTTGTCTGAAGTTTTATTGGACACCAAAATGAAACATCGCCATGCGCAACAGCGGCAGCTAATGGTGTAGTTCCTGCGACCTGCACTGCCGTTCGTGCTCTTCGCTCCGGCATTCGTAGCTGATCGCTCCGAGTGTCCGCCTCAGCCACCGTCCGTCCATCAACAATTGTGACTGGCCACGCCGTGCCTCGTTCGACCTCGTCTTCGATCCTTCAAGACAAACCTTCCATGAGCAGGTGTCGGTCCTTAGAGTGCTCTCTCTCGGGCGGCGCATGAGAATTTAGCAGGATTCCGACCATTCCAGCAGAATCCCGAACAAGTCCCTTTCCGATGTGCGGTTTACTAGACAGTTATGCGCAGGGCAGAGGCGTCAACGAAGCGGCTCGCGACAGTTGCGCTGCTAGCAGCTGTTTCAGGTTAAAAAATCGGGAGTTCGCGGTCGAGATGTTGCAGCGTCGCCGGGTCCCCGAGGCAGTTCAATCGGACTGGTGCCGAACAGTAAAGGGAGCCTACAAATGGCAAATACGGCGAAAACAGCAATTGTCACTGGAGCCTCGCAAGGGATCGGAGCGGGACTCGTCGAAGCGTTCCTGAAACGAGGTTACAGCGTAGTCGCAAACTCGCGTCACATTACCAAGGCAAATCCATTCGCCGCGTCTGAGAATCTCGCGCTGGTCGATGGAGACATCGGCGATCGAAGCACGGCCGCTAAGATCGTGGACACTACCGTATCGAAGTTTGGCAGGATCGACGTGCTGATCAACAATGCGGGGGTTTTCATTCCGAAGCCCTTCACCGAATACACCACCGAAGACCTCGACACTCTAGTCTCCACGACGCTTGGCGGTTTTCTCTACGTGTCCCAGCTCGCCGTAAAGCAGATGTTGCGACAGAAATCGGGCAGCATCATCAACATCTCAACCACCCTGGTTGACCAACCGATCGCTGGTGTAGGGGCGGCCGTACAAATCATGCTGAAGGGCGCCTTGAATGCGGTGACGCGCGCCCTCGCCATTGAATACGCAAACGAAGGCATTCGAGTCAACACCATAGCGCCGGGAGTGATCAATACACCGATGCATAAACCGGAAACTCATGACTTTCTCAAAGGGTTGAGTCCGGCCGGCAGGATCGGTGAGGTCAAAGAAATCGTCGATGCAGCCATGTTTCTGGCTGACGCCACGTTCACCTCGGGTGAAATCCTGCACGTGGATGGCGGGGCGCACGCGGGCAAATGGTAGCCGGAACTCTTCGTTGCCGCCTCGCAAACCGCTCGCGCGACTGGGGGTGCCAATGCTTTCTCATCCGAAAGAAGTCGCAGAGTTGATTGAGCAAGCTGCAGCGAAAGCCGGGAGCCGGTGATCCCGAGTCGAAGGAGAAGGATCGTCTATCTCGCACCATTATTCCGGTCCCGATTGTGGGTTTCCCCACGGGCCGCCGCATAACAGATAAACACATAATAAGGAGAACCATGACCGCAGTGAAATTAGAAGATGCCCGCCGCGTAATCAGCGCGGCGGAAAAGAAAGCCAGTGAAATTGGCCAGCCCATGAACATCGCAGTGGCTGACGAAGGCGGAAACATCGTAGCGCACATTCGCATGGACAACGGGTGGATTGGCAGCATTGATATCGCCCTGAAGAAGGCTTACACGTCGCGCGCATTCGACATCGAAACGAAAGATCTGGCAAAGCATGCTCAGTCAGGAGGCCAGTTCTTCGGTGTTCATGCGTCAAACGATGGCAGGATCATGATCTTCGCCGGCGGCATCCCGCTGAAACGCGATGGCAAAGTGGTAGGGGCGATTGGCGTCAGCGGTGGCTCCGGCGATCAGGATCATGCTGTCGCGGCGGCCGGTGCTGCCGCGTTCTAACCTCGCCGCACAGAACAGAACCGCAAGAGAAGGGTTAATCAATGTCACATCATTATTCCGGCCCTGACTTCAGCTTTCCGCATGGGGACGCTCGACTGGATTTCACCGATCTGTATGCGTTTCCGAAACCTGGAGACGTCAGTAAATCCATTCTGGTCATGAACGTGCATCCGTCTGCCGGCGAAAACCCTCCTGGGCCTACTACGGCCGAGCCTTTCGCACCCGAAGCACTGTATGAGCTCAAGATTGATACCGATGGTGATGCGATTGCCAATATCGCGTACCGGGTGCGCTTCTCAGCTTTCGAGCGCGGCGCACAAACCGCGACTCTACGCCGCGTTGATGGCCCGCAAGCCGCCGCTACCGGCGATGGCGGGCGGGTGATCGTCGAGGGGGCGACGGTTTCAATAGGGCGCGAGACGACGTTTACGCAGATTGGCAATACGCGCTTCTTTGCCGGCTGGCGCAGCGACCCTTTCTTCTGCGACGTGGAAGGCGCGAAGAACAACTTGCAATTCACGGGCGATGATTTCTTCGCTGACAAAGATGTGTGCAGCATCGTTCTTGAGGTACCTAACTCTGCTTTGGGGGCAAAAGAGGTTCGCTTGTGGGCGCGCACGCTTACGCCAGGTGATGGCGGCGCCTGGATCCAAGTAGAGCGCGGAGCCCGTCCTGCGCAAGCGGTCATACTTGTAGAAGAGAGAGATGCCTACCTTGCGGGTGAACCGGGGGACGATGAGCGGTTCCTTGCTGGCTTCGCGCACGCTCTGGAGCACACAGGCGGATATTCGGCGGCCGAGGCGAAGCGCGTGGCGGGGACATTACTTCCAGATGTTCTGCCTTATGACACTACGCGCCCGGCGCGTTTTCCTGATAACGGTCGAACACTCACCGACGATGCGTTCGATTCGTTTATTCGCGTCCTGACAAACGGAAAGGTGACGGAAGACAAAGTAGGACCTCACGGCGATCTGTTACTCGAGTTTCCCTACGTCGGGCCACCTCACCAAAGCCGCATGACGGAGGCGCCCCATGAGACGACCGCAACGCAGAATCAGACATAAGACCAAGTGATCAGGAGAGAACAAACATGAAGGACCAGAACGACGCAGCCACAAAGACTACTCAGATACGTCTGGACCAGCGCTCGCCCGAGTATTGGCGAGTCACGTTTGACCACCCGCCGCTCAATATCTTCGGTCCGGAGATGCTTCCACAAGTGAACAAGATCATCACGGCAATCGAAACTGACGAGCAGGTTAAGGTCGTGGTTTTTGACAGTGCTGTTCAAGGTTTTTTTCTGATTCATTTGGACTTTCTTGAAAAACTTGACGATTTGGCGCATCTCCCTCCTGGACCCACGGGCTTGCATCCATGGCCCGAGATGCTGGTGCGCCTGAGTCGTGCACCTGTTGTATCCATAGCGTCGATTCGCGGGCGGGCGACTGGTATGGGAAGTGAGCTTGCCCTTGCCTGCGACATGCGTTTCGCGAGTCGCGAAAAAGCCATCTTGTCGCAGTTCGAAGTTGGCGCCGGTCTGGTGCCTGGCGGTGGCCCTATGGCGC
>Ga0210406_10003511_pt1 | contig 17139 bp, 19 predicted proteins | sample IncBWC30MmetaG_FD_155454 | JGI IMG/M metagenome (GOLD analysis project Ga0210406, IMG submission 155454) | Forest soil microbial communities from Barre Woods Harvard Forest LTER site, Petersham, Massachusetts, United States - Inc-BW-C-30-M | ecosystem: Environmental > Terrestrial > Soil >... | reverse complement strand
TGATCGAGCTTTTGGCGAAAATCCTTCTCGCTTTCGCTCAGATAACGAGTGTAGCCGTCCGGATCGACAAAAGCATTTGTGTCACCACGCATGAAACGTTCATGCTTATCCACGAGATGAAAGAACGATCCGTGCGATGCGAGAAAAATATCGCACGGCAAGTTTTTTAAGATGGCGAACGATTTTACAAAGTCAGCCGCAATACCGGGATAGCTTTTTTGTCCAATGAATTTGTAGTCGAGCGAGCTTTGGCTGCCGACGAAAACGACGTCGTATGTTCTGGCGGCGTCTCGGATTTTCGTTGTCCAAGTTGTGGTTCCTCTTGTGTGTCCCGGAGTCAAGTGCGCGGTCATTACCTGCTCACCCAGTCGAAGCGATTCGCCATCAAGAATGATTTTGTCTGGTTCAATCGGTGGAAAAAGCAGCGTGTCGCCGAATCGAAAGTCGCCATGCCCGCCCTTGCGCAGTAGCCCGGCGTCGCCTTCACTCGCAACAAATTTTGCGCCGGTTAACTTCTTCAGCTCAGCCAGACCACCGGCGTGATCGTAGTGCGCGTGGCTGTTGAGCAAATATTTTACGTCGCTCAATTTGAAACCGAGCTGCACGATGTTGCGCTCGATTTGCGGGGCGGTTTCGACAAATCCGCCATCGAGGAGGAAATGGCCCTGTTGCGTCGTGATTAGATATGACGTGATTTCGATTGCACCGACATAATAAAGATTTCCGGCGATCCGGAAGGGTGGTAATGGTTTGTTCCATTCCCGGCTAGTCGCATCGGGTTGACCATTCGCGCTCTCCATAGCAACCAGGACGAACGCAACCACGATATCGATCTTCGTCACGGCCGAGCTTAACAATCGGGCCCCGGAATGACAAATGACGGAATCTCGTCGATATTAAAAACGGGATGGTTGGCTGGATTCTAAAGAAAATACTCGGGTCGAAAAATCAGCGCGAGCTCAAGCGTATGATGCCGATCGTGCGCCGGATCAACGAGTTCGAAGCGCAGTTCCAGAACTTGTCCGACGAGGCTTTGCGCGCAAAAACGGCGGCCTGGAAGGAAGAACTTGCGAAAATTCCCGACCTCGAGGGTCAATGGCGTCGGCTGGACGAAATTCTGCCGGAAGCGTTTGCGGTCGTAAAAAACGCGGCCCGGCGATTAAACGACCGGAAGCATGCTTTCAGCGTGTGCGACCAGCCGATGACTTGGAATATGGTGCACTTCGATGTCCAATTGCTCGGCGGAGTCGTTTTGCACCGGGGGCGGATCGCGGAGATGGCGACGGGCGAAGGCAAGACGCTGGTGGCGACATTGCCACTTTATCTCAATGCGCTCACTGGTCGCGGCGCGCATCTGGTTACGGTCAATGATTATCTGGCCCGCCGCGACGCAGAGTGGATGGGCCAACTCTATGATTTCCTCGGCCTGACCGTTGGCTGCATCGAGCACGATCAGGAGCCGAACGTCCGTCGCGAGCAGTACGCGATGGACATCACCTACGGAACCAACAGCGAGTTCGGCTTCGATTATCTGCGCGACAACGGCATGGCCACGACGCGCGAGCAGCAAGTTCAACGCGGATATTATTATGCGATTGTCGATGAAGTCGATTCCATCCTGATCGACGAGGCGCGCACGCCGCTCATCATTAGCGGGCCGACGACCATTTCCACCCATCAATACGACAAATGGAAAGCGCTCATCGATCAGTTGGTGCGCAAGCAAACCATGCTCTGCAACCGGGTGGCGAGCGAAGCGATCGAGAAGTTTGAGCAAGGCAAGATCGAGGAAGGCGGCCGCCTTATGTTCAAAGTGAAGCTCGGCCAGCCGCGCAACAAACAATTGCTGCGCATGATGGAGGATCCGGAAAAGCGCCGAGCGATCGACAAAGCCGAGCTCTCTTTCTATCAGGACACGCGCAAGGAGGAATTGTTTGCGCTCAAGGAAGAACTTTTCTTCACCATCGACGAAAAATCGAACGAATCCGATCTCTCCGAACAGGGCCGCAATTTCCTGAATCCGGGTGACCCGAATGCATTTGTGCTGCCGGATCTAATCAACGAGTTCACCGAGATCGATCTCAATCCAAATCTCTCCGACGACGAAAAAGAGCGGGCCAAGACCGAGCGGCAACAACATTGCGACGCGCAAGCCGAGCGCATTCACAACATCTCGCAGTTATTGCGCGCCTACTGTCTCTTCGAAAAAGACGTTCAGTACGTCATCGAGGACAACAAGGTTGTGATTGTCGATGAATTCACCGGGCGCAAAATGCCCGGGCGCCGCTGGAGCGACGGTTTGCACCAAGCGGTGGAAGCGAAGGAAGGGGTGCAAATCGATCGCGAAACGCAAACCCTCGCCACGATCACGATTCAAAATTATTTTCGCCTTTACCAGAAGCTGGCCGGCATGACCGGAACGGCCGAAACCGAAGCGGCGGAGTTTCACGACATTTACAAACTGGACGTCAATGTCATCCCCACGAATCGACCGGTGGCGCGCAAAGATCACAACGACCACATCTACAAAACGCGGCGGGAAAAATACAACGCCGTGATCAATGAGATTAGAAATTGCCACAGCAAGGAGCAGCCTGTGCTTGTCGGCACGGTGAGCGTGGAAGCATCAGAATTGGTGAGTCGAATGCTGAAGCGCGAAAAAATTCCGCACAACGTCTTGAACGCGAAATTTCACATGCAGGAAGCGGAGATCGTAGCGCGTGCGGGCCAGCCGGGGACGGTTACGATTTCGACGAACATGGCCGGTCGCGGCACCGACATTAAACTGGGCGATCGCGTGGCCGAGCGCGGTGGTCTTTACGTCATCGGCACCGAGCGGCATGAAGCGCGCCGGATCGATCGACAATTGCGCGGGCGTTGCGCGCGGCAGGGTGATCCTGGCGCATCGCGGTTTTATGTCAGCTTCGAAGATGATCTGATGCGCAACTTCGGCGCGGCCGATCGCATGACGAGGATCATGGAACGTTTCGGTCTCGAGGAGGGCCAGGAGCTCGAGCATCGGTGGCTGAACAAGTCGGTCGAGACGGCACAGAAACGTGTGGAGCAGCGCAACTACCTGGTCCGAAAACGGACGCTCGACTTCGACGACGTGATGAACATGCAGCGCGAGGTGGTTTACACTTATCGCAACGAGACAATTGATTCCGAGGAGCCGCGCATCCTCATCTACGAAGTGATCGACGAGGCGGTGCCGGCGAAAGTGAAGGAGTATCTCGCCGCCGAGCGCGATGAAGAGCCGAACTACACTGGCCTCTTGAATTGGGTGAACACGACTTTCCCGCTCGGCCTAACGAAAGAAAAAGCGCAGTTCGAGACGCGCACGGTCGATGAAAATGCACAGTTCCTGATCGGGAAGATCAAAGACGCTTACGAGCGAAAATCTTCGCACGAAGAAGCGACGGCGGTGAAAAGCCTCGAGCGTTACATCATCTTGAACGCGATCGACCGGCTTTGGCAGGAGCATCTCTACGCCATGGACGCGTTGCGCGAAGGGGTTTATCTGCGCGGCTACGCGCAGAAGGATCCGCTCATCGAATACAAAACCGAGGCCTACGACATGTTCGTCGAGTTGATGGCGAACATTAAGAACGAAGTGCTGCACAATCTTTTCCGCAGCACTTCAAACCTGCAGGCATTCGAAAATTTCCTGGCCACGCTGCCTCAATTTTTGTTGCGCGAACACGCCCCGACTGCACCGACGGCAAACGCTCCGGCTCGGGCACGCCAGCCTCAGCCGGTCGGCGCGATGGCCGGGGTCACCGCCGACGGCGATGGCGATGGCGCTGGCGAAATGACGCTCGATCTTCCGATTCGCCGATCAATGCCGAAGGTCGGTCGCAACGAACCGTGCCCGTGCGGCAGCGGCAAAAAATACAAGAACTGCTGCGGCCGCGTCGCGTAATTACAAAATCTTTCGCCTAACGACAAAGGTCAGCTACCCCGATCCGATGATCAAGCTCTGGAGTGATGCGGTTTGCGGCTTCGGCCTCAGGTGCTAAGCGCAGTCATCGCGGCCAGGGAGTCCATATAATCTCGCCAGTGCACGATCTTGCGGTCCTGGATGGTAACGACCGAGATGAAGCGGTTGTCGTAGGAGGCACCGGTCGCGACAGTTTTACCATGGACATCGTATTCGATGATGACAACGCGAGGGTCCTGCGATCGGTGCACAACGAGCCCGTCAGCGCCGTGCAGGACGATGTTGTTGCCGTAGCCCGCATAGAGTGCCATCAGGGCGTCACGACCACGAAGTGTCTGCGGCCATCCGGGGAAATGATATCGAAATTCGAACACTGCGTCCTCGGCAATGGTATCGAAATAATGGTCGCCATCGACCAGGCCGGCCAGACCCTGCTGGACGATGTCGAAGAACGGGTCGAGCGCTCTAAAGGCCGCGTACTTAGGATCGGTCACGATTTGCTCCTTGGTTGTTGCGTGAGTTAGCTCAGGTGAACGAAGAACCCACGAGTCGCCTCCGCCGCCGAACGATAAAGGTCAACCACTCCGAGAGCCTTCGCGAGTTGGCTGCACTGCATGAATAGGCCCGATCACTTTGAACGTCGCGCACGAATCACCAACCAAGTCTTCCGTGCGATGAATAGTGCGACCTGACTCAGGATAGCTGCCCCAATTCCAGACAGGTAGTAGGCACCGAGCCATACCGCAACGCCAAGAACGGCGAAGAATACGCCTGCATACATCCAAAATCCCGAAAGAATAATTACAGGAACGAAGACAAACCGAGCAGCACCGGCGTACTGTTGAACTTGCGAAGGCTCACCATAAATATAACCGAGTATCGGAATGCTTAAGACAAGGTGAATCGCGCGAAGAGTCGCACGTTTGGTGGCATTACTAATCATTTAATCCTTTTCCCTTGAGAATTTGCCGCATGCATTTTTCAACCCTTGACTCCCGGGTTTTGGATTGTTTGGCTCCAGAAAAATAAAGGATGTATCCTCTTTGCCGCCCCGGCGTTAATGCATCAAAAGCAGCTTTCAAGGCAGGGATTTCATCCAGTTTATTTTGCAATTCTTCAGGGATAGGTTCTGGATTCTTTCTTAAAGTCACTTTCAGGCCGGCCTTTTCGGCTTCGATGGCTTCACGAATATAGGCTTTCAGGCTCGGTTCTATCTCAACGATCTCCCGAACATTGCTGAACGTTATCCGGCGAGCCGCCTGCCAGCCAAATTTTCTAAGAATACCATTCGGATCATTTAACAAGGCGCCTTTGCAAAACAAAAGCGCACAGAATTCTTTAAATCCTTGTATTATAACGATGTTACTTTTCTGAAACGTGTAACAAGGTTTACCCCACTTCAATTCTTCGGTCAGCCCACAGTTAAGACTGATCCTTCTCAATTTCTTCGTTTCTGCCTGCCACTTTTTGGCTTTTCTCAAATATTCATCAACCTTGGGATTCATTCTGTTCATATATTGATACTCCGAAATAAAATGAGCTTAGATCTTGATCGGTTTGAATCTATTTATCACCGGTCGCTCGCTTGAAAAGATACTCACGCAATGCCGGATCGTCCGTGAGGCTCGCGGCGCGAGTGAACGCTTCGTGCGCTTCTCGGTTTCGATTCAGCGATCGCAGCAAATGCCCACGCGCGGCCCAGAATGGTTGATAGTTGACGACGCTGCTTTGAGGCAAAGCATCGAGTGCATTTAGCCCGGCGGAAGGATTGCCTGCTTGCGCCAGCGCCACAGCACGTCCCACTGACGCGCCGATATTGGGTGCGAAACTGACAAGGCCTTCGTAAAGCAATGCGATTTCCTGCCAATCAATGTTGCCGGATTTGACGCGAGCCGCATGAATGGATTGGATCGCGGCCTCCAGTTGGTAATGCCCGGTCTGGCCAAACCCGGCGGCAGTGCTCAAAAGTTTTTCGGCTTCTTCCACCAAATTCCGCAACCAGCGTGTGGTGTCTTGCTGGTCGAGCGGGATGAATTCGCCGGTGCTGGAAAAACGCGCCTCACGTCTGGCCTCGCAGTGCAACATCAAGGCCAGCAAACCCAAGGTTTCCGGTTCAGCGGGCATCAGCTGAACGAGAACGCGCCCGAGCACAATGGCTTCCGATGCCAGAGCACGGTGCGTTGACGCGGCGTCCGGCAGGCTGTCCCAGCCAGTCGTGTATGCGGCGTAGATGGCATCCAGAACGAACGAAAGTCGCTCGCTCAATTCCCGCGGGTCAGGGACGCGAAACGGAATGCCCGCATCGCGAATCTTGGTCTTGGCCCGCACCAGCCGCTGACTCATGGCAACGGGAGACACCAGGAAAGCAGAAGCAATCTTTGCTGCGTCAATTCCAAGCACCACTTGAAGCATCAGTGGCGTGCGTGCAGCCACATCAATGGCAGGGTGCGCACACACGAAAAGCAGCTTCAGGCGTTCGTCTGGAAAAGACTCGTGCTCCGTCGTCGTCGCTTCAGCCTCCTCTGCGAGTTGTTGCAACAAAGGCTCGGCATCTCGCCGGGTTTGTTCCCTGCGGGACGCGTCAATCAATCGGTTGCGGGCAACATGCAAGAGCCATGCTTCGGGCTTATCTGGAACTCCATTCGTCGGCCAATTTTCCAGAGCGGCGACTAGCGCCTCGCTCAACGCATCCTGCGCATCGGCGATGTCGCCGGTGCGCGAGGCGATATAGGCGACCAGTCGTCCGTACGAATCACGCGCAACGGCTTCAATCGCATCATGCGTCGCGGATTCGCTCATTCTGGAATCACTTGCCGCCCACGGCAAAATATGAACCGGCCAATGGGCGCACTTCGACGAATCCGACAGCGGCGGACGGATTACGCGCTGCCCACTCCAGTGCAGCGTCCAAGTTTGGCACGTCGATGACGACAAACCCGCCGAGGAATTCCTTCGTCTCAGCATACGGGCCGTCCTGCACCTGGCGTTTTCCGTTTCGGACGGATACCACAGTGGTCGCCTGCGGCAACTCCAGACCTGCCCCCGCGACGAAGATGCCCGTAGCACGCAGGGCTTCCCCATAAGCCATACCAGCGGCCTTTGCGTCCTTGGATTGGTCGACAGCTTCTTTGTTCACATGCACAAGTAGAGCGTATTTCATGGTGATTGTTTTTGGTGTTTTGGTTTGTTCGTTTCAGAGTCGGAAACATTTCACGGCTCTGCAACGATGACGTGCGGACATGCCTCGTTTCGACATTCCGAGATAAATTTTTGCAGAAAAATCTGCCCCTTTAAAGAATTAGTCCAGCTCGACGTAGCCGCGATCAGGGCAAGCCCGATAACGACTGGAATCGCAACAGACATGCAGGTAAGGCTTAACGAACAGCGCTTCAGCCGCGAAAGCGCGGACGTCTCTCCCGTGACTTTCTGATTCGGCTGCGCGCCTTCTTCGGCTGCACGCGTCTCCTTAGGCCGACGCCTCGTGGCCCCCTGGCTCGAGCGAAGAGAGCGCACTAATGGTGACGTAGTATCCGTCCGGATCTCGAAGTGAGAACTCCATAGTTTCAGTGTTCGCGTTCACGTGCGGCTCCTCTTCGAACCGGGTGACGAGCGCGCGTGCCCTCTTCAGTGCTATGTCGAAATCGTCCACGCGGAAGAACAACAGGAGGCCGTTGCCAGGCGTCGCGTAATCGGGACTCATCAAGGAAGGATGTTCGTGGGGCGGTCTTGTCGGACATGACCTTTCTCGTGACCGCATACCCCACTCGTGGAGGCAGAGCAAAACTGTTCCGTCCGTATCCAGGATTTGACCAAAGTCGTCATGGCCCGGAGGCGTCTCCGGCAGGCCAAGTAGTGACTGGTACCACTTGAAGCTTCGATGCACATCGCCAGCTCCAATGATCGTCCAAGTGCGCTTCACAGTATTCTCTCTGCGGACTAACGAGAGCAAGATAAGCCGCCGTGAGCGAGGGCGCGCGTGGCTGCGAATTGACGGGTTAAACTCATGGAAAGCTGGATAGGACGGCGGCTCGTGGTCGGCTCCATCGTTTGATTAAGTCTGCTTCAGGAGGCACGCTATGGTAAATCTCGCGACATCGGCTGGAAGCGAACTCCGGCACCGTCAACCACCTCATCGCCCGCATTTCGGAACCCAAATTTGCGATAGGCATCCACTGCATTAAGCGAAGAATTCACGGTAACGGTCGCTCTGCCAGATCTATCGGAAATAAACCATAACGCCTCGTTCATGAGCCGTCGTCCGATTCCGCTTCGCTGTCGATCTGAACGCACGAACAAGTGATAGATGTGCGAGGGGGGGCTTAACCACCGCAATCCCGACAATCGCACCACCTTCTAGGGCGACCCAGTGCGGGAATCCATCGGTCATTCGCGTGATCGTCGAATCTACATCCATACTTCTGAGTAGGTTCTCCAAGCCTTCAGCCTGAAGGGTTGACCCAATGTGCGTCACTGCGAGCTCAGACACGAATCGGCTGATGGCTTCGGCCTCAGATTTCTCAGCGAGACGTATCTTCATTTTGCGTCCTAACGACTCAAGCTCAGCGACCCGGCCCACGGGACGCGTGGATTGCAACCGAAGCGCGCTGGCCGGGTTCGCTGCAGCGCATGGTTAGGCGCTGGGGCTTTCGCGGAAGAATTTGAGGAGTGAGTGGGCAAAATCTGTCAGGTTCAGGGAGACTTGGCCTCTCGTTTGGTCAGGGCCTTTAGCACGGTCTCCAAGGGAACGCTTCCCTTTTCCGATCCACTGGCTCCTCGTTCGAAATCGATCCAGCCTTCATTGAAACCGTCCAGCATTTGCAGGCGCGGGGTCGGATTCTTCATCCCTTGCGCCGTGAACAATTTCTCCCACGACTCGCGGGGCACCACTTCCATGCGCACTGGTCGCTGCAAGAGCCCGGCAAAGGTGGCCGCAATCTCGTTTGGCGTCACGCGTTGCGGTCCTTCGAGTTCCACCACTCGGCGACCGGTCCAGTTTTCCTGAAGCAGTCTGGCGGCCACCCTGCCAATGTCCGCAGTTGCCACCATCGGCACCGGCTTGTCGAGCGGTTGCAGGAAACTTGGAATCACGCCCTGCGCGCGCGCCGGAGCCACGTCCCAACTGCAGTTCTCCATGAACCATGCGGGCCGCAGAAAGGTAATCGGCGTGGGCAAAGTGCCGAGAGCCTCCTCGATGATTGTATGCTGGGTCAGAAGGTTGGACCGGGTGGCTTGCGCCCCAATCGTAGAGAGGTAAACGACTCGCGCCGGAGACGCCGCTTCCAGTGCGGCTCGCAGAGTTGCACCGATCGTCCGGGCCTCGGGAAACCCGGGTGTCGGGTCAAAACTCGATGGCACGAGCACGAAGACGCCTTCCGCCCCTCGGAACGCGGTCGTGAGAGAGGCCGCATCCTCGATCGTGGCCTGCGCGACTTCACAGCCACGATCTGCCCACGCTCGACCTTTATCAGCGTCCCGCGCGACAGCCCGGACCTGTTGATTTGCGGCGAGAAGGGCATGTCCCACGACCCCTCCGATTTGGCCGGTAATTCCCATGACAGCATACATTCGTATTCCTTTCGTTGTTTTATGCACTGTGATCGGACGACTGGTGAAAGGGCCGCCTAACGTTCGCGCGCTCACCTGCGACGGCGCATTTCTTTTGCGGGCGCGCCGTCGTTAGGTGCAGCGTGTTGTTCGGCAGCGCGCCTTGTCTTTGGGCGGACCGCCTTGGCCGTGTAAAACTGTAGCAGCTCAACCGGTGCTCCATCGTCAAGTATGAACGCAACACGAACTCCAACCGATGGCTCGGTCGGTGCGATCAAAATCTCCCTACCTTTTAGGGCTTCGTCCAAATCGTCGACGGCAAAGGCGATGTGCGGAACGATTCTGACGATCTCGGGCACGCGACAATGCGGTTCGAACCGGATCCACTCGATCCCGTAAGGACTGGTCTCAAAACCGGCGACGTGAACCCCGAGGTGCGCGACATGATGCTCCTGAGCACGAGGCTGTGTGTGTGGAATCCCGATGTGGTGGTACCGCCATCCGAGCTTCGCTGTCACGGTCGGCGGCTCATGGTTCAGTCGCTTTCCGCTAGTCACGCCTTTCTTCATCGATCTCACTCACCGATTGCGATCATTGGGTCTGTCGAGTCTTCCTAACGAGAACGAGATGAGCCACCCCGCCACTTGAAGTAAAAGCTGGCATTTTCCCTCAGGCACATCGCAAGTGGCGGGGTTGGCTCCATCGCTTGGTTAGATGCGTCGTGTAACTCATGGGAGGCGCGCATGGGAATACGCCATCGAATAACGTGTGTGGAGTGGTTCAGGCGAGTTACCCAAGACTGCTGACGCCACTGGTTTCCCAGATCATGAAATCGTCCAGCGTTTGCCGCGTCTTGTCCGCGACGAATCCTACAACGATCGCGTCATCGACGAAGCCCAGAAACGGAATCTTGTCCGGAATCAAATCGAATGGGTCGACCAAATAGTTGAGAGCAGCTACGATCCACGTGAGATCTTCATTCGAAACCTGCTTGTATTCCCCGCGCTCGTACGCGCGGACCAGCCGCAGCATCGCCTGAAGATACGGCCAATTCGCCTTGAACCGATGCCTGGGGAGCGACGCAGCCTCTTTCGCGGCTTTTTCGAAAAGCGAACGCAAACCGCCGGAACCGACGACACGCAATTTTGCTTCGCTGAGTGCCCGGGCAAACGCCTCGCTGCGCAGGGCTGGTTTCCGATAGGAAATGTCCCTTTCGGCGGGCGATTTCTTTTTCGCCTTTTTCATCTGACGCTATGAAAGCACCTCGATGCGCCAATGAAAAGCCAATTCGGTGGTGGTACAGTTTGTACTACCACCGCTAATTCGCAGCATCTAACGAGATAGAGATAAGCCACGGGTAGCGTTGAACAACATTACGGCGGGAGTGCGTGAGCCTAGCGAATGGAGCGGCGGGGCAAGCGACATAGAAGGTAAAACGACGAGGGTAGGAGCGAGTGAGTGTGGGCAACGAACGAGTTTCAATCGCACTAGGGAAGCCGGGCACCTGGATGAAATCCAGGGTGTCGCGGCAAGGTCACTGAAGTTGCGTCGCAATGGGCCATTGCCTCGAGCGCTTAGTCGGCGCCGACAGGTGCTGCCTCATCCTTGCCGAACAACGCCCGAAGCGAGAGCGCTAGCTTCTCGGCGTCGGATAATTCCGCCCGCTCACGTAACAACCTAACGGCAACATCGGGATGGTCCGTGATCAGGTTGTGCGCGCCCCTCTCGATCATCACAAGCATGTCGCCCGCTTGGTTCAACGTCCAGACATGCACTTCCTTGCCCGCAGTGCGCGCCTGTTGAATGAACCGTCGCGTTGCTGCGCGCTTGTTCACGCTCAGAATCTGACCCGGCAGGCGCGTCACGTTCCCCACCGACGCCGTCACAATCTGACCGACTTTCAGCTCGGGTGCCAGTCGCTGAACGTCCGCCAGCGCGGCCGGATCCAAAGAAGTGACAATGCAGTTGGTCAGGAAAGCCTCCCGGCGCACCAGTTCAACGACCTTTCCCGCGAGAGTCGGATCCGGCCGGTTATACTTCAGCTCTATGTTCAGTTGGATTCTTCCGCGGGAAAGACGGATGACCTCGGCCAGCGTGGGAATCCTTTCGCCCAAAAACTCCGCATTAAATTTCTTGCCGATGTCCAGCTCCTTCGCCTGCGACAGGGTCAGGTCTCTCAATCGTCGCCTGTCGCCTGCCATGCGCATCAGATCGCCGTCATGGAACACCACTACCTCGCCATCGGCCGTGGTCTGCACATCGATCTCAGCAAAGTCAGCACCGTCGGTAATCGCTTGCCGTACCGCACTCAGTGTGTTCTCGGGCGCACGGGCCGAGCTGCCCCGGTGGGCCGTAACTTTCACCGATTCCACGATGTTTCTTTGCGCCAACTCGAGCCAATTCGCTACCGCTGAAATGGCGAAGATCACCAGCAACGCTGCCAACGCTAGGGCTACCGCGAGCCGTCTGGCTCCCAACGGGATGATCGGAACGGTTCGCTCCCGTGTTCGGAGCCGGTGCCGCAGGCTCATGCGCGTCACCATGAATTGATGAACGCCCAACCCCACCGCTCCGATCGCCGTTCCGGTCGTAAATGCTGTCAGCAATACCACGGCCACAACAGCCAGGACCCGTCCGGGAGAGTAACCTGCCCAACCAAATAGCGGTTTAGCGAGGAACCAACCTAGAGCGCTGAGGGTCGCGGAGAGAATCGCTGCTCCAGTCCACCACAGGCCGAAAACTCGGACTAAACCGATCGAGTCACCTCGGGTTGCCCGCCACGTCATCCGCAGAGCCTCGAGCGGCCTCAAATTCCCAAGGATTACTAACGGCACGGCAAACAGCCAGCGCGCGGTCAGCCAGAGCAGTCCAAGTGCGAACAACGCACCCAGTGCCCCCGCGAGAAGGACCGCAATCCACCATTCACGCGGTTGTTCCTTGAGGTAGTAGTTGATGTCGTGTCCTCCCAAGAGCCCTCCGTAAATTCCAGCAAGCAGCCCGACGAAAATTGCCACGGTCGCCAACACGGCCGCGGTTTGCAGCAGGCTTAGTAGGAAAAACGCCGGCAGCCGGTGGATGTTGCCACCGACCACATCCCAGAAGCGGGGCCGCCGCCCGGCCGCGACCTCAGCGGCGAGCAGCGTCAACCCCCCAGCACGTATCCGTAACAGAGCCAGTTGAACCGTGCCGACAGCGAACAGGAAAGCAATACCAGGTAGCGAAAGGGCGAACCCAGTCAGATCTGCATTCGTTATGGCGACGGCACCCCCGCTGCGGACAATCGCCTCCAGCCCCCACGCGATCAACGGTGAGAGCAACGCCCAGTCAAGCGCGGTAATGAAAAGTAGAAAGCCCGTCGCTGCTTTCCAAGCGGAGCGGAAGTCTTGCCAGCCCTGGCGCAGCGCAACAATGGTGGGTGGGATCGTCGTCATTACTCTTCATCCCAGCCTGTCATCCGGAGTATCAATGTTAAGCTGTGACCCCTTCGGGACCTATCGTGGGGTGCCGAAAATGTTCGGACTAACGGATCCCCGGGAACCGAAAATCTGCCAGTATTTGATCAACTCCTCGCTCTTCACGTCGGACGGGCCTTTGATACGCTGTGCTCGGCGACCACCGATGCGATACGAAATAACTTTGAGCGGCCCGTGCCTGTCAACTCTGTAGACGATGGTGACCTGCTGTGAATTTTTGGACCACTTCGCGGCGAACGCGTCGGCGCCAGTATCCAGCGTCTCTTTGATCTCCTCGAGCGGTCCAATGTTCTTACCGGTGACTGCATCGGTGAGATACAGATGGAAGTTATCGTAGCCAAGGTCACCGCTGCCGTGTGCGGTGATCGCCCATTTCCCGTCTGGAGATATCCCGTTGCTGACCGTGACATACTCATCCCGACCATACTCGTAATTCGAGGTGGCTAGAACCAATGCAGTCGACAACACGAATATCGAAGCGAGGACAACAAGTCGCCGAGCGCTCATAGGTGCAAACGCCTAACGACCCAAGCTCAGCGACCCGGCCCACGAGGGCGTTCGATTGCAACCTAGACGCGATGGCCGGGTTCGCTGCAGCGCATGGTTAGGACTCTGTTTGAGTGAGTCTATGTCGCCGCTATCCGAATCATTCCTCATTCGCTGTATGGAAACCGTAAACATTAACATTTTTCCCGCTTGGCAGTCGCTTATGGGATAACGACGAGTCTGCGACCGGGTAAGTCTTCCCGTTGCCAAGCGGTTTCGACGTCGGCGAGCGGAGCTTGCTCGGTATCGATGCTGAGTTTGCCGCTGGCGGCCAGCGCCCAGACCTGCGGGAAGGCGTCGAAGATGGCTGAGTGCGGAATGCTGCCACCGCCGCTTCCGCACAGCTCAAGCCCCGAACTGCGTAATGCAGCGGCAGGAAGTGCGATAGTCGGCCCGGCCATTTCACCAATCTCAACGAGGCGGATTCTGGATGCGCCAGCCTTCACGTCATGACCGGTCAAGGCATCCAGCAGCACTTCAGTGGGATGACCCCAGAGATAGTCAATGATGACATCGAAAGGCTTGTGACCGGCTTCGCGGACAAAAGCTTTGGCAAGTTCCTGGTCAGATTGGTCGAGGCGAATGGTCGCGTCGGCGCCCAGATCGTTCAACGTCCTTAATACTTGCTCGTTGCGTCCGGCGGCAACGACACGTCCGGCGCCAAGATGCCTGGCGATCTGGACGGCGAGTTTGCCCGCCACTCCCGTCCCGCCGAGAATCAAGACCGTCTCGCCCGGCTTGAGTTGTGCCCGCCAGACGAGCGAAAGCCAGGCCGATAAGGCGGGATTCGGCAGGGCCGCTGCGGTGACGTCATCGATCCCATCAGGAATTGGCAAACACCAGGATCGGGATACGACGGCACGCTCGGCCATCATTCCGTAGGGCGCCCGAGATCCGCCGCAAAAAACCCGTGTCCCATCGTCAAGGATGCCGACTCCATCGCTTCCACATACGACCGGCAGTTCACGATGGCTATCGTAGTGCGAACCGCTGGCCATCATCTTGTCGATGTTTTTCAACGACGCGGCTTTGACGTGGACGATCACTTCGCCCTGACTCGGTTTTGGATCAGGGAATTCCTCGAAGCGAGGCGGTTTTCCAAGCGTGCGCAATACGGCGGCTTTCATGGGCATCCAATCCTCTTCTTTACGCTCATAGCAATTAAGACCAGAGCCGCGCGATGGCAGCGGCCTAACGAGAACAAGATGAGCCACGCCGTCGCGGGCGGGGCAGGCTGCAGGTGAAGGGTTGAATCGCGAACAAGCTCATAAGCAAGTCGGGCGGCGTTGACTCCATCGCACGATTAGGTGGCGTTCCGTGACTCGTCGCGACGTCCTCGCACCTCGTAACGCAGCTCCACCATGCCGCTCTTGTAGGCTGTGACCTCCGCCAGATGGAGGGCGATGTCTCTGTCGAGCTTCTCGAAGAACTGGATTCCGTCACCAATCAAGATCGGCAGGATCGAATAGCGAACTTCGTCGGCGAGTCCGAGACGAAGGCATTCCCCGGAAACCGCACCGCCTCCAACAAACCAGATGCTACGGAACATAGGCCGCAGGCGCCCATTCACGAACTGGGCAAGATCGCCTGAGTAGAACTCGACAGTATCCCGGGTCCGTGGTAGATCGCGACTAGTGAGAACGAAGGTGGGTTTGTCGCCGTACGACCAGCCCAACCCTTTGGCTTCAAAACTCAACGCGGTCTCATAGGTTCTTGATCCCATGACGTAGCAGTCGATCGTCTTAAGGAAGGCCTCGACGAATCCTGGGTCGAGGGTGTCTCCGCCTGCGAATTCGTCTGAGGTCTCGAGCCAATCGACGCGTCCGTCCTTTCGAGCGATGAACCCGTCGAGGCTCGCCGCCATGTGGATCGTTACCTGAGAATCAGAGTTTCCCATCATGTCGGCCCCGACGTCGATCGGGACGGCTCGTAGCACTGTTCGGAGCGTCTCCGGCCTGAGTCCATCCAACGAGACAGAAGATCAGCGACCGCGCGAGTTAGAAGTGACTTCATGAAATAGGTAAGGCTAAGCGTAAGGACAGGTCGCCGTTCGCAGCATCGCATGGTTCGATGTTGTCGACCGCCACCGTTTCAACCCACCGTGCGCGCCAAGCAGGGGCGTTGAATGGATCGGCAAAGTATTGAGTTTCATGCGACACTTTTTCATCCCGAAACTCCATAATGCTCACGGTGTAGACGCGTTCGCCTTCGTAGATAATCACGTACTCGGTGATCCAGAGATTGCCCTTTCCCACGATCCGGCGGACCGAAAACCCCGATGGCCTGCCAGATGATGACTACGAAGCGCCTGCAGATTACTCCGACCGTGAATTATCTCATCTGACTGGGGATACTCGCACACGATGTCATCGTGGTAGATTTCATGTTCGGCAACTTGATCACCCGCAGCAGACGCTGCCCAATGCCGATCAATGGCCATCCGAATGTTTTGCTCTTCCATTAGCGACCTCCTTTAGCGGTTACGTGTTCATGACACTGAACTTCGTCGACATCTAACGAGACACAAGATCAGCGACCGCGCCCGAGCGCGCGCGTGGCTGCAAGTCTGAGGTTGTAGTTACGCAAGACTTACGCATCAGAGCGGGGCGCGGTTCGCTGCATCGCTTGGTTAGATGCGTTGACATCTCCTCGCGCACAAAAGGACAACTGCAACTCCTGAGACAAGAAGAGCAATCGTCTGAGGCTCCGGCACCGCAATGGTGTAGTTAAACCCGCTGCCTGTGCCTTCAAGGGAGAACTGATACGGAGTAGGATCACGAGTGGTCGCGCCCGACACCGTAGCGACCCCGGTACCGGTCAAAGACACCCCTGTGCTGGTCATGGTGGCACTGCTGACCGCCAAGAGCGAGAACTGGTAAGTACTGCCGCCGAAGATGATGGTCCACTCGGGATTGACCGGCGCAGTGAGCATCGCAGACGTCCCACTGCCGGTCCAAGAGATGGGAGCGAAGGTGGCTGGCGTGCCGGACGTGATGACGCTGTAATCACCCAGACCGAAGGTAAAGGTCATAGGGTTGTTGAATGTCAGCGTGCTTATGCCACCGCTTTGCATGCCGGAGCCAGAGCCGGTGAAAAACGCGGCGCCGGTGATCGGAATCTCTTGTGCGTGCTGCGTGGTTGCCGTCGCGAGCATCACTGCCGCGAGGCAGAGATGCTTTAGGTATTGTGTGTATGTGTTCATGGGTGTGTTGCGTTGTTGTTGGTGGTTTCTAGCTGAAAGGACGTGTGAATTCGAGCACAGACCTAGTATCTAACGAGAGAAAGCTGAGCGACCGCTGACGAGAGCGAACTCTGCTTCGGGTTTCAGTATCGAAGTCATCGAAAGTAAATTTACGCGCCGGGTAGCGCTTCGCTCCATCGCTTGGTTAGGCCTTTCGTGATCCATGCTTTCGACTGCTGATATTGCCGCTTGCAGAGCAGCCTGATCAAGAGTTAGCGAGATGTGGTCGATCCCCGGGAGCAGCGTGACGGGAACATCCTTACCGGCTGTCTTGAAGACGCTCGCAAACTTATCGGCGTAAAACACTTCATCATTCTGACCGGCCAGAACCCGAAGCGGCTGCCTGACCGCACGAATGTTTGCCTGGTAGTCGCGCTCGGGCCTGAAATTCTGCT
>Ga0210406_10003509_pt1 | contig 17155 bp, 14 predicted proteins | sample IncBWC30MmetaG_FD_155454 | JGI IMG/M metagenome (GOLD analysis project Ga0210406, IMG submission 155454) | Forest soil microbial communities from Barre Woods Harvard Forest LTER site, Petersham, Massachusetts, United States - Inc-BW-C-30-M | ecosystem: Environmental > Terrestrial > Soil >... | reverse complement strand
GTTGAATAAAGTACAATTGATGGTGACGCGAAAGCCTTTGTCGCGGGCCAGTTGGATCGCCGCGACCGCCTTGTCGAAAACCCCTTCCTGGCACACCGACTCGTCGTGGCGCTGCCGATTGCCGTCCAGATGAATCGAGAAAGTGAGATAGGGTGAAGGCTGATATTCATCGATATGCTTGGAGAGCAGTATCGCGTTGGTGCAGAGATAGACGAATTTCTTGCGCGCCACGATGCCGGCGACGATTTGCGGCATTTCCTTGTGAATGAGCGGCTCGCCGCCGGGAATGGAGACGATGGGTGCGCCGCACTCGTCGACCGCCCGCATGGCGTCTTCCACGCTGACCCGCTTTTGCAGGATTTCCTTCGGGTAGTCGATTTTCCCGCAGCCAGAGCAGGCGAGATTGCACTGAAACAGAGGTTCCAGCATGAGCACGAGCGGATAGCGCTTATCGCCCCGCAGCTTGCGGCCGGCGATATATCGCGCGACCTTGTACATCTGAAGTAGTGGAATGGCCATGGAGCTATATTACCGCGACAGACCCTAAGAGCCCAATTCAAACTGCAAATCGAGTATTCGGGCGCGGTGATCCCGCCAAATCCGCGCCCATTCGAGCATGAACCATGGCGTAAAGTTCCCCGGGCCGGCCTCCATTTCGCCCTGCAGCGCTTCCGGACTGACCCAGCGCCAGGCGAGAATTTCGTCGCTGTTGATCTTGACGGCATCGGTACTGCGTCCGATGAACACCGAACAAAGCTCATTTTCGGCGCCTGTTTCGTCGAATTGCGCCTGATATTGGAACTTGAACAGAAAATGCAGCGGGCAGCGCAGCCCGAGTTCCTCGTACAGGCGGCGGTGGATCGCCGCCTCCATGGTCTCGGCGCTGCGCGGATGGCTACAGCAGCTATTCGACCAATATAGGGGCCACAAGCGCTTGAACGCAGATCGCTGCTGAATGAGCAGTTCGCCACAGTCATTAAAAATCAGTAATGAAAATGCTCGGTGCAGGATGCCCCGGCCCTTGTGGCACTGTGTCTTGCTCAGGCGCCCGACGTCCTGATCGGCTTCGTCGACCAGTATCAGGAAATCTCTGTCCGCGGCGACACTTGCGGTCACCGCGCGATTGTCGTGAAATTCATCCATTGACGGATGATAGCTGGAGTTTGAATCCTTGAGTTCTCCGACAACGATACCTGAACCTTCCGGCGCGCAGCAGTCCTTGGCTGAGCGTCCCATTCGCCTCGGCAGCGACGCGCACAAGTCCCTTTTCTGCCGGACGTTGCTCGACACTTTCGATCCCTACAAGCCTGCGGTGATCGATTGGCCCAAGCTCGACTCGGAAACGCGGGATCGTCTGGTCAGCCTGCCCATCTGGGACATTGCCGTCCAAACCGAGGGGAAAGCTCGGCTCAATGTCGCCTCCTACGCTGCGGTCACGCTCGACCCCTTGCTGCGAAAAGCGATCGAGCTCAACGCATTCGAGGAGGGCCGCCACAAGCACGTGCTCTCCAATCTCGTCGCGGCCTATGGCATCCAGCTTGCGCCCGAGCCGCAGTACGCCGCGCAGGGCAACCCGGAATGGGCCTTCATGGTGACCGGCTATAGCGAATGCATAGATAGCTTCTTCGCCTTCGGCCTGTTCGAGTCTGCCAAGCGCTCCGGCTTCTTTCCTGAAAGCTTGGTCGATACCTTCGAGCCGGTGATCCAGGAAGAAGCTCGTCATATCCTTTTCTTCGTCAATTGGGCAGCATGGCATCGCCGAACCATGCCACTTTGGCGGCGGCCTTTCTTCGAGCTGAAGGTGCTGGCCGTCTGGCTGTTCCTCATCTGGGAGCGCATCGGCATCGCCCGCAGTGTGGAAGGCGGGACGCAGGACAACAATTTCACCGTGACCGGGGCGAAGTCGGTCGGCGACGACATCGACGTTGCCGAGCTGATCGACATCTGCCTGGCCGAAAACGAACGGCGCATGAGTCTTTATGATGGACGGTTGCTGCGCCCGTTCGCGGTGCCGGCCCTGGCGCGATTGGCGCGCCGTTTCATGCGGCCGACCTCAAAGCGCCGAGCCTGATAACCGCTCAGGTCAGCAGCCCGCGCTCGCGATACCACCGCAACGCATCTTCGAACGCCTGGAGGGGCGGACGCCAACGGTATCCCAGCTCGCTGACTGCCTTGGCGCTCGAGAAGAACATCCGCTTGCGCGACATGCGCACTCCTTCGAGCGTGACGCGGCCGCTGCGGCCCGAGATTTTGGCGAAGCCTTCCGCAAGATACGCAACGGGCAATACCGCGGCATACGGCAGACGGATGCGCGGGGGCGCGCGCCCGACGAGGCGCGCGATCTGCCCGAGAATCGTCTGCAAAGTCATATCCTCGCCGCCCAGAATGTAGCGTTCACCCGCTCGACCGTGTTCGAACGCCAGCAGATGTCCGGCCGCAACGTCGTCCACATGCACGATGTTCAGTCCGGTATCCACATACGCGGGCATCCGGCCGGACGCGGCATCGAGCACGAGCTGTCCGGTCGGCGTGGGCTTTATATCGCCCGGGCCGACCGGCGTCGATGGATTCACGATGACCACTGACATGCCCGTCCGTGCCGCATCCCGCGCCACTTCTTCCGCGAGGAACTTCGAGCGCTTGTAGTGACCGATCATGTGACTTTCGGCCACCGGAGTTCGCTCCTCTCCCGGCGAACCGTCCGACGGAATGCCTATGGTCGCGACGCTGCTCGTGTAGACGATTCGCGGAACTCCCGCCGTGCGGGCGGCGCTCAAGATGCGGCGGGTTCCTTCGACATTGGTGCGATAGAGCTGTGTAGGATCGCGCGCGCCCAACCGATAGTCGGCCGCGAGGTGAAACAACCCCGTGCAACCTTCGAGCGCTCGTTCGAGCGACCTTGAGTCCGCGAGATCGCCCTCCACGACGTCCCAGGCAGGCGACTGCAGATTGCTCCGGTTCGAGCCGCTGCGCGCCAGTACTCGCACCTGCCAACCGGCTGCATCCAAGGCCCTTGCAACGGCCGCACCGACGAAACCGGTTGCACCGGTGACCAGCGCTTTCATGCGATGCGAGCGCGGGCAACCGCCGTCAACGAACGAGTCGCCGCCCGGTACGCTCTCGCCAGACGGATCAATGCGATGAGGTCGAGGGGCGCCGCGGCGAGACCGCCGATGAGGCGCCGGATGTTGACTTGACCGTCGCGGCTTGCCGCCACGACCGCCCTCGGCAGCGCATCCTCTGCAGTGTCCACGATCACACGAACGGCGATGAACGGCAGGTTGTGAGCGGCAGATACTTCTGCAACGCTCAAGCTTTCCATATCGCAGGCAACCGCGCCGGTTTCTCGAAAAGCCGCAGCCTTCTCCGCGACCGCGCCGATCGGCCGCGAGCTGGTGAGCAGAGCGCCCGCGTCCACCGGCCGCTGCTTCGCGACGGCGGCGCAGAGCTGCTCGCGCCAACCCCTCGATGTCAAGAGCCGCGTGCCGTCTCGCGAAATGACTTCACTCGGCAGGACGACGGTGCCTGCGCTCAAAAGGGGATCGAGTCCACCGGCCATTCCGAAACTCATCAGGGCAGCCGCACCGGCATCGATGAGGTTGCGGGCAGCAATCGCAGCCAGGGCTGCGCCCATGCCGCTGACGGCGAGCAGTGCCCCATCGCTCAAGAAAAGCAAACCGTCATCCCGCCGCACCGCCGGCCCCAGGGTGCGTGCCTCTGCGTCGAGCGCCGCGACGACGCCCAACCCATTCAATGAGCGATTCCGCGACGCGTCAGTGTGCGGTATGCCGCCAGCGCCCAGAGCGGGAAATACGCCGAATAGCCGTGATATCTCAAATAGAACACTCGCGGAAAGCCGGGCGCCGTGAAGCTCGGGTCGCTCCACAGCCCATCCGCCTGCTGCGTGCGCATCAGGAACTCCATGCCGCGTCGCACGGCGTCCGATTGGACTTCGCCCGCGGCGAGCAATCCCAGAAGCGCCCAGGCAGTCTGGAAGGCGGTGCTCGGGAAATGTCCGGCTTCGCCGGGCGCTTGAGCATAGGTATCATTGCTCTCGCCCCAGCCGCCGTCGGCATTCTGCTTGAGCTTGAGCCATTGGGCGGCGCGCCGCACCGCGGGATCATCGCTGCCGATGTGCGCCTGCGCGAGGGCCGTCAACACCGACCAGGTGCCGTATATATAGTTGGTGCCCCAGCGCCCGAACCACGACCCGTCGGATTCCTGCTGCTGACGCAGATAGGTAATTGCTCGATCCAAGGCCTGCTTGTCCTGCGGCCGGCGGATGCGTGCCAGCACCGTGACCACCCGCGCCGTGACATCGCTGGTGGGGGGATCGAGAAGCGCGCCATGATCGGCGAAGGGAATCATGTTCAGGTAGTAGGAGGTGTTGTCGGCATCAAAGGCGGCAAAGCCGCCGTCCTTGCTCTGCATTCCGACCAACCAATCCAGGGCGCGGCGCACGCTCTCCGCGTAGCGGTCCGAATCGCGCGCCTGATGCATGGACCACGCGACCACGGCCGTGTCATCGAGATCGGGGTAGTAGCTATTCGCGAACTGAAACGCCCAGCCGCCGCCGGCCAACCCCCGGCGATTCACCTGCCAGTCTCCGGGTTCGTCGAGAAGCTGGCGTCCCTTCAGCCAATCGAGCGCCCGCATCGACGCATCGAACGCAGCGGCATCGCCGGTCTCCTGCATCGCCAGACTCGCGAGCGCCGTGTCCCAGATCGGTGAGACACAGGGCTGGCAGTAGGCGCTCGATGGGCCTTCGACGACGAGTCTTCGCAGCGCGCGCTTCGCTGTGACGCGCCGCGGGTCATCTTCCGGGTAGCCTAGTATCACCATGGCTTCCAGGGCGTTGACCATGGCGGGAAAGATGGCGCCCAAGCCGTCTTCGCCGTTGAGCCGCTCCAGCGTCCAGGCTTCCGCCAGGCGGGTTGCATGCTCGCGCATGCGCGCCGGAATCAAGGGATCAATCATGCGCCCCAGCCGATCCGCGGCCAGAAACGCCTTGGCCAGGAATCCCGAGCGCCGGAAATAGTCGCGTTCCTTCTCGGGCGGAGTCGTGAACAGCTCGCGGATGTCTACCTTGCGCGGATTCTTGGCGACGGGCTTGCGGGTACACAAAATGAACAACGGAACCATGACCGTGCGCGACCAATAGGCGACCTTGTCGAGATGAAATGGGAACCATCGCGGCAGCAGCATGATTTCGACGGGAATGTAGGGCACGCCGCGCCACGGCAATTGCGCGAACAGCGCAAGCGCGATCCGCGTGAACACATTGACCGCGGCGGCGCCGCCGCGCTGCAATATCGCCGTGCGCGCCCGTACCATGTGCGGCGCGTCGGGACTGTCTCCTGCGAGCTTCAGTGCATAGTAGGCCTTGACCGAGCAGCTGATATTGAAATCGCCGCCCTGATAGAGCGGCCAACCGCCGTGTTCGGCCTGCGCGGCGCGGAGATATCGACAGAGCTTCCTCTCCAGCTCAGCGTCGATCTCGTCCAAGAAGTGCATCATCATGATGTACTCGGCCGGGATGGTGCAGTCGGCCTCGAGCTCGAACAGCCAGTATCCTTCGGCGTCCTGCCGCGCCGCCAGCGCGTCTCGGGCGTCCACGATGGCGCGATCCAAAGGCGAATCCGTCACCCGCCGCAGGGTGTGCGACACGACATCGCCGCGCGCGTCGGACAGCGGTGCCGGGTGAGAACCCGGCTTCGGTGCGGTGCGGTTCACGACCCTGAGTTCCCGTAAGAGCGCCGCGAAGCGAATTCAGGTTCGTCGGCCGGTGCAGCCTGAAGGCTGATCGGCTCCGGGCGCGGGCGGCGCAGTTCGCCGAGGCGCGCCAGCGGCAGGCCGCGTGCAGCCTGGGCAAACAGGGCCCGCAGCATCCAGTTGCTGCGTCCCGCGACATTCGTCAGCGCCCTAGTCATGGCGACTGCGGAGTGCGTCACCTTCACCTGCACGCCGGCCGTAAAACGCGGATTGTGCTCGATCTTGCGCAGCGTCAGGACGGCGAGCCCGATCGCCCACAAGCAGAAGCGGCGTATGCCGGTCTCCTTGCTCGGAATCAACAGGGTGTAGTCGAGCGCGTTACGCAGATGCGCATGAGCCACGCCGAGAAGTTCGCGAAAGGCGGCGCCGAACCGCGGATCAAAGGGCTCGCTCGAGACCAGGGCGAGATCGACTCCATGGCGCGTGAACACGTCCTGCGGCAACCAGCACGCGCCTCGGCTGCGGTCCTCCCACACGTCCTTGAGAATATTCGTCATCTGCAGTCCCTGGGCAAAGGATGCCGCGATGGCGGACAGCGCCGGGCGTTGGCGGGCGATTTCCGGGGAATAGTCACAGAAGAGATCGGTGAGCATTTCTCCCACGACGCCGGCCACGTAGTAGCAATAGTCATCCAGGTCGCTCGAACGGGCGAGCCCCTTGAGGCTGGCGCTGAACTGGAAGCGCGGCATGCCATGACACATGAGCTCGACGCAGCGTCGAATCGCGGCCCGCTGCGGCTCGTTGAGACGCGCCATGACTCCGAGGACGCGCTCCATGTTGCTGACGAGGTCGCGCTCCGTCGCCAGGGTCCGGTCCGTCAGCCGCCCCTCGATTTCCCGCGCCAGGAGCGCCGGATCCCCGCGGCCGACCAATAGCGCGCTGAAGCGTTGCAGGAAAGCCAACGTTTCGGGCGGAGAGAGCGCCGGCTCGTCCTCGATGGTATCCGCAATTCGGCAGAGCAAATAGGCGCAGGTCACCGCGGTCCGCAGGCCCGCAGGGAGCTGCGGGATGGTCAGCGCAAAGGTGCGTGAGACGTGCGGGAGAATCTGGTCTTGATAGACTTCATCTGAACTGACGGAATCCATAAGGACGGTATCTCGGAAACTTCTAAGAATAGCATCATGTCAGCGAGCCGGACATGAGGCAAATTTACAACATCGTGTGCGTTCGTTGCCACGAAACCCGCTCGGCAGTATAAACTGCCGGTGATGAGTACTCCGCACAACGACTACCCGCTGCTCGACTCCATCGGTACACCGGCGGATCTCAGGGGCCTGCCGGCCGCGAAACTGGGGGAGCTGGCCCAGGAATTGCGCCAGTTCCTGATCCACAGTGTCAGCACCCGGGGGGGACATTTTGCCGCGGGTCTGGGCACCGTGGAACTCACGATTGCCCTGCACTACGTGTTCAATACCCCCTATGACCGGCTTGTCTGGGACGTAGGCCACCAGGCCTACCCGCACAAGGTGCTGACGGGCCGCCGCGATCGGCTCCATACGATCAAGCAGCACGAGGGTCTCGCCCCTTTTCCGACTCGCGCCGAAAGCGAATACGACACTTTCGGCGTTGGGCACTCCAGCACCTCGATCAGCGCGGCATTGGGTATGGCCGTCGCAGCAGCGCAACGCGGGGAGAATCGCCGCGCCGTGGCCATCATCGGCGACGGCGCTTTGACCGCCGGCATGGCCTTCGAGGCGCTCAACCATGCCGGTTCACTGCCGACGGATCTCTTGATCGTTCTCAACGACAATGACATGTCGATTTCCGAGAACGTCGGCGCCCTGTCCAACTATCTGGCCCGCGCCTTGTCTGGACGCATGTATTCGCACCTGCGCGAAAGCGGCAAGAAGGTCTTGCGCCAGATGCCCACGGTATGGGAACTCGCGCGCCGCTCGGAGGAACACCTGAAGGGCATGGTGCTCCCCGGAACACTGTTCGAGGAAATGGGATTCAATTACATCGGCCCCATCGACGGCCATGATGTCAAAGCCCTGGTCAGCACCCTGCGCAATCTGCAGCAGCTGCGCGGACCGCAGTTTTTGCACGTCGTTACGCGCAAGGGTAAAGGCTACGCGCCCGCGGAAGCGGACCCCATCAAGTGGCATGGACCGGGGCCGTTCGATCCGGCGAGCGGCATGATTTTCAAGGAAGCGAGCACGGGACCGACCTACTCGCAGATCTTCGGCAAGTGGCTGTGCGACATGGCCGAACGCGACCCCACCGTGGTGGGAATCACGCCGGCGATGCGCGAAGGGTCCGGTCTGGTCGAGTATTCGAAGCGATTCCCGGCGCGCTATTACGACGTCGCGATCGCCGAGCAGCACGCGGTCACTTTCGCGGCGGGACTCGCGGCCGAAGGGCTCAAGCCCGTGGTCGCGATCTATTCAACCTTCCTCCAGCGCGCCTACGATCAGCTCGTTCACGACGTCGCCCTGCAGAATCTGCCGGTGATATTCGCCGTGGACAGAGCCGGGCTCGTCGGCAGCGACGGCGCGACCCATCAGGGCAGCTACGATCTGACGTTTTTGCGCTGTATCCCCAACATGGTGATCATGGCGCCGGCGGATGAGAACGAGTGCCGCGATATGCTGTACACGGCGACCACGCTGTCTTCACCGTCGGCGGTGCGCTACCCGCGCGGCACGGGATCCGGCGTTGCCTTAGCGGCGGAGATGACCGCGCTTCCCGTGGGACGCGGTCAAGTGAGACGCGAAGGCCGAAGTGGATTGGCGATTCTCGTATTCGGCACGCTGCTCGAATCGGCCCGCAAGATCGCCGAGCGCCTGGACGCCACGCTGGTCAACATGCGCTTCGTCAAACCGCTCGACGAGAGACTCGTGATGTCGCTGGCCGCGCGTCACCAGGCCATCGTCACCATCGAAGAGAATGCCGTCATGGGTGGGGCGGGCTCAGGTGTCGGCGAGCTGCTCGCCGCCGAAGGCGTGCTGCTACCGCTGCTCCACATCGGCATACCCGACCGCTTCATCGAGCACGGTTCACGCGACACCTGTCTCGCGGCAGCCGGCCTCGACCATGCCGGGCTCACCGCAAGCGTCGAGCAATGGTGGGCGCTGCATACTTCGGAACGGATTCGTTCGGCACGCGGCGCCTGACGTCGGCGGCGGCCCTCAAGGCAGCGATCCCTTGAAGAATCGCCTCACGATGGGTTCGAATGCCGCCAGCGGCAGCATGGGATAATCCGGATCGAAGGAATTCTGATCGTATAGCTCGCAGAACTGCGCGGTCTCCGCGAAATAGGGGTGACCGATGTACCGGTCGCGCTCGTTCCGATCGCGCGTAGGATGATTGGCGAAGTGGAAGTTCTGAAACGCCGCATGATGCGTCAGCAACCAGATGCGGCGTTCGGAGATCCACGGCGCCAGCAGCTGTGCCGCGAGCAGTCCATGGTCATTGTCGCTGAAGGCCTCCGGCAGATCGTGAAACAGGGCGACCACCACGAGCTCGTCGTCGCGGCCCGCCTCGAGCACACGAGTCGCCGTCTGCAGGCTGTGGGTGTATAGATTGACTGAAACACCCATCGGGTCTGCGTCCGCAATGGACGCCAACACCTTCAGGAGCCCGTGGCCCGTGCCGTAGTTGCTCCGGTATTCGCGCTCTGCGCGATCGATGATCATCCAGTCGCGCGGCGTGGCTTCGCTTAACGCGCGGAACGTGGCGCGCTCGGGGTTGCTTGTAGGCATAGGTTTATCCGGTAGACTGCTGAGAAACAATGACACGATGAGCACCGATCGGAAGTCTAAAGGCTACTCTTAAGTGACCGACATCTTGGAGCGGTTGAGTTTTTCCCGCGTGATCAACGCGACCGGCACCGTGACTCGGCTCGGCGCGAGCCCGATAGAAGCCGAGGTCACCGCCGCGATGGCCGCAGCTGCTCGATGCAGCGTCGATATCGCCGAGCTGCAGGGGCACGCGTCCGACATCATATCGAGCTGCACCGGAGCGGAGGCCGGCATCGTGACCTCGGGAGCCATGGCCGGGCTGCTCGTCGGCGCCGCGGCCTGCATGGCCGGCCTCGATCCCGTCAAGATGGCCAAGCTTCCGGATACCGATGGAATCCGCAATCAATTCATCGTGTCGCGCAGCCATCGCAATTCCTATGATCACGGCGTGCGTGCCGCCGGTGCACAGCTGGTCGAGGTCGGACTCCCGGATCGGCTCACCGGGTGCGGTGTGCGTGACACGGAGGCATGGGAATTCGAGAGCGCGATCGGGGATCGCACGGCCGGAATACTCTATCTCGCGCGCGCCGACTCGCGTCCATCTCTGCGGGACGTCGTGCGCGTCGCGCATGCCGCGAATATCCCCGTGCTGGTGGACGCAGCCGCAGAACTGCCGCCTGCGCGCAATCTGCGCCGCTTCGTCGAGGAGGGCGCGGACCTGGTCGCGTTCAGCGGCGGCAAGGGCATCGGCGGCCCGTCGGCCTCCGGCATTCTTTGCGGCCGCAGGCATCTCGTCGGATCCGCCCTGCTGCAGCAACTCGATCTCGATTTTGTTTACGAGGACTGGCGGCCGCCCGCGCAATTGATCGACAAGCGTGAACTGCGCGGAGTACCGCGCCACGGCATCGGGCGCCCCTGCAAGGTCGGTAAAGAGCAAATTGCAGGCCTGCTCACGGCCCTGCTTCGGTTCACCGAAAACGACGACGCTGCGCGCAACGATCGCCACGCCGTCATCGCCCGTTCGTTGGCGGCGGCGCTCCGCGATCTGCCGACGCTGAGCGTGCGCACGATTGCAGATCTGGGTCACGGCGGATTGCCGCTGGTGCAGGTCGTCGTCTCGCCGGGAACCAATCAACCCAACGCCTCGCAGATTGCTGCCCGGCTTCGCGCAGGGACGCCTGCGATTCACGTGGATTCCACGAATGCCGACCAGGGGCTGTTGATGCTGGTGCCGACCTGCCTCGAAATCGCCGATACGGCCGTGATCGGCACTGCCTTCGCCGCGGCATTGGCCGGCGGCGCCTGACCGACTCTGTCGCCGGCGGCGGCCAGCCGGGGGGCTCTCTGCCCGCGCAGAACCGATCAAAGACCCGCTTTCGCGATCGGCACTCGTACTGACGCTCGGTGCTGAGCCGCCACGCGCGAGCATCCGGCCTTGCGAGCAACAGCGAGGTTAGAGCAGATGCATGACGGACGAGGCGGTATTTATGATCAAATCCACTGGTTATGGTCATAGTCCTAATAATTGATCTTTCCTAGGAAAATTGATATAAATTCCATGCGATAATAACTGAGAATAGGAATTGCTTGCGGCTGTGATGGCCGTTCAAAGCCAAAGGAGATCGGGGAACATGAATGCGGAAGCACCGCTGCGGCGGATCCACAACGAGCGCGACCGCGGTTTCAGCGCCGCCGTAGTGGTCCCCCTGGGGCCCAAATCCTTGATTTTTGTCTCGGGGGAAGTCGGGCGTGACCCTTCGGGAGCCGTTGTACCCGGTGGAATCGAAGCGGAAGCGCGCCAGTGCTTCGCCAATATAAATCACGCCTTGGAGCGTGCCGGCGCGGCATTCAAGGATATTGTGCGCATCACGGCCTACTTGAAGGACCTTGCCGACTACCCGGGCTATGCCAAAGTCCGCGCGGAGCTATTTGGTGCTGACTGGCCCGCCAGCGCCACCGTCGGGGTCTCGGATCTCCTGCTCGGCGCCAAACTGGAAGTGGACGCGGTCGCGGCTGTGTCGGCGCACTCGTAAACCCTCGTGTTGAAGGAATTCGATTGCGCGGCGCCGGATGCGAGCGGCCGCGCCAAGGACGTATCTTGAGCCGACCTATGACCACCGCGAGCGAAGGCATCCATGGCATGAGTTCGCGCAGCTCGATCGAAGAGCGCTACCGCCGCGAAACGCCATGCTCGGCGGCGCTGATGAGGGAAGCCGCCGCCGTACTGCCTGGAGGCAACACGCGCACGACGAGTTTCCATCCGCCCTATCCGGTGGTCATCGAACGCGCCGACGGGCCATGGCTTTGGGACGTCGACCAGCGGCGCTATGTCGATTTGTTTTGCAACGGCCTCAGCATGATCCATGGCAACAACTATGGTCCCGCGCGCGAGGCGATTCAAAGCGCGATTCAAAGAGGCACTGCGTGGTCCGGAGCCTCGCGAGAGCAGATCGCATACGCCGAGTTGCTGCGAGATCGGATCAGGGCGCTGGAGTTGGTTCGCTTCACGAACTCTGGCTCCGAAGCCGGCATGATGGCGGTCAAAGCTGCCCGGCATATCACCGGCCGCCCCTACATTGTGAAGTCAGCGGGCGCTTATCACGGCAGCTATCCCGACCTGGAAGCGGGCCTTTACGGGCAGGGCGATGTACAAGGCCGCGCGTTCGTGGCGCCTTTCAACGACCTCGCAAGCTTCGAACGCATCATGGCCCAGCACGGCAAAGACGTTGCTGCGATCGTCGTGGAACCGGTATTGGTCACTGGCCGCGTGGTGCCGCCGGCCCCCGGGTTTCTGTCTGAGTTGGAGACTTTGGCGCGTCGCCATGGGGCACTCAGCATCCTGGACGATTGTCTGATGCTGCGGCTCGCGGTGGGCGGGTCCGCAGAGAAATTCGATTTGCAGCCGGACTTGGTCGTATTGGGGAAATTCCTCGGTGGCGGAACCGCTCTCGGCGCCTTCGGAGGCTCGCACGAGATCATGAAGATCTTCGACCCCACCCGAAGAGGATGCGTATTTCACGGTGGGTCGTTCAACGGCAACCCCCTCGGGTGCGCCGCCGGCCTCGTAACCATGCGCGAGCTGACCGCGGAGCGCATCGCCGCCATGGACGCGGCCAGCCTCAGTATTCGCAATGCGCTCGCGCGCCGTGCGGATCAATTGGGTCTCGAGGTCATCATCACGGGCATGGGCTCGGTGGCTGGGATCGCCTTCGCTGCCGATCCCAAGCGCCACGAGGACGATCCCTCAGCGCTCGGAGTCGCCTCGCTGTTTCATCTCGCCGCCTTGAGTGAGGGCGTGCTCATCGGCCCCGGCGGAATACTCGCCGTATCGACGGCGCATGATGCCGCAGCCGTCGCCTTCGCCATCAACGGCCTATGTGCCGCGCTGGAAAAAATCTCGGAGTTGCTGGATTCGCCGAAGTAACTCGCGGTCGATGCGAAGCCTGTCACACCTTCACGTTAATCGCGGGCTTGGCTTGCAGGGTCCCTTTTTGGTCATCCACTCTCGATTCCTTCCCAGTATCCGTCAATCTTCGAGAGCGCGGACAAATCCGCCCGCATCGCCGATCGGGCAGCTTCGGCATCGCGAGACTGCAACGCGGTCAGCAGCGCTTCGTGGCTGCCGCAGGCCACAGCCCAGGCTTGGCCGGCATCGCTCGTGATCAACGAGCGCGTGCGCGACACGAACGGAGCCATGCGCAGCCACAGCGCTTCGATGAGGGTTGCGAGGGTCTTGTTGTCGGCAATGCGATAGATCTCGAAGTGGAACGCCATGTTGTACTTGCCGTACGCGATACTGTCGTCGACCACGACCGCCGTGCCCATGGCCTTGTGCATCTCGCGGAGCTGATCGATTTGATGCAGAGTGATGTTATGCGCCGCCAGAGCGGCCGCATTGCTCTCCAGCAGGATGCGCAGGTCGAGTATCTGCTGAATCTCGCGGCGATCGAGCAGCGGCACTCGAGCGGAGCGGTTGGGTAACCCCTCGAAGGCGCCTTCGGAGATCAGCCGCTTGACAGCCTCTCGGACCGGCGTATCGCCGACGGTGAGACGTTTGGCCAAAGCGCGCAGAGTGACCACTTCGCCCGGCTTGAAGCCCCCGGACAGCACGGCCTGCTTGAGGGACGTATAAGCCCTGGCGTTGTCCGTCTCTGCGCCCGGTACCGTCGCGCCCGAGCTAGTTCGACCGACAGCACCACGGGACGTATCCAATTTGGGTTCCATGTGCTCCATGCGTTACTTCGTCCATTTTTGATCAGCCAAGTAGAAATTGTATCAAATGTCGCATTCTGATCAGAGCATTCTCGATCTAACATTAATAATTTGATCAAAAGTGAAAGTTATGACAATACTTCAAAAACGACCACACATAGGTCATGGGAGAAGGGCATGGGACATACTAAGACAGGGCATGGGCCCGCAATCATGGCGATATTGGCATGTGTAGCACCATCGCTCACTCAAACCGCCCGAGCAGCCGACAGTCCCGCCGATGAAACCGGCACGCTTGCCACCATCATCGTCACCGCCGAGCGCCGGGCCGAAAGCATCCAGTCGGTCCCGATCAGCGTCACGGCCATCACGGCTGACACCCTCGCCAAGTTCGATATCCTGCAATTCGACGACTACGCGCACATGGTGCCGAATTTATCTTTCGGCACCGGCAATACTTTCGGCATCACCAACGGGCGTGAGATCACGATTCGCGGAATTTCCGGCACAAACACCACCAGTTATTACATCAACGACACGCCCTTGCCGATCTCGATCGACCCGCGAGCGATCAATCTGGAGCGCGTCGAAGTTCTGCGCGGGCCGCAGGGCACGCTGTTCGGCTCCTCTGCCATGGGCGGAACGGTTCGACTCATCACCCGCCAGCCAGATCTCGCCCGAAGTTTCGGATCCGCGGACGTGCAAGGATATGTGATCCACGACGGCGGTCTCGGCTACATGGTGTCCGCGAACTACAACCTACCTGTGATCGACAACCAGTTGGCGCTCCTCCTGAGCGGCTACAGCACCTATTCGCCCGGCGTGTTCACCGGGCAATACGGCATCGCGACGCTGGCGATGGGTCCCGGCGGCCCGTGGCCCACTCCGACCGTACCGGCGAGCCAACCGCGGCAAACCGTCAAGCATCTCGGCAACGATGTCGAAGCAGGCGCGACCCTCTCCCTCACCTATCGACCGGCGGCGCTCGATGCGCTCACCATCACGCCGATGATCATGCACCAGGATCAGAGCAACAATGGGTTCGCGTTGGCGGACTACACCACGCAGAACCTGACTCAAGTGCGCCCCTTGAACAATCGCGAGGGCGATACGGATATTTGGACGTTCGCCAATCTCACCATCAAATACGCCGCGCCATTTGGGAACTTCATAGACTCGTCGACTTACTTTCATCGCTATTCGCACGATACCGAAGACGGCAGCGAGCTGATATCGATCGGCGGGTACGGCGGCCCGCCCATCGGGGGGACCTGCGTGGCGGCCGGCGTGTACTGCCCCTCGCCGTCGCCGAATTGGGTCAACAGCAATCAATTCACCGAAGAGTTGCGCTTCGAATCGAGCTTTCCCGGCCCTGTGCAGATAGTCGCCGGCGCGTACTACAACAAACTGCGGCAATTCATCGTTTCCGCCGAAGTGCTGCCCTACGACGCTGCGGGCAATCCGGGGTTCACGGAGAATATTCCTCGCGTGAACGAGGAAGCGGCAGGGTTCCTGAGCGCGACCTACAACATTTTTAATGCCGTCGAATTATCCGCGGGCGTCCGGCAGTCGCATTTGGAGTTCCAGAACGCCTACATTGCTAATGGCTGGATCAACGGGGGTCCGTCGAACAGTCCCGTCGCCAGCAGTCAAAGGGCAACCACGCCGCGATTCACCGCCAAATACAAATTCGATGAGTCGAATATGATCTATGCCAGCGCCGCCAAGGGTTATCGCATCGGCGGTGCGAATTCGCAGTTGCCCAACATCCCGTCCAACCCATGCCCTCCGCAGTACACGAGCGGCACGACACCGTTTGGCAGCGACTCCCTGTGGAGCTACGAGATCGGCAGCAAGAACACGTGGCTGCAGGGGCGCGTCAACAGCCGCCTCGCGGGCTATCGCATCAATTGGAATCAGATTCAGCAGTCGATTCTCTTGGCCTGTTCCTTTCATGTGACCGAGAACGTCGGCTCGGCGGTGAGCAAGGGCGGTGAGCTCGAGATCGATGGGACGCCATTCTCCGGTCTGTACGTCAACCTGGGATTGGGCTACGAGGATGCCGCCATCACCAGCTCTCCAGTCGGTTCGCCCCTTCCGGTTGGATCCGCACTCAATGGCGTGCCGCGATGGACCGGATCGCTGCTGGGGGATTATTCCTTTCCGATGTCCTTCGGCAAGGGATTCGTGCGCGCGCAGTACAGCTTCACGGGCACCAGCGTCAGCAATAACAATCCGCTCGCCGTCAATATTTCCACCCTCGCCCAACGCCAGCGCGGTTCCTATTCACTCACGAATCTGTTCGTGGGCGGCAAGCAGGAGTCGTGGGAAGCGTCGCTGTTCATCAAGAATTTGTTCGACGTTCGCGGCAATCTCGGCGACGAGCAATCCGAGATCAGTGAGCTTCCCGGTCGGCCGCGATGGGCGATCACCACACCGCGAACCGTCGGCATCGATGTCAAGCGCGCATTTTAGGAACGCAGCCCAGCGGCGAATGGCGCCGCCGGCCGGAGTAACAGTCTATGACCAATGCTCTCGCACAGGCGCGCATCGACCTCGCCGCGGCCCTGCGGTGGTCCGCGCGTCTTCATTACCAGCAGGGCGTGTGCAATCACTACAGTGTGCTCGCCCCCGGCTCCGACGAGCTCTTTCTCGTCAATCCCGAGGGCCTGTTCTGGTCGGAGGTGACGGCGAGCAGCCTGTTGTTGTGCGATCTCGACGGCAAGATCGTGGAGGGCGCCGGCACGGTGGAATTGTCGGCGTTCAGCCTGCATGCGCCCATCCATCGCCGCAACAAGACTGCGCGAGCCGTGCTGCATACGCATGCGCCTTACGCCACCGCACTGTGTCTGCTCGAGGACGGGTTCGTGGAGCCGGCATTTCTTGCGGGTCTGCAGTTCTTCGGCAAGATCGCCTATGACGAGGATTGCCAGGGTGCGGCCTTCTCGGCACGCGAGGGCGACCGGGAAGCGGCCATTCTGGGAGACTGCAATGTTCTGATGATGCGCAATCACGGTCCCATCGTGGTGGGTCCGACGGTCGCTGCCGCTTTTGATCGCCTGTACTACTTGGAAGAGACCTGTCATCGCCAGATACTTGCCATGTCCACTCAGCGCCCGCTTAGGCTGGTGTCCGCCGCCATCGCCCAGCATCTGGCGGATCAAGTTCCGATGTTCGATGCCTATGCCGAAAAACATCTCACCGCAATCAAGCGGGTGCTGGATCGCGAGGAGCCCGAGTATGCTGGCTGACGCCACGCTGCAATAGGGAGCCGAATGAGAGCCGAAGCACCAGAGCACGGAAGTGCCTCCAAGCTCGTCCGCCAACTGACGCTGTTCGATTCGGTCATGGTGGTGGTGAGCGGCACCATCGGCGCATCCATCTTCATCGTTCCGGCCGACGTGCTGCGCGCGGTTCCGGACCCTCGATTCGCGCTCTTACTCTGGGTCATTGCCGGCGGCATCACCCTGATGGCAGGCCTCGCATGCGCG
>Ga0210406_10003508_pt1 | contig 17156 bp, 20 predicted proteins | sample IncBWC30MmetaG_FD_155454 | JGI IMG/M metagenome (GOLD analysis project Ga0210406, IMG submission 155454) | Forest soil microbial communities from Barre Woods Harvard Forest LTER site, Petersham, Massachusetts, United States - Inc-BW-C-30-M | ecosystem: Environmental > Terrestrial > Soil >... | reverse complement strand
TGAAATCGAACACTTCCGACTTCCACGCGGCTCGCCCTGTTAGTAGAACTTTTGTCATATTCGATGACTGATGCTTTCTGTCAATACGGTCTACCGAAATCTCTGGTTGTCGCTTAGGGCGGCGACGCCGGGGAGGGTTTTGCCTTCGAGGAATTCGAGGCTGGCTCCGCCGCCGGTGGAGATGTGGGTGATGCGGTCGGCGACGCCGGATTGCTGGATCGCGGCGACGGAATCTCCGCCCCCGACGATGGTGGTGGCATCGTGGTTGCGAGCGACGGCCATGGCGATCTCGTTAGTTCCGCGGGCGAAGGCGGGCATCTCGAAGACGCCCATGGGGCCGTTCCAGATGACGGTGCGGGCTTCGGCGATCTCGTCTTCGAAGAGGGCGATGGACTTGGGGCCAATGTCGAGGGCCATCCATTCTTCGGGGAAGGCGCCGGTGCCGGAGAAGACTTTGGTCTTGGCGTCGGGGGCGAACTTGTCGGCGAGGACGTGGTCTACGGGGAGGAGGAAGCGGACGCCTTTGGCCTTTGCCTTTTCCAGTGTGGCTTTGGCGATGTCGATCTTGTCGGTTTCGACGAGAGATTTGCCTGTGCTCTGGCCCTGAGCGTTGAGGAAGGTGTAGGCCATGCCGCCGCCAATGATAATGGCGTCGGCCTTGGCTGGACCTTCGTTGAGGAGGTTGTCGATGACTCCGATCTTGTCGGAGACTTTGGCTCCGCCGATGATGGCAACGAAGGGCTTGTCGGGTTCGCTAAGGGCTTTGCCGAGGTAGGTGAGTTCCTTTTCCATGAGGAGGCCCGCGGCCGACACTTTGACGAAGTGAGTGATGCCTTCGGTGGAGGCGTGGGCGCGGTGGGCGCTCCCGAAGGCGTCATTGACGTAGATCTCGCAGAGTGAGGCTAGTTTTTTAGCGAAGGCGGGATCATTGGCTTCTTCTTCAGGATGGAAGCGGAGATTTTCGAGCAGGAGGGGCTGGCCGGATTCGAGGTTGGCGGCCATCTCGCTGGCTACGACGCCGACGCAGTTGGGGGAGAAGGCTACGTTCTCGTCGTCGCCGAGGATGTGGTCGAGCAGGCCACGAAGGTGGGCGACGAGGGGGCGGAGGCTCATGGACTCGACGGGCTTGCCCTTGGGGCGGCCGAGGTGCGAGCAGAGGATGACCTTGGCTTTGTGGCGGAGAGCGTATTCGATGGTGGGGAGGGTTTCGCGGATGCGGGTGTCGTCGGTGATGATGCCGTCCTTGAGGGGGACGTTGAAATCGACGCGGATGAGGACGCGCTTGTCGGTCAGGTCTAAGTCGCGGATGGACAGCTTCGGCATTTGTTTTCCTTCTGGGAGCTAGTAGACACCATTTCAAAGAATAAGCTATGTGACTTGTTGCGGGACGTAGCGGCGGGCGATGAAGGCGAGCGGGATGCCGATGCAGAAGACGAGGGCGGCGACGCCGTTGACGAAGGGAATTAGCGGCGGCGTAGGTCTCAGGCCGATTTTAGAAAGTGGAAGCACGACGTAGTTCATGACGCAATAGAGAGCCACTCCGAAGAGCCCGCCGTAAAGCCAGGGGTGGCGCGCCAGGGGGAGTCTTTGGGCGGCGAGGAGGAAGACGGTTGTCGCGCAGAATGCGATGAAGAAGTGGCAGACCAGGCCGATGAGCGCAGAGCGGTGGCCCATGCCCAGGGCCGGGCGTCCGTAGATACCGCTGGCGATGCCCTGGAGGATTCGGATGGGAGGCACGCCGCGGAGGCCATAGAAGATGAAGGCGTCAGAGATGTCGAGTGTGCCGACGAGGAGCGTGGCACCGGCGATGACCTTCCAGAGTGGGGGGTGATCCTCTGACATTTCCATTTGGAATGATTCTAGACTGCTTTGTCCTCTGGAATGCAAGCGTCTGCTTCGATTTCTATTCGCCAGTTTGGATTGAGGAGCGCGGCTACCACGACCATGGTGGCGGCGGGGCGAATCAGGCCGAAGAACTTGCCGTGGACGCGGCCGGCGGCCTCCCAGTCTTCCGTGCGGGTGAGGTACATTCGGGTCCGGTAGACGTGCTCTACGGAACTGCCGGCGTTCTTGAGTGCCGTGGCGATGAGAGTGAGGCACTGGTCGGTCTGTTCGGCGACGTCGGCCTCATCGGCGCCAACGGGGCCGGTGCCGGAGACGTGGATATGGTTCCCGATGCGGACGGCGCGGGAGAAGCCGATGATGGGCTCGAAGGGAGAGGTGCCGGGAATGTTGGTGCGGTGGCTCATGAGTGTTGGATGCCTTGTGAGTTTGCTCTGAATTAGGCACAACATTGAAGCTGGTCTGGGTGCTCTCGGATGGAAGCACTTAATTCGTGGATATGGAGAGTTTATCGCGAAGGGTGGCGTTTTCAGCTTCGAGTGTCGCGAGCCTTTCGCGGACCGGGGCGAGAACTTCCTGCAACTCCTCGATGGTATAGCGCGGCGTGATGTGCTGCGGACAGTTCCAATCAAAGCCCTCGACATGGATAAGAAGGACCCTCTCTATGATGTCGGACTTGTCGGTGGGGCGGAAGGATTCGATGAGGGCTGGGGCTTGCTCGTCGTGCTCGTGGACCTCGACGCGGCCAAGGATCTTGAGCCGGGTCTGGTTGGGATAGTCCATGAAGAAGAGGGCCACGCGCGGGTCGTGTTCCAGGTTGCCCAGGCTGACGTACTGCTTGTTGCCGCGAAGGTCTGCGAAGCCGAGGAGCCCGGGGTTGAGGATGCGAACGAAGCCCTTGGGGCCGCCGCGATGCTGCACGTAGGGCCAGCCGGTTTCGCTTACCGAGGCCATGTAGAAGCTGTCGCGGCGTTGGATGAAGTCCTGCTCAGCGGGACCGAGGGTGTTTCCCAAAGGTCCACTCTGCTCCATGCGTTCGTACTGACGCCTGCTGCCGTGTTCCTGTTGGTGTTCTTTGACGAGACGAGTAAAGGCTAGTTCCTGGAAGCGACGACTCATAGAGTTCTCGATCCGGGCAGGTGGACTCGCTGCCTGTGGTTATTGATTCTTATTGGCCCTGAAAGATTCAGTATGCTTGCCGCAGTTGGGCGCGGGGGGTGATCGGTCGGGGAAGATCAGCTCGTTCTATTCGAATGATAATCGAGAGGTGTTGGCCGGAGTCGGGTATGATCGGCAGGATCGCCAACCGGGCTTGAGGAGTATTGCGAACGTGTGCTTTTCTGCTGCGGCAAACTTTGTTGGGAGTGGCGTGCTGGGGACGATTGGGGTCGCTACCCTGACGCAGGTGAAACATAAGCGAGAGCTGCTGTTTGCTGCGCTGCCTACACTATTTGCTGTGCACCAGCTTATTGAGGGCTTCGTGTGGCTTGGGCTGGATGGGGTCTTATCGCCCGCGGTGACACACAAGATGGGCGCGGCGTTTGTGTTGTATGCGCAGGGGCTGCTGCCGTTTGTGATTCCGCTGAGTGTGCTGTTGTTTGAACCGACGGTGACGGCCCGTAGGCGGATGTTGCCGTTTCTGGCGATTGGCACGGGGACGACGCTCTACATGCTTTGGGCCCTGATCGCGTATCCGCTGCATGTCTTCGTGCGGGGCGACAGCATCGTCTACATCAACGATGGGACCAACAATACGACGCTTGCCGTGCTGTATGTGATTTCAACCTGCGGCTCGTTGTTCTTCTCAAAGGTGAGGGCGATGGTGATCTTCGGCGCGGCCAACCTGGCGATTCTGCTGGTGGTGATGGCGGTGAAGCGGTACGCGTTCACTTCGCTTTGGTGTGCGTATGCAGCGGTGGCGAGCGTGATTATTCTGGCTTATTTTTGGAAGAGCAAGCTTCATCGGCCGTTTAGTTATGCGGAGGCGATTTTTTGATGAAAAGCTGCCATTGGCTCTTTACGGCCCGCTGGCGATGGCGAATCGCCTCTACGTCTGCCAGGTCTTGCAGACGACCGGAGGCTAGCTTATTGGTGATGAGGTCCGCAGCGGAGATGTAGCGCGCGGGAAGGTCGCCGTCAATCAACAGTTCTTCGCTGTTTGTATAGACGGTTGCGAAGTCGATGCCGGCGATTTGTTGAAGGATGTCGAAACAGTAGGGAGGATTGCCGAATCGCGCGCAGATAGTCGGAGTGTGAAAGTCTTCCACGGTGAACTGGGCGAGTGGAGCTCCGAACTCCGCAAGTGCTTCGTAGATGGCAAGAGCGTTGGTTGGGCTCGACTCGATGAAGACGTCCAGATCCTTGGTCATGCGTGGCTGTGCATGAACGAAAACGGCATAGCCACCGATTATGACGTACTTAACGTGGTGCTTGTTCAATGCGGACAGCAACTCTTTTAAGTTCTGTTCCATCGGCGGGATAGCCATACGATCGATAGCCCTCGACGCTGAATTGGTGGCCAGCTGCAAAGCGCTCAGCTGGTGTCACGCTCGCCCAATAGCGGTATTCTTCGTCCTTCATTTCGTCGAAGCTGTTGAACTTGCGGATGGTCTTATCCATGGAAACGCCTATCTCCATTATACCGGCAGGGTGCGGTCGGTCTTCGGTGAAGATGACGTCACAATCGGATAGGTTCCGGTTGTGGCGAAGCGAAGAACCTTACCGCTTCGGACAAAATGCGGGGGTTCTTCGCTTCGCTCAGAATGACAGGCGTTCCGGTGGTTCTAGTTGTGGTGGTTCTGGAACTTAGAGGCCCTTTTTCACGAGGAAGGTGATGAGGTCTTTGACGCGGTTGGAGTAGCCCCACTCGTTGTCGTACCAGCTGATGACCTTGCCGGTGTTGCCGATGACCTTGGTCAGCTTGGAGTCGACGATGGAGGAGAGGGGGTTGCCCTTGAAGTCGGAGGAGACCAGCTCTTCGTCGGTGTAGCCGAGATAGGACTTCAGTGGGCCTTCGGCTGAGGTCTTTAGGGCAGCATTGACGGATGCGACGGTGATGGGCTTCTCGGAGACGAAGGTGAGGTCGACGACCGAGACGTTCGGTGTGGGGACACGCATGGAGAAGCCGTCGAGCTTGCCGTCCATCTCTGGGATGACGAGTCTGAGGGCCTTGGCGGCGCCGGTGCTCGACGGAATCATGCTGAGGGCGGCGGCGCGGGCGCGACGGAGATCTTTGTGCGGGGTGTCGAGGATGACCTGGTCGTTGGTGTAGCTGTGGATCGTGGTCATGATGCCGGACGCGATGCCGAAGGTATCGTTGAGGACCTTGACGACGGGCGCGAGGCAGTTGGTGGTGCAGCTCGCGTTGGAGATGATGTTGTGCTTGGCCGCGTCGTACTTGTCTTCGTTGACGCCGAGGACGACAGTGATGTCCTCGTTGGTGGCGGGGGCGGAGATGATGACCTTCTTGACGGTACTGCCGAGGTGGGCCTTGGCTTTTTCGGCGTCGGTGAAGAAGCCGGTGGATTCAATGACGATCTGCGCTCCGACGGAGGCCCAGTCGAGCTTGGCCGGGTCGCGCTCGGCGAAGACTTTGATTTGTTTGCCGTCGATGGCGATGAAGTCGGCGCCGTGCGTGATCTTGTTCGGGAGGTTGCCGAGGATGGAGTCGTATTTGAGTAGGTGGGCCAGGGTGGCGGGGGTGGTGAGGTCGTTGACGGCTACGAATTCGATGTCTGGGTTGCCGATAGCGCTGCGGAATACATTGCGTCCGATGCGGCCGAAGCCGTTGATGCCTACCTTTACTGCTGCCATGATTTCGGTTGCTCCTGTCGTGTTGCTGCGAGGGTATTTTGCGAATTTAAACGCTTGAGAGCGCAGCGGAATCGCTTGCGCCCACCATCTCGAATCCTATCACTGGGAGGCAAGTGGCACAAACTGAATGCAGTACCGCCTGCTCGCGCAGATTGCGAGGGACGTTCGGCGATGGATTCCAGCTGGCTGGAGGCTAGAAGTTGAAGAACTTCTCGCGAAGAGCGTCTTCGTATTCCTTCTTAGCCTGCTTGGCTCTTTCACGAGCCTCTTCTTCGCGAAAGCCTGCTGCCTCCCAGGCATCGATCTCGGCTTCGGAATGATCGGTGGAGGCGAGGGCTTCCTCTTCGCGAATCGTGGTGATCCAGTGGTCAACCGCCGTCTTGTAAGCGGACTGCATCTGGTCGAGATCGGCGATTTCAACGGCCATCGTGCACCTCATTGCCCGGACGGTACCGCAGCAAGATGAATGGACGATGTATCTGGTAAAGAAAAGAGAGGGACAGCGGCGAGCAGGGCTGGAGCGACGATGGTGACGGCGGGTTGTCGGGGGAGGTGCGAGCGATTTGCGGGGGGCTTCTGCGCTGTGTTACAAGCGTGGTATGCGCGAGTTGCGCGAATGGATAAGCGAAAAGATGAGACGACGCCCTAGACGTGGACCGAATGATTCGGAGTCCACGGGGAAAAGTGGGCAGGAGCTGCCCGCAAACCAACCGGCACCGCTAAGACCAACGTATCCGGAGGCTGCGTCGGCGCGTGTGGCCGAGCCAGTGCCGGCCGCCCCAGGGAAACATCGCGCCGAGCCAGTGGCAGATGCTGGAGAAACCACGAATTCTGCGGAACCCGTTGTCGCGAAGCCTGAGCCCCCACCTGAGCCAAGGATGGTGGTGGAGACGCAGCCTGAGTCGTTGGCGACTCCGCCGGTTGAGCAATCCCCGCTGAAGTCGCCCAAGGGTTATGTTGTGCTGACGATCGGACTGCCGGGATCGGGCAAGACGACGTGGTACAAGCGGCGGGGAGTCACTCCGCTGTCGAGCGATCTGCTGCGGACACTGCTGTTCGACGACATTACGGAACAGCGGTATCAGGGGCTGGTGTTTTCGACGCTGCGGAGTCTGCTGCGGGCCAGGCTGATCGCCAAGATGCCGTGGAACTACGTGGATGCGACGAACCTGTCGCCGCATGAACGGAAGCAGTGGATCAAGATGGCGAAGAGCTTTGGGTATGAAGTGCAGGCGGTGTTTTTTGATGTGCCGCTGGCTGTGTGCATGGAGCGGAACTCGAAGCGCGATCGCCAGGTGACCGATGAGGTGATGCAGAAGATGGCAGAGCGTCTGAAGCCGCCCACGTTCAAGGAAGGTTTTGAGAAGATTACGGTGGTTCGGGTGAAGGGGCAGCCGGGGGCGGGGGAGCCTGCCGCGACGGAAGCCGCACCGGAAGTGACGCACTAGCTTCGCTGCAAGGCAACTACACGCGTTAGAGTAAGAGACATGCCCACGGTTGGCGTTGAGTTCGCGAAGGTGAGCTACACGCTGCCGCGAAGTGCTGATGGCCGGACCGGGCGCGTTTTGTTGCGCGATATTTCGCTGGAGCTAGAGGCGGGGACGACGACGGCTCTGCTGGGGCGGAGCGGGTCGGGCAAGACGACGCTGCTGCGGATGGTGAATGGGCTGGTGACGCCTACCTCGGGTGAGGTGCGGGTGGCGGGGAAGGCCACACGGGACTACGAGACGGTGGCGCTGCGGCGGGGGATTGGGTATGTGATCCAGGAGACGGGGCTGTTTCCGCACATGACGGTGGAGCGGAATGCGGGGATAGCGCTGGAGCTGGCGGGGCGCTCGAAGCGGGAGATTGCGGCTCGGGTGGGGGAGGTGTTGGGGCTTGCGGGACTGGGGTATGAGGAGTTTCGGGGGCGGTATCCGTGGCAGCTTTCGGGGGGACAACGGCAGCGGGTGGGGCTGGCGCGGGCCCTGGCGACGGACCCGATGGTACTGCTAATGGATGAGCCGTTTGGAGCGCTTGATCCACTGACGCGGGCGGAGATGCAGACCATGTTGCGGGGGCTTTTGGACAAGGTGGGGAAGACGGTTTTGCTGGTTACGCATGATCTGGATGAGGCGCTTTATCTGGCGCAACGGGTGGTGTTTCTGTCGGACGGAGCCGTTGCAGCAGACATGCTCAGAGGCGAGGTTGCAGGATCAGATAATCCTTATGTAAAAGATTATGTTTCGGCTGTACATCGTGTGGGGCAGGCATGATGGACTTTTTGCGAGCGCATGGGTGGGAGATTGGACGGCTGACATTTGAGCATCTCTGGCTGACGGTTTCGGCGATGGTGCTGGCGGCGGGGGTGGGGTTGCCGTTGGGGATTCTGCTGACGCGGCGGCAGGGGCTGGCGAGGCCGGTGATCGGGTTTGCGAATGTGCTGCAGACGGTGCCTAGCCTGGCGTTGTTTGGCTTGTTGTTGCCAGTGCCCTGGCTGGGGGAGAACGCGGCTCGGCTGGCGATTCTGGCGCTGACTGGGTATGCGCTGCTGCCGATTCTGCGGAATACGTATGCGGGGATTGGGAGCGTCGATCCGGCGCTGGTGGATGTGGCGAATGCTTTGGGAATGAGCGATATGCAGAGACTGTTTAAGGTCGAGCTTCCACTGGCGGCGAGTGTGATTCTGGCTGGGTTGCGGACGGCGACTGTGACTTGTGTCGGGGTGGCTACGATTGCAGCGGCGATTGGAGCGGGAGGATTGGGGGAGCTGATCTTTCGCGGGGTGGCGAGTGTGGATAATGGGCTGGTGCTGGCGGGGGCGATTCCGGCGGCGTTGCTGGCGCTGGCGGCGGATGCGGGGTTGGGTTTGCTGGAGCGGCGGTTGTCGGTGCGACGGGTATGACACCCCCCTCCCCGGCGAAAAGTGTGCAAAGTCTTCGAATAAGAGACTTTAGGTACGGACTTGTGGTTGGCAAAGAAGAGAATTAGGACGCGGCATCGGGCGCTTTGAGGATCGGTTTTGTCAAGTCGCGGGGTTTGATTGTTGGAGAAGTGGCTGGCGGTAAGGCGGGTGTGAGGTGATCGTTCTCGAATCGAAGCGGCTGCTGTTTCGCTCGCATGAGGCAGCCGATCTTGATGCGTTCTGCGCGATGGAGGCCGATGCGGAGGTGCGCCGGTATGTTGGTGGAGCGCCCAGGACGCGCGAAGCCGCAGAGCAGAGATTTTGGGAGAGGGCCATGCAGCCGGTTGAGGGCCGGCTGGCGATGTGGGCCACGGTGCTGAAGGAGGACGGGCGCTATGTCGGCCGTTGCGGCCTGTATCCAAACATCAGGGGAGATCAGAAGGTCGCTGGCGAGGCCGTACTTGCTTTCTATATCGCTCGTCAGTTTTGGGGACAGGGATTTGCGAGTGAGGCAGGGCGCGCTTTCGTGGAGTTTGGATTTGATGAGTTGAAGCTGGAGCGAATTGTCACCGCCGTTCAGGTTGAAAACACAGCGTCGGTCCGGGTCCTGGAGAAGTTAGGGTTCGTGATTGCAAGTCACGAGATCGGTCCGAGGTCGTTTTATCACTTTGAGTTGTCGAGTCCGGCTGGTCGCGCGGTGGAGCGATGAGGAGTCGGTTTCTGAGATCTTCGGGGGGGCTGCGAGTTCCAAGCTTGATCGTGATTGGTATGTGCCTGCTCCTTGTTGCGTGCGCGCCGCCCAGGTCTTCGCGGATCACGATTGGAGCGAAGAATTTTACCGAGCAGGTGGTGCTGGGGGAGTTGTTGTCGCAGGAGATTGAGGCGGTCACGGGGCAGGCGGTGGAGCGGCGGTTTTATCTGGCGGGGAGTTATCTGTGCCAGCAGGCGCTGGTGAGTGGCCGGATCGATGGGTATGTGGAGTATACGGGGACGGCTTTGACGGCGATTTTGAAGCAGCCTCTGCCGCCGGTGGGACAGCGGGATGAGGCGACGGTGTTTCGGCGGGTGAGTGAGTTGTATGCGTCGCGGTATGGGGTTACGGTCGGGCGGGGGCTCGGGTTTGAGGATACGTTTGCGATGGTGGTGCGGGGGGAGGATGCGCGACGGTTGGGGCTGAAGACGATTTCGGATGCGGTGCGGGTGGCGGAACCCACATCTCAGAATCGAGATGTGGGGCATCCAGATCCGCCTCCTCCGTGGAGGCTGGGGGTGGGGTATGAGTTTCAGTCTCGGCCGGATGGTTTGCGTGGGCTGGAGGCGACGTATGGTTTGAAGTTTGCCGGCGATCCGCGAACGATGGACCTGGGGCTGCTGTATCGGGCGCTTTCGAGTGGACAGGTGGATATGGTGGCGGGGAATTCTACCGATGGGCCGATCCGGGCGCTGGGGTTTGTGGTGCTGGAGGATGAGAGGCACTACTTTCCTCCGTATGAGGCGGTGCCGCTGGTTCGGCAGGATTCGCTGGGGCGGCATCCGGGGATTCAGGTGGCGATGGATCGGCTGGCGGGGAAGGTGAGCGCGGAGGAGGTGCGGGGGATGAACTATGCGGTGGATTCGGAACACCGGGATGTGGGGGATGTGGTGCGGGAGTTTCGGAAGGGGAAGGGGCTGTGAGCGTGACCAGCACGTGGTGGGGACCCATCCCATCCTGTAAGCCGACTTGCGGTTAGTATTTATTGTTCGGACGACACCAGGAAGGTGTTCTCATTGAGAGAAAATACTCACACGAACCTATGTAGAGGCGCTGAGAAAGATCGGTTTCACCATCGCTTCAATCCTGGCAGCCATTTCCTCAGCGGGAATGCGGTCGGGAGTCTGGTACCACCGTCGGGCAGCACCGAAGATAGCCCAGGCGGCGGTGGTTGCTAACAGTGCTGAATCAACACCGGCCGCCGCCTCATGATGGGCCGCACCTTCCAGGAACATGCCCTCAACGACCGGAATCATGGAGTCTTCGAGGGGCATTTTGGCCAACTGGGTCGGACAGCCCGTAGTTTCGGCGAGATAGTCACAGACACCGAGCGCAATGGCGCGGAGTGCGCTGTCGCAGTTTGTGAAGGAAAGACCACGGCGCGCGATGAGATCGCCGAAGCGGGCGGCTGTCATGGCCTGCAGCAGGGCGTTTTTATCCGGGTAGTGAAGATAGAAAGTGGCCCGGTTCAGCGTCGCCTCGTCTGCTATTTCCTGAATGGAGATGTCTTCGAACTCCTTGTGAATCAATAGCCTGAATAAGGCTTCCATCAGCATGCGGCGGCTGCGGAGGATTCGCGGGTCCGTATTCTCCGCCGTAATGCCGAGTTGGGTTGCGTCTGCCATCACACCTAAGAATAGCTCCTTCCTAGAGCAATAGATGCATAAGCGACACTTGTCGATTTATTTTGAATCGACATATGTTGATTACACATCAATTGTCGTATAGGAGGTTTTTCCGTTATGTCCACACTTCTTCACATCAACTCGAGCCCGCTGTATGGGCGATCCGTCTCGCGTCAGCTTACCGATGCGTTCGTCACTCAATGGAAGTCTTCACACCCGAATGGAACGGTCGTCGACCGCGATCTTAACGCAACCCCGATCCCGCCTGTTACTGGTGAATGGGTGGGTGCCGTCTACACCCCGGAAGAGGCGCGCACTCCACAACAGAAGGAACTTCTGGCGCTTTCGGACACGTTATTCGCCGAACTGGAGCAGGCGGATGAGTACGTGTTCGGCGTGCCGATGCATAACTTCGGTGTGCCCTCGGTGCTGAAGCTCTGGATCGACCAGATTGCGCGCGTCGGCAAGGCCTTTTCTTATGCGGATGGAGCGCCGAAGGGTCTGATCAAGGGGAAGAAAGCCACGTTCATCATCGCGACCGGCGGGATCTATGATGCGCAGACGCAGATGGCCTCTTTCAACTTTGTCGAGCCGTATCTGCGGTCGGTCTTTGGCTTCCTCGGAGTGACGGATGTGACCTTCCTCACGGCTGGTGGAACTGCGGCACTCAACTACGGGCAGGACCGTGATGCGTTTCTCGCGCCGCACCTTCAGATCGTGCAATCGCACGCGCAGGCGATCTAAGGATCTAAGGACCTAAGGGAGACGACACCTATGAAGATTGCTTCTGTCATTGCGCGTTATCTGCTGGGGCTGATGTTTACGGTTTTTGGCCTGAACGGATTTCTCAACTTCATCCACCAGCCGCCGCCAACAAACCCGCTTGCGATACAGTTCTTTGTTGCCATCAGCGCGTCGCATTTTGCCGCGTTCTTCTTCGCCATGCAGGTGATTGGCGGGCTGCTGTTGCTTTCAGGCTTCTTTGTGCCGCTCGCGCTCACGGTGCTTGCGGCGGAGTTGTATAACATCCTTGCGTTTCACCTGACGCTTGCGCCGGCGAGTATTGCTCCGGCGCTGGTGGCGTGTGTGCTGTGGGTGCTGGTCTTCCTGCAGTACCGCAACAGCTTCAACGGCATTCTAGCCGCAAAGCCTGTGGTGCAGGAGTAGTCTGCTTCGTGGCAGGGAGGCGCAGTGCCTCCTTGCTGCGGAACATTTTCTGATTCGATACAGCACTTGCAGGCCATGGAAATGACAGAGTGTGGAAAGCATGGAAAGCCATGAGGCCGGCTTCCCACCCTTCCCACACTCTTTGGAAATCCCTTCGGGATTCCCACATTCCCACGGCCTCGACGGCGAGATCAGTTGTTTTAGAAGCACCGGCAAAGACCAAGCTTTGAACTCAGGTGAACCTCGGAGTTTGGTTGCGAAGATTTGGAGGTCTGAGCTGTTGCTATAGTAGACGGATGACGACTCCACGGGCATCCTCTTCACAACAGCTGGATTCTGAACCCGGTGCGTCTGTCTATTCGCCAACCGTTCTGAAACTCTACGACGTTTGCGTAAATGGTCTGTCCCACCGTTTTGTCTGGCAGTGTCCAACGAAAACCGTCCTTCTGCCGTTTTACAAAGAACATCTGGGGCTGAAACACCTCGATGTTGGAGTGGGAACTGGTTTTTTCATCTCCCGTGCCGGTCTGACGAGTTCGCATCAGGTTGGTCTGCTCGATCTCAACGAAAATTGCCTCCGGGCTGCGGCAGCTCAGGTGAAGCAAGCTAAAGTTCGCACCTTCAGGCGAGACCTGATGCAGCCTTCTGCTGAACCGGCGGACACGGGGTATGACTCCATCTCGTTGTTTCATGTTTTGCATTGCCTGCCTGGCACGATGGAGGATAAAGAGACTGCGATCGCTAATCTGAAGCGCTATCTGTCGAAGACCGGGGTTCTCTATGGCGTCACCATTCTGGGTGCTGAAGCGGGCCATAATCCAATAGGCCGAATGCTTCTTAAGCAATATAACGACAAGGGAATTATGCATAACATGGGCGACACGCTCGACGACCTGCAAAGGATGTTGAGAAGACAGTTCCAGAATGTGCAAGTCCGACGACACAATAAGGTGGCGTTGTTCGTCGCACGGGACTGAGTTCACCGTATCTCTAAAGCAGGCAGAGTGTGGGAATCCCTTGGGATTAGCACACTCCTGCGGCCTCTACTGTTACGGATGATGTGCGATTCTTTGATACGGTATGGGATGGTCCGAGAGGCGGAGGCGAGTGGTTTTGATCTTCGGGTTGAGAAAGACAACCGCAGATTCCTGCGGGATGACAAACAAAGAAAGATAACCGCGGATCGGGGATGACAAACAAAAGGTACACGTGGAGCGATCGGAGGAGATTAGATGGTTGAGCCGTGGTTGCGGGGAACGTTGACGGAGGTGGATACGGTGCGGCGTGGCGTGCTGCATGCTTTGGAGCTGGCGCGGGAGGATGTGGCGCGCTGGTGTGGTGAGTTGACCGATGAGGAGTTGGAAGCGCGGCCGTTTGGGTTGCCTTCTGTGGGGTTTCAGATGCGGCATATGGTGCGGAGCCTGGACCGGCTGCTGACGTATGCGGAGGGGCGGCAGTTGGATGAGGAGCAGCTTGCATCGCTGAAGAGCGAGATGGAGAGTGGGGGGCGGTGGGAGGATTTGTTTGCGGAGTTTGAGCGGGGGATCGAGTCGGCGATGCGGAGGGTTCGGGCGATTGGGCCGACAGAGTATGAAGTAACGCGTGGTGTTGGGCGGAAGATGCTGCCGACCAGCGTGGGCGGGTTGCTGGTGCATTGCGCAGACCATACGCAGCGGCATGTGGGACAGGCGGTGACTACGGCGAAGGTAGTGAAGCAGGCGGGGAGCAGCGCCAGTTCGGTTTGAATCTTGAGCTAGAAAATTCCCTCAGCAGGCTGAAGGCTGTACCGGCACGACGATGAAACCGCAGGTCCTTCGACTGCGCATCTCGCGATGAGACTGCGCGATGCTCCGCTCATGATGACAATTTCTATTCAATCAATCATTTAAGCTCAAGCTGTATCACTTACGCTCAAGCTATATGTCGACACATCCTAGTGAGGTTTGAAGAGTCCGCCGAGGGCGTTGGAGAGTGGGTCGGTGCTGTTTTGCGATGGCTTGGCGGCGCCTTTGGTGGCGGCTCCGCTGGTGGCGCTGCTTACGATTCCACCCATGTTGGGGGTGAAGGTGGGGTTGGAGGTGGTTCCTCCGATGGTAACCGGGACACCGTTGCGGAGAGCGGCGCCGGCGTAGTTTCCTATTACACTGCCGGCTGTGCCTCCGACGGCGCCGGCTGGAATCATTCCCATCAATTGACCGGCGATGCCTCCTGCGCCTGCAGCAGCCCCACCCTTGCCGCTGACTGCGTTGAGTACGCCGGTGAGTTTGAGGATGACGTTGTAGTTGAGGGCTCCGGCAGCGCTGATGGTGCCCGCTCCTGTGGCTGAGCCGATTGCGGGGACGACGACTGAGACGTTGTCGGTGCGGACGTTGCCGCCGTTGATGTTGACGTTGGCGCTGAGCGACTGGATGGCTGTGCCGGATCCGGACTTGATTCCGGCTAGCGAGCTTAGGGGGCCGAGTTTTGAGCCGAGGTCGAAGCCTGCGAGGTTGGTGTTGTCGATGCGGATGGGGCCGCTGATGATGGGGGCTGCGGCGGAGCCGGTTACGTTGAGGCTGGTGGTGAGGGTTCCACCCTGAAGGCGCGAGCCGGAGGGCAGGTGGACGCCGACGGAGGGGAGGAATGCTTCGAGCTCGTCGATCGATGTGGCCTGGGTGGCAACCTTGAGATTGAGGGCGGTGGTGGGGCCGGTGGTCTGGTAGGTGCCTGCGGCGTTGATGACTGCCTTGCCGATGGTGATGGCCGCGTTCTGGAGCTGGCCAGAGAGAGTCTGTACATTTTGCGCGACGGTGAGCTGAACGAGGACGGGCTTCGGGGAGGGTGAGCCGTTCTTGGCGATGCGGAGGCCCTGGACGTTGGCGGAGACATTGGCGTTAAGGTTTTTGCCGTCGGACAGGGCATTGAGATCGACGTTGGCGATGCCGCTGATTCCTGCTTCAGGTGCAACGACGCCGCTGGAGGCGAGGTCGAGATGGGTGAGAGTGGCGTGAGCGCTGAGGGGCGTCGCGGTGGCGTTTGCCTGATTGATGGGGCCAGCGGTGCCGTCGGCGGTGAGAGAGCCTCCGCCGGGGACCTGGGCGCTTAGTTTGAATGGCGCGGAGGCGGTGGGGGAGACGTTGGTGAGCTCGGCGTTGAGCTGCTGGTAGACGGCGGGTGTGGTCTGGCCGGGAGTGGTGATGGTGATGGCGCCGTTTTTGATCTGGAGGTGGTCGGCGGTGAAGGTGCTGAGCATGTTGTTGCTGTTGGGTGCGGGCGGGGGTGTTGCGACGGTGGGCTTGTTGTCGCGGACGAGGGTGAGTTTGGGCGTGTCGATGAGAAAGTTGATGACGTGGAGTTGCTGGCCGTTCCAGGTTGCCTGCACGTCGATGGCACCGATGCTGCCGGAGACTCCGGAGGTGGAGTCGACGAAGCCAGCGGCGAGCGGGTCGATGTGTTTGGCTTCGAGATGAGCGCCGAAGGGAGTAAGGGATGCATCCTGCGGGTTGATGGGGCCGGCGTTGCCGTTGAGCGAGACGGTGCCGTCGCCAGGAAGGTGGGCTGAGACCGTGAAGGGGAAGGATTTCTGGAAGGAGAATTCTTTCGCCTCGAGGTTTAGCTGATCGTAGGTGCGGCGCGGAGTGGCGGGCATACCGGGAGCAGACTCGGTGCCGACGGTCAGCTGACCGTTGGTGACGGTGACGTGGCCGACGGTTAGGTTGGGGATCAGTGTGCTGGAGTCTTTGTTGGCTGCGGTGTTCTGTTGGGCGCGGCCAATGGTGGAGTAGTTCCAGGTGCCGTTGGCAGCGCGCAGGAGTGTGATTTTGGGGGAGTCGATGGCGAAGCCGGTGATGTGGATCTCGCGGCTGAGGAGGAGGGGGAGCACCTCGACGCCGATTTTGACCTTCGACGCCTGGAGGAAGGGCTGGCTGCTGAAGGCGGGATCGTCGGCTATGGTTGCGTTCTCGGCGACCAGGCTGCCGGTGAGGACAGAGAGGTCAAGTTTGCCGAGGGTGACCTTGCGGCCGAGGGAGGTGGTGAGGGCGGTTTCAATGCGGGCGCGGAAGGCGTCGGCATTAAGGAAGAGTGGGATCGCAAGGGCGACGAGCAGGATGAGGGCGACGATACTGCCGAGGACGATCAGGAGGGTGCGGCGGGGAAGGGCCATAGAACCTCTCGTGAATAGACGACCGAAGCTCATTTTATCTGGATTCAAGAAGGAGAGTTTGCCGTTGCCCGGCAAGGTAACGATTTCGTGGTGCAGCAAAGGCTTAGCTGGGCGGCGTTTTCCGGCTGACGAGACGATAAAGCAGTTATTTTGTTTTGAAGGTAGAGAGCTGATCGAGTTGGCGCAGGACGACCTCTTTGGGAAGCGGGTTGTAGGCGAGGGCGGAGCACTCTTTCTGGCCTGAGGTGAGGATCCAGTTGATGAACTCGATGACGGCTGTTTTGGTGGCGGGATCCGAAAGCGATTCCGGCACCAGCAGCCAGGTGAAGCTGACGATCGGATAGGCGTCTTTTCCGGGAGCGTTGATGAGCGACAAGAAGACGCTGCTGGTGGCAGGGGTTGCGGAACTCTCAACGGCAGCGGCCAGGGTGAGGAGGTTGGCCTGGGTGAAGTTTCCGGCGGCGTTGCGGACTGTGCCGTAGCTGAGCTGGCGTTGGATGGCGAAGCTCAGCTCGGCATAGCCGATGGAGTTGGGAGTGCGATCGACCATCGACGCGAGGCCGTCGTTGCCCTGGGCGCCCTTGCCGATGGGCCAACCTTTGATGGAGTAGAAGATCTCTCCGTTGAGGAACTCATCTCTGAGTTTGGAGTTGAACGATTCACAGTAGCCGTTCTCCCAGGGAGAGCCGGGTTCGATATACAGCGTCTTTGCTCCTGTGTCCGCCAGCCATTTGCGCAGGTCCTTCGCGACGAACTCAGGACCGTTGTCCGAATGTATGTGTTCTGCTACTCCTTTCATAACCATCACATCAGCAAGCGCCCCGATGACCTTGGCCGAACTCCAGCGCCGCTCCACCCGGATCAGCAGACACTCCCGGGTATGCTCGTCGATCAGGTTCAGGATGCGCACACTGCGGCCGTCGTGCGTTC
>Ga0210406_10003507_pt1 | contig 17157 bp, 16 predicted proteins | sample IncBWC30MmetaG_FD_155454 | JGI IMG/M metagenome (GOLD analysis project Ga0210406, IMG submission 155454) | Forest soil microbial communities from Barre Woods Harvard Forest LTER site, Petersham, Massachusetts, United States - Inc-BW-C-30-M | ecosystem: Environmental > Terrestrial > Soil >... | reverse complement strand
CGTGTGGCGGGGCCAGGACAATGCCAAGTTCGATCAGGGGAGCATACTGGTGAAGGACCAGAAGGCGACCGTGGAGGTTACCTTCCCGGAGCCCGGCACGTATATCCTCCGGGGGACCGCGAACGACGGCGAGCTGAAGGTCGAAAAGGACGTGACCGTCACGGTGAGGTGACCGTCGCGACGACGGGGTTGACGCTTTGATCAACTCCATCGACGCGTCGCCGTAACGCGACGTTGGCCATCCACAACGCAGTACCCGTCTCCCTCACCTCACCGATGGGTCCTGACCTCCGAGTGCTGCTCAGGGCGTTCACCAGCCAGCGACCCTCTTAGGATTCCTAGGTCCGCCTAGCGTCGATCGATAGTCACCGGCCGTAAAACCGCCTACTCGGACAAATGCCGACCGTTCCGTCCGAATGGCAACCCGGAAGTTACTTTTTGTGGAACCAGTCCAAGTTGACGAACAGTCGCGATGTCGGACAGATGCGCGAAGCGTGACCTAAAAGTGGGCTTTGATATCCGTGCGGCGGTCGTTGCGGAAAGACCCTTTGTGAACGGGGATGCGCCGCCCAAGGCGTCGGCGTTGGTCTGCCCGGCGCAGTCGCGTTCATCAGCTTGTGACGCTGTGCCGAGCGGTTCGAACAGAGCACTCGAATATCGCATTTTGATTTGACAAGGCGAAATGCTGCTCATTCTGAACTCGATTCGTCGCCGTTGCCAAACTAAAATGGAGTGGGTTCCGCGTTCTGTCTATTGTGTGAAGTTCGAGTTCGAGGTTTTGGCGTCATACAATTTGGAGTGTTCACACGAGTGGCCGATTCTGTGCTGGAAAATCAGGACTTTAGGCCGATCGTTTATCCGACCGGACGGAAACCGGACGAAAATCGAAGTCACAGCGGAATCAAGTTGATTCCACAGCCTTTATCTCTCTAGAACCAAGGTCTGCAAAACCTTTATTCGTGAGTTCGATTCTCACCCGCGCCTCCAACAACTTAGATCATAAAGCCCTGTAGCGCCAAGCAGTTCCGGTTCACGAAGGTTCGCGAAGTTCTCCCTCGATCCATGAAGAACGGGCCTCGAGTCACGTCGAAGATGGACCAGGGGTGGAGCGGGGAAGTAAAACGGGTACATGAACGCCTTCGTGATCTCCTCATTGATGAGAAGTGCAGTTCCTATTCTTCGACGACGATACCAGGCCAGCAAGTTGGTCGGATTATGGGAAGCACATAAGGTAAATGGCCGAGACGTAGATCCCATGCCGATGCCCGGTGCATCGCTCGCGGAGATATCATTCAGGCCGCTATGGTCGAGCGTTCTGGACGTCCGCGCTCACGATGTCTTGTCTGATGGATGGAGGCGCGAACACGACGGCTACATCGTGTTCGATCCATCGTGCCTTTCGCGTGCAGTGAGAACCGTTCGCTATCAAGATTCGTTAGAGACATCGCGACAGAGCATTGAGGTCATTGATCGGGATACCCTCTTGGTGATCCCTACCGAACCGGGATACGACAGACACGTTCTACGTCGAGTGAAGAGCCGACTCGGGCTGAATTGATTCCGGTAATCATCGCGCGCCACATCCGGCGCGCTCCGTTCTATCTTTGATCTTAGCCGCGGCCTCCGACTGCAACTGCATGTTGCTAGGGGCATCCGTACCGCCACACGCTAGCGGCTTCACGTGATCGATCACGTAACCCTTACAAGGTCCTGAGGTGCGTCCCGTAGCCGGGCACGGTTGGGAGGCTTCGAACGCATGCTTCGCGGCGGCGCTGCGTTCGATCCGGCCCTGCGCAGTTCGCTGTATGCCGGAGGATGGTGGCTGCGTTGGGCGCGAGGCAATCGTTTGACTGCTGCTTCTTGTTTTCGGAAACGTGCTCGCCGATCTTGGAGCCGCCGAACCCGGCGTTGAGCGCGTGTGAGCGCTGACGACCGTTCCGTCCTTGCGAGTGTACTGCCGTACATGTACCGGTTTGGATGAGGTGGATGCGGGCCTCGCGCTCATTGAAAGTACCAAGAGCGCGAACACAACGATGCTACGCAAAAGACGTTTCATAGAATTTTCCGGTTCTCTTTAAACATCGACAGACTGGCCATCGATCCATAGATGATTTTCAATCGCGAGGCACACACGGCGTAGTACTCGTACCCTCAAAATCGACTGCTACTTCAAAAAGAAAAAATGATTCGGAGAGAGCAGTTTGTAGCTGCGCCTCGCGGCCGTTCCCCTAGGACACTGCAGCGGTTTTCGATTTGATTATCCTTCCAAGCGACCGCTAAAAGGTTTCCTCGCGACCAAATTCTTGGCCTTTGACGACTCACTTTTGCAACTTCTGCCGCGGAGTTCGGGTGAACTTCTGGAGGAGTAAACTCGTAATTAAGATAGTCCCAGAAGGCGCGGCGATGAATGAAGACACCCGAACCCCGCAAATCAACATGGCGAAGATCGCGGTTGGCGGAGGCATTGCCGGAGCGATTTTCGCCTTCGGCAGCATGGCGATATTCCTTATCGGTATTCCTGCGATAAGGTATGTATTTCCTGCCGCCATCGTTTTAGGCTGCGGAGTTGCATTGGTTCTTCACTTCGTCCGGCATGAGACTACAGGCGCACCCTGGATTCTTTCCGGCACGAAGAAATAAGCAGTTTCCTGACGGGGAGCATGTCGAGCCAGACGCTGCCCGTGCAAGGCGGTGTTGGACGAAATGGCTACCCGCGCCAGAGCGGCGACAATGACGGGGAATCGCGACTGCGCTAACCACTGAGGGCGCCGCTGCGGTTCTGCCCGGCGGCTGGAGGACCCGGCGAGGATTAGCAAGCACGCCGCCGGAGTCGACTAAACCTGTACCTGATTATGACTACTCTGTTGTCGAACGCGCGCTAAACATCCTTCTCATCTTCCCAGCCATGCACCGGATGTCCGACCACCTGTTGCAGGCTGACCGGCTTCGGGCGATATGGCATACCGAAGTGCTTGTCGATCTCGTCGCGGTACGACATTTGAGGACCCGGGAATCCGATCAATTGCCAGCCGATCAATCCGGCATTGCCGCCATGCATGGGGTCGGAAAACATGCCCTCAATGGTGTGGCTGCGGAGCATTTGAAAGAACGTGGTTCTTTCGATGGAGCGAAGCTTGTCGTCCTGCTGATCGGGCGTCAGATCCGCAAATCCCACGAGCGTTTGGAGGCCAGCGCGGTAAATTTCGCGGGGAGATTCCTTCCCCTGATATCCATGTTCCGGGACGGAATCCACAAAGGGCCCTTTCGTATATCGATACTTGTCGCGGCCATAAGGTCCGGCAAGCTGCCGGTCGATGTAAATCACGACTCCCGCCTCATTGGCGCCCGGGCCAGTGGCGTCGGTCGGAAAAATACGCGCGCAGGCCGCCGAAACCAAGCGCGCCTCGGCAGCGGAGAAGAACCGAAGTGGAATGTCGACGTTCCCGTCCTGCGCCTGGAGGCGAAGCGGTTCGCGCGCCAGCGTGTAGAGCAGCGTTCCGCCGAGTGCTTTTGCGGGAACACTTAGGAATTCACGTCGTTTCATGCGGCCCCCTTGGAATGCTTTTCGTGCGGCGCCATGAATGCGTCGGCCGCCCGGTAGGTTATCGCGAGCGCGGTCAGGGTCGGATTGAGGGACGCGTTCTGTGGAAACGCCGAGGCCCCGACAACCCAGAGATTTGGAATGTCCCAGTGCTGGAGATTGGTGTTTACGACGCTGTTCTCGGGCGATGTGCCCATGATGGCGCCGCCCTGGATGTGCGTGGTTTGATACTGGACCACGTTATATTTGACGGGCGCGAGACGAGGCTCTTCGAACTTGACGCCCATGGCCTTGGCGACCTTGAGCTGGATTCCGGCTGCAAAGACCCGCTGGCGATATTCATGCTCGGTCCAGTCGAGCGTGAAACGAAGCAGAGGATCGCCCAGCTTGTCGGTGTAGGTCGGGTCGAGGTCCATGAAATTCTGGCGATAGGCCAAGTGTTCTCCTGTGAATCCGACACCTGAGATTCTGTCGCGCCACTCGACCGACGCAGCTTTCCATTGCGATCCCCAGTTGGATGTCGCGGCTCCATTCGGGTATTGGCCGAACGAGGCGATGGGCCGGTTACCCGAGTTGGAGACGGCAATGTGGCCGGCACGCACAATTCCTTCCGAGCCGGTGAGGCCATTATCGCCATCGAAATCGGCGAACAGCACGCCTAGGGCACCGCTGCCCATGAACAGGTTCAGCGGATGATCGAAGAACAGCCGCGTCCCGGCGCCGCCGACTTGATGGGTCAGGTTCTTGCCGAGCGTTCCCTTCGCTGTGGCTGGGTCGTACTGGGTCCCGATTTTCGAGAGAGCCAGCAGCCGTACATTGTTCAAGGTAAACGTGGCGAGCACAACTTCCTCGGCCGGTTGAAAAATATCTTCCCCGTTCGCGTCCAGATAGTGGACGCCGGTGGCGTGGCCGTTTTTGTGAACCACGCGCCGCACCCAGCATCCGGTACGCATCGCGAAGGTTTTGCGCCGGGCGAGCACCGGAAGAAGCGTATTGGTGGGCTGCGCTTTCGCTCCAATCATGCAGCCGAAGCGCTCGCAATACCCACAGTAGGCGCAACCAGCGCGCGTAATCCCATCGGGATTGCGATACGCCTCGCTCGCATTTGCGGCAGGTTGGGGATGGGGATGATAACCGAGTTTTTCCGCCGCCTCCTTGAACCGCATCCCGACATAACTTGTTTTCAAAGGAGGCAATGGATATTCGCTCGATCGAGGTCCCTCGAAGATATTGCCGCCCTCGATCTTTTGCCCCCGAATGTTTCCGGCCTTGCCACTCACGCCCATCATTTGTTCGGCGCGCCAATAGTAAGGTTCGAGATCGTTGTAGGTGACGCCCCAATCCTGTACGGCGATATTTTCGGGAAGATGCGCAGTGCCGAACTTTTCTCTCAGGTGAGTCGCCAGGACGAATTGGGATTCGAGGAAGCGGAAGGAATTACCGTTCCAGTGCTCGCCCGCGCCGCCTACACCCGAGCCGGGGAGAAACGAGCCGTACTGGCGGACGGGAACGGACGAATCGCGCATGGAGTGGCGATGCGTGATCGTTTCGTCGGCGATGTTCTGCATCATCCGAACACGGATGGCATAGTCGAGCTCGTCCATTCCGGCGGCGTAGTCCGAGGTCTTGCGCGGGGCTCCGCGCTCAAGTACCAAGACCGAAAGCGAAGTGCGCCCCGTGATTTCTTTGGCCATCGCGAGACCTGTCCAGCCGCCGCCAACAATTACGACGTTTACGGGCTTGAGGATTTTCATGCCAGTTCCATCCCGTATCCTATCATCCAGCAGTCTCACCTTCGAGCCGGCCGACGAATAAGTGAGGTGTTACAGACCCTTCTCCGCGGGTCTCGTGGATTGCGATTTTCCAAGCCCTAGAAATCTTGGCGTTTTTCTCGTCGCGGGTGCGCCCTATGGTTTTATACGACGACTTGGGCAAATGAGTCCACAACGCCGGAGGTCAGAAAATGTACTTCATGGCGAACTGGATCTCGCGCATGGTGGTTACCGTTCCCAGCGCGGTCCCGCTGGACCGAATGAGACCGAAGCTCGCGGCCGGAGTTGCGCTCTGCGTGCCCCAGGTTGCGCTGGGAGGAGAAAACTCCGGATGATTGGGGGCATTGAACATCTCCATGCGGACCTGGAGTCTCTGCCGCTCTGTGACCCGGAAATCTTTGAGTAGAGAGAGATCCAGGTTGGTGGTCCTGGGGCCCGTAAGATTGTTCCGGCCGCAGTTACCAAACGAGGAATACGACCGAGGAGTCGCAACCGCATTCGAAAAATCCGCCATGTTCAGATAGCTATTAGGGTTCGGATTGGCCACGTAGGGGTTCACCCCAAGGCAGTTCAGCCGATTGCTGCTCGGTAGGATCGCGACGCCGGCCGCGTCCCACGAACTTGTGTCGAGTGCCGCGCCGCTCTGAATGGTCAGAATTTCGCTAGTGTTCCAGCCTCCGAGGATCTGGTTCACGATCCCACCCTTATTGAGAAACTGTTTGCCTTTGCCGAACGGCAATGCATAGAGAACGGAAGCCACCAAGCGGTGTGGAACATTGAAGGCCGATGGACCATAATCGCAAGACCGGCACAGAGCGTTCTCGGGCGCGAAGTCAGCGGCAGTACCGCGGATGGCGCTGGAATCGTCCAGCGCCTTGGAATACGTGTATCCCGCCAGCACCGTAAGCCCGGAGTTAAGCCGCTGCGTCAGCTTGACACTCGTACCATTGTAGTTGCCGATGCCATCCGCCATCACGTATTGGATGGCGTTGAGCTCCGCATAGGGCGCGCGGGTGGAGAAAGTCGAGACGCCTGGAACCGGCTGGTTTTCATTCATGATCAGATCAATATGCCGGTCTTGAACACCGTTGTATCCCAGTTCGAGGGTGGTGCCGCTGCCGAACTGCCTTTGAACATTAAAAACATACACCATAGAATAGGTCGTGGGAAGGTGCGGGTTTGCTCCCCAGGTCAAGCCGGCGGGTGAAATCACAATGGGAAGCTGGCTGGAATTGAGGAAATTCTGATAGTTGACCGTCGGCGCCGTTTGAACACTAGGACTGATTGTCGCGCGGCCGCTCAGGTTGCGATTCAAGTCAAAGATTGAATTCTTGCTCTCTTGCGAGTAGAAAATCCCGAACCCTGCACGTACGACCCATTTGCTTGTTGGGCTGTAGGCCACGCCTATTCGCGGCGCGACGTTGTTCCAATTGGTGTGAATCAAGCGGCTGCCGAGTTGCCCGTCTCTGGCCGTTTGCAATCCCGGGATGATGAAATTAATGCCCTCCCAGAAGTTCCCGTCTGTACCGGCGCGAACATACAGCGGATGAAGGGCCAGATTCTGAACGTTGGGATTACCGCAATTGGGAGCGCACAACTGATAATTGGGAAGATTTTCCCGGAGTAGCTCAGTCACCTCGTTCTTGTCGTCGTCCCGGAGCGGCTGCTCAACCTCCCAGCGTAGCCCCAAAGTCAGTGTCAGCTTGTTCGTGACTTTATAGGTGTCATCCAGGTACAAAGCAGCCTCGCCCGCTTCGTAATTGGTCTGAGCGGCGCTCACAGCCATGTTGACCGTCGACGGCGCCCCGAGTATGAGGTCCGCTCCGGAGTATCCGCCAGCAAGCGTGTTCGGGTTACCGGTATAGTCTCCGCTAAAGGTGAATTGACCGCGCGTAAACTCGTTGCCGAAAGACGGAAACCGATCACGGCGATATTCGCCACCGAACCGGAACGAATGCTTGCCGTGAATCCAAGAAAAGTTGTCGATCCATTGGTAATACTTGTCATCGATGACGTAGGGACCGTTGGTCGGGTTGCCGAAGCTCGTGAGGCTATTGGTGAGGCTGACGTTCGGTATGCCCCACAGATTTCCCGTCGGCAGTGTGACCGGCACTCCAATCGCGGCGTCGACGTTGGTAACCCCGGCCAACTGCTGGCCGATCTGGTTAAAGATACTGCTGTAGCCGAATCGCGCTTCGTTGACCTTGGTCGACGAAAAAATACGCGTGTTCGAAACCACCCACTGATTAGCATGCGTTACAAGAGTGCTTCCGTCATTCGAGGTGATGCCGGGCGTGAGGCCGTTTTCGCCGGTCCAGCTATAGCGGCCGAACCACTGCGAGTTAGTGCTTTCGTTGAAGTCGATTCGCTCCGTGACCTGGTTCTTATTCACTGGGGTGTTCGCGTTGTACAAGTAGTTATCAAAAGGCTGTGTCGGCGACTGGGAGGGTTCATTCGGCAACGGGTCGTAAGCCAACAACTGAAGTGTTTGAGGATTGATTCGGGCCGTCGGTATCTGATTGCTTGGAAATGGCGAAGCCGAATAAGATCCATTTTGATTCTGCACGCGAGTCGCGGGGTCTAACAGTGTAATATTTTTCAGACTCGAAAAATCGCCTGTGCGCATAGCAGCGGGTAGCGTGGTGGCCAGGGCCGCTGTCGTCAGGCGCGTCTTGAATCCCTCAAAATTAGACATGAAGAACAGCTTATTTTTTCCGTTGAATAGCTTGGGGATCCAAACCGGTCCGCCGACCGTATATCCATACTGGTTCTGGCGGTAAGGCTGTTTAGCAGGAACCGGCGGGACGAAATCATAGGGCTTCGCGTCCAGAGCATCGTTGCGAAGGAACTCGAAGGCGGTTCCATGGAAATTGTTCGTTCCCGGTTTAGTGGCGACGTTGACTTGACCGGCTTCACGACCAAACTCGGCCGGGTACACGCCGCTTTGCACCTTGAACTCCTGGAGCGCATCCACCGAAGGAAGCACGATGTAGAGATTGAAATCGATGTCCGTGTTGGTGACGCCATCCAGGCTATAGTATTGCCAGGTTGCTCGCTCTCCGATCTGAGAGATAGTGATGGTCGCGCGAGTGCCGCCCTCCCGGCCGGAGGCCTGTGCCGCGGCCGCGAAACCGTAGTTCACGTTCGGACTCAGCGCGACCAACTGAAAGTAGTCGCGGCCATTGAGCGGTAGGTCATTGATTCGCTGATTCTCGATCACCGTTCCGACCGTTGCGTTTTCAGTGGTCAGCGACGCCGCCGAAGCGCTGACCTCGACGGTCTGCGTGGCTTGTCCCACAGTCAGCGTGAAATCGACGCGGGCCACCTGTTGAACCTGGATTTCAACCGTGCTCACCATCTGCTGAAATCCGGAAGCCGTGACTTTAATTTGATAATTTCCTGGAACCAGATCGGGGACGTTGTAAATTCCAGATGCATTTGTTACCACCGAACGTGCTGCGTTGGTGCCGGTGTTCGTGACAGTGATGGCGACACTCGGCATAATCGCACCGCTCGAATCCTTTACCTCACCGGTAATTCCACCAAATGTTTGCGCGGAAACCGTATTCATCAACAGGCATGCCGCTGCCAGAGCAATCGCAACGTGGCGCATAATTCACCTCAGTTAGCCAAAATCTCCATTTTGGCCCTAAGAAGTATATCACTGCATGCTGGCAGCAGGTCGCTGGACACGCTAGGGTAACCACGAGAGAGTGACCGGTCCCTCTGAAAAATAAGCCAGCCTTGAAATTAAGCCAGCCTTGGGTCCGTTTCGGACAATTCCCAGATGCGCCGTGTAGAGGATGTAGCCCTAGCCGCTGTGGACCAGAGACTCGGTTAGTTTCCGCTCGCCCACCTTCCGCCAGAGTCTCTCGCTACGTTTTGGAATCCGCGCTTTCCCGACCAAATTTCAGTGATTACGATTCCTCTGGACGACTCAATACCCCTGGGCTTTGCGGCGGGCCAGAGACTTGCCATCCGATCTGACTCCATTAAGATGTGGATCAGGAGTAATCGGAGTGAACGTACGTCTCGGGAATCGGAGGTGCACAGGAATGAAGCCGGCGAAAAAGGCTTGGTAAGCGACCGATTCGGCCAGAACCGTCGGGCTGATGCAATTTGATCCGCAGGCCGCGCGGCAGTTCGACGGCCGCCCCCTTCACGAAGCCCTCGACTAAATGGTTGATGGTCGTTCCGATGGTTCCGCCGTGCAGGTATTCATCGGTCAGGACGCCCGAAACCAATGTGAATGAACCCCTATCGGCAATAAACGGGAGCGCAGCTCGGACTACATTGATCTGTCCCATCCCCTTGCACTTGATCGAATTCGCCCACTGCTCGTCGGCGCTCTCTTCGAGAGTTCCAAAGGACGCGTCTCCCGCAGCGTTGGCCAACGGCATCGAAGGAGCCAATTTGGCTGAAGAGCGCCTTTAGACTCTCGGATCGGAAATGTCCGCCTGGAAGTCGCCGGACTTGCGGCCGACAGAGACGACTTCGTGTCCCTGCTCCTCCAATGCTTTCCTGACGTCGGATCCGCTAGCTCCGCTTCCTATGACGATTGCTTTCATTTGGTTTTTTCTGTTCGCTTCTGAAAGCCCGGGGCCAGCGGCCGTCTCATCGTGGCTTAGCAAATTCGACATTCGTCTATGCCAGGATCTGGTCGCGCAGACCGCCATAGCAGACTGCTCGCGGCATCGCTTTTGCATAAATTTCGTACGGGAACCCAAGTTCAATCCGGCTCGCCTCGTCTAGCGTCTTCAATTGATCTGTTGAAAGCGTCAGTTCGAAGCTCGCAAGATTGTCCTGGAACTGAGAAAGCTTTCGCGCGCCGATGATGGGAATTACCGGCACGGGACGGTAGCGAAGCCACGCGAGCGCGACCTGCGCCATACTGCGGCCGGTCTCATCGGACACGCACCTGACGGCGGCGAGAATGCGATTGGTGCGCTCTCCCTCCGGCATGAAGCCTTTCGCCATATCGTTATTCATGCGGCCCGGCTCGTCTGGTAAAGCGGAGGAGCCGCCGTGCCTGTGGTACTTACCCGTCAACACGCCGCCGGCAAGTGGCGACCAGGCGGTCAGGCCGATGTTCAACGCCTTAGCCATCGGGATCAGCTCGCGCTCGACCGTTCGCTCGATCAGGCTATATTCGATCTGCAAGCCGACGAAGGGAGACCAGCCACGAAAGTGGGCCAGTGTATTCGCTTGCGCGATCCACCAGGCGGGAGCATCGGAGATGCCTGTGTATAGCACCTTGCCTGCTCGAACCAGATCGTCCAGTGCTCGCATGACCTCTTCCACCGGCGTCATCTGATCCCACATGTGGACCCAATAAAGATCGATGTAGTCAGTTCGCAGCCGCTTGAGGCTCGCTTCCACCGCCTGCATCATATTCTTGCGCTGGTTGCCAGCCGCGTTCGGATCTGTGCCCGGAGCAGACATGGTGTATTTCGTGGCCAGGACTACGCCCTGGCGATGGTCCTTCATAAACTCGCCGAGAAACGATTCGCTGGTCCCGCTGGTATAAAAGTTCGCGGTGTCGATGAAATTACCCCCGGCCTCGCGGAAAGCATCATATACCTTCCGCGATTCGTCCTTGGCCGCACCCCAACCCCAGTCATCGCCGAAGGTCATGGTGCCGAGCGCTGCCTCCGAAACTCGAAGTCCGCAGTTGCCCAAAAGTCGGTATTTCATATGAATTTCCTTTTTTGTTAAGTTCGAATGAATCGTCGAAGTGCTAGGTTCTGATGCCGTCAACCCCTGGCAAATACACGAGCGGGTCCGCCAAGACGCCACGCGGCTCCGGTCAGCTTCTCCGCGGTCTCCCACAGCTGTCGCGCCGCCGCTTCGTTCTGTGCCGGCTTTGGAATGGGCACCAGAACCGGGTCGCCCATCAGCTGGAACATGCGGTTCGGCGCAAAGTAGCTTCCAGAAGGCGCGTCTTCTGCCGTAGCGGCCCTCAAAGTCGGCAGCGCCCCGTGCGCAGCGTCATGAGACATGAATGCTTCCATGATCTTCTCGACCCGATAGTTTTCCCGCCCCGGACCGCTGGTCTGCAGATTCGTTCGGGCGTATCCGGGGTGAGCGGCGTTGCTCATTAGTGGAAGGCTTGCGGATGCGCTATGCCGTCCCAACTCAGGCGCGGACATCAAGTCCGCCAGTTTCGATTGGCAATACGCTACCCAGGGTCCGTAGGATCGTTCCCATTGCAGATCGCCAAAGTTGATTTTCTTCAGTCCCATATTGGCCGCGGCGCTTGAAACGGTGGTGACTCTCGGCGACGGCGCCCGCGTGACCGCCGGCATCAATGACATCGTGAGGGCGAACGGTCCCAGAAAGTTCGTTCCGAACTGCAGCTCGAATCCGTCCTCCGTCACCTGCCGCGTTGGCACCGACATCACACCGGCATTGTTAACCAAGAGATCCAGCTTCGCTTCCCTGTCGATTTTTGCCGCGAAGGTCTGCACGGATCGCAAACTCGCGAGGTCGAGCAGCTCAGCCCGGACTTTTGCCTGCGGAACCTCCTGCCGGATCCGGTCAACGGCGTAGCGCCCTTTCGCCTCTGTTCTGGATGCCAAGATAACCTCGCTTCCGGCCCACACCAGTTCAAGCGCGGTATGCCAGCCGATGCTGCTATTCGCTCCAGTTACCACTGCCAGTCTGCCGTGCGGTGATGAAATGTAAGCCAGCGTGCACTTCGATCATGGTCTTCCTTTCCGCCAATGCCTCTACCATTATGAATGCTTACGCACTCATGATAGATTCAAAAAAAAATGAACTAGTGGCGAGTAACTGCCGCCCAGAGCATTTCAAACCCGGCGGTCCGGTACATCTCCGCGCTTTCCGGCTCCCGCATCATAAAATCCATCGCCATCTCCGCCGCGAGTACGACCAGCGTCGCCCCGATGAAAGCCCGCGGTACATCGTTGTAGATTCGTTGTGTCACCGCATCCTCCGCCATTCTCTGGATTTCAGTGAACGGAGCGGATCCGGCATGCTTTGACTCCTCTGTCAGCCCACCCCAGACCTGAATTTGCTTGAGATTCCAGACGCGCTCCAATCGATGTCGCACACCCGTCTTGAAGTAGGTAAACAGCGAGCCTTCCGCAATCCCGGCCGCACTCATAATGGCTGCGGTAGGCGCACCCAGTCCCCGCTCCGCGAAAACCTGGACCGCGGCTGAAAGGAGTGCGTTGCGTTTATCTTCGCTCTTTGGCTTCGCCATTACATCTACGTTTCTATAAGTGAGTATGTACTCATCTACAGGGATTTGCAAACAGAGTGAATCTCCGGCCGCGATGTTCCAAAAAATCCGCTCGTAGGGCGTCGGATATGAGTCTAGGCGAATACTTCAGAGTCCGGGAACTTGGAATGTAACCTAGCCAAAACAGATGTATCCTTATTACAGCAAGCCCCGAAAAGCTTGCCTTTGTCTCCGGATTTGAAATTGCTGAAATAGCCCTGACGCCCCGTGAACTGAGCGAGCATGATTGAGCTGGTCCAAATTTCGGAAAGCCACGAACTGAGCGATGCTCTCGAAAAGCTCGGCCAGGAGGCTGCCCGGCTCCAGACCGTAATCGACACGGTTCCGTCCTTTTTGTGGACGAGCTTGCCTGACGGATCCAAGGAATATCTGAACAAACGCTGGTACGAGTACACCGGCCTGTCCTTGGAGGAGGGGAAAGGTTGGGGTTGGAAGGTGGTCGTTCACCCCGATGACCTGGATCGGCTCATAGGTGAATGGCTCGCCTTGGTGGAGACCCGCAAACCAGGTGAACTGGAAACTCGCATTCGGCGATATGACGGAGAGTACCGATGGTTTCTGATACGTATCGTTCCACAGCTTGACGCTGCGGGCAACGTCGTTAGGTGGTTTGGAAGCAATACCGACATCGAAGATCGAAAACAAGCGGAGAAGAGACTCCTCGATGATGAGCGGGAGCTTCGCCGGATTACCGATGCTATACCGCAAACCATTGTCGTCCTGGATCCGGATGGGCACCCGCTTTACGCGAACCAGGCGATGCTCGACTATATCGGCCTCACCATGCAAGATGTAGTCGCCTCGGACTTTCGCGCCAGAATCTTCCATCCCGAAGATCTCGAGAGATTGCGCGAGGAGCGCAAAGCAGGCCTGGCTCGCGGACTGCCGTTTGAAATCGAACAACGAGCGCGACGGAAGGACGGTCAGTATCGCTGGCGCCTCATCCGTTACAACCCGTTCCGCGACGACCAGGGACGAGTGGTGCGCTGGTATGCGACGGGAACCGACATCGACGATCGCAAGCGTGCGGAAGACAGGACACGAAACGAAAACGTTGCATTGCGCGAGGACATCGTACGCTCATCCATGTTCGAGGAAATCGTCGGTTCGTCCGAGCCATTGCGAAAAGTGATGGACCAGGTCTCGAAGGTAGCTCCTACCGATTCTACAGTGCTGGTCTTAGGTGAGACTGGGACGGGAAAGGAGCTGATTGCTCGCGCGATTCATAACCAGTCCAAGCGTTCAAACCGTGCGTTCATTAGGGTGAACTGCGCGGCAATTCCGCCCTCCCTCATTGCGTCCGAGTTGTTCGGACATGAAAAAGGCTCCTTCACGGGGGCCACTCAGCGCCGCCTCGGCCGTTTTGAATCGGCCGACGGGGGAACGATCTTCCTCGATGAGGTAGGCGATCTTCCGGCCGAGACGCAGGTTGCCTTGCTACGCGTTCTTCAGGAGCGGGAATTCGAACGAGTGGGCGGCACTCAAACCGTTTCGGTTGACGTACGTGTGATAGCCGCGACCAATCGAGAGATGACTTCAGCGGTGGCTGATGGTAAGTTCCGTCAGGATTTGTTTTACCGCCTCAACGTTTTTCCGATTCGATTACCGGCGTTGCGCGAGCGGATTAGTGATATTTCGTTATTGGTCGGATACCTGATCGACCGTTACGCCCAGAAGGCGGGCAAGAAGATTCGGAATATAGACACAAAGACCATGGAACTCTTCCACGCGTATGATTGGCCGGGCAACATCCGCGAGTTGCAAAACGTCGTCGAGCGGGCGGTGATTCTCTCTGAAGGGGAGACCTTCTTTGTAGACGAAGCTTGGCTTACGCGGGCCACTCCCAGGCTGGCTGTGGCGTCCGTGTTGGCCACGGACCTTGCGGAACGGGAGAGAGCGATGATTGAAAGTGCGCTGCGCGAGGCCGAGGGCCTGGTCTCGGGTCCGGCGGGCGCCGCTGCGAAGCTGGGCGTACCCAGGCAGACGCTCGAATCGAAGATCCGGAAACTCGGAATCAACCGTCATCTCTTCAAGAACCCGTAGTTGACCATCCTTGGCCTACCTAAGCAACTTCTCGGTGCGCCTGAACCGACAGGCCTTTGCCAAGCCCACCTCCGACACCGATGCTCGATTTTCAGCAAACGCTGAAATTGCGGCCTGACTTCAAAAGCTAAAGACCAATAACTCAAGTGATTGCGAGTGGCGCCGGGATTGCCATCCGTGCACCCGTGATTTGTCCGATAGGTCGAATATGACCTTGAAGATCGAAAAGTACGGCGATGGGGACAGCACGACTATTCGACTCATAGGCCGGATGCAGGCGGAGCATTTGGAGGAGTTAGAGAAGCAGATTCGTGAGAGCGGACCGGCAATCATACTGGACCTGGAGGAAGTGACCTTAGTCGATGTAGAGATTGTTCGCTTCCTTGGGACTTGTGAAGCACGAGGCGCCACGCTTCTCAACTGCTCGCCCTACATACGAGACTGGATCGGCAAAGAGCGTGATTGACGGAAATGGAGAAAAACGACGACTAAGAATCTGGAAGGAAAGATTACCCTCATTACGCGCGGCATTGGCCAGCAATCGCCAAGCGTCTCCGCGGACGGAGCTAACGTGGCCATCACGTACGCGAAGGACGAGACGTTCGAAGGCGCCGGATTTCTTCTCCGGATTCCTCTCCGAGAAGATCATTTTCCAATCTGTATTCAAGGAGAGCAAAATGAAAGTCCCCTATGACGTTGAATTACCCCAAATGAGTGTTCTCGGTTCCACCATGGCCTACCGGCAAGCGGGAAACCCGGACGCACCGGTCGCGCTTTTTCTGCACGGGAACCCGACCTCGTCGTACCTATGGCGGAATGTCATTCCCCTGGTTGCACCGACAGCGCATTGCATCGCACCGGATCTCATCGGGTTCGGCCAATCGGGAAAACCAGACATCGAGTATCGGTTTGCCGATCATGTTCGGTACCTCGATGCGTTCCTCGCTAACGCTGGAATCACGTCAGCATTCGTCATAGCGCACGACTGGGGAACGGCGCTGGCATTTCACCTGGCAGCCCGCAGGCCGGAGTTTATCCGTGGGCTGGCCTTTATGGAGTTCCTCCGGCCATTGCCTACCTGGGAGGATTTTCCTGTGAATGCACGTGAAATGTTCCAGAAATTCAGGACGCCCGCAGTGGGCGAAAAAATGATTCTTGAAGGCAACGCATTCGTGGAGGGGGTACTTCCCTTGGCAACCGGACGAAAACTGACGGATAAGGAAATGTCTGTTTACAGAGCACCATTTCCTACTCCCGAGTCGCGGCGACCGACCTGGCGTTTTCCGAATGAAATACCGATCGCTGGAGAACCGGCGGATGTGCATTCAACCTTAGAGAAAGCACATCGTGCTCTAGCGGACTCGTCTTACCCGAAGCTGCTTTTCGTAGGAAATCCAGGTGCTCTGGTACCTCCTACCTTTGCTGAGAGCTTTGTGAAGGGACTTGAGAACTGCAGGGTTGTGCAGCTTGGCTCTGGTATTCACTACTTGCAGGAGGATCAAGCTGAGGTCATCGGCGCCAGTGTCAATGAGTGGCTCATCGACCTGGGAGTTAGTTCCAGCCCAAAACACAACGTGGCATTATAGGCATCTCCTCGGAAAAGGAGGCTTACGATGAGCGAACAAGCAGGAATGCCAGGCGAGCTCGCCCTACGTACGAGACTGCATCGGCAAAGAGCGTGATTGAAGGAAGGAGAAAAACGGTGCCTAAGAAACTAGAAGGAAAGATTGCCCTCGTGACGGATGGCTCGCGCGGCAATGGCGCTGCAATCGCTAAGCGTCTGGCGCGGACGGAGCACACGTGGCCGTCACGTTCGCGAAGGACGCCAGCGCGGCCTCTGCCGTGGTAGAGGCGATCGAACGCGAGAGTGTCGAGGAAGTACAGTGAGCGAAATAAAACACCGCACGGTGGAAACGAACGGCATCCATATGCACATCGCCGAGAGCGGAGCAGGGCCCCTGGTGGTGCTGTGTCACGGGTTTCCCGAATCATGGTATTCGTGGCGCCATCAGTTGCATGCGCTCGCAGATGCTGGATTCCGAGCGGTCGCGCCAGACATGCGAGGCTACGGGCAGACGGATCGCCCAGAACAACTGGATCGGTACACGCTCCTCCATCTTGTTGGCGACGTGGTCGGCCTGCTCGATGCTTTAGGCGCAGAGACAGCGGTGATCGTCGGACACGATTGGGGCGCTCCCGTCGCGTGGTACGCCGCGCTTTTGCGGCCCGATCGCTTTCGCGGCGTGATCGGTTTGAGCGTGCCGTTCATACCACGACAACCGGTTCGTCCTACCAGCATTATGCCCCAGACCGAGGACGCGCAGTTCTTTCAGCTGTACTTCCAATCCCCAGGCGTCGCCGAGGCGGAGTTCGAGCGCGATGTCCGTCTGAGCATTCGCAGCTTCCTCTACTCGGCTTCAGGGGACGGCCGGGACGACGGTGCGAGAGAAGGTCGCGAAATCGATATGGTGCCGCGCCGAGGTGGCTTTCTCTCGCGCTTGACGAATCCGGCATCGTTGCCTCATTGGCTCACCGAA
>Ga0210406_10003506_pt1 | contig 17158 bp, 30 predicted proteins | sample IncBWC30MmetaG_FD_155454 | JGI IMG/M metagenome (GOLD analysis project Ga0210406, IMG submission 155454) | Forest soil microbial communities from Barre Woods Harvard Forest LTER site, Petersham, Massachusetts, United States - Inc-BW-C-30-M | ecosystem: Environmental > Terrestrial > Soil >... | reverse complement strand
GAGGGTTGGGTGCAGGTTGACTATGACGGCAGCAACATCCCCGTTCCACGCTCTAAGTATGAGGAAAATGGGTACAAGCCGGACTTCGATGAGCTGCCACTAGAAGCAGATTATTGGGCCGCTCAGGAAAAGGCGCAAAGAGCAGCGATGCCAAGAATAGTCAGATAACGGTCATAACATGAGCATTCCGACGTTTCGGAGAGCTACTGGAGGGCCTCCCATGAAAAAGCCAGTTCTCTCAATAGACGAGCGTGAGCCGAAGGAGACCCTGCGAGCCGACAGGCCTCCCACCGAAGGGTTCACGGTAGTTGTCGACGGCCATTTTAAGTCAGGTTTTAAGACGCTCGATGCTGCAGAGGCATCAGGGCGAAAACTGAAGTCGACTTATCCGATGCTTAAGATCGAAATCTATGATGCCGCCAAGATGGTCCGGACTTTATTGAGCTGAGAAACTTTGCTTGCTGAACCGTCATCGTCGGGAGCAGAAAAATGGCTCTCCTAAGACGCGAGTTGTACCGTCAGGTAAAAGGCCCTGAGGTCACGCACGCGGATCGTTGCACGCTGGTCTTCGATACGGACACCAAGAGCTTGTATGTCGAGCGCGAGGTGGCACATTTAGACGCACGCGTAGACGGCACGATTGAGATGCAAACCGCCACAATGGATATCGCGGATTATCTCAAGCAAGGCGGTCAAACTGCCGGGCACCGCGAACTATGGCGGTTGCTCAGGACGCTATTCGAGGAAACCAATGATACCGACGAGCTGATCGATTAGCCGTAGCGTTTCGCCAGCCGTCTTGGGACCCTTAGCAACATTCGTTTGGCCTTTAGCTCCGCACGCTTTTTGATCTCGGCCTTGATTTTTTCAATCAAGGTTATTGGTTCTGACTTCTGGATCTTAAGAGTGGAGTTCACGTGCGCGCCCTCCCATAAATTCTGCTTAGCAGACTAGCCCAATTTGGCCAGACGCAAAAGCCGCCAAGGTTTGCCTCGAAGGCGGGTGCGTCTGACGGCTATTGATGGTAGATTTCATCGTCCCTGGCGCGGCTCGCTCGGAGCTGAGCGTCCGATCTTGGACTTCAATTCCACTAGGTCGGTGAAAACGTCAGCCTGGCGCCGCAACTCGTCGTCAATCATCGATGGGGTCGAGACCACGGTAACGTGGACGCCTCGCCGCTGCACTGCTTCGACCAGCGAGCGGAAATCGCCGTCACCCGAAAACAGTACTATTTGATCGATATGATTTGACAACTCTAAAGCATCGACAACCAGTTCGATGCTCATGCTGCGCTTGACCTTACGTCGGCCCTCGCCATCGTCGAACTCTTTTGCCGGTTTTGAAACGACCGTATAACCGTTGTAATCGAGCCAATCGATCAGGGGGCGGATCATCGAATATTCCTGATCTTCGATGGTCGCCGTGTAGTACAGCGCGCGCAACAGGGTGCCACGGCTCGCGTATTCTTGCAGCAAGCGCTTGAAGTCGATCCGGAAGCCGAGCGACTTGGATGTCGCATATAGATTGGCGCCATCGATGAACAACGCGATCTTGTTGGCGGAGGAACGCATTCCAAAATTGAACCTACAAAGCTGGAAGAGGCACCGACGCTGCCCAAGTCGTTTTCGCCGTTAGAGCGTCTCGAACGAGCGGATGCAATATTTTAAGTTTTAAATAATCGTCAACAAAAGCCGCCGTGAGAAGCCAATGCTCAAATGATGCTCGGGGATATAAGTCTGGCCGACGATGTGCTACAAAGTTGCCATGAAAATGCCGCCACGCTGCCGGGAGATGGGATTTCGAGACCGTGACGTCTGATCAGTTTCAAATTTTTGAAGTGGTCTTAAAGCAACGTCGCCGAAGATGGCTGTGGTACGTTTTCACGACCGACGGCGAGGCGATCATCGAGGGTTCGGAGAGTTGCCGACCCGCTGCCAAGTACAATGCTAATAGGGCGCTTTTCCAGCTGCTGCTTTGCGCGCCCTATCGAACGAAACCGCACGGCCGCACTGTCGATAGTTTTGGGCCGTCCCGAAGGTCGAGCCGGGGTCAAGGCCAAAGAGGCTGAACCGTCGGTCTCGTGTTGGCCGCCGGAAATTCAACCTGGTCCCCCGCGATGGCCGCCTGCTGGTCTCATCAATCGCGATAAAGCACGGACGTTAAACTTAATTAGCAAGCTTAATCCTTAGGTCTTCTTGCCGGGCACCGTCGCCGCGCTAGCGTCGTCTCATCGATCACGGAGGTGATCTATGAGCGACCCCGCGCCGAAGCGCACGGCCAAAATCAAAAAAGTTCGCGGCTAACCGCTAACCTGCGAGGGTGCTGCGCTCCCTCACACGCGACATCGCCGGGTGTTTGCCGTTCTTGACCTTCACCCAATGCTTCGACCGGCCACTCTGATAAGGCCGCTCACGGCGCTTCGACACCAATCCCTCTAATCCCATCCGGCAAGCGGCAGGAAGAGGTCGAGACCGATCTCGCCGCGTTCGAATGGGTTGATGAGGGCCGACGTGCCAGGAGCGGTTCGAGGTTGATCTTGCGCATCGACAGCGGCAGCCCATCGCTGGCCGGGTTTTGTATTTTGAAAGCTGCTGAAAACCCCGTGTTTGGCCGCTGGTGCGTCCGGCGTCCGGTGTCGGGGGCAGCGGCCAGATCCGAAAAACTCACCAGCAGCGGGCACACCTTTACCGCTGATGGCCCAAGCCAAAGCCAAGCTGCGAAGCTTTCACGCGCAACGCTGCGACGGTTCGCTTCATCTCCTTAGAGACCTTGGCAACAGGCGTCCTATCCTTCGAATGCTTCTTGAGGCTCCGCAGGTCAGCGGCGGTCCATTCACGACGGGTTTGCATCTTCTTGTTAAAACGTTTCAACTCGTTAGCTCCTAAGTTCATTTTACTGGCACCTGTTAGCTATCCCGGCGTGCGTTCTCAACTTACAAGTCCGCAATGCTGACTGTCACGTTCGCGCATCAGATGTCGGATCAATGCATGGGCGGGCCGGACTGCCCTTGGGGCCATTTGCCGAAATTCGGCACTGCCCTGCTCTGGTCTGGTCTCATACTGACAGCTATAGTCGCTCCGCTCACAATCGAAATCGGATAGCGGTTACAGAGGGCCATTTCGGCGGGTCGCGCAGCATGGATTGGCCTGACTATCTACGGGACCAGGCGACCATGTATCGGCAACAAGCCGAGCAGGCAGACGATCCTTTCGTCAAAAACGAATTGCTTGAGCTGGCGTCCGTCTGTGAGGAAGTTGCCAATGACATCGAGGATCATCTGACAGGCGGGTAGCTGGTCGCCCACGTGGCCGGTTAAGCGTGCCGGCGCGCCATGGCCGAAAAAGCGATCAAGGTTCGCTGTTCGCCAGTCGTATGGGTTCAAGGCTCAAACTGAAGTTATCCTCGTAGTCCGCAAGGCCGCAGCCGCCGCTTGGAGCCGGGTCAGGTATTGCCGATGGTGGCCAACCAATCAGTTTGTGGACAAAAAATCCCCGGCCCTCTCTTTGCTCCGCAATATACGAGCGCTGCTTTGCGACGTCGTGTGGGATTACAAATATGCGGCGCTGCGTTAGCTCTCCTGAGGGGAGAATGACGATAGCTAACCAATCGAATTCGTCATCATCGTTGTAGCCGACAAAGTTGCCGCTTTTCGCAAATGTGCGAGTTTTGACGGAGACCTTCTGCAGCTCTCGGCCGGGTGGCTGGGCAACGATGTCATAGGAAGGCCAGTTGCTCGGCACGATAAACGACGGAATGCCCTGCAACGTAAGCTCGGCCGCAACCAGCATCTCACCGGCATCGCCCATCTGCTTAGTCGTATAAAGTTTGGAAGCCACTAGCCCGCCTCAGACCAAGGTGTTTGGCTACTTTTCGATTATTACTTATAGTCTATGCCTGCCAATACGCGCATGGACGTGCGCAGGCGAGTTGGGCTCAATTTACAAAGAATAAGGCGGGGCAAGGGCTTGTCGCAGGAAGAGCTTGCTCACCGTGCCCGCGTCCACCAGACTTACTTGTCTGGTGTCGAGGGCGGAAAGCGCAATCCCTCTATTGGCGTGCTGGGACGCCTCGTGACAGCATTAGGCGTCGATATTGAGGAGTTATTTCGTCGACCACGTACTGGCCGATAGCACTCGCCTTCACTGATCTGAATAACGTCAGTTCGAACAAGAATTGGCCCCTTGTCAGCGTGTCATCGGCTAGAAAACCCCATCGTCAGGCGCCGAACCCGCCTCAGGAGGGCGCAGTTCGGTGTGCATTGGTGAGAGACGGCGACCCCTATGTTTGATGGCGGCAAACCTGGTCACCAACGAAAACGCAACGCAGGCTCCTAGGAGTAGGGCCCAAGACCCCGTTCTCTTCGAATTAGCCTCATCCTCGATTGGCACGTCCGCAATATCGTTGATCGGCCTTTTTAGGGACCGCGCGAACTCGGTCGGAATATCCTCACGTTGAGATGGTATATATCAGCGTCACTAAGGGCGCCTAGCGCGGTGACCAGTTCGAGGCTCTAGAGGAAGGAGAGGTGCTGATGACCGTTCACAAGATCCTCGTGGTGCTGGCGTTCGCCGTCTGCTCGATAGCACCGGCATTCGCTCAGAAAGCCGAGATTGAGGCTGCGAATGCAAAATGGACGGAGTTCTTCAATAAGGGCGATTTCGCGGGTATTGCATCGCTCTATACCGCTGATGCGAGGGCGTTCCCGCCCGGAAAGCCGATGGTGAAGGGTAACGTCGCAATTGGAGAAATGTGGAAAGGCATGGCGGAGCAAGTCACCGATCCGAAAGTCACAACCGTAGACGTGAAGCTTCTTAGTCCTACGGCCACAGAGGAGATCGGAACCTTTAGTCTGAAAACGAAAGAGACCACTCCGAAGGAAGTCACGGGCAAGTACGTCGTTGTGTGGCAGAAGGTTGGAAATGATTGGAAGCTTGCCACCGACATCTGGAACGATGGAAAGTAGGCTGCTCCTAGGACGACATGCGTGAGGCTACTTGTCCATTGGACTGCGCGTATTAGCATTCGTCAGCGCATCATCGGCTCAAGACCTCCCATCAGGAGCCGAACCACATCAAGCCGCGGCAATATCGGTTTGCGATTTCAAAACGCGCGCACGCGCCTTGATGTGTCTCAGCAAAGGTACTGTGTCGGCAAAGGCTATTTCTTTTTCTTCTTGCCGGTCTTTTTCTTCGCCTTAGCCTTCTTAGCTTTCTTAGCCATCTTGCCCTCCACGATCCCAAAGTTGGTTCAATGCAAGTCGTTTTCGACACGCACAAATGTAAAGTACACCACGATTGCAAAATTGATACCGCGCGTTCTGAATAAGGTAAACGGCGGTCACACCCGTGGCTGGTCCCGGTGGGCGACCTTTTTTACGATGCATCGACGCGATACTTGGACATGACTGGTTGCCCGGTTGAAACGCACCCACGCCCAGATTGACATGAAGCCACGTCGCTAATGGGCTAATAGTAGGCCAGGGCTGAAGCAATCTTTCTCAGAGCTATAGCGTGCGCCCTCGAGCAGAGCGCGCGATATGCTTCTATCAACTCTGACTGAGCGCGGTGAAAGAAGAGAGTGGCGCTACGTCATCTGCACTTTGCTCGCTCGAGTGGCCGACCGAGCGGGAAGCATTCGCCCAACCTTGACGAACTGCCTCTCCGCGACAATTGTGAGGGTTCGCGGCGGAAAGCGTCACGAGCAAAGCCAAATAATCGCCACAGCCATTGGCAGACCGACACATACCGCACCGCCAAGCATGATCACGATATCTCGAAGCAGAGCTTGAGCTGACATGTTCTTACTCCATCAGCCGATGAAGTCAGTCTGCCTAAAGAGCCCACGGCACAAGTTAATGTCGTCGCGTTGTCCTCCTTATCCACACGCGAAAAGTTTCGAAATGTCCCGACTGGAACGGAAGATCATCGGCGCATTCGTGATCGTGTGCACGCTATTGACACCGTTGATGATTGTGTTGGTTTGACGAGGAGCCATCGTCGCGGGATCGCGTTGGTCGAAATTTTCGCCCTGACTGGGGATATTAAAACGGCCGTGCAGTATTGCTACATTTGAACGACGGCAAAGCTAGTCGTGATCACCGGCAGAGTTCGTGGCTTTCGGGCCAAGGCGAAGGCGCTGCAGCCGCCTTTGCCAGATGACGCGCTCAAGATCGTGATGCGTGCCAGAACGACCCGCTCGGCTGGTGAGAGCGACCATGCGAACCCCGCTTTGGTACTGCTGGGGCGAAGCCTAACTCGCGATCTGTAAATCAACAAACGCCGTTCCCGACGAGGCATCTTGACCTTTGAAGCGGCCTTATTCTTTTTCTTTGGGTTGTAGGTCGGGTGCCTCGGTGAACGGCACAGGTAGTTCGCCAGCTTGTTCCTTGAGATGGGCCGCAAGATCGATCAGCTTAGATGCCAACACCGGATCGGACGTTGATTGAGCCATCCTAAGCATTGCCGCAGCTGCGCGCGAACGTGAAACCGGTTCAGGGCCACGGGTACGGACATCCTTTGTCTTTTTCTCGCCCATATGGAACACCGATCCCGTTCCGCAACATAAGTGCAAAAGTGCACTAACTGAGGCACATCTTGATTTGCAGCAATAAGTTCGCAAATTTCCCTGACTGCAATTTTTCTACCTCTCGGTTTTGTTCCCCCGTAGTAACACAAGTAACATTTCGTGTAGTCGAACGATGTAACCGTTCCGCAGGTTGGAATGGCGTCGCAGGAAAACTGATGCCGATAAACCAACTTATGAGAGAAGGGAAGATCGACGCGACTAAAGGCGCGGAGCTCAATCGTGCCTTCGAGTATGCCCTTCGAGAACTTGGCTTGGTGGATCGTGCGGACGCTCTCACGAACATTGTCGCTGAAAAAATCATCGAGGTTGGTGCGACCGCCGTCACCGACCCCGAAGAAATGGCCAGGGCCGCGATCAAGAGACTTGGTCTGCCCAGTGCATCTTAGCCGGGGACCAAATGCCGGACAGTCGAGCCTTTCGGCCTCAGATCAGGCCAAGGGCGAGAAAAATCCCGATTTCGATGAGGAAAGCGACACCCGTGATCGCGGAGGTAAGAAACACATCACTCAACGTCACGGCTCACGTCCCCTTTTGGCCCGGCCCCTAAAACCATGGTTCCACGTCAGGAACGATTGAAGCGTACCGATTTTGCGACTCTCGCCAAGCCGGTTGACGTGCTTCCTGATGCTCGCCGGTAGTTCAGGCTCTACGCTCATATACTGCTGCAGGCGTTCGCCGATTTCTTGCCGAATCGCCCTGCTGTGCGTGCGATCAATGTCGATGGGGCTGCGCATGACGGAACCTCGTTGTTCCGGGGAATAGCAACCCTGCCATTGCTCACTAACATAAGCTACAAAGTGGACCGTCGTTCCCCCACCTCGGTATAAATCTGCACCAAACGGAACTAATGGCCTTCACACCGCTGATCGCTGCGCCGGCCAATAGCATTCGGATGTGTTGGCCCGCCGTCTTATTTGGTCCTGATCACTTATAGAGGAAGGCACAAAAAAAGCCCGACGCCATGATAGCGCCGAGGCCGTCAAATCGCTGGAGGAGGTTTCTCCCCGGAATGGTGAGGTGGGGGGTTCGGAGGTCGCGGTCCTGTGGTCTCCGGTCGGGGAAACGGCTCAATTTCAGAAGCGCTGGATTTATTGTGTCACCCGGCGCGGGGCGGGCGGCTGATCTAAAAACGCCTGAGATTGAGGAACGGTGAAGGTCGTGTCGGGCCTGCTCCTTATGAAGAGTTGTCCGGTAATCAACATGACGGCTGCAAACACAACGGCCAGCATGGCAGTAGCCAATTGCGACATTTCACTCATAGGCGATCCACGACCTCGGCAACCATCGAGCGTTGCTCGATCACTAACTCGCGAGCACAGCTGAGCGTTCCGGGAGCTTATAGCTCGCGGCTCGTCGCGGGGTGCTTTCGGTTCTTAACCTTAATCCAGTGGCGCGACTTACTCGCTTCGTAACGGCGCTCGCGGTGCTTCGAGGCGATACCCCCCAGTCCCATCTGGCAGGCTGCCCAGAATAGATCAGGGCCGATCTCGCCACGCTCGAATGGATTGATGAAGATGCCCTCGCGGCGACGTGGCAGGAGCCGTTCGAGGTTGGCCTTGCGCATCGATAGCGGCAACTTGCGCAGATCATCACAGTCTTCGGCTTCAAAGCGACGAGGTGTGTCTTTTAGTGGGCGTCATTAGCTTGGGAGCACGATCCGCGGTCGCTAGCGGGCGTTCAATTGGGTCGCGGGCGATCCTCGGTTGCAATTCCCTTAGGTCGAGAAAGACGTCAGCTCGACGCCGTAACTCGTCTGCGATCAATGCCGGTTGGTTTGTCGAAACGACAGTCACCCGGACGCCGCGGCGCTGTATGGCTTCCACCAGCGAACGAAAATCGCCATCACCTGAGAAGAGAACCATCTCGTCAACGTGTGCGGACATCTCCATGGCATTCACGGCCAGCTCGATGTCCATACTGCCCTTCACCCTGCGCCTTCCGCTGGCGTCGATGAATTCCTTGGCGGCCTTGGTGACGACGGTGTAACCGTTGTAATCGAGCCAGTCGACCAATGGCCTGATCGACGAATACTCCTGATCCTCAATGATGGCCGTATAGTAGAACGCGCGGACGAGGGTTCCGCGGCTCTGGAATTCCGTGAGGAGGCGCTTGTAATCGATCTCAAAGCCTAGCGTCTTGGCCGTAGCAAAGAGATTAGGGCCATCAATAAAGAGGACAATCTTGTTTGAGCGAGTTGACATTCTTTGGTCCCGTGGAGGGAAGGCGAAATTGCCTTAAGGCTCGAATTGGATAACGTCTTCGCTTCTCTCGAATTTTGAAGCTCTGGCAATATGGGGTATAGCCGAGGGGATCGGAGGGGCTGGACGGGGGCGCGGCCTGATCAATTTCTTGTTTTTGATACGACCGTGCGCAGGCATGGTCGGGCATGGCGGTGGTTCGTCTCGACGACCGAGGGGGTGGTCGTCATGTGCGGCTCGGAACGCCGCCGATCCGCCGCCACATACCAAGCTAGCAGAGCGCTCTTCCTTCTATTGTCGGCCGGGCCTCGTCGAATGCTTGGACTGGCCAGCCTGATACGGACGGTCATGGCGCTACGAAGAGCCGAGCCGAGCTGACTGTCCTCACTTGCCTAACACCGGTTGTCCTGATGCGCGATCAAGTGGTGGGCGAGCCGTGGCGAGGCCCGTTGTGCCAGGCGCGGTCTCGCTGGTAGCCGTCCTTTTTTCGACCCGCTCAAAAGTCGTGAAGAATGCCATGAGCATCGCGACAATCACCGCGACCGCGAAGAGTAAGAGGGCGGTTTGGTGGCCGTTCCGCTCGTTCCTCATGAGAGACCCTCCTCTCATTGTGGTTTGCGATGCGCGGCCAATGGTTCGCGCCAGTGGGGCCGCCCCTTGCGAAGGAAATCAGAGCGGCCCCTGCCAACTGCTTCAATTGCCCTGCCCCCATGCCATGAACAGCGCTGCAGTCGAACTCTACAATCATAAGTAAAAAGTCGGATAGCTGCAGTGATACGCATCACAAAATCGGCTTATTTGCGAAGCCGAATTTGCGAGCTGTTGGAATAGGCGGCAAAGTCGAAGTCGAGTGGAACGTGCGCGAGCTCGCTATCCTGATCGCTGCCCTGATAACCTTCTCAGCCATTGCCCGGCCACACGAACATCATTTCGTGCCGCAAACCACGGGATTGATGCCGCCTGTGAATGTTCCCTGACAACGAGGCTCGGAATTTTGCATAGGAGGGGACTTCAGTGCCGGCTAGCCGTCTCCAAAAACCTGAGAACCGAGGTTGGTACGCAGCCCGTGCGGCAATAACCTCGGCAATCGAATCTGCGCGAGCCCGAAAGCACGGGCGTTACGGTCCAATAAGATCATCTTTATCAGCCCAATAAATCTGAGCAATGAGACCCTTTCCTTCCTGCTTTAGTCCAAACCACATGAACCTTTTCAGTTTGTGACCATTCTTAACGTCAGACGTACACGAGATGATACCAACATAGTCATAGCAGTATTGAGTTGCTTCAACATTGCCGAGATTGTTCGTCGTTACCAGCTTGGTAACCTGCCCATCCTTTTCAAGACCGAGTTTGTTTTCACCGACATTATATGCCCATTGCTCAAAGCACGTATCGCCTTTGCAATGATGCGGGTCATGAATTGTTGGTTTTGCTTTATTCTTCTCTGCCGTGTCCACGGTGGCAGCAGCAGCAGAAGCCCAAAACCCCAATTTTTTTAAAACCTCGACTGTCAAATCCGTCTTCGTGAACTGCTTGAACTGGTTGGCAAACTCCTGAACATTCTGCGACTGAAGCGAATTGAATGCGAGTTCCTCTGGCGTAATATGTTCAGCATTTGCGCCACAAACGCCTCCGGTAAGAGCGGCGAGGAGAACGAGGCTCGGGAGGGTCTTACGCATGGTCCCTTTCCGTAGGGAATATCCCGCTTGATGTTAAAGTTTGGAGAGCCGGACGGTGGGGGACAAACTGAGGTTGAGAGCAGGATGAGCCTGCGAGAGTTGATAAGCAACTGCGAAGAGTAACGCCGCTGTGGATGGTCTGTACTACACAGCAGCCGGTTGTGGAGGTGTGCGCCTTGCGGAACTGGAAATTGGGGGATGACGTCGCGCACCCGCAACCTTGCGCATGGCGGCTGCTCGCTCGGTCGGGAAGTGAGCGCGCATCACGAGGGACCTGATCGTAGGCGTCAGACAACCCCGGCCGCGAAAGCAATGGCGAGAATGATCCAGACGACCATGTGAAACTGTCCATAATCGCCATAGCCCCATGGTTCTGTTCCGAACATGATCAGTCCTCCGGTTCTTTTCGTCACTGTGCCACGCACGCACAATCAATCTCCTCCCACAGGTATTTTGGTTTCCTTCCAAGGATTTTTTGGCAGCTTCCCTCGCTTCTTTGCGAGGCCCGCACCCCCTTCGAGACTTTGAAGAAGGTGCTTCATCAGATCCTTGCGCTCTGATTTTTTCTTCAGCGAGTAATGCTTGATGGTGATTTCCAGGCGATCCTTCTTCGCATCGTATTCTTGTTGAACGGATGGCTTTTTCGACATTGTTGGCCTCTCTAGGTCCGCTTAAGCCGTCGCGCAATTCAACGCCTTCACCCGGAAATCCAATCCACATCCCGAAGCCTCATCGATGACGAAGGCGCCAGACGACCCCGGCCAAGGAAGGAAAGAGCGAGAATGCCAACCGGCATTGTGCCCCCTACTGCGCTCTGTTGCTAAGCTCATTCAAAAGACTGATCGCCCCAACCGCAATCGAAACGATGCCGATAGCGATGCAGAGACCAGTACCGGCGACGATCCAACCCACGCCAGCGCCGATTATCCCGAGAGAAATTAAGTACGCCAGTATTGTGTCGCTCATTTCGCTCAATGCCGCTTGACCATCTCCAAGAACTTGAGAACTGAGCCCGGTACTTCGTCATACTCAACGTAGCGTCGGCGCACTTCGTCGGCGATGTCAAAAGTCACGTCACGCGACCAGCCTTCGGCCGTATTGAAGGCAACGATACGGACCGGATTTTGGTATTGCCCTTCGAGTAAACTTCGGATCATCCACACGCGGTCAGTCCCCGCCTCATCGGTCTCAGGCCAGACCCTGCCGAGAGAGCCGAAGTCGTCCAGCACGAGATAACGTCGCGGTTTGCGCTGTCGGGAATAATGGAAGGCGAGCGGGGCATAATACGCAACTCCAAATAACTAAATCTGCCCACCACCCCCAACACTATACAGCTAGACCTAGCGGCTTGCATTTCGTTCACTTTTTGTTCTAGTGGTTAGCGGTGTCCTAATTCGTTTTATGTCGACTAGCGAACTGACTGCCCCCGACGACTGAACCATACGGTTAGGACCCGCAAGCACCGAGGTTATTAATGCTGCGACGCCGTTTCAAACGAGCCCAATCCCTTGAAGCCCGCCTTTCCGAAGAAGCAAAGCGCCTGCGAGCCGAAGCCAAATTGCTTCCACCTGGCGCGCAGCGGGAGGAAATGATCCGCAAAGCCCGGCAAGCCGAAATAGCCTCTCATATGAACGAATGGCTTACGTCGCCGGGACTTCGGCCGCCTGAATAGAGGTAAGGCCGCCTCAGTTGGCGACCTCCTAACAGGGACTACACAGCACCCTCCTCGGAGTATTCCTCGGAAGATGTCTTCAGCACCCAATCCGCAATCGGACACCGACCAGCTAGAGGCAGCGGCAGATGAGGCCATTGCAGCTTGCGGCGGTGATGCGCGAGAGACAGTCAAGGCGCTGATCGTCGCCAACCATTTTCTAGAAACTGAACTGGATAAGCTACGTGCGTCGGTCTCAGCGGGCTATGCGCGGCTGCCGCCTGATCGGAAGGATTGGTATGACTAGGACGGGGTGCCTGTTTAACGTGTCAAACTGCTCGGCCCTTAGCCCTGCAAGGGCTATTTCTATCGGATATAACGAAGTGATGGACGGATCGGCCTGGCTGGTTCTAAGATAGCAGTCAGTCACAAGCGACCATACTTCGCTTGGACGGCGTTCACTTATGAAGGACAGATTATGGCGACAGGTGTTGTTAAGTGGTTCAACGGCCAAAAGGGCTATGGCTTCATCCAACCGGACGACGGCGGCAAAGACGTATTCGTTCATATCAGCGCGGTAGAGCGCTCTGGACTGTCACACTTGAATGAAGGTCAGAAGATTTCATTCGAAGTCAAAGCTGATCGCAGAACCGGCAAGATGAACGCAGACAATCTGCGGGTTTGACGACTACGTAGGAACAAAAAGCGGAGGCTCGTGGCTGGCTTCCGCGTATCGCTTCCCCGATACATCCCATCCCAACGGCCTTAGCACTCCCGGCGATGCTGGGGTCGTCACCGTTTGTGGATGGATCTGCTGCGCGGTGCGATCCGCTCATTTGTCGGCAACGGCGACCGTTCTCAATCGTTAGACGGTGTGGACCCACGGTTTTATGAGACGGGCCAAACGAGGACGTGAGCCGTGACATTGAGTGAATGTGTTCCCTGCCTCCGCAATGAAGACAGGTGCGGCATGCAAAAGGCCAAAGACTTTCTTGAACTCGCCTCGCATTGCGAGAGTGAAGCTGCCAAGGTCCAAGACAAGTTCTTGCGCTATCAACTTCTCTCGTTTGCGGAGAGCTATCGGACGCTGGCCGAGAGCACGGCGGCATTGGAGCGTTCCGCAGAGGCCCTAGAAAACATGCGCCGAAAGGCACAAGGCCGCACGTAATCTCAGGCCCCTGGCTGTAGAAATAGCAAAAAACGCTTCCGTCAAAAGCCGCTATAGCTATGGAAACAGCGAAGGCCTTCAGCGCCGTTGATTGGCTCTCATGAACGCTAGAACCGCTTCCGGCACCTCGTCAGGGACTGTGCGTTTTAGGGCTCCCATCGTCAGGCGCCGAACCCGCCTCAAGAGGGCAATAATCGACGCCGGGTTGGCCAAATAGCGGCGTCACGGCGTCGAGACGATCGTGTTCCTGTTCGAAGCCTTGCCAGCACCCGCTTCCTTCGAGCGAGCGGCCGCAAGGAACTTACTTCTTCGTTATCTTGTAGATGGCGTTTTCGATGTCGGACGAGAAATAGATCGTGCCGGATGCGCCGACGCCTACACCGGTCGGGATGTTCGTCGGCAGCGTTCCGGGCGCGCCCGGCAACCCTATCGGCAGGTTGGCGGCGATCTCGGTTACTTTCCCGTCCTGAGGATCGATCTGGATGATGCGTCTGCCGCCGACCTCGGCAACGATCAACTGGCCGTCGCCTGACAGCGCGATGCCCTCCGGCATTTTCAGATCCTTGGCGATCACGGTCTTTTCGCCGTTGCTCTCAACTTTGGAGACCTGTCCGGAAAAGGCTTCGGTGAGGTAGACCGATCCCTTGGGACCGCCGACCAGTCCGACCGGTCCGGCAAGGTCGCCGACGACCACCGCGCGATCCTTGCCATGCTCGCCGCTGACCCGGACGAGCGATTTGGCGCCGAGTTCGTTGACAAGAAGGCTGCCGTCGTCGAGCCGAATAGCATCGTGTGGCGCCTTGAAGTCGTGCAGCATCTCGCGCGTCGCGCCGCTCTTGCGATCAATCACCTGCACAGTGCCGGTGAACCAGCTCGACAGGATCACCTCATCGCCCTTGGCCGTGGCGCTCATCGGATATTCCAGTGTTCCGCCGGCGGCATGCATCCGGGCGGGCTCGGAGACCTCGCCGGTCGTGCCGTCCACGGTGCGGTAGGCGAAAACGTCGGCGATGTAGATGGTGTCCTTGCCATTATCGGAGACGACGCCGATGCCGCCAGGCAGTGCCAGTTTGCCAATGATGATCTGTTTCGCGGCCCCGGTCTCCGGATTGACCTCCTGAATTCCATTGTCCCCCATGTTGGAGACGTAGATGCGATCCTTGTCGTCGATCGCGAGATTGTCGAGAGAAGGCTTGAGCTGCGCGACCGTTTTCTTCGCGCCCGTTTTGGGATCGACCCGAACCAGCTCGCCAGTTGCCGTGTCAACCACCCACAAATTGCCTTTGGAATCGAAATTGACCGCAGCCGGGGTCTTGAAGCCGTCGGCGACCACCGTCAATTCGGCCTTGTCGACATCCACCTTCGCGACCTGGCCTTTGAACCACAACGGGCCATACAACAAATCGTCGGGCCCGAACTCGAAGCCGTTCAGTCCTCCCATCTTCTCCATGATCAAGCGCGGCGGCTTGGCGCCTTCGACGTCGATTTCATAGAGCGCGTCGCCGAGAAAAACGGTCGTCGCATAGAGCCTGCCATCCTTGCGGTAAGCCAGCGAGTTGATGCCGGGCAAGCCGGAAGCGAGCTTCTTGAGCGGACCGTCGCCCTTGCGTGAATAAAGGTCACCGGTGAGAAAGCCGGTCCAGGCCATGGTGCCATCAGGCGCAAAGGCAATGTCGTCCGCCATGCCTTCAGGCGAGGGGATCACGATTTTCGCGCTGCCGTTCTTGAGATCGACCTCGTAGAGGGCTGCGCCGGCGACGCTGCCTGCGTAAAGGTGACCGGCCTTGTCAATTCCCAGTCCATGCACACCGTGAAATGCCGAGCCGGGAACGAGTTTGGTGACTTCGTAGGTCTGCGCCGACGCACCGGCGCTGAAAATGACTGTCACCGCGACAGCCGCACTCAGAACAAGCCTGCTCGTCATGATACCGCCTCCCGATTTTGATTATGTCGAGAGTATTCGCCCGCGTGGCGGCTTTGGCAAACAAAACTTGGCGTCCATGCGAGCTTCGTTCGCCGCCACAAAGCGATATGCGATTGCGGCAAAATCAAACCCCGCCTGGATACCGGGCGCAGAGCCCTGGGAGGGTGCCGTCAAGATAACGTTTACTGCTGTCGTTTCTTGGCCCAGATTGGATGGTCCCATCGCGCCGAGGTCCGCAAGGGAGATCACCAGATGTTCATTGCAATGAACCGCTTCAAAGTCATCAAAGGTTCCGAAACAGCTTTCGAGAACGTCTGGTTGTCGCGAGACACCCATCTCGAGAAGGTGCCGGGCTTCGTAGAGTTTCACCTTCTCAAGGGCCCCGAGGTTGAAGACCACACGCTGTATGCGTCACATACGGTGTGGAAAAACCGCGCCACCTTTGAAGCGTGGACGAAATCAGAGGCCTTCCGTGCCGCGCATGCCCGCGCCGGCGAAAATAAGCCGCTCTACCTTGGTCACCCACAGTTCGAGGGGTTCGAGACCATTCAGACGGTAGGAAGCGGCAAGACAAAGACGGCGTAGTCCTCACGTCGGGCGCTCAAACTAGCGCGATCGTGAGTGTTGAAATTCGATTTAGTCTGTCCGTCCACAACGAGAGATGGCTCGCTGGCGGTTATTGAACTCAAGCTCGCTCGAGGCCAGTGGTGCGGCCGAGCGGGCAATCAGTGACGACCGCCATCGCGCTTTTGTTGCGTGAGCCATTCCGACAAGGTTTTTGGCGTTGATACTGAGGTCCTGCGATTTAATTGGGTTCGTGATGCCTTGACATTGTTCCGCTTCTCCGAAGGTTCTCGTAGAAGCGCTGCTGATTGCGTCTGCATGACTGGCTCTGTGGCTAATCTCGCGGCAGCCTCCTTTTCGAGACGCAGTCTTTTCAATCGCGCCATCTTGTCGCGCTCTACTTCAGCGCTATCGGACAAAAGCGTCTTTTGGTGAACGATCTCAGCCGAGACCAAGACCCCGATGATAGTTTTTTCGCCAAGAGCCTTGCAGGCTTCGAACCGATGCAGTCCCTCGACCAGAACGAACCGGCCTTCGTCGGGCCGAACGAGAATGGGCGCTTGTTGTCCAATTTCTAAAATACTTTCCGCGATTTCTTGAACGAGCTCAGGCTTGAGAGCCTTCTTCCTCTTCACGGGAACGTAAATCTTGTCGATTGGGAAGCTTTCCGGTTTGGGCATAGCTTCTACTCCGTAGTGACTGAGCTCCACCGAAGCACCTGGCGGCGATGGCAACTTTTAGGGAGGAAGCGCTCTACCGCCAAGCCAATTTCCTTGGGCCGGTCGCGAAAGTCCCCATCCCAACAAGTGCGAGGTTTTGCCGCGGGTCTACCGGGCTAATGCGCATGGCCCGTTCAAAGCTGCGGACCGCTTCCTCCGGCAGCCCCGCAATTCTATAAACGTGACCTCTGCCGATCCATACCAAATATGAATTGGGGTTGAGCGCGCCGCCCGGTTAGCCATTTCGATCTCACTTTCACCATCACCGACCATGAACGCCAAAGTTACGGCAGCTCGTGCCAAGATTTCTGGATCACCATCGTCGATGCTCAAAGCCAGGCGAACAAGCCGAATTGCTTCCTTGCGCTCGAAGTGAGGATCGGCGGCATAGCCCAAAATGACGTTGGTTGAGTGATAGTTACCTGCGAGAGCCGCGACAAAGCCGAATCGGGGTCCAACTCCAAAGCGGCCTCATGCAACGTGTCGTTATTAATGATCTGTTAACGCAAATCACGGCTGTGTTCGTAACCATCGGAGGGGGAGGGGCAAGCGATGGAAGCGGCACGCGCACTAAAACAACAGGAAATTATCGAGTGGCCGATCCCCGACATGGCCCAGGGGATGCGGGTGGAGCACGACCGCCTGGCGCAACTCGGCTGGGTTTATGACG
>Ga0210406_10003505_pt1 | contig 17160 bp, 19 predicted proteins | sample IncBWC30MmetaG_FD_155454 | JGI IMG/M metagenome (GOLD analysis project Ga0210406, IMG submission 155454) | Forest soil microbial communities from Barre Woods Harvard Forest LTER site, Petersham, Massachusetts, United States - Inc-BW-C-30-M | ecosystem: Environmental > Terrestrial > Soil >... | reverse complement strand
CGGTGCCACTACATTCGGTGGTCCCGGACCTCGCAGCGTGTGGTCGCTTGCAACTCCCCGCGCGTCCACGGGAGGCGCGACGATTCCGGCTTGCAGCGATCCTGTTAGTCCCTTGGTCCGTCCAGTCACGTCTGGCGGAGGCGCCACTGCGGAGTTGAGTCCATTCAAAGGCGCATTGTCGCGCGCAGTGGCCGAGAGCGGAACCGAAGGCATGGTTGGATCAGCCGCCAGGTTCGGCGCTCGTGGACCTTCCGCCAGCTTGAGATCCGGCGGGACAACGAGTTTGGGCGTCCCGCGATTTTCTGCCGCCACCGGCATGGCTTTCGCGCGGGTCGCCGAAGCCGTGCTTCTTCCCTTTGCGTGGTTCTGCGGGTGAGTCGGAGGCTTCCGCGGCGGCGTGTAGGCCTTCGACGCGGAGTAGTAGATGGATTCCGATGTCCGGTATGCCTGGTTCACGCGCGGCTTGGGCCGCGATGCCCAACCCTGCGTAAGGGCCCAAGCGGCAATCAGGACCACCATGTGCCACAACATCGACTCCTGGAAGGACTTCCAGGGCAGTTCGGTGGGCACGAAAACATCGCCCCAGAAGGCTCCGGGCGGCGATGTGGTCTTGACAGGCGGAGGCTTCCGGCGCGAAAAGGCGTCGGCCAGATTGCTCAGAAAAGCTTCATGTCGTGGTTCAAGTTCCAGCAGCAACCGCAGGCGAGGCTCGGCCTTGGCAATAACACGGGGTTCCGTACTTAAGAGGCCCAAGCCTTTTTCCATGGATCCACGCGGCGGGGGAAGATTTCTGTAATTATAGGCCAGTTAACACCGAAGTTATGCCCCCGAAGTCGAAATCGTAAGGGCACTTTCGGGGGACCCTGGGCAGTTTTTGGTCGTCCGCCGAACCCTCCATCTTCCCCACTTCAAGGCTCAGTGGACTTCGAGGAATACTTCAACTTCTGACCGTGTCGCCCGCTCAGGCCCGTTCGGCACGAACCTCTGGCGTGGACGCCGGCACCGCGCGCTGCCCCGCCCACTGCCGCAACGCATTAATCTCCTCCGCGCGCGTGGTGGAAAGCGGCACCGTGCTCTGGATCGCCTCGAGCAAATTCTGATCGTTAAGCTGCTGCTTCTGGGAATACGCTGCATAGAGCGCGGTCTGCACTACCGACTCGATCTCGGCGCCGGAGTATCCCCGCGCCGCCGCTGCAACGCGGTCGAGCGCGAAGTCGTTCGGATTCCGTTTTCTCTTCGTCAACTGGATCGCGAGGATCTGCTTGCGCTCGGCCTGGGTCGGCAGATCGACGAAGAAGAGTTCGTCAAACCGACCTTTGCGGATCAACTCCGGCGGAAGCACGCTGACGTTGTTGCACGTCGCCGCCACAAATACCGGGGCCTTGCGGTCCTGCATCCACGATAAGAACGATGCCAGCAGCCGCGACGATACGCCTGCATCAGCCGAGGCCGAATCCGGCCCGCTGCCCGCGAACACTTTTTCGAGTTCGTCGATCCACAACACACAGGGCGCCAGGCCTTCGGCCACCTGAAACACTTTCAGAATGCGCTTCTCGGTTTCGCCGATGTACTTGTCGTAGATCGCGGCCGTATCGAACTTCACCAACGGCAGTTTCCATTCGCCCGCGATCGCCCGCGCGCACATGCTCTTTCCGCAACCCTGCACACCCAGGATGATCACGCCCCGCGGCGGATCAAGCCCGAACGCGCGCGCCGATTCCTCCCACGAACCGCGCCGCTGGGCCAGAAACTTCTTCAGATTGTCGAGTCCGCCTACCTGCGACAGGGTGTCGGAAACCTCAACAAACTCGAGCATCTCGGACCGCCGCAGCAGCGACTTCTTTGCCTCGAGCACATCCGTCACGGTCTCGGGACAAAGTGCATACCGCGCCACCAGCGCCTGCGAGATGGCGCGCTCGGCTTCTTCCTCGGTCAGGCCGCGAAGATTGTCGGCCATCGCATCGATGCCCGCCGGCTCGAGCCGCCGCTGCAGGGTGTGCGTCTTGGCTACCCGCACCAGAACCTCATCGATGATCTGCCGCAACCGCTGGCGATCGGGCAACGGCAGTTCCAGATACTCCACCAGGCTGGCCAGCTCGGGCGGAATGGAAATCTTCGGAGCTGTCAGGATGACCGTGCGCCGGTTCGTCGCAAACTTCTGCCCTACGTCGCGCAGCCGCCGCACCACCACGGGGTCCTCCATGTGGCGGTGCAAGTCCTTCAGGATGAAGGCAGCCTCGATCGTGATGCCCTCCAGATTCGCCAGCATCTTCGCGGGCTCGCGGCTGTCATAAAGAGCCTTCGCGTTCTCCGCGAATTCGTTGACTTCCCCGGCGCGATACCCTCCCGCGGGAAACGCTCCGGCGTCAACAACAGGTGCCATCGGGTTGCCGCCCGAACGTGCCAGGCCGGTGGCGATCGTCCACTCGAACGCGGCGAGGTTCAGCGCCGAGCAGGCCAGGCGCACCATGCGTACCGCGCGCGACTCCTCGACCGTCTCCATCACCACGATCGGCGTGGAGGAGTCGATCAGGACTTTCAGCCGGTCCAGCACTTTGTCCATATCCGTTTGACCAGTCAGCACTTACTCTCGTACAATTATGCATTCGGTACCCACCGGAATATTCCTCTATTAGAAACGAAGGTAACCAGACAGCAAAATGGCGAATCACCAATCGGCGCTGAAGCGCGCCCGTCAGACCACAAAACGCACTGCCACCAACCGCAACAACACGTCGCAGCTGCGCGGATCGCTGCGCGAACTGCGCGAAATTATGGCTAAGGGCGACAAGGCAGCCGCCGAGAAGACTTATCGCGAAACCGTATCGGCCCTCGACAAGGCCATCCAGAAGGGCGTGATCCACAAGAACACCGCCGCTCGGTACAAGTCCCGCCTGTCGAAGCGCGTGCGGGCAGTCGGCGCGAAATAGTTTTTCAGGAGTATTCCGGATTTTGAGAGACGGCAAACCTTTCGAGGTTTGCCGTTTTGTTTTTTGGGAACCGCTTCGCCGTTCGATTTACAAGTGATGGAAACCCTGCGCGAACGGCAAGGCAAAAGATACGGTTACCAGTTCGGTGATTGTCGGATCAAGGATCTCTAGGGAACTCCCGATGCGTGGAAGCAGCCATTTACCAAATTCAAACTCCACCCAGAATCGAGCGCAGCCTGCATCCGTGACCTCGATCAACTCATCTGTGACTGGGTGGCGGAATAACGCCGTTCCTCGCTGGGCCCTATACGCCTCTCCAAAAGAAGGGATTTCTCCTTCAGTTTGTTCGTCTCCTAGATCAGACATGGACACAGGTTCGGGCCGAAGGCAACAAGCCACTGTAAAGCCGTAGTTGCGTGTAAGCGGAGCGTCTTCAAAGTACAGGGGGAACGGCGGCAGCCTTGGTGGACCTTGACCTTCCAAGGCGACGTAGTAGTGTTGCAGTACGTCAATCGTTGGCGCAAGGTCTGCGGTGCTTTTAACAGTGACTCGGTCGTTTGCCGGAAAAGATCTTGTTTCGCCTGTCATTGGGTCGGTAAATGTGCGAAGGCGGCCCGAGGGCTTCAGCACCAATAGTTCGGGATTTAGCGGCGCCGCGCCCAGTGCCGAAAGCCCCTCGAGGAAGTGAACAATCTGTTTCGCCATTGGTGAAAATCGGGGATCGTTTGGTATCAGAGTGTGCACATACTGTTCGACGATCATATGCAAACTGCATTATAGGAGTGGTGCCGTCGGTTCTTGCAGGATCCCCACGTCGCTCGTTACGGGATCGATGAGGGCTATCGCCTGGTTACATTGGTTCCGAGCAGTGAGGATTCGACGCCACCAACGACGGCTTCACGGTTGCGGCTTGTCACTCAACTTCCTGCACGGATAATTCCCATTCCATAACAGCGCTTCGATCTTTCCGCTCTTGTCGCGACGGAATCCGACTTTCACATAAAGCTGCCGGTAGAAGAACGCGTCCTTGCCTGTCGGTTCGAGGGGTAAGTAGTCTCCGCCGGTACCACGCAGATAAAGGTTGGAGTCTTCGGCACGAACGTCGAGCAGGAACTTCGGATTCACCTCGTAAGTTCCGGCAAACTCTTCCCGATGAGCAGGTCCAGCCGCCTTCGTTCGCGCTTGCGGGAGCACGGGATCTTCTCCCAGCGCAATCGCCGCCAGATCATCCGCCAACGTGTTGACCGCCGCATCCTCCAGGTTCCCGAGCACGATCACGATCAGCCGGTCATCGGGAAACAAGGCGATGTGAGACGAGAAGCCGGGATCCCGTCCGCTCTGCTCGATGTACTTGTGTTTCGTCTTGGTCTCACGCGCGCCCCAGCCGTAGGCTCGCGACGCTTCGTGCACGTTGGAGAACTTGTTCCCCTCCACAACTCGGCACCATTCGTAGAGATCCGCCGTGGTCGAGTACAACGATCCCGAGCCGGTCAGAATGGTTTTGTCATACGCGGGCGCGTTGCGCAGACCATGCCCCTCGAACGATGGCTGATATCCGGTGGCCCGGTTCGGAATGATCACGTCGTCGCGAAAGGCGCCCGTGTCTTTCATGCCCGCCGGCTTCAAAATCTCCTCCGCCAGAAACTGCTCGTACGGCTTCCCCGAAACCTGTTCGATGATGTACGCGAGAAACGCATAGCCCGTGTTGCTGTAGCTGCTCTTGCTGCCCGGGAAGAAATCGAGCGGCTTCGTTTTCACCCACGCCACCAGATCAGGCAGCGTGACCCTCTGAAACTTGCGCAGCGGATACTCCGGCAGCGAGTAAAAGTCCGGCAAGCCCGACGTGTGCGCCAGCATCTGCTCGATGGTAATGTGTTCGCCGTTCAGAAAATCCGGCACGTACTTGCTCAGCGGATCGTCGAGCTTGAGTTTGCCCGCGCGTTCGAGTTGCAGAATGGCGGCCGCCGTGAACGTCTTGGTCACCGACGCGACGTGGAACTTGGTCTTGTCGGAATTCGGAATGCTCCACTCATGATTGGCCATGCCGTAAGACTTCTGAAACAGGATGTGGCCGTCGCGCGCCACCAGCACCGATCCGCTGAAGTCGCCATTACGAGCGTAGGCTTGAACCTGATGGTCGAAGCGCACACTGGTTTGCGCCGCGAGAGAGGAAGCCAAGAACATCAGGGCGGCGGCGAAGCCCGCGGCGCTCATTGCAAATTCTGACAAATGGCCGCGCCTCAAAGGCGCACTCCGAAATGTTCAGCCAGTGCCGCCCTCCACTCGTCTTCGTTCTGAAGCAGGCGCTCTTCGCGCTTTCCGTGCTTGGTCCGGATGAGTTTGAGGTCGGAAAGCGTGATTCTTCCCTCCTGCGTGGGCAGAGTGCAGATGCGCTGCTGCACGAAGTGCGAGTCGGGCGAAGTCTGCTGCCATTGGCAGCGCGGCTCGAAATCCGCGAGTGCGTGCGGCTTGAGCGTGAACTGGTACAGAGACTTCCAGGTCTGAGCGGCGAGTTGGCGCTGCACAATCATTACGTTCCCTCTCGGCACAATACGAAACGGGCCGCCTGGTTGTTCCTGTTCAAGCTCCGTTTTTAGAGGCAGAGGCTCGAGAAAAGAATCGCCGAAACCCACATCCGCCAGCCACGGCTCGTCGAGTTCCACCAGCAACGCCATGTGGTCAAACTCCGGCGAGGCACTCCCATTCTCGCGAGCCACACGCGCCGACAGCAGGCTAACCCGAAATCCAAGCTCCCGTAGCAAAGCCGCAAACGCCCCGTTCAGTTCATAGCAAAAACCGCCGCGCCGCGAATTTACGATCTTGTGGAGAAAGCGCTCCTGGTCGCAGACGATCTGCCGCCCAAGTGAAATGTCCAGATTTTCGAAAGGAACGGTGAAGAGATGAGCGAGATGCAGCCGCCAAAGGCTTTCCGCGTCAGGCCCGGCAGAATCGGTGAACCCGATGCGCGCAAGGTAAGCCGCAACGTCCATTACCGTTATTGGATGTTGTCTTTCTTCTCAAGATTGTGCTTCCCACAAAGAATCTGGATGCTCGCAGCGTCCTTGGAGGAACCACCCCTCGAGTATGGAATAATGTGATCAAAATGAAGGTTTTCCTTGCGGCCACATTGCACGCAACTACCTTTGTCCCTTTTCCATACCTCCAACTTCACGGCGGAAGGAATTACGCGATCGTGTTCGACATCGGCACGAGATGCGATCGAGTGGGATTGATCAACCTCATCAAGCAATTGCAAGCGAAACTTAAATACCTGCCTTCGTTGATTCGTTTCCTGCCATCCATCGACCAGCGCAAAGATGCCGTTGTATGCCCAGATGCCATCTCGAATCTTCTCATACACTCCGACGCGTTCTGCACGAGATTCACCTTGTTTGAATCGCCGAACAGCATCGATGAACAAGCCATTCTGAGTTAACCGTCCGTTCGGTTGAGATTCTGGTTGATCCACAAACTTCGGATCGGGACCGTCCTTGCGTCTTGGCGCGTCGTGGCCCTCGTAAACGATGACACGCCCGCCTTGCTCAACCCTGTCCTCGTAAGGAGCACCTGCTCGAATGCTCATCAAGATGAGACTCTCTTCGTTTCTAATGCGGTAGTTCATGCCCCGCTGCAGACTGACTCCGTAGAGGTCGCACATCTCCACGGTAAGACACACGTCCTGAGGTGAAAGCATGATGGAAAGCTAAGGTCTGAGCTTTTACCGACGACCGACGACCAACGACTAGATCTGCAACTCGTCCTGCGACCATCCAGCATCCGGCCGCGGCTCGCTGCTCAGGTCCAAAACCAACTTCTCCAGCACCAGTCGCTTGGTCGGAGGATTCGAGCGCAGCGCCAGATCAGCCTTCCCAACCAGTCGAATTGCGCTCGTCAATTCTCGCTTCGATTTATACCGGCGCGCCTGCCGGATAATGTCCTCGGCGGCGAAGGGGGGAACGCGGAAGCCCTGCCACAGCGCCGCCCACAACGCGCGCTGGTCACGCACGTTACGCTCCAGGATCACCAGCATCTGCCGGAAGGTTTTCGCCAGCATGTAAAGATGGCCTATCGCAGCTTCGTCGCCGTCACCCGTGGAGAGCATCGCGTCCAACACCTCGAGCGCACGCACGCGATCCTTGGTGGAGATGGCATCCGTCAACTCGTACAGCGAGCGCTGTTTGGCCGCCAGCACCATCGTTTCTACATCGCCCAGCGTGATGCGCTTCTTCTCGCCAACGTACAGAATCAGCTTCTCCAGTTCATTGGAGATCATCATCATGTCGCCGCCCAGCGCGTCCACCAACTCGCGCGCGCCGTCGGCCTCAACTTTCACTTCGCGCTTGGCACAATATTCCGAGATCCAGCGCACGGCTTCGCTTTCTTCCACCCGCGCCAACTCGACGATGCCGCAGAACGAGCCGAGCGTTTCGCGAATTCGCTCGTAGCGCTCCTTGTCAGTCATGTCGATGCGGCGCACGTCGGCGGGAAGGCTGATGTGGTCGGCTACAAAAATCAGCAAGGCATCCGGGTTCGGATTCTTGCAGTACTCCTCGATGGCCGCGATCTTCTCCTCGTTCGATCCACGGCCGAACAGCATCTTCACTCCGCGCACAAAAAACACCTGGAAAGGCGCCATCAGCGAGGGCGTGCGCGCGCGGTCCAGCACTTCGGTCAAATCCGTATCCGCCAGATCGAAATCAAAGAGGCTGAAGTCGCGCAGATCCCCGGGCACGAGGTGCTCGAGAATAGCCTCGCGAAATCGCTTGCGGAAGAAGACTTCATCGCCGACGAACACGTAGGCCGGACGCAGCTTTTTCGCCGAGACTTCCGAAACGAAGCGTTCCGCCTGCGCGAAAGCTTTCATCAGAAGCCCTCCAGGACGCTGCTCACCAGGGTGTGCGCGAAGTCCCGCGACAGCCGCCCCATGGCGGGCGAGTCTTCTTCAAAGAAGCTGCTTGGTTCCTGTGACACCTGGTATTGTTCGCGAAAAACGTACGCAGGATTCTGGAACAGGACCTTCCCCTGCCGGTCCGTGAGCGACACGCGGATACTGACCACCACCAGGATGCTTTCCGCGCGCCCTGTCTTCGAATCGTAAGTCAGCGGAGACGCGGTCGTAGTCAGCACGGTGCCGCGCAAGGTCGCATCCGCCGTCTCGTTGGCCTCATTCAGAATCTGGTAGCGCGTGCGCGTGGTGAACTCGCGCACCACGGCCGAGGTCAGCGTCTGCTCAATGCGGTACGTCTGTGAAAGGTTGATGAACGCGGGAATCGCGAGGGTCCGGGTATTCTCAGGCAGTGTCACCACGTGCCCGGCCGTGTGATATCCGCAGCCCGTACTCGCCAGAAGCGCGGCCAGCACGCACAAAACAAATCCCGCGCCCGGGCGTGCGAAACGCCGGCTGCGCGAGGACCGGTCCGGCACGCTCACTGAATCTGGCCTCGCGGCCGGGTTGGGGTCATGGTTTCGGCGCATTCCACCGCTGTCACGGCGGCAATACGCAAGTTGTCAGCCGCGGCCCAAATCCAGACTCCATTCGGATTGTTCTCGTCGCGCGTCAACGAAACCAGAATATCTCCTTGCCCCGCCGCATTGACGTTACTTGGTGAATCCTCCGCCTGCCGTGCCAGCGTCACGTGCTCCCCAGCCAGCGCCTGCGACAAATCGCCCAGCGCGATCGGAGCTTCCATCTCCAGATAAATCGAAAACGCGTGCCCGTGGAAAATCGGCGCCTGCAGGAGCTGCACCGAAGGCTTCAGCACATTCGCCCCAGCGATCCGATCGTAGTGCTTCAGGATCCGCTGCTTCACCGATTGCAGCGTGGGCGCCGCGTTCGGGCCGTAATTCTCCACCATGTTGAAGGCGACCTGCGTGTCGAAAACATTCTTGGGCAGTTCCTGGAACGAGAGCAGGTTCACAGTCTGCTCGTGCAGTTCGTCCATACCCTTCTGCCCGTGCTCCGAGGCGGGCTCCAGGATGGTCGCGGTCACGTGTCGCACTTTCGCTGCCTTGGACGAGCGTGCCACCAGCAGCGCCAGGCCCACGGCCGCGGGATGCGCCACCACGCACGGTCCGGGCTGCAGTTCAAACGCCGGCGTCTGCCCGAGTTCCTTCTCCATCCACGGCGAACGGATGGCGGAGGTGGGCTCTCCCTCGAGCGCATACGACAGATCGACAATCGCGCTGCCCGCGTCGCGCGCGACCTTCCAGCTCTTGCGGGTCGAAGTCTGGTCCGAAGCAAAGAAGGTGAAGTCCAGGTGATCGAACTGCTCGTTCCGTACCCGCTGGATGAACGTGACCTCATCTCCCATCGTTTCCAGCTGTCCGAGCGACTCGTCATCATCGAGCAGCTTGATATCGACGGCGGGAAAGTTGCGATCGTTCAGCACCTCGGCCACTTCCTTGCCGCGCAAAGAGGCCGCGCCCACGATGGCCACGCGATATGGTTTGGCGCGCATGGGATCGGCAGTGGGAACGGGCGATGGTTTCAGGGGAGAACTCATGAGGGCTGTGAAGCCTCCTTGTAAACCGGCGGAGCGGGAGGCGAGGGCCGGCGCCGGATGAGCCACTGCAATCGCCACAGCACTCCCGAGAACATGTAGATGAGGGCAATGGCGAAAAGGACCCAGCGCGAGTAAAACCAGATCAGCGCAAACAGTGCTCCGATGAGCACGATCAAGCGAAACGGCTGGCGCGTGTTGAAGTGGATGTCTTTGAAGCTGTAAAAGCGCCACGTGCTGACCATGAGATATCCAACGGTCGGCACCAGGCACAGCCAGATTGCCGAAGGCGCAACCGACGTGAGCGGCTCGCCCATTCCCCGGTGCACGATGGCCGCAATCACACCCGCGCCCGCCGGGATGGGCATGCCCACAAAATATTTTTTATCGGGACGCCCCGGATTTGAAGGTTGCGGATTCACGGAGATGTTGAAGCGCGCCAACCGGCTCGCCCCGGCGATCAAAAACAGGAAGCTCGCCACGGCGCCCAATTGTCCCAGGCGCTGGCGAATCTCCGGATCGATGGGTGGCAACAGATGAAATCCCCACATGAAGGCCAGTAAGGCGGGGGCCACACCGAAAGTGATCACGTCCGCCAGCGAATCCAGTTCGCGTCCGAAATCGCTGCTGGTATTGGTCAGGCGCGCAATGCGGCCGTCCAGTCCATCGAACAGGACCGCAAACCCAATCGCCTTCGCGGCAAAATCGAAGTGCCAAGGCTCGGCTACCGTGCCATGCATCACCTGCAGAATCGCGTAGTAGCCGGCGGCAAGATTTGCCATCGTAAACAGAGACGGCAAGATATACATGCCCTTGCGCTGCCGTCGCGGCCGGCGGTCTTCTCTTCGCCGCTTCGGAAGTTCCACTATCGCAGGCTCGGGCATGCTGTCCATTCTCTAGTTTGCTCCCGCCACGGTTGGCTGCATCTTCGACGTCGCCACATCCTTCACCGCCGGCGCGTAGGCCAGAATGCTCGCCGCTCCCACCACGTGATCGCCCACCTTGACCGCGAGTTTGACTTGGGGCGGCATCAGCACATCGACGCGCGAGCCGAACTTGATCAGCCCCACGCGCTCGCCGCGTGCCACCGTGTCGCCAATTTTCTTGGTGAATACGATGCGCCGTGCGATCAATCCCGCAATCTGCTTGAACACGACGGTCTGCCCTTCGCCTTCCACGGTGACGACGTTCTGCTCGTTCTCGTCTGCCGAGATCGCGTCCATCGCATTCAGAAATCTTCCTTTCTGATAGCGGACGTTGCGAATGACCCCGCCGATCGGCGAACGGTTCACGTGCACGTTGAACACGTTCAGAAAAATGCTGATGCGCAACTGCTCCACACCCTCGGCCAGCACCACGGCCACATCCGTGACCTTGCCATCGGCCGGAGAAACAATTGCTCCCGGGGCGTCGGGCACCACACGCTCGGGATCGCGGAAGAACCACAGGCAAAATGCCGCCAGCAGCCAGGCCGGGATCGCCCAAAAAGCATTGGTGAGCCGTGTGAGCAACACCCCGGCCAGAATCATAGGGATGGCGTATAGGTAGCCGTCGCGAACCATGGATTTTAGAATTATAGTGCAGCGAGAGGGTTGGGTTTTAACTTAACTGTAATAAAAAAAGGCGCTTACAAGCGCCCGGTTCGAGAGACATATCACCCTCGACGGCTACGCCGTCTCTCGTTGGTGGTGGACTAGGCTACCTGGTTCTGAATCTGCTGTCGAAAACTGCGCTCGATCGATTCCATCTGATCCTTGAGGCGCAGTTTCAGCTTCTTCAGACGAACCTCTTCCAGCTTTTCGTCTTCCGTCAGATATCTTTTTCCAGTGAGTGAATCGAGGCGTTGCGCGTACGTCATGTGCTCGGTCGCCAGCCGACGGAACTCATCGTGGCTGGCCAGGAGCTGGTCTCTCGGAGTCATCCTGCAGACCTCCCTTGCCGAATTGAGACCTAAAAATTAACACAGTGTGAATAGCGCAGCAATCCCATTTTCGGGGGAGGCATGTGGAAAGTCACAAAGAAATGTGACCGAAGTTGCACCAATCGCACGGCATTTATGCAGGACTCGCGCCGGGCTTCTATGTAAAGGACAAGCGGTACAGGATGGCATCTTCTTGTGGCTGAGCGTAGTAGCCGGAACGTCGGCCGCTCTCCTCGAACGCCCACTTCTCGTACAGTAAACGCGCCGCGCGATTCGATTCGCGCACTTCGAGAAACACGCTGGTCGCTCCTTCACTGCGCGCGCGCTTCAGAAATTCTCCCACCAGCCGCGTCCCCAGTCCCCGCCGCCGTGCGGCCCCGGCAATCGCAATGTTTTCGATCTCCCACTCCTGTTCGATTTCATGCGCCACCAGAAATCCCTGCAGTTCGGATTCTTCTTCGATCACCAAAGCCACGCGGCGCGGCACTTCCCCGCCAAACACGCGCTCGTACTGCGCCCGCGACCATTGCGCGGCAGTCGCAGAATGATTTCCGAGCGTCATCATCGCGGCGATGTCGGCGGCCGTGGCGCGGCGAATATTCATGACACGGGTACAGAGTGCAGGTCCCAGGTCTCAGACATTGGGGAAACAGCGCTCACCACAGAGGCACAGAGACACAGAGGAAAGCACCCCAATGGAATTTGTCTTTCCCTTTTACCCTCTGTGTCCACTGTGGTGACGGAGCTTCCTCCGCTGTTAAGTCTTAGCGAAGATTTCGGCATCGGATCGGCGGATGTAATTGGCGTCCAGTTGCTCCGGCGAAATTGTGCGGCCCTGGCGGATCTTTTCCCATCCGAAGCGGGCCGCGTGTTCGCTGGTCGGCCGCACTACCAGTTCCACCATTCGTCCCCGATCGCGTGCCCCTTCGGCAATTTTGACTTCAGGCGTGACCACAATCGCGCTGCCAGCTGCTTCGAAGAGTTCATCCAACGAGAGCAGCCGTTCACCCAGCATTCGCACGCCGTCTCCGGTCTCGTACTCCCCCGCGTAGACTTCGCCGCGCCCGGCATCGAGTGCAGTCATAAGGCGACCGCTCGCAGGGGCAAGAAGGGCCACCGCCTCCAGACGTGACACCGCAGCGATCGGCTTCTCCAGAATCTCTGCCATCGCCTTCACGGCAGCCAGTCCAACGCGCAATCCAGTGAACGATCCCGGCCCCGACACCACCGCAAACGCTCCGATTTCGTTTTTTGTAAGCCCATGCTTCGCCAGCAACCCGGCAACCTGCGGCACAAGCTGCGCGGAGAACGTTCCGCCCTCCAGTGGAACGGTCTCACTGATCGAAAGAGCTTCAGAGGCGCGCGACTCATCCGAACGCGCCAGGGTGATGCCGCCATCTTTTCCGGAGGTATCGATTGCGAGAAGGATCATGAATCAGTCGCTAGTCGTCAGTCGCTGGTCGTCAGCGACTCTTTCTGTTGTCCTCTCCAGAGCGTTGCAGGGACACAGAGGAACCATAAAAACAGAAGCGTCATTCTCTGTCCCTCCGTGTCTCCGTGGTGAGAAAACCGTCACTCGCAGTACTGGGCGCTGGCGACTGACCTAGTGACGAGCGACTAGACTGAGTCCTCCACCAACTCCAACAAAACACCCCCAGCGCTCGACGGATGCACGAACACATACCGATGCCCGCCAGCCCCAACCTTGATCTCCTCTGACACGAGCCGCACACCGTCCTGCTTCAACTTCTCCACGGCCGCCGCCAGGTCGGGCACGCGCATGCACACGTGGTGCAAGCCCTCGCCGCGCTTGGCAATAAATTTCGCGATGGTCGAATCTTCCGAAGTCGCCTCCAGCAACTCCAGACGGCTCTCGCCCACGGGCACCATCACCAGCCGGACCTTTTCCTGCTCGACAACTTCCTCCGGAGAGACGCTCAACCCCAGCTTCTCGTAAATGCCTTTAGCCGCCGTCAGCGACTTCACCGCGATTCCGAGATGATCGATACGAAACGTCACAAGCTCGCCTTCCGCACGATTTCTTCTACCAGTGTGTACGGATCGCGCTTGTGCTCCGCGACCTCGGCCGCAAACCGCTCGGCCTGCCCGTCGCCCAACTGCGCCCGTGCGCGCTCCAGCATGGCGTCGCGCAGCATCTCGACCAGCCGCTCGCGCCAGTTCTGGATATTGCGCGCCAGCACCAGGTTTTCTTTCTTCAGATAATTCTCGTACTCGCCAATCGCTCCCGCCAGTTCGCTCACGCCCTTGCCTTCGCTGGCCACGGTTTTCACGATGGGCGGAGTCCAGCCGTCCTTGCGCGTGGCAAGTGACTGCATGGCGCGAACCTCGCGCTCCACATTCTCGGCGCCGTCGCGATCGCTCTTGTTGATCACAAAGATGTCAGCAATCTCCATGATGCCGGCCTTGATGGTCTGCACGTCGTCGCCCATGCCCGGCACAAGAATCACGACGGTGATATCCGCCAGCCGCACGATGTCAACCTCGTCCTGCCCCACACCCACCGTCTCGATCATGATGAGGTCGCGCCCGGACGCATCTAGGACGGTCGCCACGTCGGCCGTGGTGCGCGCCAGCCCGCCCAACGATCCGCGCGTCGCCATGCTGCGGATATAAATCCCCGGGTCGGCATGGTGATCTTGCATGCGGATGCGGTCGCCCAGGATCGCGCCGCCGGTATATGGGCTGGTCGGATCGATCGCGACGATGCCCAAGGTCTTGCCCGCCCGACGGTAATGCTTGGCGAGTTGATCGACCAGCGTGCTTTTGCCCGCGCCGGGCGCGCCCGTCAGCCCCAGGATGCGGGCCTTGCCGCTATGCGGGAACACCGCCTTCAGCAACTCCGCCGAATCGGCGCTGCGGTTTTCGACCGCGCTGATGGCCCGAGCTAACGCGCGCACGTCGCCCGCGCACAGCCGCTCTATCCAGGGTTGGAGGTCGCCCTTCAAACTTTTCAGTGTAAAGCAGCCGCGCAGAGATGGGAAACGCGCGAAAAAAGTAGCGCCGGCAGTCCAGAGGGCATACTGCCCTCTGCGGCTTCATCCTAATGCCCTAAACTCTTCAACTATGGGAAACTATCCGCACCGCCCAGGGAGGAACCATGCAAAAACGCAAACTCGGAAAAACCAACCTCGAAGTTTCCGCTCTCGGACTTGGCTGCATGGGACTCAGCTTTGGCTACGGGCAGGCGGTCGATAAGCAGCAGGGGATCGCGCTGATCCGCGCAGCATTCGATCAGGGCGTGACGTTCTTCGACACGGCCGAGGTCTACGGCCCCTTCACCAACGAAGAACTCGTAGGCGAAGCGCTCGCGCCATTCCGCGAGAAGGTGGTCATCGCCACCAAGTTCGGTTTCAAAATCGATGCCAACGGCAAGCAGGCCGGACTCGACAGCCGGCCCGAACACATTAAAGAAGTCGCCGAAGCCTCGCTGAAGCGCCTGAAGACCAATGTCATCGACTTGTTTTATCAGCATCGCGTTGACCCCAACGTACCGATCGAAGATGTTGCCGGAGCCGTGAAAGAACTCATTCAGGAAGGCAAGGTCAAATACTTTGGGCTCTCGGAGGCAGGGGTCAAGACCGTTCGGCGTGCGCACGCCGTGCAACCGGTCGCAGCCCTGCAGAGCGAGTATTCCCTCTGGTGGAAAGAACCCGAGGCAGAGATGATCCCGACTCTCGAGGAACTCGGAATCGGCTTCGTCCCGTTCAGCCCGCTCGGCAAAGGGTTTCTGACGGGCAAGATCAGCGAAGACACCCAGTTCGAGAAGAACGACTTCCGGAATATCGTCCCGCGCTTTACCGCGGAAAATCGAAAGGCGAATCAAGCGCTGGTAGATTTGATTGGCAGGTTCGCGCAGCAGAAGAAAGCGACGCCCGCACAAATTGCGCTCGCCTGGTTGCTCGCGCAAAAGCCGTGGATTGTGCCCATCCCGGGCACCACGAAGATAGCAAGGCTCGAAGAAAACCTCGGAGCCGTCAACGTGCAGCTCTCACCCGACGATCTCCGGGAACTGGCATCAATTGCCTCCAAGATCCCGGTGCAGGGCGCTCGTTACCCCGAGGAATTGCAAAAACTCGTGGGCCGCTGAATAAAAATCAACGAAGGCACGGGTCCAGGTGACTTGGCAGCCCTGATACTGCCAAGTCACTCCCGGATACAAGCTGGGCACACGGTACGCCCGATAGGCATACAACGGGACGGGCGCGATATCCATTTTCCAGATGATTTGCGGCGTGGGTACAGTTGTTCCGGTAGCCATTACAATCTTTGCCATGCCCGACGCCACCAACCCCCGCCTGGATCGCGTACTCCAGCAACTCCGGCTTTATGAACACCCTTTGCTGAGTTTCACGGCCCAACCCAAGGGAGAAGGCGTCGAGGTCAGCATTCAGCTCACCCATTGCACCGTCCCCGTACACACTTACCTTTACGAGATGCACCCCCGCGACCTGGACCACCCGCAGTTCGAGTGGCAGTTCCAGCGCCAGCTTTACGACGCGCTACACGATTACCTGGTGGAGATGTTCATCCGCACGCCGCAGGACCGCGTGGATCGGCGCGAGCGCGGCCTGTGAGCCTGCGCCAGAAAATCGAGCAGGAAATCCGCGAGCGCGGGCCGATTCCCTTCTCGCGTTACATGGAGTTGTGCCTTTACGATCCGCAGTTCGGTTATTACTCGCGGACGGCGGAAAAATTCGGCACGGGTGGCGACTTCTATACCTCGAGCGACGTGCACGCCGTTTTCGGACGCCTGCTCGCCCGCCAGTTCGAAGAAATGTGGCGCGCGCTAGGATCGCCTTTGCAAATCGAGGTGCTCGAACTCGGCCCCGGGCGCGGCCTGTTCGCACAGGACGTGCTCGACTGGTCGCAGAAACAATTCCCCGATTTCTACGAGGCGCTGCATTACACGCTGGTCGAAACATCGCCCGCGCTGCGCCAGCGGCTTGAATCGGCTTTTCGTGATCGGATCGGTGCGGGCAAAGTCAGCGTGCCACCACAGAATCAGCACGAACGGGAAAGGCACAGCTTCAGCCGCGCCGAAACGTCCGAGAAACTTGGCCGGGCTTTAGCCGCCGATGTTCCGGTCATCGTCTTCGCGAATGAATTCTTCGACGCCCTGCCGGTGGAAATTCTTTCGGAGAAAGGATCGCTTCGTATCGCCGCTCGCGATGGACGCTTCTTCGAAGAATGGGCTGCGCCTTCAGCCGAAGAAATGGAATTCCTCGATCACCATGGCGTTCATCCCGAAGGCGACGTCCGCACCGAAGTGTCGCTGCTTGCGCGAATTTACATGACGCACATCGCCACCACCATCGAGCGCGGTTTCCTGATCGCCATTGACTACGGGTACACGCGCGAACAACAGCTGGCCGGTCGCCATCTCGACACGCTCATGACTTACCGCCGCCATACCGCATCCCCGGATCCATACCAGACTCCGGGAGAGCAGGACATCACCGCCCACGTGAACTTCACGGCGCTCACCGCGGCGGTGGAACAGGGCGGCCTGCAGGTCCACAAACTGGTCACGCAATCACAATTCCTGATGGGCATTGGGGAAGGCACGCAATTTGCGGACGCCTTCGAACAGTGCCGCCTTCCCCAGGAGCGCGCGAAAGTCGCGCTGCAGCTAAGGCATCTGATTACGCCCGAAGGCATGGGCGAGAGGTTTCAGGTGCTGGTGGCGAGCAAGGGCGTGGAGCCGCAGATCGTCTCAGACTTGAAGGGATTGAGTTTTGCCAAGGGATGAAGAAGGCAGTGGGCAGTGGGCAGTGGATGCCAGTTCCCG